>ERZ857757.6-NODE-6-length-321210-cov-17.289091_pt1 | contig 321210 bp, 261 predicted proteins | sample MGYA00519764_ERZ857757 | MGnify/ENA primary metagenome ERZ857757 (study PRJEB31778, sample SAMEA3449359) | human gut metagenome | biome: human gut; feature: human-associated habitat; material: faeces | place: United Kingdom | collected 2010/2012 ...
CCTCACTGCTGCCTCCCGTAGGAGTTTGGTCCGTGTCTCAGTACCAATGTGGGGGGTTAACCTCTCAGTCCCCCTATGTATCGTTGCCTTGGTGAGCCGTTACCTCACCAACCAGCTAATACAACGCATGCCCATCCATAACCACCGGAGTTTTCAACCAGAACCGATGCCGGTCCTGATGTTATGGGGTATTAGTACCAATTTCTCAGTGTTATCCCCCTGTTATGGGTAGGTTGCATACGCGTTACGCACCCGTGCGCCGGTCGCCACCAGTGTATTGCTACACCGTGCTGCCCCTCGACTTGCATGTGTTAGGCCTGCCGCTAGCGTTCATCCTGAGCCAGGATCAAACTCTCCATTGTAATGAATTATAAATTGTTTAGAGTCCTGACTACTGAATCCTTTTAAAGGAATTGAACTTTGCTTTTCTGCATTCTTTTTCTCTCAATCAAACCAATAAATCAAAGAACCGTTCCGTTGCACACCCTTCAGCGAGGGCGCTAAAAAAAATCGCCTTTCAAAAAACTTCATCAGGCGAATCGGAGCACAAAGATAAGAGGTATTTTCTTAACTTCCAAATTTATTTTTGAGAACCTTAAGATTTTTCGCCGCACCGGCGTCTTATCTCGTTTGCGGGTGCAAATGTACGCACTTTTTCCTTGCCTCCAAATTTTCAGAGAACTTTTTTTCGATTTTCCCGTTTTTTTCTCCCTGCCACTAAAATTAAGCCACAATACCTAATTTATAATAGTCAAACTCCTGTTGTCTGCCGGTGAATCATCACCTGTAAAACCAACGCAAAGAAAAGCGACTGGATGCCTCCCGTCCCTATACGGACTTAAATTACACCCTCGTTATCAACGGTCCCTGCCGGCCATGTTTCGCCGTACCATCATCCTTCCGCTGTCATTGCGGATAGCAGCAAACCATCTTTTATCCGTCAAGCCACTTCGAGGTTGTGGCGGGAGACGGCAAGGACGGCGATACTGATGCGAACGTCTGGTACGGCGGCCAGGATAGCTTCGGCACAAGAGGTTACCGTCGCTCCCGTAGTCAGCACGTCGTCCACGAGGAGGATGTGTTTGCCGCACAGACGCCCGGGCCGGCGCACGGAAAAGATACCCCGTACATTCTCCCACCGCTGCCGGTGCTCCTTGAGCGCCTGGCTCGGATTGTGCCGGTGGCGGCGCACGCTGTGGACATCCACCGGCACGCCGAGACTCTCCGCAATGCCGCGGGCGATGTATTCAGCCTGATTGTAACCGCGGCGGAGGCGCTTGCGCAGGTGCAGGGGGACGGGAACGACGACATCCACTCCGGCATAGAGCCCTCCGGCAGCAAGTTCGCCGCCGTACCACGCTCCCATTTCAAGGGCCTGCCGCCAGCGTCCGTAATATTTAAAACCGTGAATGAGGTCTCGGTAACCGTTGCCGCGCACGAAAAAGAGAAAGGCCGACGCATTCACTACCGGAACGAGTCCCCAGAACTTCCGTACCACGGGATTGTCCACCTGCGTCCAGAATCCGGTCAACGGTGCATCCATGCGGCAGACGGTACATACCGTCCGCGCCCCGTCGGGCATCCTCTCTCCGCAGACGGGACACAGCGGCGGCCAAAAAAGGTCGCGCAGGTCTTTCCAAATCGAGCTCATCTCATCAAAAACGCTTTACCTCAGGCGGGAACAGGCGTTCCCGTCCCTTTGCATATCTCTCTTTCCGCATGCGCGGATATACCGTTCCGGACGAAATGCCTCCGCAAGGTCCGTCCCAAACCGGACACGGACACCCGCCGACACTCCGGAGGGCAGCTATTGGGGGTCCACATCGCAGAAGATGAAAACGCGCCTGTACTCCCCGTGACCGGCCGCCTCCTTCAGAATCTCCGCCAGCAACTCCTTGGCACGCGCCGGAGAACGGCCGTTCTCTATCTTCAACAATATTTCGAGATAATTCTCGCCGCCTATCTTATCCACCACGGGCGGATGGGGCCCGTAAACCCGCTCCCCGAAGAGGGTCCGCATCCGTGCGGCAACCCACGCCGCAGCCGCTCCGAGCAGCCGTTCGTCGCGGTGACGCAGATTCACCACCACCAGTTTTCCGTAAGGAGGATACCCGAACGCACTCCGCTCGACCAACTGCGACCGAACCATACCTTCATAGTCGAACGACTGCACCTGCCGTACCACCGGATGGTCGGGCTGCATGGTCTGTATCACCACTTCGCCGCCGGCATCGGTGCGCCCCGCCCGCCCGGCCACCTGCGTCATCGTCTGGTAGGCCCGCTCCGAAGCTCGGAAATCGGGATAGTTCAGCAGGTTATCGGCATGGAGAATACCGACCAAACCGAGCTTCGGGAAATCGAATCCCTTCGTCACCATCTGCGTTCCCACGAGCACATCAGCCTCTCCCCGTTCAAAATCGGCGACTATCCTTTCGTAACGCGCAGGCGATGCGGCCGTATCCCGGTCGAGACGCAGGATGCGGGCCGTCGGAAAGAGCGACGCGACCTCCTCCTCCACCTTCTCCGTACCGAATCCCATCAATCCGGGTGCCGGCGTCCCGCACCGGGGACATGCGGCGGGCAGTGCGGAGGAGTAACCGCACAAATGACACTTCATCCGGTCGCCCAGCTTATGATAGGTGAGCGTCACGCTGCAGCGCGGGCAATGCGCCACCCAGCCGCACTGCGTACACTCCACCCACGGAGCAAATCCGCGCCGGTTCTGGAAAAGCATGACCTGTCGGCCGCTGCCGAGAGTCGCAGCCATCCGGTCGAGCAGCGCCTTATCGAAATGGAGCCTACGTTCGCCCCGCTTGAAGGCCCGCAGCGAATCGGACACTGCAATACGAGGCAGGCGTCCGTCTCCGTAACGTTCCGCAAGCGTCACAAAACCGTATTTTCCTCCTGTCGCATTCACGTAGCTCTCTATGGAAGGGGTGGCACTTGCCAGCAGACACTTCGCCCCCGACCGCCGGGCCATCCACACGGCACAGTCTCGGGCATTGTAACGCGGTGCCGGTTCGGCCTGTTTATAGCTCTGGTCGTGCTCCTCGTCCACGATAACCAGCCCGAACGACGGCAGAGGCAGGAAAAGAGCCGAACGGACTCCCAGCACGAGCTCCCCTCCCCCGGAGGCCAGCAGCCTCCGGTAAATCTCCGCACGGCGGCGTTCGCCGAGCCGGGAGTGGTACAGCGTCACCCGGCTGCCGAATACGGAGCGGACACGGGCCACGAGTTGGGAGGTCATGGCGATTTCGGGCATCATATAGAGAACGCTCTCCCCCCGCGCGAGTGCATCGGCCATCAGGTGCATGTAAAGTTCCGTCTTCCCGCTACCCGTAACGCCGTACAGCAGAACGCAATCCTGTGAAACGAATCCGCGCCGCACCTCCTCCAATGCATCCGTCTGAGCCGGAGAAAGGGGAGCCAAAGGCACCTGCGCCCGATCGAAAGGCATCTCGGCGCCCACGGCTGCTTCCCGGTCGAAAAAAGAAAAGATACCCTTTTCCTCCAATTTGTTCAGGACGACGGACGGCGCCGAGAGAGCCGAACGAGGCAGTTCCCCGCCTCCTACGCCGCCGTCGGGAAACGCTGCACAGAAGGCGAGCAGCGCGGCCTGCTGTGCCTTGGCACGATGCAATCCTTCCAGAGCGGTATGCAGCGCCTGTGCATCCGCCACCGAAGGCCCCAGCTTCACATACCGAACCGTGGCCGGACGGTATTCGACGCGCCGGAACTCCTCCTCGGTCAGCCCTGCAGGCTTCAGGGCGGCGGGCATGGCGAACCGCATCACATCACCGAGCGTACACATATAATACTCCGCCATCCACTCCCACAGCTCCATCTGTGCCGGAGTAAGCAGCGGCGCATCGCCCATCAACCGCCCGGCCGTCTTCGTGGCAAACCCCGGAGGCCGGTCGTACAGACGCCATACGATACCCATATAGCGCTTCCGGGCGCCGAGCCTCACTTCGATGCCCATACCCGGACATATCCCGGCGGCCCCCTCCCCTATCCGGAAAGTAAAGGGCCCCCGCGCCACCGGAACCACTATGTCGGCATACATATCCACGGAACGAAGACTTAATTTATTCAGACAAAGATACGAAGCCGGTTTAAAAAAACGGACGGAAACCCGTTTTTTGGATAAGCTATCGGAATTTATATTAGTTTTGCGTCGAAAAAGGTTTAAGAAAAGAGGCAACAGTTTATGACAAAAAAACTTAACATCAGCAAAGGTTCCGTCCGGCAAACGGTAAAAGAGTGGACCATCATCACGCTCGGCGTGCTCCTCTACTCGTTCGCATGGGTGAGCATCATCCTGCCTGCCGACGGTATGGGCGGCGGCGCGACCGGTATCGCCATGCTCGTGTACTACGCTACCGGAGGCATCGACGGAGGGGTACCCATCGGCATCAGCTACTTCGTCGTGAATGCGATACTCATCACGGCCGCAGTCTTCATCATCGGGGCCAAATTCGGGATAAAGACCATCTACTCCATCATCCTCATGTCGATAGCCATGAGCGTCATGCAGGCGGTCATCCCGAACAACATCCTCGGTCTGGCAAACGACAAACTCCTCTCGGCACTCCTCGGCGGCGGCGTGGCCGGCCTCGGCATCAGTCTCGTGCTCATGCAGGGCGGCAGTACCGGCGGTTCGGATATCATCGCCATGATAATCAACAAATACCGCAACATCAGCTACGGAAGGGTCGTGCTGGTCACCGACTGCATCATCATCGGTGCCTCCTACTTCATCGAACACAACCTCGCACAGGTGATATACGGTTACGTACTGACGGCCACATTCAGCGTAACCGCCGACGTGATGCTCGCGGGCAACAAACAGTCGGCGCAGATATTCGTCATGTCGGAACACTACAAGGAAATCGCCGACCTCATCACGAACGACTTCCATCGCGGCGTCACGCTGCTGGACGGTACCGGTTGGTACACGAAAAAGCCCACCAAGGTCATCATGGTGATGGTAAGGAAAAACGAATCCACCTACATGCTCTCCAAAATCAAGGCGCTCGACTCGAAGGCATTCATCACGATGGGCAGCGTCATGGGCGTATACGGCGAAGGTTTCGACACGTTCAGGAAATGATGCGGAGGCGTCTGCACTCCGGGCGCCCTGCCGCAACGGATTTGCCGGATACCGTACCGTCGGTTCCGGCAAATCATATATGACGGGAATGCGGTACTCCGCCCGAATTCCGCCGCAGACCCATAAAAACTTGCACTTCGTAAGAATTAATCAAAAATAAACGATAACTTTGTAGCAATACAATGTCTCAGGAAGGCAAAATGAAAGAATACAAGCGCTATTTGGTCACATCGGCCCTGCCCTATGCGAACGGCCCCGTACACATCGGACACCTCGCAGGGGTTTATGTGCCGTCGGACATTTACGTCCGCTACCTCCGCAAAAGGGGGCGCGACGTGATATGGGTGTGCGGTTCCGACGAACACGGCGTTCCCATCACCATCAAGGCCCGCCGCGAAGGCATCTCCCCACAGGACGTAGTGGACAAATACCATAAGATAATCAAGGAGTCGTTCGAGGGTCTCGGCATCTCGTTCGACATCTATTCGCGCACCACCTCGCCCGTACACGCCAAAACGGCATCGGATTTCTTCCTCGACCTCTACAACAAAGGCGAATTCACGGAAGAGACCACCATGCAGTATTACGACGAGGAGGCCGGCATCTTCCTCGCCGACCGCTACATCACGGGAACCTGTCCCAAGTGCGGCAGCGAAGGAGCCTACGGCGACCAGTGCGAAAAGTGCGGCAGCACGCTCAACGCCACCGACCTCATCAACCCCCGCAGTGCCATTTCGGGTTCCCAGCCGGTACTGCGCGAGACCAAACATTGGTACCTGCCGCTCGACCGACACGAGGCGTTTCTGCGCCACTGGATACTCGACGGACACAAGGAGTGGAAGACCAACGTCTACGGCCAGTGCAAGAGCTGGCTCGACGGGGGACTCCAGCCCCGCGCCGTGAGCCGCGACCTCAACTGGGGCATTCCCGTACCGGTCGAAGGGGCCGAGGGAAAGGTTCTCTACGTATGGTTCGACGCACCGATAGGCTATATCTCTGCGACCAAGGAGCTCACGCCGGAGTGGGAAAAATATTGGAAAGACGAGGAGACCAAGATGGTACACTTCATCGGAAAGGACAACATCGTCTTCCATTGCATCGTCTTCCCGGCCATGCTCAAGGCCCACGGCGGTTACATCCTTCCGGATAACGTCCCGGCCAACGAGTTCCTGAACCTCGAAGGCGAAAAAATATCCACCTCGCGCAACTGGGCGGTCTGGCTCAACGAATACCTCGAAGAGATGCCCGGCAAGCAGGATGTACTGCGTTACGTCCTGACAGCCAATGCGCCCGAAACGAAAGACAACGACTTCACCTGGAAAGAATTCCAGGCCCGCAACAACAACGAGCTCGTCGCCGTGCTGGGGAACTTCGTGAACCGCGCCCTCGTGCTCACGGGGAAATATTTCGACGGCACCGTACCCGCCTCAGGCGAACTGACTGCCTACGACCGCGAAACGCTGGACGAACTGCCCCGCATCCGGGAGTCGCTCGAAAACAATATCGAACACTACCGTTTCCGCGAGGCGCTGAAAGATGCGATGAACTTCGCTCGTCTCGGCAACAAATACCTCGCCGACACCGAACCGTGGAAAGTCGTCAAGAGCGACCCGGCACGGGTGGCCACCATACTCCATACGGCCCTCCAGATAACGGCCAACACGGCCATCGCCATCGAACCCTTCATGCCTTTCACAGCGGAAAAGATGTGGCGGATGCTGGCCACGGAACCGCTCGGATGGGATGCTTTGGGCAGAAGCGACCTCATTCCCGCAGGCCACCGTACAGGCACGCCCGAACTGCTCTTTGAGAAAATCGAGGATGAAGTCATCGAACGGCAGCTCCGCAAGCTCGAAGAGGCCAAGGCGGCCAATGCGGCGGCAGCAGCCGTGACGGAACCGCAGAAGGAGACGATAACGTTCGACGACTTCCAGAAGATGGATATCCGCGTCGCACGGATAGTCACCGCCGAGAAGGTCGCCAAGACGAAAAAACTCCTCAAACTGACGGTGGATACCGGCATCGACACGCGCGTCATCGTATCGGGCATCGCGGAGCACTATACGCCCGAGGAGCTTGTCGGACGGCAGGTACTCGTGCTGGTGAATCTCGCTCCGCGCGAACTGAAGGGCATCGAATCGAAAGGAATGATACTCATGGGGACCGACCCGACGGGAAAACTGGTACTGCTCCAGCCCGCCGCCGAGACGGCCTGCGGAACGACGGTAGGCTGACGCCTGCCGGACGAGCCGACAAACGAAGCAAGAGAACAAAGAGAAGTTGTAAACCTCAAATACATTTAAACCGAAATGAAAAACATTAATTGGTCAGAGCTTGGATTCGGTTATTTCAAAACCGATTACAACGTAAGGTGCGAATACAAAGACGGCAAGTGGGGCGAACTCTACGCCACCGAAGACGTCAATATGAACATCCACATGGCATCGACCTGCCTCCACTACGGACAGGAGGTGTTCGAGGGCCTCAAGGCATTCCGCGGCGCGGACGGCAAGGTCAGGCTGTTCCGCGTGGAGGAGAATGCGAAGCGCATGATAAATTCGGGCGAATACCTCAAGATGGCGGTACCCTCCGTGGAACTCTTCACCAAAGCATGCATCGAAGCCGTGAAGCTCAACGCCGACTACATTCCGCCCTACGGTTCGGGCGCATCGCTCTACCTCCGTCCGATGCTCATCGGCGTAGGTCCTCAGGTAGGCGTGAAACCTTCGGCCGACTATCTGTTCGCCGTATTCGTAACGCCGGTAGGCCCTTATTACAAGGACGGGTTCAACTGCATCAAGGTCATCATCGACTATGACCACGACCGTGCGGCCCCCAAGGGGACGGGGCACGTCAAGGTGGGCGGTAACTATGCTGCCAGCCTCGATTCGGGCGAGATAGCGCACCAGAAAGGCTTCGCCAGCGTGATATTCCTTGACCCGGCCACCAAACAGTACATCGACGAGTGCAGCGCCGCGAACTTCTTCGGTATCCGCGACGGCAAATACATCACGCCGGATTCGCATTCGGTACTCCCGTCCATCACCAACAAGAGCCTCCGCCAGATAGCCGAAGACCTCGGCCTGAAAGTGGAACAGCGCAAGGTGGGCGTCGAAGAACTCCCGACTTTCAGCGAAGCGGGATGCTGCGGTACCGCGGCCGTCATCTCCCCCATCGGAAGCGTGTACGACCCGAAGACCGACAAGACCATTGTCTACGGCGATGGCAAGACCGCCGGTCCCTGGAGCCAGAAACTCTACAAGACCCTCCAGGGTATCCAGTACGGCGAGATAGAGGACAAGCACAACTGGAACACCATCGTGGATGTAAAATAACCGCACCGGTTTCCGGAATCCATCCGACGGGGACGCTTTCGAAGCGTCCCCGTTTTTTATTCTTCCCATTATACTGCCGAGCAGCAGGAAACCGTTTTTTCGTTAGTTTTGTGCGGTCGGAACCTCCCGCCCCGGACGAGGTTCCGCGTCACGACGCTACGCATGAAAGACTTTGCAGCCATAGACTTCGAGACGGCCAACGGGAAGCGGACGAGCGTATGCAGTGTCGGCCTGGTGGTCGTGCGCGGCGGAGAGATATGCGACAAGACATATCGGTTGATACGTCCGCGCCCCAACTACTACTCCGAATTCTGCACCCGCGTCCACGGCCTCGGCTATCACAATACCGTAGAGGCCCCGCACTTCCCGGAAGTATGGAGGGAAATAGCGCCCCTTATCCAGGGTCTGCCGCTGGTAGCGCACAACAGCCCTTTCGACGAAGGGTGCCTGAAAGCCGCTTTCGACCTGTACGGACTGCCCTATCCCGGTTATACGTTCTACTGTACCTGCCACGCCTCGCGCCGCACCTTCGGCCGGTCGCTCCCCGACCACCGACTGCCCACGGTCGCAGCAGCATGCGGCTATGACCTGCAGCAGCATCACCATGCCCTCGCCGACGCCGAAGCCTGCGCCGCAATCGCCCTGAAAATCCTCTGAGGACGGCTGCGACGCGAACCGTTTCCGTCGCACACACTGCCGACCGATTCCCTGTCACCCAATCGGTACAAAACACAAAAAGCAATTTCCGCAGGCTTACGGAAACGACCTTTCAGGCCCCCTATCGTGCATCTCCAGCTCCTGCCGACACCCGGTCGCGGCGACGCAGCCACCGTTCCGCAAAGAATGCCCCCAGCATGCCGAGTCCGCCGCAAATACACAGGAGTGCAAAGACGACCATTTCGGCATGTTCCCCATACGCATCCTCATTTTCCGGCATTATCAGCCAGGACACCAGAAAGCCTATTCCCAGCCCGACAATGAACCCGCACGGCCGCAGCACACCGTACACATCCCGCAATATCTCCATTCTGAACGAGCCGCCCCGCTCCCGGCACAGTTCCGGATTCCGGGCGAATGCCTCCACCATCATCAGCCGCTCCCTGCGGCGGGCCAATACCTCTATGGTTTTGTAAATGAAAAAAAACACGACCGAGACAATCAATACATCCTCCAACATAAGCATTTCTTTTAATTAAATAACACGGTTCCAGGCACGACGTCTCCTTTTGCGCCTTTGTTTTTATGACGCCCGACAGCCAACGAAGTTACACACGAGACTCCGTTTTTCCGCAACAATCCTTTCCGGCCGCACACGCCCGCCGGCAGAGCTGAACCGGGACACCCGCCTGTACGCCGCAAAAACAACAGGCCCGGCTTCCGAACCGGCGATGCTTTCCGGTTATCTTTGCCACATGTAACCTTTCTGCACACGAGGCGTCAAAACTGAGAAATGGAGGAGGACAAAGAATTCAATACGGTACAACGGGCATCGGAAGGCGACCCGGAAGCCTTCCGTGAACTCGTGGAACGGTATGGCGACCGTATCTTCTCCCTGCTGACAGGCATTACGGGCAACCGGCTGGATGCGGAAGAACTGACATCCGACGTATTCCTGAAAGCGTTCACCCATTTGGACAGGTTCCGCGGGGAGTGCCGTTTCTCCACCTGGCTCTACCGGATAGCCTACAACACGGCGATTTCGCATACCCGTCGCAGGCGTCCCCGCACGGTAGAGATAAATGACCGGCAATACGAACTCCCCGACGACCAAGAGGAAATTCTGTTCCGGGAGACGCAGATGGAGTACCTCGAACAGGCCCTGCAGCGGCTTGCGCCCGATGAAAAAGCCCTGGTGGAACTCTTTTACCTGCAGAAAATCCCCGTACACGAATTGGCGGCAGTAACGGGACACACCGAAGGAAGCATCAAGGTGAAACTTTTCCGGATAAGGAAGAAACTCGCCGCCCTTATATCGAACCGAACATGAAACAGGAAACAATCCCGGAAAGGGCAGAAGAGGCATTGTCCCGCAGACTCGCGGAACTGCCGGTACAGCAGATGCCCGAATCCCTGAGACAGGACATCGTCCGGCGGACGGAACGTACAGTCCGCCGCCGCAAACGGACCGGCAAGGTATGGAGAGCAACGGCCGTTGCCGTCGGGGGAGCGGCCCTCTGCCTGCTCGGAGGCCGAACGCTCGCTGCGCTCGGTCCCGACCTGCGCACCCTCCTGCAAAGCATCGCCGGAACATGCATTACAGCGGTGCAGCCGATATGCCTGCGGTATCTCCACCTATACACCGTCCTGGCGGGTACCGCCGCACTCGCTGCCTTCTACTTTGCAGTAAACGCCGTTCTGGAACGGAAGCGGCGGGATGTATGAATATCCGGCTCAGGCTATTTCAGTATCGCCTTCACGGAGTCGATTTGGCGGTAGTTGGTCATATCCACCTGCACGGGCACGACAGATATGTAACCGTTGGCCAGCGCCCACTCGTCCGTATCGGTCGCGTCCGGCTCCTGATTGTAGAAATCACCCGTCAGCCAGAAATAATCTTTCCCTCTGGGGTCTTTCCGACAGTAGAACTCCTCCTTCCAATACCCCCGATTCTGCCGGCAGACACGGTAACCGCGTATCTGGTCGGGTCTTCCCACCGGAATGTTCACGTTGAGGCAAACCGGCTCGTTGATATTCGCGGTAAGCATGTCGCTGATGATTTTCTCGGCGAAGAGGGCCGAAGCCTCGAAATCGGCGTCCGGACTGTGGTCGGTCAGCGAAAGGCCCACGGATGGGGCCCCGTAGAAACTCGCTTCGATGGCCGCTCCCATCGTCCCGGAGTAGAGAATGCTGACCGCCGAGTTGGAACCGTGGTTGATGCCGGAGATATTGAGGGCCGGCCGTTCGCCCGCGAAGATATGGTCATACCCCATCTTCACGCAGTCCACCGGCGTACCCGAACAGGCATATACGGTCAGGTCACCGCGCTTCTCCACGGTCCGCAGGTAGAGCGGACTGTACATCGTCACGGCGTGGGCCATACCCGATTGCGTGGTCTCCGGCGCTATCACCACCACGCGCCCGAAGCGCAGGGCCACCTCCGTGACGGCCTTCAGTCCGCGTGCATTCACGCCATCGTCGTTCGTTATGAATATGAACGGTTTTTTCATCTCTTTCCCCTCCATTTTTAGGATGCAAAGATAAGCATAAACCGCCGTAAAACACAGCGCCCGGCGGGTACCGCCGTTTTTCGGTATCCGTCGGGCATTGTTCCGGATGATGCGTCCGCCTCAGAAACGATAAACCACTCCGAAGTGCAGCGCCGAGAAACTGAAAATGTTGTCGGCATCGAAACCGAAATTGAAAGTGCTGGAGCGTACCGTTCCGTCAGCATCCTTCACGCCGGTATAATTCAAGGCAAAGAGCTGCATGTAGGCCTCCGCCCACCAATGCTCGGTCAGTCCGAAACTGACCACCGGAGCTACACCGAGTCCTACCGACTGCGTCTGCAGCGCACTCTGTTTCGTCTTGCCGAACATGACCGACAGCGTAGCTTCGAGTCCGAATGTGAACCGCCCGGCCGTGGCTACATTATACCGGAAATAGGGCGCTATGCCTCCCATGTTGAGCGTGGTTTCGGAAGTGAGGTCGATGACATCCGAAATCGTCGTCTTCTCGCAACTGTTTGCATAGGCGACCTGCAAGCCGGCCAACATCCTGTCGTTGAATACATATCCGACGCGCGGAGTAAACGAAAACTCCGAAGTCCGTACATCATTGCCGGTGGTGGTGTGTTTTGTGCCGTACGAAATGGCGCCGCCGACATACCACTGTGCACTGCATACGCCCGCCGCCATCAGGGCGAGGAGCACCGTTGCCATCAATTTTTTCATCGTTCAAAACGAATTTAGGTTTAAAGAATAGGGTTAAGTTTATCCGGAACGGTACTCTTACGATACGGGCCGCTCCGGCATGCGTTCCCGAGAGCAAACCCGGCGAGATGTACCCGACCGTTTTATCAAAGTTACGAAACTTTCGTCAGAAACCATCGCTCCGGCTCCGCAAATCCGCGGGAAAGTTATGTTCCCGCCATCCGTTTACGGGATTTTTTGCAATTCGGAAAATAAACAGTATCTTTGCGCTCCGGCGCAGGAATCTCTTATGAGAACACAGGAGTCCGTAATATTCCGCGTTTAATTACAAAGTATCGAGCTACTCATGGACAATCTTATCAAAATCGCGCAAGACGCGATGTGGACCAAGAAAGAGGTACCCTCTTTCAAGAGCGGCGATACCATCACCGTATCCTACAGAATCGTGGAAGGAAACAAGGAGCGTATCCAGAGTTTCCGCGGTGTGGTCATCCAGATAAAGGGCCGCGGCATCACGAAAATGTTTACCATCCGCAAAGTATCCAACGGCGTAGGCGTGGAGCGTATCTTCCCGCTCTACTCCCCGCACATCGACAGCATCGAAGTGAACAAGGTGGGCGTCGTTCGCCGTTCGAGGATTTACTATCTGCGCGACCTGACGGGCAAGAAGGCCCGCATCAAGGAGAAACGCTACGTAGGCACAGGAAAGAAAGAAGAATAACGACCGACCGACGGTACGGCGGCGGGACTTGTATACAAGTCCCGCCGTTTTGTTTCCGGCAGGCCGCACAGCGCAGGGCAAGAGCCTGCCGTCCACTCCGGCAAACACCCCGGTACCGCACGCGCCACCGGTTTCATCGCCGCGTACCGGGCCGCCTTCCTCTCCTCAGGAGCTGCCGCCCGACGCCAGCTTGCGGTTTTCGTTGGGCCCCAGTTGACTCAACCGAATCGCGCTGCGAACGCAGGCCGGGCTGCCGCCCGACGCCAGCTTGCGGTTTTCGTCGAATATATTTCTATATTTGCATAACCAGAGAACCAAATCCGCAAATGTTATGATACTGCAAGTCCTCATCATCATATCCATTGCATTGCAGCTTGTCGCCGCCGTTGTCGCCATCCGGCTCACCCGCGTCACGAAGTACAACATTTCATGGCTGCTCTTCACACTGGGGCTCGTGCTGATGTGCATGATACGGCTGAGCGAATACATCTACGTGGTGGGCGGACGGGAGTGGCATCTTCCTCCGCACTTCATGGCATGGGTCGGAGTGGTAACGTCGCTCTGTTTCGCGGTCGGCATGTTCTATGTCGGCAAAATCATCCACTCTACGCGCCGGCTCAACTACCAGCGGAAACTGACCGAGCGCCGGATACTCACCACCGTGCTCCGTACCGAAGAAACGGAACGGCTCAACTTCTCCAAAGAGCTGCACGACGGCCTCGGCCCGCTGCTCTCGTCGGCCCGCATGTCGCTGGGAGAGCTCGCCAAAAACTGCTCCTCGAAGGAGGATGCCGAACTGATTGCCAACACCACATACGTCATCGACGAGGCGATACGCAGCATCCGGGAGATATCCAACAAGCTCAGCCCGCACACGCTCAATTCATTCGGCCTGTCGCGCGCAGTCAGCAACTTCGTGAACAAGACCATCTCCATCAACCCGAACCGGAATGTGGAGATACGGTTCGACACCAACCTGAAAACGGAGCGTTTCGACCCCAACGTGGAGGTCATTCTCTACCGTGTCATCGGCGAACTCATCAACAACAGCATGAAGCACTCGGGCGCCACGCTGCTGACGCTCGGCCTGACCTATGCGGACGATACCGTCACGATAGACTACTCCGACAACGGCAAAGGGTTCGACACGGCTGCCGTCCTGGATACCGGCATGGGCCTCTCCAACATCACCTCCCGCATCCAGTCGCTCAAAGGCACGGTAGAGATAACGAGCGAACGCGGCAAAGGCATGTCGGCCCACATAAGCGTAAACGTAGGACATTCGGATGAACGCAGACAGAAGTTATAGGATTATCCTGGCCGACGACCACGCCCTCTTTTTGTCGGGCCTTCAGGGACTGCTCTCCCGACGGGCCGAGTGCGAGGTCGTCGGAACGGCCGCCAACGGCGAGGAGTGTCTCGCCCTCATGCAGGAGTCGGAACACGATGTGGTGCTGATGGACATAGACATGCCCGTACTGGACGGCATACGGGCTACCGAACGGGCCCTCGCCCTCAATCCGGAGGAGAAGATAATCACCCTCTCGATGCACGGCGACGACGAATTCTATTTCCGCATGGTCGAAGCAGGCGCGAAGGGATTCATCCTGAAAAGTGCCGATATCGACGAAGTGGTGACGGCCATCCGGACAGTGTGCGACGGCGGTACCTATTTTTCCCAAGAGCTGCTGCGCAACCTCGTGGGAAGCCTCAAGTCCACCCGGGGCGAACGTCCGGGCGATGTGCTTTCGGACAGGGAGAAAGAGATACTGCTGCTGATATGCAGGGGAATGTCCAACCAGGAAATCGCCGACAAGCTCTTCATATCGAAACGGACGGTGGACAAGCACCGGGCCAACATTCTGGAGAAGACCGGCTGCCGCAACACGGCCAACCTGGTGGTCTGGGCCATCAAGAACGGCATAGCGGAGATATGACCGGTATGCTCCGTTCTCCGCAGGCCGAAACCGCCGAAGGCCTCCCCGCAGAGACAAAGCCGATACCGGCCCGAACCCTATTTCCCCGACCTCTCCGGCCATGAGCAAATCCATCCATACGATTGACAGCAGGGAAAACCTGGAACTGCTGACCGTCGCCGCCTTTTTCGGCATACAGTCCGACGCGATGCACTCCCTGATAAGCGACTGGCACGACCTGCTGGAAGCCGAACTGCAGAGCGAAGGCATCGACTACCGGGAGCTGAAAGCGGCCCTCGTCCCTGCCAAGAAGAAAAGGGAAGCGGCGCTCATCTTCGACACGGCGGCCATTCCGGACGCGTGGTATCCCCTGCCGGTCTTCGAGAAACTCCTCCAATACCTCGACCGAAAATCCGTCAACTCCGTCCTGATGGGAGACTTCATCGAACGGTCTTCCCCGGGGTGCCTTCAGCGCTGTCTGGAAGAGACAGGCAGCCGGATTGACACGGACGGGACACACGACCATTTCATCATTTATCTCAACAACCTCTCGAAAAGCGACCCGGCGAATCTCGACCGGCATTTCAGGGAGTTCGCCGGTTACCGGGGTATTGCGGACCTGTCGTACGGTTCCGTATTCAAGACGCTGCTCAGCACGATGCTGATACCCGGCTTCATCAAAGTTCGGGATACCGTCATCATGGAAGCCGAATACGACTACGCGGAGTGGATACTCGACAAAAAGAAGGAGTCGCTCGGGGGTCCCGCAAATCCGCTGGGATTTCCCTTCGCCGAGAACGGATTCCGGACAACGGCCATAAGCCAGGACCTTTATGGAATCTTCCTCTCATACAAGATTGAACGGGAGTGCGACGGAATGGACGAAGCGGACCAGCTCATGGGACTCAATTTCCTCGACCGGCTTTTCGGCCCGCTCAGGACCGCCGCCGTCGAGGTGGCGCCCCGCAAGCTGGCATACATCAAACAGGAAAAGGGCGACACGCTGCGGCGCGTCGGACTGGAAGAGATAACGGCCGGAGAGCTCGAAGAGCTGATTCATGACAAAATCACCTCCAATTACCTTTACAACCTGGAGATAAACGAACAGTACGGCGTCACGAAGTTCAACATCATGATTGAGCTGCCGGGAGACAAACCCTATAAACTGGTCTTAGCCCTCAAATACCATCCGGAACATCACCGGATATCGCTCATCACCTGTTTCTGAGCGGCCGTATCCATACGGTTCCCGGCCGCAGTGTCACGGGAAACGGACACCGCCATCTCCTTCCCGGTACCGAACGGTCGTGCGAAAACGGCGCATCGGCCGCGACATCCGACGAGGCATTTCGGCACCGCGGCCCCTGACCGCAACCGCTCGGACGAACCGGACGGATGTCCGACCCGGCCGACCATCCGCCTGCGGGAAGCTGCCGCATGCAAAAAGCCCGGCGGAATCCGCCGGGCTTTAATCACTGCGCGTTCACACTTTAATTGTAGTTATCCGTAGGCAAATCCATCTGTCGGATATCATCAAATAATACCGTAAACACACCGGTAATCTTAAAATCGAAATCATCCGCAAGCTCCACTACGAAAGTGTAGTTATCCCCGTCACGCGTAACTGTCACGGTACCGGCAGCCACGGGGCCTCCCTTCACGAATTCGCCCTCCTCGATGCACATCACCCAGCTGCTCATACGCTGACCCGGCCAATAACCGGCATATCCGCTCCCGACCGTCATCTGCTGTTCCGGAATCTCGCCAGTCTCTGCTTCTCTTTTCACAACCGTATAAATACCGTCCGCCATCCAATACTCCTGGTCGTCATTGAACGGCATATGCTCGGAACCTATACTTAAACACAGTGCCACTCCGCTGCCCGAATACACCGTCCCCATCGGACCGGTCGTCGTCAAATTTTCCGTCGTCACAGTAATATTCCATCCGGATGCCTTATCCTCCGGATGCCAGGACTGGTTGGGATAAACCCCTACATACGCATGCGTCATGCCGCTGACGTCCACGTCTTCCGTAAGCGTGCTGAGGTGTTCGGACGCAGCATCCTGCGTAACGGACACCCGAATCTCCGGCACCCCTTCCACGGTAGCCGTAATCAATACGTAACCCACACGTTCCTCATAAGTCTCGTTCTTCGTGACATCCACACCGATGCTCTGTATCTTATTCTCCTTATTGGTTTTGACCGAGAACCAGGTCACCGCATTGCCTTCGGCATCCACCGCACGGGCATTCCAGTCCGTATTCACCGCCGTCACCCGAATATTATTCGGACCGGTATATTTCGCACCGCTGGCCGAATATTTAAATCCGTCTGCCAGCTCCTCTTCGTTGACACTCAGCGACGGAGGAAGCACCTTGCCGGCCTGCGTCACACGGATGGCCTTCGCACCTACGGACTCAGCACTCGGCGTAATCACGATGTTCCCCGAACGCTCCGCCGTCTCCGGATTGTCGGAAACCTTCACCTCAAGCGTCCCTTCGCCGGGAGTGACCGTTATCCACGAGGCCGCATCCCCCTCGACCTCGGCCTCCCACGTCAGACCTCCTTCGGCCGTAATCGTGACCGTCTGGGCATCCGCTCCTTCCGCTTCGAACGTCAGGGCTGCAGGCTCGACCGAAAACTTATACTCCACGTCGCTCCCCGTCTGAACGACCGTAACGCTCTTGGCCTTCACATCCTCGTTGTTCGTCGGAACGACGGTAAAGGAACCGGTACGCTGCTCCGGGGTACCGTTGTCGGTTACCGAAACCGTCACGGTCGTACCGTCCGTCTTCTCCGCCTTCAGCCAGGCCGAAGCCGTATCCGATACACGCACTTCCCACTCAACGTTCACGGCCGTAACCGTCACGCTCTGCGACGGAGCCGAAACAGCCGCGAAATCCAGCGACGAGGGCTCCACCTTCAGCGACGGTACACCGCCCCCGTCAGGCCCCTTGTCCCCTCCGCACGATGCAAACAGCAGACACAATGCGGAAATAAAAAACAGTTTTCTCATAGGTGATTTCTTTAAAGTTAGTTAAACCGGTATAAAAGTGATGGCTAAATTAGAACATAAACATTATATAAACAATACGACAGCGTGCATCGCCGAATTTTATTCATCTCTGCCATTTAACGCCGTTTAATTCCACAAAAAAGCGCTATTCTACACACGCTCCCTTAGGCTATATCTTAATTTATAAACAAGAGGCCCGGTCAAGACCGGGCCCCGACAGATTGCAGTCTCCATCTGCTACTGAAATCCCGTGGGAGGCTGAGGAACCGGGTCGCTGAGTACCTTGACGCGGGAAAACTCCACGGTCGTGGTACCGGAAACGGCATACTGCATATCGTCCTCAATATCGAGCGTAAAGGTATAAGAGTCACCGCTCCGGCTGACAGTGACCGTTCCCGCTGCGCACGGTCCTTTCTCGACAATTTCGCCGTTCTCCACGACAAGCGCCCAACTGCCGAAATTCTGGTAATCGAAGTAACCGGGATACCCTTTCGTATAGGTCATCTGCGGTCCGCGCTGGCCGCTCTCGTCCGTATAGATTTCGTATGTGCCTTCCGACAGATAATACTCCTTATCGTCATTGAACCCCATGTGTTCGGCAGACATCTCCAGCATAATATACGTTCCCGTCCCCGTAAAGACTCCATTATCTTCCGTCAATCCTTCGGAATAGAGGTAAACATACCATCCGGCTCCCATATCGGCCTCTTCCCAATCCTGATTGGGATTGACCTCGGCATAGGCATAAACCAACTTGCTGACATCCACGTTGCCCGACAGTGTACTGAAATGTTCGCGGGCAGCATCCTGCGTAACGGTCACCCGAATCTCCGGCACCCCTTCCACGGTAGCCGTAATCAGTACGTAACCCACACGCTCCTCGTAGGTTTCGTTCTTCGTGACATCCACGTTAATGCTTGACAAACCGTCGTTCTTGTTCACTGTGATTTTCAGCCAGGTAATCGCATTCCCGTCCGCATCTACCGCACGGGCATTCCAGTCCGTATTCACCGCCGTCACCTGAATGTTCGACGCCCCTTCGTACTGTACGCCGCTGGCCTGGAATTTAAAGCCCGTCTCCGGGTCCTCCACGTTGATGCTCAGCGACGGAGGAAGCACCTTGCCGGCCTGCGTCACACGGATGGCCTTCGCACCTACGGACTCAGCACTCGGCGTAATCACGATGTTCCCCGAACGCTCCGCCGTCTCCGGATTGTCGGAAACCTTCACCTCAAGCGTCCCTTCGCCGGGAGTGACCGTTATCCACGAGGCCGCATCCCCCTCGACCTCGGCCTCCCACGTCAGACCTCCTTCGGCCGTAATCGTGACCGTCTGGGCATCCGCTCCTTCCGCTTCGAACGTCAGGGCTGCAGGCTCGACCGAAAACTTATACTCCACGTCGCTCCCCGTCTGAACGACCGTAACGCTCTTGGCCTTCACATCCTCGTTGTTCGTCGGAACGACGGTAAAGGAACCGGTACGCTGCTCCGGGGTACCGTTGTCGGTTACCGAAACCGTCACGGTCGTACCGTCCGTCTTCTCCGCCTTCAGCCAGGCCGAAGCCGTATCCGATACACGCACTTCCCACTCAACGTTCACGGCCGTAACCGTCACGCTCTGCGACGGAGCCGAAACAGCCGCGAAATCCAGCGACGAGGGCTCCACCTTCAGCGACGGTACACCGCCCCCGTCAGGCCCCTTGTCTCCTCCGCACGATGCAAACAGCAGGCACAGTGCCGGTATAAACAAAAATTTCTTCATAGAATAACTGCAATTAATGAAAGTTTGGTTACGCATCTAAAAGCGAGTGCTAAAATATTCAAAATATATTACATATGCAACCTATTTATAAAACGGACATCTTTCTGTTTTTCGTATCATTTTACCACATAGCATCACAATTTTCAACCGAAACGAACATCCGTACCGAACGATGCGCTTCAACGACATACCCGACTCTCCGCCCCAATGCATCATTCTTTCGTTTTTTATGCGCAGCAGGCGACACGAATGTTACGGAAATCTTATCTTTGCACCGGTACGGAGCGGACGCACGAACGGCCGTGCCGCGCGGTACCGCCGAAGAAACCGGACAAACACTAAAACATTACAGTCATGTCAGTAAAACGATTCTCCCTGGCCCTCGTACTCTGCGCAGCGATGGCCTTCACCGCCTGCGACAAAGAGGGCGGCAACCAGTCGGGCCCCGATACGGACCCCGTTACACCGACCGAAAACACCGTCGACGTCGCTTATGCCATAGGCGGGGGCGCCGATTTCCTGCTCATTTTCGACGCCGAGGTGACATATACGGACGCGGCAGGCAAAACGGCAACCGAAAAAATTAGCTCCCTGCCGTGGTCGAAGGAACTCACCGGCCTCGCACTTCCCTACACCGCCAAAATGGAAATAACCCTCACGGCGCGTGAAAGCTACGAAGAGAAAGAACAGTACGAGTTAGGCGTCGGACACGCCATCTCCTACGAGACGAGCGACGGCCGTACCTACGGCGGTCTGAACGTCAGCAAACAGACGGTCGGCAAAGACAAAATAGCCAAATATCAGGAGCTCATGCTCTCCAAAAGTCTCCAGACGACAATCGAAATACCGGCCAAATAGGGAACTCCCCGATACCGCAGGAGAGGGCCGCTCCGACGGAGCGGCCCTCTCTTTTTTCGCGAAACCGGTCGTACCGAACCGCCGCCGGTTTCATCATCCTGCAAAAAAGGGAGGCCATGCGGCGTTGTCGCCGCATGGCCTCCTTCCTATTTATACCATAATTATTATAGAGGGCCGGATTATTTGCGTATCGCGGCCACACCGGGAAGTTCCGCTCCCTCCATGTATTCAAGGAGAGCTCCGCCGCCGGTCGATACGTAGCTCACCTTGTCGGCAAGACCGAACTTATTGATGGCAGCCACCGAGTCGCCGCCGCCTATCAGAGAATAGGCCCCCTGCGCGGTAGCTTCCACGACCGCTTCGGCTACAGCTTTCGTACCCGTAGCGAACTTGTCTATCTCGAACACGCCGACCGGCCCGTTCCAGAGGATGGTCTTGGCAGACAGTATCTTCTCCCGGAACAGCTCCTTGGCCCGGTCGCCTATATCGACCCCTTCCCATCCGTCGGGAATATCGTTCGAGGGGGCCTGCCGCGTATGGGCATTCTCACTGAAATCGTCGGCGACCAAAGCGTCCGGCGCAAGGACTATCTCCACCCCCCGTTCCTTCGCCTTGGCAAGTATCGCGAGTGCCGTGGCAAACTGGTCGGGTTCGCAGATGGACTTGCCGACCCGGCCTCCCTGGGCCGCCATGAAGGTATAGGTCATGCCCCCTCCGAGAATCAGCCTGTCCACCCGCTCCATGAGCCGCTCGATGATGGTTATCTTGGTGGATACCTTCGACCCTCCCAAAATGGCGAGGAAAGGACGCCGGGGCGACTCGAGCACCTTGTCTATCGCCTTGAGCTCGTTCTCCATGACGTAACCGAACATCTTGTCGTTCGGGAAGTAGTCCGCAATGAGAGCCGTAGAGGCGTGGGCACGGTGGGCCGTACCGAACGCATCGTTGATATAGACGTCGGCATACGATGCCAGCCGTTTCACGAACTCCTTCTGGCTCGCCTTGACCGCCTTCTTGGCTTCGGCCTTCTGTTCATCGGTGGCATCGTCGGCCAGACCGCGCGGCTTGCCCTCCTCCTCGGCATAGAAACGCAAATTTTCGAGCAGCAGTACCTCGCCCGGTTTGAGTCCGCGGGCGAGTTCGGCCGCCTTCTCCCCCATCGAATCGCCGGCGAAAATCACCGGCCGGCCCAGCAGCCTCTCGATGGTGGGGATGATATGGCGCAGCGAATATTTTTCGTCGTTGTTCTTCTTCGGACGCCCGAGGTGCGACATGAGGATGACCGCCCCCCCGCCGTCGAGCACCTTGAGGATGGTGGGGATGGCCGCCCGGATGCGCGTCTCGTCCGTCACGTTCCCCTGGTCGTCGAGAGGCACATTGAAATCCACCCGGATGATGGCCCGCTTGCCCCTGAAATCGTAATTGTCAATCGTATTCATAACTGTGAAGTTTTGGTCCCGGAAAATTATCAGACGGTTTCCGGCGAAAACCGTACCGCAAAGTTAGAAACTGTTTTGGATTTACAACGGGAATGGACACCCCGATTACGGCACCTCCTCCGCCCCCATGCGCCTCCGCCGGCTTACGGTCTGTTACCCCCTCCCCCTCTGCAAAGGCCGCAGAAAGGTCCTCCCATGAAAATCCATATATTTTTACGATGATTTATTGGAGATTTAATACATAAACGCTACTTTTGCTAACAGACTGTAAGACTTCAAGAGCAATATCCAAACTAACGAATATCATGTACGGAAAAATGAAAGAGTTTCTGCAAAAAGAACTTGCAGACATCAGGGAGGCTGGCCTCTACAAGGAAGAAAGGATAATCGCCTCGCCCCAGCGGGCGGAAATCGAGGTGGGCGGCAAGAAGGTACTCAACTTCTGCGCCAACAACTACCTGGGTCTCTCCGACAACCCGAGGCTCGTGGAGGCAGCCAAGAAGGAGATGGATGCACGCGGTTACGGCATGTCCTCCGTACGCTTCATCTGCGGTACGCAGGACATCCACAAGGAGCTCGAAGCCGCCATTGCGGAGTATTTCGGTACGGAGGACACCATCCTCTACGCCGCATGCTTCGATGCGAACGGAGGCGTATTCGAACCGCTCTTCACGGACCAGGACGCCATCATCTCCGACTCGCTCAACCACGCATCCATCATCGACGGCGTAAGGCTCTGCAAAGCAGTACGTTATCGTTATGCCAACGCAGACATGGAAGACCTTGAAAAACAACTCAAGCTCGCCCAGGCACAGCGTTTCCGCATCATCGTGACGGACGGCGTATTCTCCATGGACGGCAACGTAGCCCCGATGGACAAGATTACGGAACTGGCCAACAAGTACGACGCGCTCGTAATGGTGGACGAATGCCACTCGGCAGGCGTCGTGGGCAAGACCGGCCGCGGCGTGACGGAGCTCTACAACATACGCGGCCAGGTGGACATCATCACCGGTACGCTCGGCAAGGCATTCGGCGGCGCTATCGGCGGTTTCACCACCGGCCGCAAGGAAATCATCGAACTGCTGCGCCAGCGTTCGCGTCCCTACCTCTTCTCGAACTCGGTACCGCCCGCAGTGGTAGGCGCCAGCCTCGAAGTCTTCCGGATGCTCAAGGAGTCGGACGAACTGCACGACAGGCTCGTGGAGAACGTGGAATATTTCCGCAACAAGATGCTCGCCGCCGGGTTCGACATCAAACCCACGCAATCGGCCATCTGCGCCGTGATGCTCTACGACGCCCCCTTGTCGCAGGTCTTCGCGAAAAAACTCCTCGACGAGGGCATCTACGTGACGGGCTTTTACTACCCGGTCGTTCCGAAGGGACAGGCACGTATCCGGGTACAGGTTTCCGCCGGACATACGAGGGCCCATCTCGACAAGTGCGTCGAAGCCTTCACCAAAATCGGCAAGGAGCTCGGAGTGCTCAAATAGGCCCGGGCGGACAACGAAGACAACGGTCATTCCCGCCCCGCACTCTCAGGGCGGGAATGATTTTTCAACACGGACACCCCGCTTGGCGGACATTTTGCACATTCCCCTCTTAAAATACCATTACCCTAAACAACAAGACCATGTCAAAAGCATCAATCGACGCGATAGACCGCAAGATATTGCAGCACCTCATCCGGAATGCGCGGATGCCTTTCCTCGAAATCGCCCGCGAATGCGGCATATCGGGGGCGGCCATCCACCAGCGGGTGAAGAAGCTCGACGAAATGGGCGTCATCCTCGGCTCGCGTCTGGAAGTGGACCCGAAAAAGCTCGGATTCGACGTATGTGCGCTCATCGGCATCCGCGTCTCCGACCCCTCGCGGTACGAAAATACGGTGGAGACGCTGAAACAAATCCCCGAAGTGGTGGAGTGCCACTTCATCACGGGTGAATACAACATGATGCTCAAGGTGTACTGCCTGAACAACGAACACCTGATGCAGATACTTTTCGAAAAGATACTCACCATCGACGGCGTGCTCAAGACCGAAACATTCATCTCGCTCGTGCAGTCGTTCAGCCGCCAGATAGATGTCAAATACCTCGAATAATACCATGAGCCGCATCCGGGTAACGAAGGAGTTTTCCTTCGAGATGGCACACATGCTGGAAGGTTACGACGGCCCGTGCAGCGAGATACACGGCCATTCGTACCGTCTCTTCGTCACCGTGGCGGGAACGCCGTGCAGCGACCCGCAGAATCCGAAGTACGGCATGGTGATAGACTTCGGCGTACTCAAGCGCATCGTGGGGGGCCGCATCGTGGACGTCTACGACCACAGCCTGGTGGTAAGACGTACCGCAGACAACGGCGAACTGATAAGAACGCTCGCCGCACGGTTCGGCAAGCTGCAGGCGGTGGAGTTCCAGCCTACGTGCGAAAACCTCGTCACGCGTTTCGCGGAGACCATCGCGGCAGAGCTTCCCCGGGGAGTGGAACTCTTCTCCCTGCGCCTGCACGAAACGGCCACCTCCTATGCGGAATGGTTCGCCTCGGACAACGCCTGACAGCCGCCGCAACACCGCTGCGGCCACTCCGCAGCCCCTCTCCACAAACACAACCGAAACGACATCCGGCAATGGAAAGACTATACCTACTCGACGCATACGCCCTGATATACAGGTCTTATTACGCCTTCATGGGGCGACCCATGCGCAACCGGCAGGGCATCAACACCTCGGCGGTATTCGGCTTCACCAAGTTTCTGCGGGACATCCTGATGAAGGAGGCGCCTCGTTACATGGGCGTCGCCTTCGACCCCAAGGGAGGAACCTTCCGCAACGAACTCTATCCGCAGTACAAGGCTAACCGAAACGAAACGCCGGAAGACATCGTGACGGCCGTTCCTTACATCAAACGCATCCTCGAAGCGATGCGCATTCCCTGCCTCGAGGTCCCCGGCTACGAAGCCGACGACGTGATCGGCACGCTCGCCCGCAAAGCCGCCGGAGAGGGTTTCGAGGTCTACATGGTGACGCCCGACAAGGATTTCGGACAGCTCATCGACCGCCACGTCTACATCTACAAACAGCGCCGCAACGGCGAAGGCGTGGAGATCGTCGGCTGCGAGCAGCTCCGCGAGCAGTACGGCATCGACGACCCGCGGCTGGTCATCGACATCCTGGCACTCTGGGGCGATGCGGCAGACAACATTCCGGGTGTCCCCGGCATCGGGGAGAAGAGTGCCGTGAAGCTGGTAAACGAATTCGGCACGGTGGAAAACATCCTGGCGCATACCGATGCCCTCAAGGGGAAACAGAAGGAAAACATCCTGGCCGGTCGGGAACAACTGCTGCTTTCCAAGCGGCTCGCCACAATCGAAACGGACGTACCCATCGCATTTGTCCCGGAAGAACTCGTCATGGAAGACCCCGACTGCGACGCGTTGCGGGATGTCTACAAGGAGCTGGATTTCGGGATGTTCCTGCGCGAGATGGAGGGGACGCGTACCACGCCTTTCACCAAGGCAGTGAAAGGAACGGCTCCCTGCAGCGCCCCGACGAAAGAGGACGGAACGGACTCCGCGCCGCAGGGTACCGACCTCCCCGTACAGCGCGACCTGTTCGGCAATCCGGTGGCCACGGCGGGCTCTCCTTCCCAATCCGCACAGGAGACGGCCCTCCTCGAAAATCTCTCGGCAGGCTACCATACGGTATCCGACACGCCGCACGAATACCATACCGTCACCACGCCGCAGCAACTGGCCGACCTGGTGGCCCGGCTGGGAACGGAAAAGGAGTTCTGCTTCGACGTGGAGACTTCCGGTTTCGACTGCCACACCAGCCGCATCGTTGGCATTTCGTTCAGCGCCTCGGAGGGAGAAGCCTGCTACGTTCCCATATCGGAAGGCGACCGGGAAGGTTTCCTCGCCACGCTCAGGCCGCTTCTCGAAGAACCTTCAATAGCCAAAATCGGGCAGAACATCAAGTTCGACATCATGGCGCTCGCCGCGGCGGGCATCCGGGTAGCCGGCTTCAAGTACGACACCATGATACTCCACTACCTGCTCGACCCGGAGTCTCGCCACGGCATGAACCACCTGGCCCGTTTCTACCTCAACTATTCGCCCATTGAGATAGAGTCCCTCATCGGACGCGGGAGCCGACAGCTTACCATGGACCGGGTACCGCTCGAAGCCATCGCGGAGTACGGTGCGGAAGATGCCGACGTGACGTTGCGGCTGAAAAACCTTCTATGGCCCCAGATTGCGGGCACCGGGTTCGAAAAGCTCTACCGCGAAATAGAGGAACCGCTCATCGACGTGCTGGCCGACATCGAGCTGACCGGCGTCAAGATAGACACCGCCCGTCTGGCCGAATACGGCCGCGAACTGACGGTGGAGATGGACGCCCTCGAAGGGCGCATCCGAGAGCTCGCCGGAACGCCCGACCTGAACGTGAACTCCTCGCGTCAACTCGGCACGGTACTCTTCGAGAAGATGCGCATCGACCCGAAACCGAAACGTACCAAAACCAAACAGTACAGCACCGACGAAGAGTACCTTGCCTCGCTCGCCGACCGCCATCCGGTGGTGAACATGATACTGGAGTACCGGGGACTCAAAAAGTTGCTCTCGACCTACATCGAGGCACTGCCGCAACTCGTGAATCCCGTTACGGGACGGGTGCACACCTCCTTCAATCAGGCCGTTACGGCCACCGGCCGGCTCTCCTCAACGAACCCCAACCTGCAGAACATCCCGATACGCACCGAACAGGGGCGCCAGATACGGCGGGCATTCGTCCCGTCGGACAGCGACCACCTGCTGCTCTCGGCCGACTACTCTCAGGTGGAGCTACGCCTCATGGCGCATCTGAGCGGCGACGAAGCGCTGATAGAGGCCTTCCGCCATGGTGAGGATATCCACCGGGCCACCGCGGCACGCCTGTTCGGCATCCCGCTCGCAGAGGTGACGCCCGAACACCGGCGCAAGGCCAAGACGGCCAACTTCGGCATCATCTACGGCATTTCGGCATTCGGCCTCAAGCAGCGAATGGGCAACATCACCATGGAAGAGGCGAAACGCATCATCGACGGCTATTTCACCGCATACCCGAAGGTAAAGGAGTACATGGAACGCGTGGTGGCCCAGGCGCGGGAGACGGGATACGTAGAAACCATCTTCGGCCGCCGCCGATACCTGCCCGACATCCGTTCGGCCAACTCGGTGGTACGCTCCCTGGCCGAGCGAAACGCCATCAACGCCCCCATACAGGGCAGCGCCGCCGACATCATCAAAATCGCCATGAACCGCATCCACCGTGAATTCGCCGCCCGAGGCATCCGTTCCAAAGTCATCCTCCAGGTACACGACGAACTGGTCATCGACATGCTCCGCGAGGAACAGGAGGAGGTCACGGCCCTTGTCCGGGAGGCCATGGAACACGCCGCACGGCTTCGGGTAGAACTGGTCGTGGAGTGCGGCGTCGGAGAAAACTGGCTCGAAGCGCACTGACGATAGCGGCACGGTACCCCGACCATTACAAGACGACAGAAATTACCATGAGGATATTGATTCAGCGGGTACGACGGGCCTCAGTCTCCGTCAGGAATGAACTCGTTTCGCGGATAGGCGCCGGCATGCTCATTCTGGTGGGCATAGCGGATGAAGATACCGTAGAGGACATCGAATGGCTGGTACGCAAGTGTGCCGGACTCCGTATCTTCGACGACGCGGAGGGGGTGATGAATCTCGACATTCGGCAGGTCGGAGGCGAAGTCCTGGCCGTCAGCCAATTCACGCTGATGGCCTCCACGAAGAAGGGCAATCGCCCTTCGTACATCCGCGCGGCGGGCGAAGCGACGGCCCTGCCGCTCTACCGCATCTTTACGGAGCGGCTCGCGGAGCTCCTCGGCCGACCGGTCGCTACGGGCGTCTTCGGGGCCGACATGCAGGTGGAACTCATCAATGACGGCCCCGTCACCATCTGGATGGATTCGCGCAACCGGGAATAATCCTCTTTTACAGCGATTCCTTCCGCACCGCATTCCGGAGACGACGGAGAGGGGCAACGATACCGCGGCACGAAGCATCGCCGCCTTCCGGCCCTTTTCCATCGCATGGCACAATTTTGGATACCCTCTCCAACGACAAGACGCATGCACCGACGCCACCCCGCCCGTTCCGGCGGAGATTCCGTCGTGCATGCACACTCCCGACAGGAAGCGAACCGCATCCCGTCGGCCGAAGCCTTATTCGATTATGAACAAATCCACCCTGACAGCGGCCATACTGCTCTCCGCTGCCGTTTCCTGCGGGAAACGGTCCGATACCCCCGGATATGCCGGCGAAGACCTCTCCAGTAAAGTAACCGTCTCCCGCGACAGGGAGGAGAAAACAGCCGTACTGACCGTAACGCTGCCCGGAGAGTGGGAACTCTATGCCGGCGCCGCCCCGGAGACGATAGACCTTTCCGCCCCCATCCTGACGGGTAGCGGTGCAGGCAGTTACACCCTCCCCGTACCGGCCGGCACACGCAGTTATTTCCAATTCGAAACGGGCGGCAACCGGGCGATACTCGCCGAACGGCAGTTGCCGATGTCCGGCGGATTCAACATGCGCGACCTCGGAGGATACCGCACCTCGGACGGACGGCATGTCAAATGGGGCAGGATTATCCGCTCCGACGACCTGCACAGCCTGACCGACGAAGACCTCGTCTACCTGGCATCCATACCGGTGAAGACCGTCGCGGATTTCCGTTCGCCGCAGGAAGTCAGGGCAATGCCCGACAAACTGTCCCCACAGGGAATGACATACGTCGGCCTGCCCATCACTCCCGGCAGCCTCGACGACCTCCAATCATACATCGCCATGACACCGGAAGAGGTGGAGGCGAAAATGGAATGGATGAACGTCTATTTCGCAACCTCCGACGAAGGCCGGGAACGATACCGCGAACTTTTCCGACTGCTCCAGGAGACGGACGATGCAGCCATCCTGTTCCACTGTTCGGCAGGCAAGGACCGAACGGGCATGGGTGCAGCATTGATACTGTATGCACTGGGCGTACCCGAACAGACCGTCATGGAGGATTACCTCGCCTCCAACGGTTACCTCGCCGGAAAATACAGCCGGTATGCCGAACGTTTCCCGCAACTGAAAGGAATGCTCGAAGTAAAACCGAACTACCTCTCCGCCGGTATCGACAGCATCAGGACGGCCTACGGCTCCGTCGAGACCTACCTGCGCGAGGAGCTCGGTGCGGACATCGGGAAGCTCCGGGAATTCTATCTCGATTGAAGTATCCTCCGCGGGCCCGAAACGGCCGGGGAACGGGACGGCCGATTGCCGCCGTCAGCCGGTCGGTCTGCGCCCCGCACCGCCGTCCGCCAACCGTTTTGTTGATAAAAGTGCGATAACTTATCCGGTACCGGACAATCGGAATACGCCGATAACGTTACCTTTGTATAAATGCGGGACACGGAACTGCCCCGAAAACGACCTATTTTAAAAACTACTGAATTATGGCAAACGAAAAACATCAAATCGACGTCGAACTCGAAGAGGCGGTCGCACAGGGCACTTACGCCAATCTCGCAATAATCTCCCACTCCACTTCGGAATTCGTTCTCGACTTTGCAGCCGTGCTGCCGGGCGTACCGAAAGCCAAAGTGAAAAGCCGGATTATCCTCGCCCCGGAACACGCCAAGCGGCTGCTGCTCTCTCTGCAGGAGAACATCGCCCGCTACGAGGCCAACGTAGGCCGCATCAACATCCCGCAGGGCGGTTCGAAAGAGGGCATCAAGGGCTTCAACATGGGTGAAGCGTAATGCTTTTCCCGACTGAACGAACGGCACCGGCCCATTGTCCGGTGCCGTTTTTTCACATGGCGGCAGCCGTTCCGCATATCGGCATCCCACCCGTGCGACAGAAACCGGACGCTTCACGCCATCTTACCGGAATTTTCGTTATCTTGCATAACATACAATCATCGCTATCACCATGATGAACCTACATCTACTGCATCGGATAATGATATATGCGGCGGTGCTGGGAGCGGCATACGGATGCAACAAAGAGGCACATACCTGCCCCCGATACCGGGATGATTGACAAAATCGACGGTTACCGCATCACCGCATGGGAGGTCACCCTCGACGGCAGCCCGTTAGAGATTTCCGACGGACGCATAACGGTACGGGACGACTCCAACGGCATGATGAATGCCGTAACGCTGCTGTGCGAAGCCGTCCGGAACGGCCGGAAGTACGTATTCGACACGGGTAGTTTCGAAGTCGGCGGCGACGATTACGATGTGAGGCTATACGTATATTCTTCCCGGGCCTCGCTCTCTGTCGACGGAGCCGAAAAATATTCCCGTCTCGGCATAGCCGGCGACGGCTTTATCCGCACCGAATACGACGCTTCCGCCCCGCCCGAACAGCGCCCGGCTTTCGACTGCGACATCGCGGCGAAGTGCACCATCGACGGCAGGGAACTGTATCTTCGGATTACGGGAATAGCGCCCTGACGCCCTCTTTAGGATACGGCTGCCCGCAGTCGGCGGGCAGAAAGACGGACGCGCCGCCTCCCGCCGCCTTTGCAGCGCATCGCCCCCCATCGTTCCGGTCGTCCCGACCGTCGAAAGCGCGCGGCACCATCCCGTCCGCACTTGCGGCGCGGCGGGTACGGGTTGCGCAACCGATGCATCCGGGCCGTTTCGCGATGCAGGCGACGAAACGGGGGCATACGAAAGCAGGGGAACGGCAATCCGTTCCCCTGCTTTGTGCGTACCCCGACCGGAGGGCCTATCGGTCACCGGCCATGAACTCCTCGATTTCCTGTACGGTAACCGGAATGCGGCGCTTGCCGAGGATACGGTTCCCCGTTTCGGTAATGAGCAGGTCGTCTTCAATGCGTATTCCGCCGAAATTCATGTACGGTTCGAGCTTGTCGAAATTGACGAACTCCTTGTTCGTGCCCTCAGCCTTCCATTTGGCGATGTAGGCCGGAATGAAATAGATACCGGGTTCGTCGGTCATCACCATCCCCACCTGCAGGCGCCGGGCCATCCGCAGGTTGCTTACGCCGAGCTGCGTGCTGCGTTCCGTCTCGAGGTCGTATCCCACGTACTTTTCCCCGATATCCTCCATATCATGGACGTCGAGCCCCATGAGGTGTCCGAGGCCGTGGGGCATGAAGAGCGCATGTACCCCGTTGGCCACCGCATCGTCCATGTTGCCCCGGACGAGCCCGAGCGACTTGAGTCCCTCGAGGATGACTTTCACGCAGGCCAGGTGCACCTCCTTGTAAAGCAGACCCGGTTTGGCCATCTCGAACGCATGGGCATTCGCGGCGAGTACGATTTCATAAATATCGCGCTGCATGGGGGTGAACCGGCCGTTTACCGGATAGCTACGGGTAAAGTCGCTGCAATAGTTCATCAGGTTCTCGGCCCCCGCATCCACCAGCAGCATACGGCCCGATTCGAGAATACCGTCGTGGCCGTGGTTATGGAGCGTCTCGCCGTGCTGCGTGACGATGGAGTGGAACGACACGCCTTCGCCCATTTCGAGCGCGATGCCCTCGATTGCCCCCGCGATGTCGCGCTCACGTGCACCGGGACGGCACATCTTCATGGCCGTCGTGTGCATACGATATCCGATTTCGCAGGCATCCTCGATTTCGCGTATCTCCTCGTCCGACTTCTTGTCGCGCAGCGATACGATGGCAATGGCAAGCTCTATCGAAATGCGGTCCGCTATCGCCTCCGGGCAGATGCCGAGCCAGCGGCTCAGCTTCAGTTTGTTGTCGGCACGGTAGGGCGGCAGGAAGTGCACCGGACGCCCTTTCCTTATCGCGAGCGTCAGCTTCTCCTGCAACACGGCCAGCGGGGCGGTATGCGAAATGCCGCATCGAGCACCCAGTTCGCTTACGGTCGGCTGCGGTCCCGTCCAGATGATGTCGTCCATCGACAGGTCGTCGCCGAAGAGCCAGTCCTCGCCCGCATCAATGTCGAGCAGGCCGACCAGGTCGGGCAGTTTGAGACCGTAGAAGTAGAGGAAATTGCTGTCCTGACGGAAATGGTAGCCGTTGTCGGGATAGTTCCTCGGAGCCTCGCTGTTGCCGGGCAACAGAATGAGTCCCCCGCGCGATACCCTTTCGCGCAGCAGCTCGCGCCGCTTGATGTAGGTTTCTTTCGAGAACATGGTGATTATCTTTTAAATGTCATTCTTTTTTCAGCCATTCCCCGTAAAGTTACGATTTTTTCCGACAACGGGCAACCGTCTCCCCCCTTTCGGCATCCCGCCACGCGATTTTCGGGAACCGGCACCGCCTTCAATCGGTCTCCTGCCACGGCAGCTCGTACCCGTACTCCGCGAACAATTCATCCGTTAAGGTATATTCATACCTGCGGAAAGCATCCGTCTCCTCCACCAAATCGTAGTTGTCCCAATAATACAACTCTTCACCGAGCCGACCGTCAGCCAACCGATACACCGAGATTCGATAATCTCCGACCTCCAACACAAAAGAGCGACACGGCATAAAAGGATATTCCGGAAAACCTTCCTCTGCGGTCATATAACAGACATGTTTTCCTTCCACCGGAATATCAACCACCTCCCCGTTCTGGAAATCAAACCGTATGGGTAAAGAACATTGATTGATATAAGCGTACTCTATATCATAGACCGGCTGCTGCGGCAGCTCGTACCCGTTCTTCTCGAAATATTCGTCCGTAAAGGTATATTCGTACCTACGGTAACACTCCTCCTCCCGCACGAGGTCGTAATTCGTCAGGTCGAACAGCTCCAGTTCCGGCCGGTCGATGACATCGACACGATAATCTCCGCAATACAACTTGAACCACCTGTAAGGCTTGAAAGGATGGCCCGGGAAACACCCCAGTCCCACGCTATTACGGGTGTATTTCCCGCCTACGGGGATATCGGCGACCTCCCCATACATAAAGTCGAACTTTATCGGGACGGAACACTCATTGAAATAAGTACATTCGAGCGTATATCCCTTATCCCCTATCACGGGCGGCTCCTCGACCGGCCGCCTCTCGCAGCCCGCAGCAAATACAAGAAGAAGCCACAATCCTGCAAATGAACACAGCGTTTTCATAGCACATAGTTTTAGGCAGATGACAAATAATGTTATAAATTTATAAAATAAAACGGTAGGAACCAAACAGCGAATGACTCGCCGGCAACAAATACAAAAGGGAAACGTCAGGGGACGGGGTCGTACCCGTGCCCGCCCCAGGGATGGCACCGGGCGATGCGTTTGAGGGCGAGCCAGCCACCCTTCAGGGGGCCGTATTTCCGGATGGCCTGCAGGGCGTATTCGGAACAGGTCGGCGTGTAGCGGCACGAAGGCATAGTAAAGGGTGAAATGCAAAGCTGGTAGAACTTCACCAACAGAATGAAGGGAAAAGCGACCACTCTTTTCGCTATCTCAGCGGGCTTCATCGTTGCTCCCCTCCTCCGGTCTGCCCGGCCGAACGCTCCCGCGCAGCCGCAATCTCCGCAAAAATCCGCCGGACGCTCCCGCGCAGCCGTACCGTTCCGACTTCCTCCTTCGCAGCGTAGACCAGCGCAATACGGAGGCACTCCTCCCGGGCCGTACAACGGACTGCGCCGTGTTTCTCCAACCGGAATGCCTCGCGCGTCCGCCTCTTCAGCAGGTTGCGCTTCACGGCCCGGCGGAACAGCTTCTTGGGAACGGACACGAGCATGGAACCTGCGGGTACTCCCGCTTCGGCAGGGACGCAGAGATAATAATACCGGAACGGAAAAACGAAACCGCTCCGTCCCTCCCTGAAAAGCTCTCCTATGGATTTGTCGCCGCGAAGCCGTTCGGCCCGCGACAGTCCGTTCTCCGCCATGTCAATCCGTCGCTAAACCAACATCCGTACGCCGATATTCTCCGGCACGCACCGCCATCGGGAATGTATGCAAAATTACAAAAAAGAGACCGCCCGGCAAAGCGCCATACGCTTTTACCGAACGGTCTCCCTGTCTCCGGTTCCCGGCCGTATTATGCCTGTTTCGCCTTCTTGTCGGCAGGTGCCTGTTCCGGCTTGCGCGGGCGTGCCTTGCGTCCCGGCTTCACCTCCTGCGCTTTCAGGAACTCGGCCGCCTTGCCGCTGCCGTTCACCACCACCGGCGAAAGCTCCTGGCCGCTGTTTATCTTGCCTATGTAGATATCTATCGCCTTGGCCATCGAAGGCGCCTCGGGAGAAGGAGCAAGGGTTCCTATCCGCAGGCCCGCATTCGCGGCGGCGGAAGCGGTACTCGTTCCGAACGTAGCCACCGTGGGAATACTTTCGACTCCGAAGGCGGAAACGAGGGTGGAAATCTCCGACGGGCTGTAAAATACCATCAGGTCATACTGCGAAGGCTCTATCCCCTCGAGGTCGGCTGCCACGGTCTTGGCCAACACCACTTTCGACAAATTGAGTTTCAGTTTCTCCATCGTATCGGGTACCTCGCCGTTGTTCGGTTCGGTGAGCGATACGAGAAACTTCTCCTCCTTATGTTTCAGAATCAACTCCATGAAGGTGTCGAACTTACCGTCCGCAAAGAATATCTTGCGCTTGCGGTAGACGATATATTTCTGGAGATAGAGGGCTATCGCCTCGGTATTGCAGAAATACTTCATGGTTTCGGGCACGGTAATGCGCGCCTCCTCGCATATCCGGAAAAAACTGTCTACGGTAGTGCGATTCGTGAATACCACGGCAGTGTGTTCGAGTATCTCTACCCGCTGGCTGCGGAACTCCTTGAGGCTGACACCGACGACTTTGATAAAGGGCCGGTAGTCTATCTTGGCGTTGTATTTCTGGATAATTTCGTAAAACGGAGATTTTTCAATGACGGCAGGCGCCGGCTGCGAAATCAATATGTTCCTGACCTTCAACTCTCAAACCTGTTTAAGTTCTACTGCGTCTATACCGGCCAGCTCCTGGACAGGCCGACCGCAAATATGCCGAACGGCATCGCTTCGACGGCGCAAAGGTACAAAATCCAAAGCAAAATCGAAACTTTTCGGTCGATAAACCACAAAAAGGAGCGTCCGGCATAGAGCGCTAAGTGAGCGACGGTTACGGCCACAAACAAGCCGGCCGCTACATCGGCCCACACACCGCCGGAGAGAGCCGCAAGCAACACCGCAGGCGTTCCCGTCACGGTCATGGAAGCGAACAACGAGAGACGCTTGGCGCAAAGCATCCGGATGAATTCCGTGCTGAAGGTAAGTTTCCCGACGACATGCAAGACCGCCGACTGTACCCCCATGACGGCGAGCAGCGCCAGCATGACCGCCGGCACGGCGAGCCACCCTCCGCCCCACAGAGAGGAGGGAAGCCACCGCCACTCTCCCCACAATTCAAAGATTTTTACCGCCGCCAAGCCGCACATCAGCAGGCCGCAGGCTAGAATCAGTGCCTGCACCTCGGCTCCGGGCATGTCGCCGTCATGCCGGTGTTTCCCCTCCCCGCCACGTCCCCAGACGGCACGCATCATCCGCGCCGCATGACCGCCGGCACGGAAGACCAGCAGCAGATAGAACAACAGCAGCAGTACCGTCAGCATCTGATACCCGACACCGAAAGTAACGGGTATGCCGCAAGGCTCCGGAGCACCGGCAACGGGAACGAAACTGACAGGTCCATAAATGTCGGCTGCCGATACGGTATCCGCAGGGAGTACCGGGGAACACGGTTCCGGAAGGGAATCCGTCGGCAGAAGTCGCCCCGGGACATGCCGCACCGTATCGTCCGCTCCGAACGACAACTGCACGAGAGAGTCCGCTCCCTCCGGAACGCCGTACGGAAACGTCCGCACCACCGTCGTATCCCCCGCAGCCCCGAATGTCATGCGTAAAGCCTTTTAAGGGCGATGCGTATGGTCGTCCCCCGGCCGGGTTCGGAATCGACCACATAGATACGCCCCTTGTGGTACTCTTCGATGATGCGTCTGCTAAGCGAGAGCCCCAGTCCCCAACCGCGCGTCTTGGTCGTAAAACCGGGCTCAAAAATACGTTTGAAATTGGATTTCGGGATACCCTTGCCCGTATCTTTCACGTCGATATAGACCCATTCGAGGTCGTCGGATATGCGCACGTCTATCTCCCCCTGCCCCTGCAGCGCATCGAGGGAGTTCTTCAGCAGGTTTTCCACCACCCACTCGAACAGGGCACCGTTTATCATCGCCTGCACAGGGGCGATGGCGAGTCCGTTGTAGCTCAGGGTTACGTTACGCGGGATGCGCGTGCGGAAATACATCACGCTGCTGCCCACCACCTCGTTCACGTTGGCCGGCGACAGCACCGTCTCCGAGCCTATTTTGGAGAAGCGGTCGGCCACCTTCATCAGCCGCGTGAGGTCCTTGTTCATCTCCTCTACGACGGAGGGGTCGATGTGCTGCGTCTTGAGGTACTCTATCCAGCCGAGCAGCGACGAGATGGGCGTACCGAGCTGATGGGCCGTCTCCTTGGCAAGCCCTATCCATACTTTGTTCTGTTCATCCTCCTGCGAGCTGCGGAAGGTGAGGAACCCGAAACCGATGAAGATGACTATCACGGCGAGCTGTACGAACGGAAAGACCGTGAGCGTTTTCTGCAGACGCGAATTGCCGTAGAATATGTAGAACCGCGAACCGTTCCACGCCGTGATTTCCAAAGGCGGATTCTCCCGCGCGAGCTGTTCCAGCTTGCGGCTCAGCAGGTCGGGATGGTAGAGAATGCGGTCGGGAATCAGGTTGGAACTGAGCACCTCGCTGAAATTGTCGGTCGTACGGATGAAGGGAATGTTGTTCCGGCTGTCCATGATGTAGGCCGACAGGGGGTCGTCCGCATTGAACTGTCCGAGCCGTTCGATGGCAAGCGCCCAGAGCCTCACCTCGTAGTTCTCCTTTTCGCGCAACTGACGGGCCATGCTCGAGGTGAACCACAGCGAAACGCACCCGATAGCGAGACCGAAAGATATCAGCACCACTTTCTTGCGGAAAGAGAGCGTGGTGCGGTCGATATTCATGAAATTCCATTTAGCCTTCATAGCGCACTGCACCGCCTGTCGGCGCCCCTATTTTCGGTCGGTATCCTTCGAGGCGAGGATTTCCCGGTAACGTTCCGGGTCGTTCAGTACCGCAAGCGCCTCGCGCACGTCGGGGTCCTTCGCCATGTTATGCTCCACGACCCCCGCATTGTAAGCGCTGCGGAGGACAATTTCGTTCTCGATAAGCTCCGTAAGCTCCTGCCGATAAAGCTGCAGGCCGGCCCGGACATCGTCGTCGAGGTTCGCCTCGATACCCTCCAGATAGACGCCGATGCTGTCCATGTAGCGCTCCGCCTCGGCCGACTCCTTCAACCTGGCCAGCAGGCGCTTCGTATCGGACTCCCACTCCACGTCCTTGTCCTGCATGAACGCCGTGAAATCGGCATAGTCCGCATCGCTCAGCGCGAAACTCCCGGGGACTATCTCCCGGTCGCGGTTGCGCCGCATGAAGCCGTCCACGAAATCGTGGATATACCCCTTGCCGTAGACGACGTAGGCGAAACGGCTCACATACTCGGCCGGGACCCGGACGTCGGGCATCACCCCGCCGCCGTCATAGACACGCCTTCCTGCCGCCGTCCGGAACTCCGTGATGAGCGAATCGGGGATATGGCTGAGCGTACCGTCCTCGGCCCGCGACGCATAGTCGATGGCCTGTATGCAGCGGCCGCTGGGCAGGTAGTATTTGGCAGTGGTGACCTTCAGATAAGCATTGTAACCGAGCGGCCGGGTAGACTGCACGAGCCCCTTACCGAAGGTTCTGCGGCCGACGAGCACCGCCCTGTCCATGTCCTGCAGCGCACCGGCCACGATTTCGGCGGCAGACGCCGAACCTTTATTGACGAGCACCACGAGCGGTATCTCCGTATCGAGCGGTTCCTGCTGCGTGGTAAACACCGCATTCTCCTCCGGATTGCGCCCCCTGAGGCTGACTACCTCGGTTCCGCGCGGCACGAAGAAGGAGAGTATCTTGACCGCCTCCTGCACGATACCGCCTCCGTTGTTCCGATAGTCGAGTATAAGGGCTTTGGCCCCCTGCTCCCGGAGCGACATGATGGCGTTGCGCATGTCGTTGCTCACTTCGTCCGTAAAATCGATATTGAGAATATACCCCACGCTGTCGGGCAGCATGCCGTAGTAGGGAATGCCGGGAATATTGATTATCTCCCGTTTCAACTCCACCTGCACCGTATCGCCGGTATAGAATTTGGCCACCTTCATCTTCAGTCGGGTGCCCGGTTCTCCCTTCATCAGCGAACTCACCTGTTCGGTCGTCATGGCGGAAGCGTCCTGTCCGTCTATTTCGAGAATCCGGTCGCCCACGACGATACCGGCCCTATCGGCCGGCGAGCCTTTGTAGGGCTCCGCGAAAACCACTCCGTCGCCGCTCTTGCGGATAAGGGAACCCACGCCGCCGTAACGGCCCGTGGTGAGGAGCTGGAAGGTATCCATATCCTCCTCGGAGATAAAGACGGTATATGGGTCGAGTCCGGCCGTCATGCCGGCGGCCGCATCCGAGAGGAGCTCGTCGGGGTCCACGTCGTCCACATAGAAAAGGGAAATATCGCGCAGCATATTGACCAGCACCTCCATGTTGCGCCCCATCCGGAACCCGTCGGGCGGCGGAACGGTCGCCGTAGCTACTGCCAGCACGACGGCACCGGCCAGTACGCACAACCCGTATTTAATCCCTTTTCCCATAACTCCTGTTCTGTATGTATGTGTTTATCCTGAACTGGGCGTGTACCGCCTCCTTGCGTATGCCTTCAATAACGATGCCGCCCCCAAAGGTCCTCACCGTCACCCGGTCGTCGAAGGTGAGCCACAGCCTGCGGAGAAACGAACCGGCGCGGAAGGTCATCGATTCGCCCGGAACTTCGCCGGCCATCACGTAGCCCGCCGCATGGAACGCATTGATGATGGCATCCCGGTCGGCCACGATGTCGGCCTCCGCTTCGCGGCTGACGTACCCGAACTTCGGATAGAAGGCCGATAGCACGGCCAGCGCCGCCACGAGAAGAATGCCCCGCGGCGTGGTGAACAGCTCCCGGAAGAAGAACTCCGCGCTCACCCGCGCCGTTCCCGTCACGAACATCAGCAGGTAGAGCAGTCCCACCAGCACTACTAACTTTATGAAATAACCCGCCGCCCGGCGGATATATTGTCCTGCACTCATCGTCTTATGCTGTTTTTATATGAAATTCCCTCTTCCGCCGCACCGGCCGGGCGTCACTCCTCCGGCGTCCCGACCATCTCGCCGACACGCTCCGCGACCCGGCGCATCAGCCAGCCGGGCGTGGAAGTGGCTCCGCATATTCCCACCGAACGGCAACCCTCCAGCCACCGGAACTGCAGCTCTCCGGCGTCTTCGATGCTATAACTGTTCGGATTGGCCTCCCGGCAGACGCCGTAGAGCACCTTACCGTTCGAACTCTTCTGCCCGCTGACAAAGATGACCGCATCGAATCTCCCCGCGAACTCACGCAGTTTGGCCTCGCGGCTCGACACCTGCCGGCAGATGGTGTCGCGTATCGTCACGGACTCCGGACAGCGTGTCCGTGCCCGGATGATGTCCGCCATCCGGTGAAAAAGTGCCAGACTCTGCGTAGTCTGGGCGAGGAAATAGACCGGACGCGAGAAATCCACCGCATCGAGGTCGTCGGGGCCCTCGACGATGACCGCCCGGCCGTCGGCATGGCCGGCGAGCCCCACCACCTCGGCATGGCCGCGCTTGCCGAGTATCACCACCTGACCGCCGCAGGCCTGCATCTCGGCATAGGCCGCCGCCACGGTACGCTGCAGCCCCGCCACCACGGGACAGGTAGCGTCTATCACCTCGATTCCGAGACGGGCCGCCTTCTCATACGTGGAAGGGGGTTCCCCGTGGGCCCGGATGAGCACCCGTCCGCCGGCCAGTCCCTCAAGTTCCTCATGCCGGACCGTGCGGAGGCCCATCGCTTCCAGACGCTGCACTTCAAGGCGGTTGTGCACGATATCGCCCAGGCAGGCCACCCCGCCGCCCCCGGCGAGCGACCGCTCGGCCTGCGATATGGCATTGACCACGCCGAAGCAGAACCCCGACCCGCCGTCTATCTCTATATGTACTTTTCCCTCTGCCATAACACGAACCCTGCCCGCCGCCGCGGGCTTTCCGTCATATACCGCGTATCTTCTCTTCCAGTATCGGTTCTATCCACTCCATCTGCTGGGCGAGCGTCATGTCGCTGTTGTTGAGCACCACCGCATCGGGAGCCATCCGCAGCGGGCTGACCTCGCGTTCCTGGTCGGCCCGGTCGCGGGCCCGGATATTGCGCTCTATCTCCTCCAGCGATACGTCGTCTCCCCGTGCCCGAAGCTCCTCGTAACGGCGCACGGCCCGCACCTTCGGGTCGGCCGTCATGAAGAGTTTCAGCTCCGCATCGGGAAAGACCACCGTACCGATGTCGCGCCCGTCCATGACGACGCCCTTGTCCTTTCCCATCCGCTGTTGCAGCGCCACGAGTTTCCGGCGCACTTCCGGAATGCTGCTGACCGAACTGACGGCCGCACTGACCTCGATACCGCGTATCTTCTCCTCGACGCACTCGCCGTTGACGTAGATATCGCTCGCCTGCCGGCGGGGATTGAACCGGAAGGAAATCGCTATCTCCCCGAGCATCCCCACGAGCCGCTCCCGGTCGGGAACACCGTTCCGTATCGCTCCGTGTTCGATACCGTAAAGCGTCACGGCACGGTACATGGCCCCCGTATCTATGAATATATAGCCGAGCCGGGCGGCGAGCATCCGTGCAAAGGTGCTCTTGCCTCCCGACGAAAAGCCGTCGATGGCTATCACGATTTTCTTGTCCTGTGCGCTATTTCGGGATGAGTTCATCGAAATGGATATTGAATAGGGAAGAGATTATCGCCGTCACTCCCAGCAGGATGATAAGGATGCCGGCGATGCGGTTCATCCAGAGCAGGTATCGGGGACGAAAGCGTTTGCGGTAGATGTTCAGCACGAACGTAAACAGGAACCACCATCCGGCAGCCCCGGCGAGCACCCCTACCAGCATGGCCACGCCGTTTATGTAACCGGCATCGTTGCTGATGCCGAACATGGCGAACAGCCCCACGAAGACGAGACTGATAGCGGGATTGGCGATGGTAAAGAGAAAAATGGAGAGGAAGTCGCGCCACAGGCTGACCTTGCCGGACCTGTTGCGGCGTATCTGCACCACGGGGTTCTGGAAAAAGATATAAAGGCCGACCACGACGACGAACGCGCCGCCGATGATTTTCAGCAGCAACTGGTTCTGTTCGATGAAGCCGTGCACGAATGCGATGGCGAAAAAGGCCACCGTGGCATAGACGGTGTCGGCGGTCGCAGCCCCCAGCCCGGAGAAGAAGCCCGAACGCTGTCCCTTGCTCAGCGTCCGCTGGATGCAGAGTACGCCGACGGGCCCTATCGAGAACATGGAAACCACCAGCCCGATGAGGATACCCCGCAAAAATATGTCCAGCCACATATCCATTCCCTGACAAAAGTAGTAAGAATGCGGATAAAACAGTCCCTTGTGGGGGAACTTTCTTGTGCGGGGCGTAGAGGGGGAGTGCGGGAGCTGCGGGTGTGTCCCGGCTTTCTGCAGCCGGGAATGGGGATATGCATGAATGAATTTATAAAGATACGTTTTTTTACAATTTATAAAAATAAATTATTGTTTTGGATAAAATTCATCGGCCGCCCTACCTTTGTGTCGGGCAGGCGCATAGGTTTCCGGAAGATTGCGTCCGGAGCGCCTGCATATGTATTTATACAGGTTCATTTTAATTCACTTGCAGTATGGAAAGACGCATTTACGAACGGCCCCGGGCCGAGCTGCTGGCGGTGGCCGTGGAGGAGGGCATCGCGGTCTCTTCGCCGGAGAGCGTGAGCGGCACGCACGAAGACGTAACCCTCGACGGAGGCTACGAATATTGACGGACATCAACACATTACAGGGCATGAAAAGAAGATTATCCATTGCATTGTCGGCCGCGCTCCTGCTGGGGGCGTGTGCCAAGGAGGCTCCGTCGGGGGGACGGCAACCGGAACCGGGCGAAGGGGCGATACGGGCCGTTGCGGAGGAGGTGCACGACGGAGCCGTGAGCCGCTCTTCGTTCGACGAAAACGGCCGTGTGGCGTGGTCGCAGGGCGACGTGATAGGTGTCATGACGGCCGACAACACCGACGCCAACCTGACCTACCGGGCGCTTACCGAAACGGATGCCTCGCAGGGCCTTTTCACCATGGAGGGTGGGTGACATCACGCTTTCGGGCGAGACGTTCTACGCCTACTATCCGATGGTGCCGGGCAACCGGCTGGGGGCCGACCTTACCCTGCCCGTCACCCTGCCTGCCGTACAGACCTACCGGCAGGGTTCGTTCGGGCCCAACGCCAACATTTCGGTCGCCGTATCGGCCGACGGCGCGAACTATGCCTTCAAGAACGCCTGCGGCTATCTCGACATCCGGCTGCTGGGCAGTGCGGAGGATAAAATCGGCGCGGTCGAAGTGACGGCCGGCGGCGCGGTCATCGCCGGCAGCGGGAGTGTCGATTTCGGCGGTTACGCCTCGGGGCCCCTGTTCGTACCGGACGAGGGCGGAAGCACGACCGTACGGCTCGAGTGCGGCGACGGCATCGCCCTGAACCCCGCTTCGGCCACCTCGTTCCATGTGGTTCTTCCGGCCGGGACCTACGCTTCGGTCGGCGTGAGGGCACGCACCTCCGACGGGCGCAGCTACTCCTATACCAAATCGCCGGAGGGAGGCGTGATCATCGAACGCAGTACGGTGACGCACTTCAAACCCTCGGAGTTCTTCGACGGGATAGAGGTGGAGAACCTTTCCGGGGAGCTTGCCGACCGGCTCGCCGGGACGGATGCCTCTTCGGTTACCGCCCTCCGCATCACGGGCACCTTGAACGCAACTGACTTTGCGTATATCCGCGAGAACCTTACCGCATTGGAACTCCTCGACCTCTCCGGCACGGAGATGACCGTGTTCCCGGACAGGGCCCTGGCCTTTTATGACGATGCCAATACGACCCTGAAAGAGGTGATTCTACCCGAAGGACTTACGACGATTGAAGATGCGGCCTTCGCCAACTGCACCGCCCTTGAAAAACTCGATGTCCCCTCTTCGGTCTCCGAATTGGGAAGGTGGATACTGGAAAACACCGCCGTAGAGACCTTCACGATTCCTGACGGAGTCTCCGAAATCCCCGCAAGCTGCTTCTACGGTAGCGCTATTACAGCCATGGTCGTACCCGCCTCGGTTACTTCCATAGGCGCCTGGGCTTTCGAAAATCCCTATTATGACAACGGTAACAAGAGCTACCTGACATCGGTCACTTTCACCGGGACAGGCGTTACCGAAATTCCGGAAGGATGCTTCATCTACCAGAAAAGCCTCTCCTCCATCAATCTGCCCGAGGGGGTTACGACCATTGGAGCCGACGCTTTCAACCAATGCCAGATAAGCGCGCTCACCCTGCCCTCCTCGCTGGAAGCCATCGGGCAAAGGGCCTTCTCCAATAACGGCATTACCAGCCTGGTGATTCCGGATAAAGTGAAACGAATCGATTTCAGTGCCTTCGCGTACAACAACCTTGAGACGATTGACCTGCCCGCGTCGATAGAAGTGCTGGCCTCCACCGCCTTCCATTGGGAATCGACGGCACTGAAAACCGTGATATGCCGTGCCGCGGCCGTACCGGAGATGCCGACGTCCTATACGGACGACTTGGGCAGCCATACCTATCCGGCCTTCATCCGTATCAACAAAGCCAACGTGATACTGAAAGTTCCGGCAGCTTCGGTCGAAGAGTACGAAACGGCATGGGGAAGCTATTTCAGCTCGGTCGAGGCCATTGAGTAGGCACCGACCGCATTCCGCCACATGAGGGGCACCCTTCCGGGTGCCCCTTTTTGCCAAAACGGGGTTGGTGAAAACGACATGGGACTGCCCGTCATACGGTTCCGACCGGCAAAAGTCTTCGGAACAACAGTCTAAGGGGCTTTCTTTCGGACAGACCGGGATAAGTCACAGCACTGCACGTAGCCGGAGAAACGTTTTTTCCACAAACACGGCTGCCGGAAACAGCCTCCGTACAGACAGCTCCCTCTCCCGCCACGAAGCCGGCGCTCCGAAAACCGGACCGGCAGCCGATTCCCGCCGTCCCTTCCGGCGAATCCTCTCCGAATCGGCTCTTTGAGCCGATTCGGGTACCGAAAACCGAACCTGCACCGACCTCCGCCGCTCTTTTTCATCGAATATATCCTATATTTGCGGTACTTTCGCGGCCGTCGGCAGGAACCGCGAAAGGTCACCGTCTCTATCAGAAAATGACAACAGGGAAAAAATGGCTGCTCGTCGCGGGCAGCGTCATCATGTTATCGGTCGGGTGGCTCCGCATCAGCGGACTTCCGCTGCTCGCGGCCCTCGTCCCGCTGCTTCTCATCAGCAACAGCTACGACTCCTCGCGCCGGTCTTTCTGGCGTATGGCGGGCTGGACGGCGCTCACCTTCTGCCTCTGGTCGGTCGCCACGATATGGTGGGTATGGAATGCGGCCCCCATCGGCGTCTTCGCCGCCACGGCAGTACAGGTAGTGCTTTTCGGCGCAGTTTTCATGTTCTACCACTACACGAGCAAGCGCAGCCGCCCCGCACTCGCCAACGTCCTGCTCGTATGCGGATGGATAGCGGCGGAGTACATCTACCTCAACGGGCAAATCTCTTTCCCATGGCTACTGCTGGGCAACGGCTTCGCCAACGATACATGGGCGATACAGTGGTACGAATTTACGGGTGCTCTCGGCGGTTCGCTTTGGGTACTGGTCTCCAACCTGCTGATATTCCGAGCGCTGACATCCCGCAGGAAAGTGTGGTGGCTGCGCGAAACGGCCTGGGCGGCGCTTCCCGTCCTCCTGTCGCTCGTCCTCTTCTGGAGTTGGAAGGAGCCTGCCGGAGAGCGGGTGACGGTGACCGCCATCCAGCCCAACATAGAGCCCTATACCGAAAAGTTCACGCTCCCGCAGCAGGAACAGGACTCCATTATCCTGGCCCTCGCAGCCTCCTCGCCGGCCGATGCAGATTTCATCGTCGCCCCCGAAACGGCCGTGGACGACAACATTTGGGAGAACCGCATCGGCAGCTCCGCCGCGGTGGCCCGATACCTCGCATTCATCCGGAACGAGCGGCCCGAAGCGCAGTTCATTACCGGAGCGACGACGCTGAAACTCTACCGCAGCGAAAGAGAGAAGACCTTTTCGGCACGCCCCCTCGGCGACGGACGGTGGTACGATGTCTACAACAGCGCGCTGGCGATAGATTCCGCAGGCGGCATCGCCGTCCACCACAAGGCCAAGCTCGTGATAGGGGTGGAAATGATGCCCTTCATGGAGCTGCTGGCTCCCTTCACGGATTTCATCGTAGACCTCGGCGGAACAACCGGACAGCTCGGCACGGACAACTACTACCGGATATTCCGGCTGCAGCGCGACAGCCGCGAGATACGCACTGCGGCACCGATATGTTACGAATCGGTCTACGGCGAACACTTCGCCACTTTCGCCCGGCACGGGGCCGAACTGCTGTTCGTCATCACCAACGACGGCTGGTGGGGCGACACCCCCGGCTACAAGCAGCATTTCGCCTTCTCTCGCATGCGGGCGATAGAGACGCGCCGATACGTGGTGCGCAGCGCCAACACGGGCATATCGGGCTTCATCAACTCCCGCGGCGACGTGCTCGACACGCTCGGCTGGGACTTTCGCGGAACGGTCACGGACACCGTACCGCTGTCGGACGAAGTAACGCTGTACGTCCGTTACGGCGACGTGCTCGGCCGGGTGAGCGGCTACGTCTTCCTGCTCTCCGTACTCTACTACATCGTTTACCGGTTCCGGCGCAAAAGCCATCTGGTGGACGAATAAACGCCCGGCCCCGGCGGAATTGAAAACAGACCGATACAAACACACAGCAAATCCATGACCTATCAGGAGGCCCTCGATTTCCTCAACGGAAATTTCGTTTCGTTCCAGACTGCAGGCCGTACCGCATACAAGGGCGGTCTGGAAGCCATCACGGGGATGTGTCGCGCCATGGGAGACCCCCAGCGCGACTACCTCTCCATCCACATCGCAGGCACCAACGGCAAAGGCTCCGTGGCCCACATGCTGGCCTCCGTCCTGCAGGCGGCGGGGTACCGGACGGGACTCTACACCTCGCCCCATCTGCACGATTTCCGGGAGCGCATTCGCGTGGACGGCGAGATGATACCGCAGGAGAAGGTCACCGCCTTTCTCGACCGGTACGGAAAGGAGATGACCGAACGGGGGCTCTCCTACTTCGAGATGACGACCGCAATGGCTTTCCACCGCTTCTCCGAGGCGGGGGTGGAAGTGGCCGTCGTGGAAACGGGACTCGGAGGAAGGCTCGATGCCACGAACGTCCTGCAGCCCATCCTGAGCATCATCACCAACATCGGACTCGACCACAGCGATATTCTCGGCCCCACCGTCGCACACATAGCGGCCGAAAAGGCGGGCATCATCAAGCCGGGCATCCCGGTACTCGTCGGAGAAACCGACCCCGAAAGCGCGCCCGTATTCACGGCCCGCGCAGCGGAATGCGGCTCACCGCTGGTCTTCGCCGACCGGACCTACGAATGTACCGGCAGCACGCTCCGGCCGCCCCTGCAATACTGCACCCTGCGCCGCATCGGCGACGGTGCCACCCGCACAATAGCCATCGACCTGCTGGGGGGCTACCAACGCAAGAACCTCGTCACCGTCCGCACCGCCGTCAGCCTGCTGCGCCACCGCACACAGCTCGACATCAGCCGTCGGGCGATGCTCGACGGCTGCCGGAACGCCATGGCCACCACCGGGCTTTCGGGCCGCTGGCAGGTGCTCGCCGAGACACCCCTGACGGTGGCGGACGGAGGGCACAACCTCCACGGGATGACCGAAATCGTCCGCCAGCTCAACGCAGGCGGATACGAACGGCTCTATATGGTACTCGGCTTCTCGGCCGACAAAGAACTGGACGACATACTGCCGCTCCTGCCGGGAGCGGCGTACTATCTTTTCACACAGGCCGCCTCGCCGCGCGCCCTGCCGGCCGCGGAACTCGCCGCGAAAGCGGAACGGTACGGACTGCACGGCGAAACGCTTCCGGAGGCCGCGGCAGCACTCGCCCGCGCCCGCGCCCTCGCTTCGCCGCACGACATGATATTCATCGGCGGCAGTTTCTATCTTATCGGGGAAATTATCTGAAATAACCGAACATGCGAGCATTCCGGAGGGCCAGAACGCGCGACAGCAGCTTACCGTCCGGTGAAGAAACAGGAAAAGAGAACGCCCCGGAACCTACCCTTTCGGAGAGCAGGCAGCAATCTTCCCCACACCTGCCAGCTCCCTGCCCGACAGGCAAAGGAAAGCTATCCGTTTGTGCCGGCCTCCCTGCCGCTTTCTCAACCGTCGTATTCCAGCAGGTAACGCTCCAGCAGCCGCGGCACGGCATAATCGCCCACCGCGGCGGTATCGACCGCCAGCGCAGCGGCCGCCGCAGACAACGAGGGGGTTTCGATGCGATAGACCGTCGCATGAATGGTCTGATGGGAGAGCTGATGGCGGGGCATGACCACCGTTCCGACGAGTCGCCACTCCGCATCTCCCAGCAGTTCGCGGAAGTCGGGCCGTGCGGCCAACACGGGGAAATCCGCCGGACCCTCCGTTTCGAGCAGCGGAAATTCATAAAGCCCCCGCCAAATATCGCGCCCCGCCCGGCGACACAGCAGTGTCCGCCCTTCACAGCTAATGTGCAGATAATGGAACCACCGTTCACGCACCTTTGTCCGTCCCTGCTTCACGGGACGCAGGGCGACCGTCCCGGCCGCGAGGGCGAGACAGCATCCGGCCAACGGGCACTCCCCGCAGCGGGGCTGCGCCGGAGTACACAGCAGCGCCCCGAAATCCATCAAAGCCTGATTGTAGGTTCCCGGCCGCTCCGTATCCAGCAACGACTGCGCCAACTCCACAAAAATCCGACGCCCCGCCCCGGTATCGACGGGCACCTCTACGTCGAAAAGCCGGGCCAGCACCCGGAAGACATTGCCGTCCAGGACGGCGCATGGCAGGCCGAACGCCATCGAAGCCACCGCAGCAGCGGTATAATCGCCCACGCCCGGCAGCGAACGGAGGGCGTCCGGCTCCGCAGGGAACTCTCCGCCGAACCGGCCGACGATCTCCCGGGCGGCGGCGTGCAGATTCCGGGCACGACTGTAATACCCCAATCCCTGCCACAACTTGAGTATTTCGTCTTCCGAAGCGGCCGCCAGCGAACAGACATCGGGAAAACGCTCCGTAAAGCGCAGGTAATAACCGAGCCCCTGCCCTACACGCGTCTGCTGGAGGATGACCTCCGAGAGCCAGATACGATAGGGGTCGCGGGTACGGCGCCAGGGCAGGTCGCGCCCGCTGCGGGCGTACCAATCGAGCGATATGGGGGCGATTCGATTCATAATTCGCCGCAAAAATAGGATTTTTCCTTTTTCAGAATTATATTTGAAATTGCGAAAACCGCGAAGGGGAACGGAAGGCAACGACGGCGAGCAAAACCCGGCCATGCCTCCGGGCCAAGACGACAAGAACATTTAACCAACAAACGACTACGGCTATGAAAACCCGTTTACTACTCAAAGTCATGCTGATGGCCGGCCTTCTGCTGGCGGGCGCCTGTACCCCGACGGGGCAGGAGGAGGGCGAATACACCCTCTCGAGCGACAAGACCTCCGTAAACATCAACGAAGAGGTAACTTTCACCGTCAAATCGGAAGAGGGGCGCGACGTCACGTCCGAATGGAACTTCTCCGACGACACGGGCATCCGCGAAGGCAACCGCTTCGGCTGGTCGGAACCAGGAACCTACACCGTCACCGCCGTCGCCAAAACGAATCCTGCCCTGAAGGCTGCGAATACGGTCACCGTGACCGTCAGCGAGACGGAGGTGACCTATACCATCTCCTGCGACAAAACCGAGGTCAAGGTAAACGAGGAGGTGACATTCACCGTCACATCGAGTGCCGGCGAAGACGTCACCGAAGCATGGAATCTCTGCGACGAGAGCATGTGCCGCGTAGGCAACAAGTTCGGCTGGTCGGAACCGGGTACGCACACGGTAACGGCCCACAGCAAGGCGAATCCCGAGATAGAGGCGGAGAACACCATCACGATTGAAGTGAGCGGCTCGGTCTACAAACTGTACGCAGACCAGGATGTCGTTTACGTGCTCGACGAAGTGACCTTCCATGTAAAGGAGATTATCGACGGCGTGGAACAGGAAGAGGATGCCTACGGTTTCGAGGCAGGCATCAAGGGAGGCGAAAGATTCAGCCAGTTCGGCGCCATGGCCAATGTCTTTCCGGAAGCGGGCGTCTATACGGTGGATGCCGTGAAGTACGACTTCAAAGGCGCCGAGATAGCAAGGGCCGAAAATACCGTGGAGATAATCGTGAAAGAACGCGACATCACAGGGTACGAAGACCGGTACTACCGCCGCTCGCTGATGGCAGAAGGAACGGGCACGAACTGTACCGGCTGCCCGGCAATGGCGGAAACCATCGAATACACGGAAACCTATCTCCTGCCGGACCGGATGATACCGCTGGCATTCCACCTCAACGACGATGCATGCAATGTACCTCTGTACCGTAACTTCTTCATCCTCACCAACGACTACGGCATCTTCGCCTACCCGTACTACATCATCGACTGGAATCTTACCTACAAATCCACCAGCTCCGACGCCGAAGCGCTGAAACACAGCATCGAGGCTTCACAGGCAAGATATGCCCAGACACCGGGGCTCGCCGTCGAAACGACGCTGTCGGGCCGGGAGCTGACGGTGAAGATAAAAACCACCCCACGCGAAACGGCCGAATACTTCCTCGGCGCCTACATCGTGGAGGACGACATCTACACGGAACAGTCGGGTGCCGACGACGGCATGATGATGCAGCGGAACGTGGCTTACTACTGCCTGACCGAACCCGAAGGCAATCAGGATGACCTGCCCGAAGAGGGAATAGGCAAATACGGCAGGCTTGGTCTGGAACCGCTCGGAACGCTGGAGGGCGAACGCGAATATACCTACGACTACCGCTTCACCATTCCCACCCATGAACCCATCGACCACAACCTCGACAACTGCCGCCTCGTTTACTTCATTTGCAAAGCCGACGCTACGATAGAACCCTACGGTTACTTCTGCGCGAATGCCGCCACCTGCCGGCTCGGCCAATCGCAAGAGTACGAGTTCGAACCGATATACGGCGAATAACCCCCCGGAACAAGAGGAAACGGTGAGTGCCGGGCCGAACGGGCCCGGCACTCACCGTTTCCTGTACAAATCCTGCCGAAGTTCCGGCGTCACGGATTCATGACGACGTTCTGGCGGGCAATACTCTCCATATGTATCGCATCGAGTATTGTCCGGATGAATTCGGGACTCAAACCCAATTCTCCGGCACGGGCCACCATATTGTCCACAATTTCGTCCCAGCGCCGCCGCTGCAGGATAATCACGTCATTTTCACGTTTTATCCGCCCGATATCCTCGGCTATTCCCATTCTGCGCGACAGAAGCGCGAAGAGCTGCGCATCTATCTGGTCTATTTCAAGCCGTAGGCGCTCCATATCCGCTTCAAACTGCGGTACATCGACCGTCTCGCGGCGCCACCGTATCCCTGCGAGCAGTTCGCCCAGCTGCTCCGGCGTCACTTGCTGGGCGGCATCGCTCAGTGCCTCGTCAGGACGGACATGGCTCTCCATGAAGAGTCCGTCGTATGAAAGGTCGGCCGCTTTCTGCGCCGTAGCGGCAAGCCCCTCCCGACGGCCGCAGATATGCGAAGGGTCGCACAGCATTTTCAGTTCCGGAAAACGGCGCCTCATCTCAAGGGCCACATGCCACACGGGGGGATTGCGGTACTCGTTGCCGGAAGTCTGCGCAAAACCGCGGTGTACCAACACGAGCCGCTCCGGCCCGACACCTGCCGCAAGCATCCGCTCCACGGCACCCGTCCACAAACCGGTATCGGGCATCTGTGCATTCTTCACCAACACCAACACCTCCGTTCCACGGAGCGCATCGGCCACCTCCTGTACGCTGAACGGATTACCCGTCGTACGCGCCCCTATCCACACCATATCGGCGCCCGCACCGAGGGCTGCCTCCACATGGCGGGAGTTGGCGACCTCGACCCCGAACGGAAGCCCCGTTTCCGCTTTCGCCTCCGCCAGCCACTCCAGGCCGACCTCGCCCACCCCCTGAAAACACGACGGATAGGTACGGGGTTTCCACACCCCTCCCCTTATCATATCCACGCATCCGCAGGCAGCCAGTCCCCGGTATGTCGCAAGCGTCTGCTCGCGGCTCTCGACACTGCACGGTCCGGCTATTATCACAGGTCTTCTCGCTCCTTCTGCTGCCATAACCATCGAATTCTTTCCGTCGCAAAGTTACGAATAATGCGGGAAAGTGGATAGCGGACGTGTCTCCGGCACTATCGTCCCGAAAGAGCTGCATATGCGACATGCGGTTCCGACCGCGACAACCGAGCCTTTCGGAAAGTACCGGAATGCAAAATAAAAATCCCGTGTCCTTCTCGGATACGGGATTCGGTTCATCTCCAACTTTTCATTACACCCTATAATATTGCAGCAAACCTTTGTCAATTCCATCATCCTTCCCAGAAAGGAAGGAGGCAGCTGTTAAAGAGATGACGTAATAAATGTATTTTCGCATTGCAAATATATACATAAATTCCATATCAACAAGGATTATATGCATTTTTTTCTGGCATTCTTCCTGCATGATGTGTTTTTATTCGTATTTTTATGCTATATGCACAAAATACGGGCACTCGCCCGCAGAAAACTCCCGCAGCAACCGGCCGAAAAGGTAAACCAAACACAAAGAGAGATTTGTAAACGACACCCGGACTTCCCGACCGGCGAGATGCTGCCGACGACAGAAGACGTCTCCCGCTGCCGCAGGCAATACACCCTCAAGGCAGGTCGGACTGTCGTCAAAGGCGGAACGATATCCCCGGCGGCCTCTCTCAGAAAAGCGTCGTGTCGTCCGAAAGCGGAGCGATACCGAGGTGCGAATAGGCGAGCGCCGTTACCTCCCGGCCGCGCGGGGTACGCTTCAGGAACCCCTCCTTTATCAAGAAAGGTTCGTACACCTCTTCGATGGTACCGGCGTCCTCGCTGACCGCCGTAGCGATGGTATTGATGCCGACCGGGCCTCCTCCGAACTTGTGGATGATGGTAGAGAGTATCTTGTTGTCCATCTGGTCGAGACCGCGGGAGTCTATGTCCAGGGCCTTGAGCGCCGTCCGTGTAATGGGCAAGTCTATGACGCCGTCCCCTTTCACCATGGCGAAATCCCGTACCCGCCTGAGCAGGGAGTTGGCGATACGGGGCGTTCCGCGGCTTCGCAGCGCGACCTCCTGTGCCGCATCGTCGTCTATGTCTATACTCAGGATGGAGGCCGAACGCTTCACGATACCGGTCAGCACATCCGTGTCGTAATATTCGAGATGACACTGGATACCGAAACGCGCCCTCAGCGGCGAAGTCAGCAATCCGCTCCGGGTAGTGGCCCCTATCAGGGTAAACGGATTCAGTTCGAGCTGTATGGACCTTGCCGAAGGCCCCTTGTCGAGGACGATGTCTATCCTGTAATCCTCCATGGCGGAGTAGAGGTACTCCTCGATTATCGGACTCAGGCGGTGTATCTCGTCAATGAACAGCACATCTCCTGCATTGAGGTTCGTGAGCAACCCCGCCAGGTCGCCCGGTTTGTCGAGCACCGGGCCGCTGGTCACCCGGAGCGTCGACCCCATCTCATTGGCGATGATGTTGGCGAGGGTGGTCTTCCCGAGCCCCGGAGGGCCATGGAGCAATACATGGTCGAGCGAATCGCCGCGCATCAGTGCTGCCCGTATGAAGACACGCAGATTCTCCGCCACCTTCTCCTGGCCGCGGAAGTTGTCCAATTCCTGCGGGCGTATCCGGTTCTCGAACTCCGAATCGCTCTCCATATTCCTTCTGTCCCTGTCGAATGCCATACCGCAAAGATAGCGCTTATCCCGAACTTTACCTAAGACCGGGAAGATGCGGCGGCCCGCTTCCGTTCCCCGGCCACCAGCTCATCGAACCGTTCACGGACGATATCGCCGAAGTTGCGGCCGGTTATCTTGCTCTTAAGCCACGAGATGAGGTCGAAATAGTAGAACGTGCGGCGCTCGTAAGGATGGTTTTCATAGGGTTTCAACCGTTCGTACAACACTTGGAACTCCTTCTTCAGCTCCAGAGTGGCCAGGTTGTTGAGCTTGCGGAAAAAAGCGAACAGCTCCCGCTTCATGTCGGTCATATCCTTCATCTTGACGATGAAAGTGAACACCGAACGTATCTGGTAGTCGAGGTTGTGGTCGATGCCCGCCTCATAAGAGGCTACCAGATTCAGCATGCGCGCGTAGCACTGCAAATCGCGCCGCACCTGCGGGTCCTTCACGGCGATTATTCCGGAGAGATGCTCCATGCACTTGGCGTAATTGCCGTCGCCGAAATAGAGCAGGGCTATCTTGTAGTCGAGCATCATGCGGTCGTACAGGCTGAGGTATTTGGCATACCGGCGCAGATAGCCGTCCACGCTGCGCGCCATCCACAGTCCCTCCTTGAAGGCCCCCTCCAGAATACATTTATTGATACGGGCCGTAAAAAGCACCTGCTGGGAAATCATGACGGCATTTTCGTTCAGGCTCCCGGTAATCCGGCTCTCCCGCTCGAAATCCTCTATCGCCTTCACGAAAAGCCCGTATTTCCTCATCAGGTACATCCCCTCCAGAAAACGCGAATAGCCGTGCAGATAGCTGTCGTACATGACCTCCTTCATACACGGCTGCTCCTCGAACATGTCTATCCACGCCCGTCCGTACCGGTAGGCATAGGCGAAATTGTGGCGGATGTAATGGTACCATGTCATTGCCTGATAGAAATGGAAACGTTCCGTGAAGGAGAGCCTATGCCGCGAATAGACGCAAAGGCGGGGCTTGAAATAGTCGTTCAGCAGGTCGAGGTCTTTTTGGGAACGGGCGTAACCGAGCTGCAAGTGGAGCGAATAGAGTCTGACGGCAAGGTTGGAAATTTCATTGGTACGCTCCAGTTTGTCGCACGTCTCCATGATACTGCGGTTGGAGGCCGCGGCAAAATGCGTCATCTCATCGGAGACCTTGCATTCGTACACCTGACGCCGGAGTCCCGTCACTTGCAGCATCAGAGCGTGCTGTTCGAGCTCCGCCGCCATGCGCTCCGCCTTGTCGAGCTGCTTGTCCGCCTGATTGTAGAGGCCTTTGTCGAAGAGAATGCGGGCGAAATCCAACTGCTCCTGCAGTTGGAGAAGGGGCGAATGCTGCACGCCCAGCAGGCGCAGGCTGATGAGTATCTGACGATGCAGATGCGCCTTCATATTGGGAAGCTGCTCCTTCCTGATGGAGGGGCACCGGCTGAGTATCCGCTCCTCGTCGTAGGATTCCATTCCCTCCAGGCAGTCGAACAGGATGATGAATTTGGATTCACGGGGGTCACCCTGCCTCGCGGCATACAGTTTGAAATTGCGTTTCTCGGCCTTGCTCATCGAGCGTATGAGGTCGAAAACACTCTCCCTCCGGTCGTAATGTTCCATCGCATATCACACTTATAGTCCGTGTAAATATAAGGATTTATTACGACAGCCAAAAACGGCCGCTGTTCCGAACGCCCTCCGCTGCCAGACACGTGTACACGCCGCAGTCCCACAGACAGTCTCAAGATTCCGCGAATATGCGGCGAATTAGAACAATACCGCCTTTACGATAGCGAAAGTCATCAAGAGGGAAACTACGAGCTTCAACCCCGTACCGAGTACAAAGGCGAGAAAAGAGCCGAATGCCACGCGGAACGCCCGGGCATTATCGGTACGGTCATGCAGCATCTCTCCGATAAAGGCACCGGCGAAGGGACCGAGCACCAATCCCCAGGGCATGAAGAACAATCCGGCCAAGGTGCCTATGGCCGCCCCCCGTGTCGCCTGCCGCGAGCCGCCCAGCCGGCCGGTTATCCATGCCGGAAGCAGGTAATCCGCCAGCGTTACCGCCCCCGTCAGCACCGCCCACAGGGCAAGGTATTCGCCCGAAAACTGCGCATAATCGGTCCAATGCACCAACAGCAGGCCGAGGTAAGCCACCGGCGGCCCCGGCAGTACGGGCAGGAAACATCCCGCGACACCCGTAAGGCCGCACACTACCGCCAATATCGAAAGAAGCGTATCCATCCGTGTACTCTTTTCCGTCTACCATCCTAACGCCCCCGGAACGGAATTATTTTCCCGGCCGAACGGATACGCCATGCAGCGACACGGCCGGTCCCGCCGGAAGGCCGGCCTCAACGGACACCCGCCGAAGAGCGGGCAGCCTCCCGCTTCGTCCGCGGCACTTCCCAATGGTAACGGTCATTCAACCGGGAGAAAAGGTACCACATCAGCAGCGCGACGAGCAGGCCGAGTATCCAGCCGAACAATATCTGGAACGGCCAATGGACGCCGAGGTATATCCGCGAATAGGAAGTAAGCAACGTATAGGTGAGCATCATCCATGTAAACCACCGCCTGCGGACGGCGAGCGACGTGAACAGGAAGATGCAGAAACTCGTCGAGGCATGGCCCGACACCGTTCCCATCAGGCCGCCCAGATACCCCTTGACCGTATGCAGATAAGGCAGCATATCCTCCGTATGCGTGGGACGGAGGTAGGGGACATTCCGCTTGAAAAAGTTGCACACCTGGTCGCAAAGTCCTACACCCAACCCCACGAAAAGCAGCGCGAAAAGCATATACTTCCACCCGTAGTTACGGTAAACGATATAAAGCACCGCCAGGTAAAGCGGTATCCAGTTCGGTATTCCGGATGCGAACCACATGACGGCATCCATCACGGGGCCGCCGTCGAAATTAAGGGCGAGCATGACGCTCCTGTCCAATTCATTCATATATGCCTGTCAATTTACTGTACTCTTTCGTTCCGTCGCTCCGACCGCCGCCGTCAGAACTGGAAATAGATGAACGGCTGGATGTCCGCCGACTTCACCTGCATCACCACCCATATTATCACCACGATAAGCAGAGCATTCACTGCGAGCGGATTCCGGATGACGGCATCGCATGCCCGCTCCTGCAGCCGCCGGGGGATGAAATGGGCGACATAGCCGACGAGCATCATGGCGAAGATTTCCCAGTATCCGGTTATTATGTTCGGAATAAGTGAAATATCGAAATTGGTGAAGACCTGTTCGAGGATATCCGCTCCCGTACCCACGTCGCGCGCACGGAAGAATATCCAGCCGAGACATACGAGATGGAATGTCACGAAGATACCGGCGATGCGCCATCCTCTTTTCATATCCGCACCGGTGGCTTTCATCCGGGGAAAGAGCCGCATCAGAAACTTATGCAGTGCGAGCAGCAGGCCGTGGAAACCGCCCCACAGGACGAATCTCGGCGCCGCACCGTGCCACAGTCCCCCGAGCAGCATGGTGACGACGAGGTTCACATAAGTGCGGAACCGGCCTTTCCGGTTGCCGCCGAGCGAGATATAGAGATAATCCTTGAGCCACGTCGAGAGCGAGATGTGCCAGCGCCGCCAGAACTCCGTTATCGTGGCCGACTTGTAAGGCGAATCGAAGTTTTTCGGGAACCGGAAACCGAGCAGCAGCGCGATGCCGATGGCCATGTCCGAGTAACCGGAGAAATCGCAGTAAATCTGGAGTGCATAGCCGTAAACGCCCATGAGGTTCTCGAAGCCGCTGTACAGCATCGGATTGTCGAACACCCTGTCCACGAAATTGACGCTGATATAGTCCGATATGACCGCCTTTTTGACAAGACCGGTCATAATCAGAAACAGCCCCCGGCCGAACATCTCCCTCGTCACCCGCAGCGGGTTCTGTCTTATCTGCGGAATGAAATCGCGCGCACGCACGATAGGACCTGCGACGAGCTGCGGAAAGAACGAAAGATAGAAGAAATAGTCCAGCCAGCAGGTCAACGGCGTGAGCTGCCGCCGGTAGATGTCAATCGTGTAGCTCATCGACTGGAACACGAAGAAAGAGATGCCTACCGGCAGGAAGATGTTCCGGAAGGCCAATACGTCGTGCCCTGCAAGGTCGTTCGCTATCTGTATGAAGAGATTGGTATATTTGAAATAGGCGAGCATACCGAGATTTATCAGTACGCTCAGCGCGACAAGTCCCCGCCGGTAAGGCTTCGCCTCGGTGGCAGCCAGCAACCGTCCGATGACAAAATCGGTCACGGATACAAGTATCAGCAGGAAAAAATAGAGACCGCCGGTCTTGTAATAAAAATAAATCGAAAAGAGGGAGACATAGACCATGCGCAGCACGGGTGTCCGGCGCATGAAAGAGTAGAACAGAGTGAACCCTGCAAAGAGAAAAAGGAATATCCCGCTGCTGAATATCATCGGGCTGGCCGGATTGTATCGCAGCAATTCGGCAACGGCCTCCGTTATGCGGGAAATATCGACCATCTGTTCTCTGCAAGGGATTACTATTCCGCTGCGGCATCCGTCAGCCCCGTTTCCGCGCCCTCTTCGGCCGGTTCCTCCGTCCCTCGGCCGACATCGGATGAAGCAGCAGCCGTCTCCCCGCCTGCTGCCAAAGAAACGGCATTCCCGCCGGCATCCGGAACCTCTCCTCCCTGCACCCGCGCCGCAGAGACAGGCTGAGAATTCGAATTTCCATCCGGCGATACGAAGGGCATTCCCTCCTTCCGAACGCCGGGAGCAGCGCTGCCGTTACGCACCGCTCCGGCATCTGCCGTGGGCACGGAGAACTCCGTCCCTGCATCGTCGCCGAGACCGGAAGCGCCCATTATAGGTTCCTCAGCGCCATCGGAAGCCACGGCTTCGACGTCGCTCTTTCCATCGGCCGTCCCGAAAGAGAAGGCTCCGCCCGAGACCTCCCGCAGCCTGTCGGAGAGGCTGTCGTCGAGCAGCGTCCCCCGGCCGAGCAGAGTCGCCGCACGCCGCTTCTCCTCCTCCCGTCGTAGCTGCTCGGCACGCCGGGCCTTCTCGGCATCCTGCTCCCGAACGTTCTCCACCGCAGCATTGATGAATTTCACAAACTGTTCGGCGATGTATTTGCCTCCCGGATAACCGATATGGGTATAATCCTTCGCAGCCCAGTGGCGCTCCACGAATTTGGGCATCGAGTTGTCGCCCCCCATGGCCTCGTACGTATTCCAGAAACCGACGCCGCACTCCTCGGCGGCACGCTCCTGCGTCTTCAGCATGGCCTTCACGGCAGGCATGGTGACGGCGGTACCGTTCTGCATGGTACTCCTGTCGCCCACGCTCATGACCACGACGGCGCTGCCCGGAAAACACTGCTTTATGTAATTGATGATTTTGACAAGCTGTTTCTGGTAATAGCCGTAATCGGTCACATCCGCCGACATGGCATTCAGTCCGTATTGAAGGATAACCATGTCGTAATTCATGTATTCGTCGAACTCCCGATTGATGCGGTAATCCGTACCGAGCAGGGCGAGTCCGCTGTTGCTGCGTACCGAAAAATTGTGGACGCTGACGCCCACACTGTCTTCGAGCACCGCCCCGTAACCGATGAAACCGGCCGTATGGGAGAGATTTATCCGCAGCTCCGAAATATCGGGCCGGCCGATGAATATCCGCTGCACCTGTTCGCCCGAATCGGGGGCATAATTACGCCTTTCGTCGCCATTGACGGTAACCTCCAGCACCGTATGTTTCCGGTTGACGAAAAAGAGGGAGGCCGTATTGGTCTTCTCGATACGCCGACGGAACTGCACCCCCTTATACTCCGCCGAGGCGTTCTCCCCGGGAATGGAAAGCATTCCCGACACGAAAAACCACTCCTTATACTCCTCCGGCACGCTCTTGCGCTTTATCAGGTTGTAGTCGGTCCACCCCTCGTGATTGTGCGTCACCGTACCGCGGTATTTAGACAGAGGCGTGGAGAAAGGGACGAAGCCGACTCCGCTACCTCCGTATGCCATCTGCAGCTGTTCCCTCATATCGGCAGTAATGATATCGGCCTCGATGAAAGAATCGCCGAGCACCGCTATACGTACCGTACGTTCGTCGGCTTCGTATGCCAGCGCATGGTAGAAACGTGCCATCATCTGTTCGTCCGGACTGTAATCCGTTATTGGAACGATACCGGGCCCCTCCACACAGGGGACCGACAACCCCTCCGCATCGGTTCCGTCCTCGCCCGGAATTCCCTCCGGTCCCGTAACACCCGTGGCATCCACCACCTCCTGTACGGGCACGGGCTTGAAATCATCGAGGAACGACGTGTCGAGCAAATCCATATCGGAAACGGGCACGAGCCTTTCATCCTGAAAGGTCACGACATCCGAAAGGATATTGGCCCTTTTCACCACCACGTTTCCCACCCGGAAACTCGGAATGAACGAAACGCACAACAGCAGTATGATGACGAGCGAAGTGATATAAAACCCGCTTCTTGTATAATCCTTTGGCCCCGGCATACGATTCTAAGGTATAACGTCGACAAAGATAAGAAAAAGAAAGATTGGCGCACTATCCGTTGTCCGCCTATTATCGCCCCGAACCCTTTCGGAGTCGCACCGTTCACGGAACTGTCCCGCAGGCAGAACCGACTGCCCGAAACCGGAAAGCACCGCACCGGCCACATGCCATCCAATCCGCCGGTGCACCCAACATGCGCTACAACAAGGAAACACCGGACACAAGCACAGGATACCAGCCCCGATTCCGTCCCCGGTCCGCATAAGCAGCCTCCAGCCCGGAGCGTGCATCGCACGACACACATTCCGTCAGATACGCACAACGACACAGACAAACCCGACAACGGTCGTCATGTCCTGCCCGCAGGCAACCGCCAAACGCCTCCCGGCCGGACCGCACGAAAAAAGGCGGCGCCTTCAAAGCGCCGCCTTCGTATCATATCTTTTCTGCTCGATTAGAGAGCCTGGAACTCAGGAGAGTTGAAGAGCCTTGCAAACTCAACATCGGTCTTGGCAGCCTCCCGGAGCGACGGTTTGAGAGCAATAGCGTTGCGCAGATAGCTGATAGCACCCTGGCTGTCGCCCTCCCTCATGGCTATGATAGCACGGAGATATTCGGAATCCGCACACTTGCAGTTGCCGAGAGCCTGTTTCGCATTCGCATAGTTGCCGTTCAGCACCTCCACCACAGCAAGGTTGTACCCTTCGAGGTCGCGGGTTGCTACCACGTAGTCGCCTTCCTGGAGAGCAACGAGTCCTTTGTTCATCTGAGCCTCCTTGCTGTTGAGTGCAGAGAGGTACTTCTTGGCAGATTCGAGGTCGCCCTGTGCGATGGCCACGGCTGCGAGGTTGTTGGTCACCGTCGGGTTACCGTTGATACGTGCAGCCTTGTCGATAGCCTGCTTTGCACCGGCTACATCGCCGTTCATCATCAAAGCGACTGCCAGGTTGTTGTAAGCGGCCACGTCGTTGTACTTCTCGGCTGCCATCCTATAAGCGGCAATCTTCTTGGCCGGGTCGTTGATAAGCGTAGCGCCGTAAAGTATCTCATCGAGTCTGAGGCTGCCGTCCTTGGACTGAATGGCGGCCACAATCTCCTCGTCGCTGAGGCCTACTACATCGGCCGAAGCAACGAGCTGGGTACGGCGGAGTTCCGGAAGAATCTTGGTCTTGAGCTCGTTATATACGGCGGAAAGGTTCTTGATTTCCTGTTCGCGGCGTGCGGAGGAATCGTACATCGAAAGCACCTGAAGAATAAGGTCCTTGTCGGCGATATCGGAAGCGGCAACCAGTTCGCGGAAGCCTTCCCAGTCTTCACCGTAAGCGGCTGCGTCGTACTGTACGTCGATACCCTTGAGGTTCTCCTTGATAGCCTTTTCACCGCTCTTGCTGCGCTCTGCGGAGAGTTTCTGGTTGAAGTTCTCCGGACCGTCGGGCGATGCGTAACCCTTTGCATAAACGGTTCCCATCGTCACATCCTCGGCAGCGGAGTTCTCACGCACGAATGCCTCGAAAAGTTTCACCTGCTCCAGGGAGAGCTGGTTCTTGCGCACTACCGGGCTGTTTATCTGATAATGGATATCGGCCTCGCCGGTAACAGTCCTGACTCTCTTGAAGTTGTGGTCCATAAGAATCATGTAGGGCATATCGGCCAGCGACTGTACGGTGCTGATACCCTGCGCAACCACTACGGAGCCAAAGTCGCCGAAAGTTTTGAACTTGTCACGACGGCACTGGTCGGCCGTACGGCCCTCCACGCGGAGAACGAGCGTCGAAAGATTGGCCCTTTCGTCATACGGGAAAACGACCTTCTGCGTAAATACGCCACCATTCTTCCACGAAACCGGGGTGTAGTTGTCCCTTACGTCCTCGCCCTGGAAATATTTCGGGGTGCCTGCAACCTCGCCGCCCTCGAACACGAGCACCGGGGTTACCTTGAGAATCATTTCCTCATAGAAGTACTTCTTGGGGAAAGTATAAGTGATATCGGCTTCAACGGTCTGTCCCTTAAGCGCAAGCACCTCGGGAGTCGCGTAAGCGTCTATCTTGCCGACATTCTTCTGCATCTTGTTGTACGGATTACATCCGACGAGCAGAACCATCATTGTGGTAAGCGCCAGGCCCACCTGAGCTAATCTTCTCATAATTAATGTATTAAGATAGTTTGTTATTATTTATTGCATCTCTTTTCCCACACGACTAAACGGCGTTAGTAAAGCAAAAATAAGAATATATTTTATTTCCGCATAATTTTCACCTACAATTCTTTCTTTGCCCGACGGAAGTTAAAAACGACACGCTTTCCCGGCAATCCCTCTGTTCGGTTCGAATCAGGCGTCAAAAACTATACCATTCATTTCTTATGTTCACGCCTTTCATGCTTGCCGTCGCGTTTTTCGGACCTCTCTCCCCGGTCGCGCCGTTCACGCTTTTCGGGCTCTTCGTAACCCTCCGGTTTCGGGAGCAGTGCCTTGTGGGAGAGCTTGAGCTTGCCGGTCTTGGGGTCCATGCCTATCAGCTTGACCTCTATCATGTCGCCCTCCTTGAGGCCGGTCTCGTCCATCGTCTCGAAACGTTTGTAGTCTATCTCGGAGATGTGCAGGAGCGCATCCTTGCCGGGAAGTATCTCCACGAAAGCGCCGAACGCTACGATGGAGCGTATCTTGCCGTTATAGACCTCGCCCACCTCGGGAACGGCCACGATGGCCTTGATACGGGCGAGCGCGGCATCCATACCCTCCTTGTTCTCGCCGAAAATATCCACGATACCCTTGTTGTCCTCCTCGGTGATGGTGATGGTCGTACCAGTCGTCTTCTGGATTTCCTGAATGACCTTGCCGCCCGGGCCGATAACGGCTCCGATGAAGTCGGACGGAATGGTAATCTGCACGATACGCGGTACGAACGGACGGAAGTCCTCGCGCGGTTCGGCTATCGTGTCGGTCAGTTTGTCCATAATGTAGAGACGGCCTACGCGGGCCTGTTCGAGGGCTTTGGCCAGCACCTCATAGGAGAGGCCGTCCACCTTGATATCCATCTGCGTGGCGGTGATGCCGTCACGCGTACCGGCAACCTTGAAGTCCATGTCGCCCAGATGGTCCTCATCGCCGAGAATATCGGACAGGATGGCATACTTGTCCGATTCGGAGTCGGAAATAAGCCCCATGGCGATACCCGAAACCGGTTTCTTGAGTTTCAGCCCCGAATCCATGAGTGCCAGCGTACCGGCGCATACGGTAGCCATCGACGACGAACCGTTCGATTCGAGAATATCCGACACCACCCGCACCGCATAGGGATTCTCCTCCCCGACCGGCACCATGGGCTTGAGGGCTCTCCATGCGAGGTTGCCGTGCCCTATCTCACGGCGCGAAAGGCCGCGGGCCGGTTTCGCCTCTCCCGTCGAGAAGGGCGGGAAGTTGTAGTGCAGGACGAACTGTTCGGAACCCTGTACGAGTACCTGGTCGATCTGCTTTTCGTCGAGTTTCGTACCGAGCGTCACGGTCGTGAGCGACTGGGTCTCGCCACGAGTGAATATCGCCGAGCCGTGCGCGGCGGGCAGCGGACCCACTTCGCACCATATCGGACGAATCTCGTCCGTGCGGCGGCCGTCGAGGCGTTTGCCCTCGTCGAGTATCATACGGCGCATCGCCTTTTTCAGCACGTCGTCGTGGAAATAGCGCTTGATGAGCGGCAGCTTCTCGGCGAGCTCCTCCTCGGTATAACGGGTGCAGAATTCGGCCTCTATCTCTTCGAACTTTTCGGTACGCTCCTGCTTGCCGGATGCACTCGTAGCCACCGCGTACACCTTGTCGTAGGTCTCCCGGATGACGAGCTGGCGCAGTTCCTCGTCGTTCACTTCGTGGCAATAGGTCCGCTTCACATCCTTGCCGAGCTCCTTCATGAGCTCTATCTGCACGGCGCACTGCTTCTTTATCTCCTCGTGGGCGAATTTGATGGCCTCCAGCATGTCGGCCTCGCTCACCTCGTTCATCTCGCCTTCGACCATCAGGATGTTGTCTATCGTAGCACCGACCATGATGTCGATATCGGCACGGGCGTTGTCGCTGAAAGTGGGGTTGATGACGAACTTACCGTCGATACGCGATACGCGCACCTCCGAAATGGGACCGCCGAAGGGAATATCCGATACGGCGAGCGCCGCCGATGCGGCGAGGCCCGCGAGCGCATCCGGCTGAATGTCCTTCGCCGCCGAAATCAGATTCACCGTCACGAAAACCTCCGCATGGTAATCCGCCGGAAAGAGCGGACGGAGGGCCCTGTCGATGAGCCTCGCTATGAGTATTTCGCTGTCCGACGGACGTGCCTCCCTTTTCAGGAAGCCGCCCGGATAACGGCCGGCAGCGGCGTATTTCTCTTTATATTCCACCGAAAGCGGCATGAAATCCACGTCCGGCTTGGCGTCTTTGGCTGCGACCACGGTCGCCAGGAGCATCGTATCCCCCTGTTTGACCACGACCGCACCGTCGGCCTGCTTGGCAAGTTTTCCCGTCGAGATGGTAATCTCGCGGTCATCCCCCAGCGGAATGACCTTCGTCGTCTCTTTGTACATCATCATATTTTTTATCCTCCAAAAATGTCTTATCCAATAAAAGCGAAGGCAATTACTGTCTAATTGCCTTCACTTGACTCCAGCCTTGCAGGAACCGTATTATTTCCTCAGGTTCAGAGCTTTCACAATAGCCCTGTAACGTTCTATATCAACCTTCTTCAGATAATCGAGCGACTTGCGGCGCTTACCGACGAGCCTCAGCAACGCGCGCTGGGTCCCGTAGTCGTGCCTGTTCCTCTTGAGATGTTCCGTAAGGTGGTTGATACGGTAGGTGAATAACGCAATCTGGCTCTCAGGCGAACCAGTGTCGGTATTGGAAGAACCGTACTGCCCAAAAAGCTCCTGCTTCTTTTCAGCTGTCAAATAGCTCATGACTAAAAATTATTTAGTGTTCCACTTTACGATGCATCCGCCTTACCGGGTGACATCAAAGCGTGGTGCAAAGATAAATCTTTTTTATCTTTACGCAAAAAGACTCCCTTTAAAATTATTTATTATCATTATTTTACCTCCGTATGCGGAGAGACAGCCAGAAGAGGGGTTACTAAAAATATTTAATAACACATATACACCGAACGGGAATGGACGGCAATCCACCGCAGCAATTCTCCGGTCCGGCAGGCAGGGAAATCCCCTGCCGATTGGTTATATTTGCAGTCGGAACGTCCGCCGATGCGGACAGCCATCCAAAACCATACGCCCATGCACAAGCTCTGTACGGCAATACTGTTCCACCTCCTGCTCTTTGCCGCGGCGGTATCGGTCCGCGGGGCGGAGATATCCGCCCGGGAAGAAGCCGCCCCGTATGCCGGCGCGACGGTCTATCTCCTGCCCATACGCGAAGATATCATGCCCGCGACGGTCAGGCAGGTCACCAGATGCCTGGAAGAGGCGACGGCGCTGAACGCCTCCTGCGTGATCATCGACATGAACACCTACGGAGGAGTGCTCGACGCAGCCGATTCAATACGCACCATGCTGCTGGACTACCCCGCCCTCACCATCGCTTTCATCAATAACCAGGCCGCCAGTGCGGGAGCGCTGATTGCCCTCGCCGCCGACAGCATCTACATGCGCCCCGGCGCAAGCATCGGAGCAGCCACGGTGGTAGACGGAAGCGGCGCAGTGATGCCCGACAAGTATCAGAGTTTCATGCGCTCCATGATGCGTGCCACGGCAGAGGCGCACGGCCGGGTTCCCTCGGCCGAACGGGGCGACACGGTGTGGCGGTGGCGGCGCGACCCGCAAATAGCCGAGGCCATGGTGAGCCCTTCGACAGCCGTTCCCGACCTTGCTGACGGCACGCAGGTGGTTACGCTGACGGCTGACGAAGCCATCGCATGGGGATTCTGCGAAGGGAAAGCCTCCTCGGTGGAGGAGCTTCTTGCACTGGCCGGCATCGACGACTATACGCTTTACGAATACGCCCCCTCCTGGCTCGACCGGTTCATCGGTTTCCTCACCAATCCCACCTTGCAGGCGCTATTCATCATACTCATCATCGGAGGCATCTATTTCGAACTCCAGACGCCGGGCGTAGGATTTCCGCTCGTGGTCGCCATTCTGGGTGCGGTACTCTACTTCGCTCCCCTCTATGCGGAAGGACTGGCCGCCCATTGGGAACTGCTGCTGTTCCTGACGGGCATCGTACTGATAATCCTCGAAATTTTCGTCACTCCCGGCTTCGGAGTTCTCGGCATACTCGGTATCGTCGCCATGATTACGGGACTGGCTTTCGCACTGATAGACACCGCATTGCTTCGCTACGTACCGACCGGGGAGCTTCCCGTATCGGTCGTGCTCGGCCCCTTCCTGATAGTGATTATCTCCGCCGGAGTCGGACTCCTCCTGTCGATATGGTTCGGCAACCGTTTCCTGCGCGGCAAATCGGGTTTGCGCAGGCGCGTCGTACTTGTCTCGGACATGAAGCCCGCCGACGGGTACGTCTCCGTCGCCGCCGACCGGGGGCTGACCGGCCGGGAAGGCATCACCTCCACGCCGCTCCGCCCGGCCGGGAAGGTGGTCATCGGCGGCCGACACTACGAAGCGGCGGGAGACGACGCCGCATTCATCGGAAAAGGCATCGCTGTCATCGTCACGCGCGACGAAAACGGCATCCTCTACTGCCGGAAAAAAGAGGCGTGAGCCCTCCGCCCACACACCGGACGGAGCGTAAAAAAACGAACGAATACCATGCAGACAAGAGAGACATCGGGACAGGGCCGCAAACGGCACCGGAACAACATCGGAAGGAGAAACGCGCTGGCAGTCGGGGCCGCCATTCTGCTCGCAGCCTGCGGACGGCCCGCCGAAACGGCAGAAACCGTCGAGGGATTCGCCCTCGGCACCGTCTACAAGGTAACGGTATCGGACAAGGCGCCGGACAGTCTGCGGGAGAAGGTAGAAGGGATATGCGCTGCGGCCGACAGCTCCATGTCGGTATTCAACCCCCGCTCGCTGCTCAGCCGCATCAACCGCAACGAGACCGATTCGCTCAACGAAGACATCATCCGCAACATCGAGCTCGCCCGCAGTGTCAGCGAACTCTCCGGCGGCAAGTACGACATCACCGTACAGCCCCTCGTGGACGCCTACGGTTTCATCGACGGCCGACAGGCGGCCGAGGTGAACGTGGATTCGCTGCTGCGGTACGTCGGTTACGAGAAGATAACCATACGCGAAGGACGACTCATCAAGCAGTATCCCGAGATACAGATAGGTCTCAACTCCATCGCCAAAGGCTACACGGTGGACAAGATAGCCCGCATGTTGGAACAGGAAGGGGCATCGGACTATCTCGTCAATGTGGGCGGCGAGATTTTCTGCCGCGGCGTCAATCCCTCCGGCGAACGCTGGCACATCGCCATCGACACCCCCTATGAGGGAAATTACCTTCCCGGCGCCAGCACGAGCACCGTCATCAATGTATCGGAGGCGGGTATCGCCACCTCCGGCAATTACCGCAATTTCCACACGGGGCCCGACGGACGGAAATACACGCACATCATCGACCCTACGACGGGAGGAAATACCGAAAGCAACCTGCTTTCGGCCACCGTCGTGGCGGAGAGCTGCACGCTCGCCGACGCGATGGCGACAATGTACATGGCACTGGGACTGGAAGGATCGCTGGCCCTGCTGGCGGAACATCCCGAATTCGCCGTCCTGCTCATCTATGCCGACGGGAACGGAGAGATGAAAATGCACATCTCCCCCGCCATGGAACAATACATGTGACCTCTCCCCCCGAAGCTTTCCGTATCCATCCCATACATACGCCGCAGCCTGTCCGGACAACGGAGTGCAGGCCGCCCAGGGGCGGGCATACCGTGCGGCCGATATGCTGCGGGAGACATTCCGCAGCAGCCGTCCGTTCCGTATCCATCCGGAAAAGAGGTAATCCTTCAGGTAAAATGTATAAGGCGAGAATGGCACAATCTCTGTATCTTTGTTCATCTATCAATAAAAAACGAAACACTATGCAGAGCGTGACACTGAACAACGGCGTTGAAATGCCACAGTTGGGGTACGGAGTCTATCTGGTTGCCCCCGAAACGTGCGAACGGTGCGTGCTCGATGCGATTGGTGCGGGCTACCGCAGCATCGACACGGCCCAAGCCTACTACAACGAAGCGGGCGTCGGCGCCGCCATCGCCAAATGCGGCGTTCCCCGCAGCGAACTCTTCATCACCACCAAGGTATGGATTAGCAATGCCGGTGAAGAGCGGGCGGCAGCCAGCATCGAAGAGTCCCTGCGCAAGCTGCGTACCGACTACATCGACCTGCTGCTGATACACCAGCCCTTCGCCGACTATTACGGAACGTATCGGGCCATGGAAAAGGCTGTACGGGCCGGCAAGGTACGCGCCATCGGAGTAAGCAACTTCTACCCCGACCGGTTCGTGGACCTGGCCGAAAACGTAGAGATTAAACCGGCTGTCAACCAACTGAAGACGAATGTCTTCAGCCAACAGTGGGATTCGGAAAAGGAGATGGAACAATACGGAACGAAAATCATGGCGTGGGCACCGATAGCACAGGCCGATGCCGACCTGTTCGAAAATCCGACGCTCCAAGCCATCGCCGAAAGCCACGGCAGAACGGTTGCGCAGGTGGCCCTGCGGTACCTCATCCAGCGCGGCATCATCGCCATCCCGAAAACCACGCACATCGACCGCATGAAGGAGAATCTGGATATTTTCGATTTCGAGCTCTCCGCCGCGGAGATGGATTCCATCCGGCCGCTCGACCGGCCCCGCGAATTTCAGGGGTCGCACCGCGACCCGGAGCTGGTCCGCTTCCTGCTCGACTACGACAAGAAGTTCAATCCGGCCAACAAATAATCCTGCCCGAAAGAGAAACACGAAAGGGACGGACGGCGTTTTCGTCGTCCGTCCCTTTTCTTTCTCCTCCCGAAAAGGGCCGCCGACGGAGACCATGCAAACTATTCCTGCCGGTATATACCGTTTCCGATATAAATGCCTACCTTTACCCATGGAGAAAGCCATCGGCACAAGACAGGGACACGGCCCGGAAGCACCGTCGGGCTATCCTTCGCCTCCGCCTGCACGGCCTCCGGAACATACTCCGGAATTTCCCGAAGAGCAGGGAAAAGCACGGACCCCGTTCCCGGTACTCCACGGCCTGCCCGGTTCTCCGTCGGAAACATTACAGTATATGTTACGAAAAGTACTCTTCATCTATAATCCCTCTTCGGGAGAGAGCCCGGTAGCCGGCCGCTTCGACCGCATCATCGAACTCTACCAGGCTCACGGCCTGCACATGCTGTTTCACCGTCTTGCGTTCGATGCCGGCGACGAAGCGGTCCTCGCCGCAGTGGACGGCAGCTTCGACCACCTGCTGTTGGCCGGAGGCGACGGCAGCATCAATTACGCAGTGAATCTGATAAAGGGGATGGGACTGAACCTGCCCGTCGCAGTACTGCCTGCAGGAACGGCCAACGATTTCGCCACCCTACTCGGCATGCCGACCGACATCGAAGAGGCATGCCGGGCGATACTCGCAGGACGCATTCACGCCATGGACCTCGGACGGGCAAACGGCCGCTACTTCGCGAATGTCTTCAGTTGCGGTCTCTTCACCGACGTATCCCAGAAAACGCCGACCGCATGGAAAAACAACCTCGGCAAAATAGCCTACTACATCAACGGGATAGGCGACCTGCCGCGTTTCCGTAAGATGGAGCTCTCCATCACCTCCGACGGAGGCGACTTCCGAGGCAATGCCATCATCTTCTTCGTCTTCAACGGACGCACGGCCGGCACGCTGCCGCTCGCCTATCTCTCCGAGGGGGACGACGGCCTGCTCGACATTTTGGTACTCAAAGGCGATACGCCGCTCGACACCCTGCACACGGCCATCCGGTACCTGCCCCGGCTGCTTCACCGCCGGCGCTACCCGGAAGGCATCGTTCACATCCGGTGCAGCCGGCTTCACGCGGAGTGCGACCGGGACGAACATACGGATGTGGACGGCCAGCCCGGCCCATCGTTCCCCATCGACATCACATGCGAGCACGGTGCGCTGCCAGTCATCCTTCCCGACCGAAAACGCTAAGGGCCGAACGATACGGCTCGCCACCCCGGCGCCCAGATAGGGAAAGGTGCCGCAACACTATTTTAACCCCATTTTTTGTAAAAACAAAAAAGTATATTACATTTGCATCCGCGTATCCGCTGAAGAATACGCTATATGGTGGATGTAGCTCAGTTGGTTAGAGCACCAGATTGTGGTTCTGGGTGTCGTGGGTTCGAGCCCCATCTTCCACCCCGAAGGCCTTCTTAGAGGAAGGCCTTTTTTATTGCCGAACGGCTTCCGGGACATACGGTCCCAGCAGGCCTACCGGCCCATCCGGAGTACCTCACACCGCCCGATTAGCCCTTTCTCCACACAATCGTCCCGTCCCGCAGGCCATCGTCTTCCGAGCAGCCCCGGCCATTCCTTTTAAACTTTTTTTTCTTACACAATACCTCTTCCTGCGCGCACGCCAGTCCGTACTTCGGATTCCACACTTCGTTTTTCCGTCATCCATAGCCCCTCTGTGCCGGTTTGCTAAACCAGCCCCATACATTGACTTTCTCCGTCACCCGTAGCTCCGGCCCCCGGCCGTCCCCGCTATACTACGACAGTTGCACCGACATACCGTTCCCGGCCGACACGCCCGAAAACCGTTCCGCAACGGCCGACGGTTCCTGTCCGCCTCGTCGGCCCCTCCCTTGCTTTCCCATCCCCCGTCTCACTCCTGCGGCAGGAGAGAGAACGGTTCCGCAGCGGCAGGCAACAAAAAAATGCGGGCGCCCTTTCGGCCGCCCGCAAAAACTACGTATATATTCTACAACTAATTGTATCCCAGCGATTTGGACGCCGCATAAGTCACACGAAGGGCATTCGCCTTACGAAGCTCCTGCTTCACGTCGGTAATGATACCCATTCTCGTATAACGGTCGGCCTTGATACAAACCGACATGGCATTGCGGTCGCTTTCGTTGAGCTTGTCGCGCTCGGAAGCAATGAAGTCCAGAATATCCTGCGGAGTACGATAGGTATCGTTCAACTGGATACGGGGTGCCGTACCGAACTGGGCCTGAAGCTGCTTAGTAGGCTGTCCCACATAGATGTAGCTTACGAGACTCTTCTTCTCCAGCTTCTGGATTTCGGTAGCCTCCGGCAGCGTGAACGCCACCCTCAACTCGGTCTCCTTCATGGATGTGGTCGTCATAAAGAAGAACAGAATCATGAAGATTACGTCGGGCAGGGAGGCCGTCGAGATGGGCGGCACACCCTTGTTACCTTTTTTCCTTATAACTGCCATACTAATTTCCTCCTATGTTTTTAGGTTCGGCCTCGGATATCTTGGTCTGAACCGCCTGCTGGATAGCCTTGCGTTTCGCCTCGTCGAGCTCGCTGAACGAAGCACCGAACCGCTCGCGCGCCACGGCATCACGGATTTCGTTAAAGGCACGCGTCAGTTCGTTCTGTACCTTGATATACATGTCGTAGCTCGTACCGCGGTCGTTCTGGAGCGATATCACCCCTTCGCTGACCGGATAGGGCCCCAAAAGCTCTATGTCGGTCATGACCTTTTCGGGAAGGTCTTCGCTGTTCCCCAGGTTCAGGATAAAATCCTTTGCGAGGTCCTTCACCTGCGACAGGTGCACCAGCTTGCCCTGAACCTGTATCTGGTCATACTGATTGACCTTTACCTGCATCAGGTTACGCTCCTTGATGGGAGGCGCATCGTCCGTAGGATTATCGACCCAGGGGGGCAGGACACGCTGAATACCGGTGTCCGTGTTCATGGTGGTGGCGACAAGGAAGAAAATCAGCAGCAGGAAGGCAATGTCGGCCATCGAGCCGGCATTGATTTCCGGGATTTTTCTTTTATCTATTGCCATATTAATTTACTTTTCAAATCAGCCTTTCTTTACCGCACTCCTTATCTCTCCCCAAAGGATGACCAGAATTGCAATGACAAAAATAGCGTAACCCGCATACAGGCCGACATCGGTCAGCTTAAGCACGGCCGAATTGGTAAAATAACCGTTCGCAGCAGGATTCGGCACCGGAGCGTCGCTCGAAAGGAGATAGCTCACGAAGAATATTACCAACATCGCCACAACGCCAATCAGGGTACGCATGGCGCCCTTGGGATTGCTGATGATGTTGATAAGGGGGAACATGATGGCAAGTACCAGCGCGACGGCAAATACCACATAGGCATAAATCAGCATGACATTCACACCCATCGCATTGCCCACGGTACCCACCGGGAATTCCGTCGCAGGCTCCGGATAGAGCACCGAAGCGACGACGAAATATACGAATACCCCGACGCCGAGCAGCAACAGCACGTAGCTGAGGTATTTGATATATTTGAAAATCTTATTGTTCATATTACTGTAAGGTGGTGTGAAACTGATTATTTTTTATTGTATTCCGTAAGCATATCCACCAGGATGATAGAGCTGTCTTCCATGTTGATGACCAGCGTGTCTATCTTGGAAACGATGTAGTTATAGAACAACTGCAGGATGACAGCCGCGATAAGACCGGCGAGCGTCGTCAAAAGGGCCACCTTGATACCGCCTGCCACCAAGGTAGCGGACACGTCGCCTGCTGCCTGAATGGCGTCGAAAGCCTGAATCATGCCGACCACGGTACCCATAAATCCCAACATAGGGGAGAGGGCGATGAAGAGCGAAATCCACGTAAGACCCTTCTCCATGAGACCCATCTGTACGGAACCGTAGGAAGCCACGCTCTTCTCAACGACCTCAAGTCCTTCGCCGTAACGGCTCAGTCCCTGATAGTAGATGCTGGCAACCGGACCGCGCTGGTTGCGGGCAATCTCCATAGCGGCAGGAACGCCGCCCTTCTTGAGGGCCTCCTCAATCTGCGCCATGAACTTCTTGGTGTTGATGGAAGCGAGGTTGAGATAAAGTATACGTTCGATAGCGATAGCCAGACCGAAGATAAGGCACAACAACACCGGCGTCATCCAGCCTGCACCGCCCTCGAGGAATTTCTGCTTGATGGCCTGGTGCATCGGAGTACCCTCGACTTCGGTTTCGGGGTTGATGCCCACCACCTCGGTCTCTACCTCGGCTGCCACCTGCTCCGTAGCTTCAGCTTCGGGCGCCTGGGTTTCTGCCTCCTGAGCGTAAACATTCACAGCCGAAAAGCCCATAACGCCTACCGCTGCCAGAATCAAAAAAAGTTTTTTCATAGCTTTAATTTAGAATTGATTAGACTTATTGTTTTTATCGTTAGTCAAATAAAAGCTCTCCCTTTCCGTGCGGGCCGTTCAGACCGCACTGCATCGCAGTCAAAAAACACTGTCCGCCTCTCCGAAAAAAACGGGCCGGACGAACTGCGGAGAAAGCGGGATTCGAACCCACGATACCCTTTTGGGGTATACGCACTTTCCAGGCGCGCACCTTCAGCCACTCGGTCATTTCTCCCTTTTTGCAGATAAAAAGCAGATTTTCAATTATTTAAACATCGAATCCGCTTGATACCCAAACCGGCATGTCAGTAAAAAGACATACTGCCAGCTTAAAAACCTCCGAAATATAGAAATTTTTTTTCTTCTAAAAAAATACACCTATTATCCCGGTCAGACCCTATTCCCGCTGTTTCCGGGGCATCCTGCCATTTGCCGGAACGGTCTCCCCGCGGCGGGCGGGCCTCACTCCTCGGTCATCTCACCCCGGACGGAGTGCCTCATGAGCTCCACGAACTCGGCCGTACCGCAGCCGCGGCCGAGCAGGCACATCATTTTGGCAAGCGCCGCCTCGGTCGTGATGTCGCGGCCGCTGATGACGCCTGCCTCCTGCAGGCGCCGACCGGTTTCGTAAATATCCATATTCACCGAACCGCTCACGCACTGCGTCACGTTCAGCACATGTACCCCCCGCGATATGGCCTCTTCCAGCGCTCCGATGAACCATCCGAACGTAGGTGCATTTCCCGCCCCGTAGGTTTCGAGCACCACGCCCCTCACCCCTTCGGCCGAAAGCATGGCCCGGAAAACAGGCTCGGTCATGCCGGGAAATATCTTGACGACCGCCACGTCCTGCGATACGGCGGTATTCACCGAGAAGGTCTTCCCGGCGTCGCAGCGGCATATTGCGCCGTAACGGTAGTGGATGCCCACGCCCACGTCGGCGAGCGCGGGATAGTTGTGCGAAGCGAACGCGCTGAGCTCCTCGGCGCTGTGCTTTTTCGTCCGGTTCGCCCGGAACAGCCTGTTCTGGAAATAGAGCGATACCTCGGGTACAATGGCCCGCCCCTCCTCCTTGGCGGCCGCAATCTCGATGGCGGTAATCAGGTTCTCCCTGCCGTCGGTGCGCAGCACTCCGATGGGTATCTGGCTGCCGGTGAACACCACCGGCTTGCCGAGGTTTTCGAGCATGAAACTGAGGGCGGAGGAGGAATACGACATGGTGTCGGTGCCGTGCAGCACCACGAATCCATCATAACGCTCGTAATTCTCCCGGATGATATCCGCCAGCCTCACCCAGAGTTCGGGGGCCACATTCGACGAATCGATAGGCTCGAAAGGCAGCACCTCAAGGTCCACGTCCAGCCGCCGGAGCGACGGAAATTCGTCATAAATACCGTTAAAGTCGAACGGTACGAGCGTCCCCGTAACGGGGTCCGTCTTCATTCCTATCGTACCGCCGGTATATATCAAAAGCACTGACGACCTTCCCATAGACCAATAATTTCTTCAACCACTTCAACAAATATGCTGTAAAAGACGCCGCACGGCCCTCCGTGCGCTGGAAACGGGGTGCAATTTAATGACTTTTTCGTTATCCGCGAAGCTGCGGAGGTAACGAATTCGTTAAAAACCGGGGAGGGAAGAATCAGATGCCGAACATCCGGCACGCATTGGCGGATGTCGCCGCAGCCACCTCCTCCGGAGCGATGCCCTTCAGTTCGGCCACTTTCCTGCAGACGTGGACGATGTAGGCCGGCTCGTTGCGCTTCCCCCGGTAAGGGACCGGCGGCAGATAGGGGGCGTCGGTTTCGAGCACCATATCGCCGAGCGGCATGCGCGACACGACCTCGGGCAGTGTGCTCTTCTTATAGGTAACGACGCCTCCTATGCCGAACAGGAAATCGCCGCACGCCTTCACCGCCTCGTACTCCTCCCACGTACCGCTGAAAGCGTGCATGACACCCCGCACTCCGCTTCCCCGGAATTCCCGCAGGAGGCCTAGCATCTCCGGCCACGCCTCCCGCGTATGGATGACGAGCGGCAGGCCGAAGCGGAGCGAAAATTCGACCTGCCGGCGGAAAGCCTCCTCCTGCTCCCTCTGCCATTCCCGGCTCCAATAGAAGTCGAGCCCCACCTCTCCGATGGCATAGAAACGGCGGGACGCCCCTCCCGAAAGGTACTCCTCCACGAGCGCCACTTCCCGGCGCCAATCGGGATTGTCGTTCACCGAAGTGGGATGCAGGCCCATCATGGGCAGGCAGACATCCGGGTATGCGTCGCACAGTCCGAAGAGGGCCGCATGCGTCGCAGCGTCAATCGCGGGACACATCATTCTGCGAACCCCGGCTTCGCACGCTCGCGCGACCGCCTCCGCCCTGTCGGCATCGAATGCCTCGTCGAACGGATGCGTATGCGTATCTATCAGTTCCATATCGTTCGTGTTTCGTATCCTCCCTCTCCGGTACGACGGACAGACCGGCCTCTGGACTCCTCCGTCCGCCCGTGCCGCATTCCCGCCGCACCGGTCAGCTCTTTTCGTATCTTTTCCCCGGCAACGCCCGGACCATCCCGCCGAGTTCCAGCCCCAGCAGCACGGCCGAAATCTGTCCTATCGGTATGCCGCTGCGCAGCGCCAGCGTATCCATGTCCGCAGCCTCCCCGTCATGCAGACACTCCATGATACGCCGTTCGTCTCCGTTCAGCACCGGCGGCGACTCCCGGACGGGAATAAATCCCGGACATGCAATGTCCCATCCCAACTCCCGGACGATATCGTCGCCCGAACACACCATGGCGGCCCGGCGCTCCATGATGAGCCGGTTGGCTCCCGCCGAACACCGGTCGCCCGCACGCCCCGGTACCGCCATTACGATACGGCCGTAACCGTCCGCCAACGCCGCGGTGGAGAGAGCGCCGCCTCCGGCCGGGGACTCCACGACCACGGTTCCCTCACCCATCCCGGCGATTATCCGGTTGCGCGGTATGAAATAAGCGCCGTTCTGCCTGGTCCGCGAGTGCAGCTCCGTCACCACGGCCCCGCCCCGCTCCGCAATGTCGTGCGCCAGTGCCCGGTGCTGTACGGGGGTAACGCCGGGCAGCGGATTGGCGATAACCGCCACCGTCCGGAGCCCATACCGCAAAGCGGCACGGTGTGCGGCGGCATCTATCCCGTAAGCGAGCCCGCTGACGACCGCCGTTCCGGCGGCGAGTTCGGCCACGCGGCCCACCAGTGCATCGCACATCTGCTGACCGTAAACGGTCGCCGCACGGGTACCGACCACCGACAGCATCCTGCCGCGGAAAGCCGCGGCGTCGCCGACGAAATAGAGGACATGGGGATAATCGGGACATTCCCGCAGCAGCGCCGGGTAATCCGCATCCGTGGATGCGACGGCCGATATGCCGTGGCGCCTCATGTAGCGCAGCTCCTCTTCCGCCTCCCGATGCGCGGTTTTCGCCGCCAGGGCACGCGCGATGTCGCTCCGCAGCCCGAACTTTCCGGACAGCTCCCCCTCCGATGCGGCATACACCGCAGAGGCACTGCCCGCCAGGGAGAGCAGGTGTGCTGCTCCCCGGACACCGAGTCCCTTTTGAAGCGTAAGCGCTATGTCGTCCACCGTCATGCCGCCGCAGTTTTTACCGTAAAGGTAATAAAAAACCCGTACTGTCTCTCCCGTATCTTCTCCTCCTTCCGTTCTCCACCGCCTGTGTCCTTTTCCACCGCCCGCACCGGCGGCCGACAGCGGAGACGGTTCCGTCGGATGCCGGCCGCTCCGGTCGAATGCGGCCGGCGGAAATGCCCCGGCACCAAATTTACCGCACCCGCATCGCCTATTTTTTGGAGAATGAAGATTATTGGCTATATTTGCACACCGTTTCGTACCCCGAAACGGGACAGCGAAACACTACGGTGCGATGGCCGAGCGGTTAGGCAAAGGTCTGCAAAACCTTCTACAGCGGTTCGATTCCGCTTCGCACCTCGAAGATACCCCGCCATACGACGTATGGCGGGGTATCTCTTTCACGGACCTTCCCGAGACAGAAAAGAGAAACCGACAGCAACGACAGAGACGAAGAGGTCGGGCAAGACGCGGAATGCGGACTCCCACCTATCGGGACACAGATACGTCCGTCATTCCGGCCCGACACGGCGAAAATTCCGAAACAGGAAGGAGAAGAGCCGACAGAATCCGGAAGACCTTCCAGGATATGGCCGGTGCGGCAAGATAGCGGCCATGCATCCGTTCCGGCTCCTCCGAACTATGACGGTCGCTTCGCAGCCGCAGCCTGTCCACTGCACAAGGCTGCAAGCCGCTCCTCGACCTGTACCACGGAAGCATCCTTCAATATCACGCACCGTTCGCCGTCGAGCAGATAGAGCGTCGGCAGAGCCCGCAGGTCATAAACCGTCCGGCAGGAGGAGGACATCCCTCCGTCGAACCCGTCAATTCCCCCCATCGGACATCCGGAACGCTCCCAATCGTCCCGCTCTCCGACGCATACGGCCAGGAGGACAAGCCTCCCCCTACGGAGCGACTCGCCCACAATCGGCGAAGCCTCCAGCGCGGCCTTCATCCGGCGGCACTCCCCGCAGCCGGGATAGTGGAAAAACAGCAGAATATGCGGTGCCTCGATATCCGACAGGCGATGCCGGCTCCCGCCGCGGTCAACATAGATAAAATCGGCGGCCGGAGTACCCGGCCGGTTCATCGACAGCCTCTCCAGCGTCTGCCGGGCCCGAACCTTGTCTATCTCCGCGATGCAGGGACTCTCCGTAAATGCCCGCAGCGCGGCCGCATACAGCTCATCGCTGCGCATCGGCGACCAGGGTTCATAAAGATACCTGTCGCACAGCTCCATCAGACGGTACAACCCGTCGGAACCAGCCGCGCGCCCGAAAAGCGCACCGAATGCACCGTCCGCCGAGGCGATACGGGACAGCAGTCCGAGGAAATCCACGAATGCCTGCTCGGCCTCCGGAGCAGCGATATCCGCGCCGGCGAAATCGAAACCGTCCCAGTAATGGAGCGCAAGATACTCGGCCCGTGCAGTTCCCCGAAGGGTGTCGGGAATATCCGGCAGCCGGAACCCGACCCCGTCGGACAGCTCCGTTTCACCCCCCGCACGAAGCGGAGAGCCGGCGATAGACGCACAGCCGGCGACGGTCAGGCAGGCCGCACACACCGACACGACAGAGAGAAAACCCATACGTCTGATTCTTCCGATACCGCAAAAGGCTCCGAACCTTCGGCAGGTTCGGAGCCGTGCGGCGGTCCAAGCGTGCGGTACGGGCAGGGCTGCACGGCGCAGCGATACCGCAGCCTCGATACCGCATGTCGTCAATTGCCCTCCTCCAGCCTCATTTCGATGGCCGTATCGTCGAAGAGGTCGGCCAGGCTGGTCACGTCCGCATGCCATGTATTCCCCTCTCCGTCCCGATAATATACCCCTATCGGGTCGGTGTACCAGTTGAAGGCATACTCCTTGCGCAGGCGCAGTTCGTACTCTCCGTCGGCCGTAATCGTCATGGAGCCTATCCGCGTGCCGTTGCTGACGCGTTCAAAGGAGACGAAGGCATTCCGCGGCACGTCGCGCATCACCCCGTTGTCATTATACCGAATGATACCCCGGATGGACTCGTTCGTGACACGGAAGGTCTTCCGGAAGAATACGACCATCTCCTCGTCGGAGCTGACGGTGATGTCGCCGGCACTCACCACTTCGCCGGTAAGGAAAGGCAGCCGCTTCCGTTCACCCGCCTGGTCTACGGAGCCGCCGTTGTCGAGGAGCGTTCCGTCCTTTTTCAGCGCACTGCCCGTGCCGAAGGTACGCTCCGTACTTCTCTGCGCATCCACCGTATAGATGAATCTTCCCGGAACCGACGGGTCGGCCTTCAGCTTCCCGTCCGTCAGGTTGCACTCGGCCAGCCTCGATTCGTCTATCTCGAGCATCGGAGCGTCGATATATATCTCGAACGGCTCCCCGAAGGGGTCTACGGACTTGCCGTCGGAACCGGCGAAGCTCGTCACATCCAGCTCGATATCCACCTGCTGCTGCGGACGGTACGTCCACGACAGCGGCGTCACGGTCTCCTCCTCCGCTCCCGAGGTATCGGTTCCCTCTCCGTTCACCCGGGCCGCGAAGCGGAACGGATTGTAGTTGGCCAGCTCGAACGTCACCGACCGATAGGCATTTCCCTCGTAGGGCGCTCCTCCGTTACCGGGGTACCCAGAAGACGACCCGGGCTGGTTGGAGGCGATACGTACCACTTCGGCGCTCTGCGCGCGGTTGGTGTACATGTAGATGGCATACCTGCCCGTTTCGGACGCAGGTTTCTGGGGCCTCTTCGGCATGAACATATGCACGCGGCCCCCGCTTCCCCAGGACTCCTCATCTATCGGATAAAACGTACAGTCAAATTCGGCAACCCCCGCCTTGTCCGTCTCGTCGTCGAGGTAATAGTTCAGATTCTGGGAATAGAGCAGGAATTCGTCCCTGTCCCCGGCATTGACAGGCTGTGCAGGCTGCTCGCCGTTGTTCATCATCTGCATATCGAACTGCACGTTGGCCCCCTTCTTCTGCGGTACCAGACGGTAGAGTATCACGTCGTCCTCCGCATAATCGCCGCCGGGCAGGTTGTTGTATTCATTCAGTCCGGAGACCGTAATGGAGAATTGGTGGTCGGCGAATACGACCTGTTTGGTCAACTCGTCGAAGAAATTCGCTTCCAGCATCACATCGCCGACATGTCCTTCCCCCTGCAGGAGGACGTTCTCGAAATAGACGCGCTGCACACCGGTCTGCCGGGCCGTGTAAACATATTTATAGCCCCACTCATTGTCCAGCTCGCCATAGCCCTCTTCGCCCTTGAAAACGAGCGGCAGGTCCATTCCGGATTCATGACGCACGTCGAGGTCGTTGGTGGAAATCAGTACGCGCAGCGGAAGCAGCTCCTGCGGACAGCTCTCCGGAATCGTGAACATCAGCGTCACGTGCTCGCCGATATTGTGGCCGTAAACCTGCGTTCCCACCCATGCAGGTTCGAACTTTTGCGTCTTGACCGTTATCACCTTGATTTTCCGCTGCAGACGCCCCTTCTTCACGAGCAGCGTACCCTCCAGTTTGTCATTCTCCCCCATCCGGAGCAGATTCACGGTTATCTCGCCGTAGCCGACCGTATTGTTTTCGATGCGGGCGAAATGGTTTCCCACGTTCATGCCCCCCACCTTGTTACCGTCCAGCCACGTCACCGAGGGGAGGTCGGCTTCGGTTATCCGCGTACCGTTCTTGCCAGTCACGGTATAATAGAGCGTATAGGAATCGCCCGTCTCCTCCTCACCGAGCACATAGCTCGTCTTCGCCACGGCCAGGATGTAGTTCTGGTCCTCCACCTCATTCACCTCGTCGGATATGGAGACCCAGACGTTGTTCGTGGCGGGCGCCTCCAGCGCGCTGGCGAAGTCGGGCTGTCCGTAGGAAAGCGTGCCGGCTATGTTCAGCCGGTAATGGCAATTACGGCGTATCAACACCTGTTCTCCCTCGTCGTCGATGAGCATGACACGGTAATAGAGGTCGGTATCCTCACCGGGCAGATGCCCACGAAGGATGACGCTCACGGGATTGTCCGAAGCATTCTCGCTCTCGAAGACATACTGGTCGGAAGCGGTGCGCACGTCCATGATGTCGCTCACCACCGCCCTGTTCTGCGGAAGCGTTATGAAAGGCTCGGTACCGGGCCATACGAACCCCTCCTGAGGATGCCAGGGGGCCACGGTCCCGTAGGCATTCGTATTGCAGACCACGAAACCGGTGACTTCGAGGAAACCGTTGCCCGTAGGATTCAGCACCGACACCCTCGCCTGGTTGCGTACGAGGACGATGGTACTGCCCTGCATCTGCTCGTTGATTTTCCGGTTGTCTCCTGCCGCACATGCGAAACGGGCCCAATATATCATCTTGCCCGCGGAACCCTCCAGTACGGCCATGACTTCCGCCTCGGACTTGTTGCGGAAACTGTCCTCCGCAAAATCCTGCATATTCTGGTTCCCGATGAAATGTATCGTCCGCGTATTCTCCGGTACACGGGCGGTAAGCGAACCCTGCATATCGCCCTGCCTGTCCAGTTCCGCATCGGCGGTCGATATGAAGAGCCCGTACGAATCGAAACAGAACAGCGTCATGGTCTGCACATCCAGTCCGTCGGGGTCCACCGACCTCGTCACCACCTCGGGCATGGAGGGTATCTCGACCCCCGCACGCAGGGTCACATAACCGTCCGACGCCGACATTCCCCCGTCCGCCGGCCACTCCTCCCGCTGGCAGGCGGCGGCCAGAAACAGCGCACCAAGCAGGGCCGCATAGCGTATTCTCCTTGTCATATCTCTCGATTTTAATTGCCTTTCACAATTCATTTCCCGCCGTCGTAAGCATCCCGGATGCAGCGGATTGCCGCAGAACCCGCCTGAGTGGCCTTCGGATTCTCGACGATGCCGTTCGCGCTCCAGTACTCCGGGCCGGCGAGCACCTCGTCCATCGCCGCATTCGGTCGGTACTGGAACTCGATGATGACCCCTATCTCCGCCCTGGTGGGAAGACGCCAGTCGTCCAGATGGACGACCTCGTTCGTCTCGGGGTCGCGGTACACCTCCACATACTCCTTGCAGTGGCTCGCCGCACTCTCCTGCGTGGGAGAGAAGGTCGCCCCCAACTGCGACGCGACCATGAAGGACGGGGACACCATCACCTCGTTGTCGGTACCCGGGTCGGTCACGCCGTCGCTCATGCGCGGCCTCCCCACGGTATAGTCGCCGGACGAGGCGGTAATCCGCACATGGTACATGCGGGCGTTGCCGGGTGTAAACAAACCGGTGGTAGCTATCTCGTAGCTGTACTCATAACGAGGCCTCCACCAAGACCCGACATTCTCCTCCGACTCGTCCCAAGAGTAATAGTAAATGTTGGACTTGCCCCGATTGTTCCCGGAAGTAATCTGTTCGGCCACCTTGGAGGTGAAGAAATAGGACGAATTCGACCCGCCCCGTTGATAATAGTTCCTCCAACTGCCCGTCCCGTTGTTCCATCCTCCGACGGCCACGATGCGGTCATCGTTTCCGTTGAGGCGGTTATCGGAATCGTAGGGATTATCGACCGGCTCTCCGTTTATCAGCTCGTAGGTCGTACCGCCGAAATCGGAGCGGTAGGAGTACCATCCCTGGATATTGGTGATGTACTCCAGCGGATACTGCTCGACGATGACGGTACGCGGCGTAGCCCCGTCGGTATTGGTCACCTCCAGCTCAATGTAACGCACGGCATTGTTGAGCGGCAGCGGACTGTACACGTCGATATTGCCGGTAAGCCCCTCGGCGGGGGTCGCCCGGATGGCATCGAAGATATCCCGGTCCACCGCTTCCTCCTGTCCGAACTTGTTGATGAAATAGGCACGAAGTACCTCCACCCCGACCTGCGACGAGGAGGCGAAACGAAGCGTGGCGATATCCGCCTCGATGTTATACATCTCCATCTCGTCGGTATTCACGGTCAGATATATCGGATGTTCCGTCCCGCCTCCCACGTCTATCGTCTCTTCGTCCCACTCGCTCACCGAATATTCGACAGGACCGAGTTCGAGCGCCTCCGAAGGGTCGGTCGCACCCGCCGCATTCACCGTAACGGCCACTTGATAGCAATGGTTGCGCAGCAGGTTCTTGGATTTGCTGACGGGTATCTGGTAATAGCTCCTCGGCTGGAACTCGCCGCGGTTGCCCTCTTTGTCCAGCGGATAGAGCGGCACGTTCACGATAAGGCGCGTCTCCTTCTCCAGCGCACTCTGGTTCGCCCAGTCATGGCTGTATGCGTAAGCGGTCACGGTCACGACATCGGCCGTCCAGTGAAAATAGGAGGAGGCGTTGCGTCCCGGCGTCCACAGCTCGGCATCGGCATCGACGCCGGAGATGACCGACGTGGTATAGGGCATGTTGCGCAGGTAATATCCGGCTTCACCTGCGCCGGACTCGTTGCTGAACTCCACCTTCTCTCCTTTCCGTATCCTCACCACTATCTTTGCCGCCGCACGCTTCAGCGTGGCCTTCAATTCGGTATCGGCCGACGCATCGCCGTCGTTGAGTACCACTGCGGCAGGCGATGCCGGTTCGCTGTCGCCCGTATAGGCAATCCCGTCCATCAGGAAGGTCTGCGGTATGTCGGGCAGGCTGGCGATACCGGTCATGTGTATGTTGGGGTCCCGTTGCTGCATGGCCTTCAGCCCGTTCAGGTTGGTCAGTGCATCGAAGGCCTCCGATTCCTCGGTGCTGTTGGCGACGAGATATACCCAATATCCGACATTTTCGGCAAAACTGCTGCGCTTTGCCGAAAGGATTATCTTTCCGCCGGCGGCAGCCGCTCCCGTCACGCGTTCATGGACTACCTTGGTCTCGTCGCCGGCGAAGATGAGCACGTCGATATGGCTGACGGCGACTTCGGCGCCCGACGCCTCCGCACGGCTGACGGCCCCCGCCGACGACACATCGAGAACGATGTTGTCGCCCGACCCGCAGCCGGGAAGAAGGTCACCCGTTTTGCTACAGGCCGCCAGCATAACGGCAGCCGCACAGCAGGCAATACGATACAATACTGTCTTCATCGTTTCATTCGGTTAATCGTTCGGATTGGGAATCTGCTCTATCTCAATATACTCCGGCATATTGCCGCTGTCGGGCCACGCAATGGCGTCCGTCAGTCCGTTTATCAGCAACAGGGTGGTCTCGCCCGGAGCCAGCCAGGTCGGCGTGATGGCGATGCCGAGCCGCACCGTCTGCCCCACCATATCGGGATTCAGTGCCCGTACGGTAATCGTGTACCACTCCTCCGAGGCCGTAGGATTCGTTACCTCCTCGCCGCCCTGATAAACCCTGACCTCGAAATCGGCCGGCGAAGCATCCATCAGGGTAGCTTTCCACTCCTGCTGGGCCGGCGCCGTCATGCGGAACCTCACGGAGAAGTCGCCGGCCTCCGGATTGGTATCGTTGAGGGAACAATAGACCGTCGGATTCTTCATATCCGCCACGCTACCCGACAAGGGCATGAGCGGATTGTCATAGGTCGGATAGGCGAACTCCATATCGTCCCATGCGGGTGCGTCGTCCCAGTCGGCCACGAGATACTCCACGGCAATCTTTCCGTCGTTCCGCATCAGGCAGCACACCGCATAGTAGTGGTTCCGGAGCATCGGCGGCAGATAAACCGTCCCCGAACGTACCTCTCCGCCGAACGTATAGTCTATCCGAAGCACGTTGCCCCGGCCCTCGGCGTCGGGCAGGCTCCAGTCGCCGCTTCCGAACGGATTCTCGAAAGGATAGAAGGGAACGGCCAGCACGGGGGTATAGTTCTCCGGATTCTTGCGTTCGGCATCGGAAATGTCCTCCGCAAGCGCCGCCGTCACCTCGCCGTTCGCCGCCGAAAGGAGGATATCCTCCGACATGGTCCCGATGCTCCCGAGTACGGTTTCGTTCTGCGGCATCAGGTAGTTGTACATCCGGGTACCCTCCTTCAACAAGGTCAGCCCCGTGACGGTCAGAGCGGCGGATTCGCCGGCCTCCTTGGCCGCAAAGACACCGAGTTTGGCGACGGGGCGCCGCAGCGGGAAATCGAGCTCCTGCTTCAGCAGCGTATGCCCTGCATGTCCGGGCAGGGTCTGCGGGTTATCGTCGGCATCGGTCGCCACATCTATCTCCACCCGGTCCCGGTAAAACATCGGGAGACCGTTCGCCGTATCGAGCGCGGTAAAGGTATAGGAATCGAGCACACTCCTGGGGGTATCCTCCGTCAGGTTTTCCGACGAACCGGGCTTCACCATGGCGGCCTCGTTGGCAATCACATAGAAGTCGACGGTCTGCATCGAGAGCGAACGCACGGCCATCTCCATAAGGAACGAATCGGCTACCTCCGCGTCATTGAAATAGTATCCGACCAGCTCGTCGCCGATGAAGGCGTAGACGCGGAGCGAGTGCAGCTCCGCCTCCGCGGCAGTCGGCGTACCGTCCGTACTCTCCACCGCACGGGCATCCACGTTCACCTGTACCGCCACGTTGATTTCCTCGCCGGACACCGGCCCCTCGCCCTTCGCACATCCGGCCAGGGCGGCGCAGCAGGCACCGGCCAACAGGGAAACAAACAAGATAAATCCTATTCTTCGCATAATTATCGTTCCTTAAAATTCGGGTTTCACATCCTCTATGTACCATTCCGGAACGGTCACGACCACCTTCCCCGATACGAATTCCATGCGTATGGGGATAAGCACTTCGTTGCGGGAGCAGTCGATGACCGGGTTTTCGGCCAGGAACTCAGCCAGATTGACCTCCGCCAGCAGCGTCCTGCCGTCGGGGGAACGCAGACAGACGCCCACCTGCGAATGGTCCGTATGGCGCATTATATTGGTGCGTGCGGTCAGCAGATTGCTGCCGCCGTCGTATTCGGTTTCGAGCAGATAATCCGTCGCCTCTCCGCAAGCGCGGTTCTCAAAGTCGGTGCAGGGCGATACACCGCAAATCTCAAGTGTCGGCATCGAAGCGGCCGCAGCATTCATTCCTGCATCGGGAATACCGGCTACCTCGACCGATACGTCGTAGTGCGAGCTGGCGAACTCGACGAGCCGTGTCTTGTTGTCGTCCTCCCTGCCGGTGAAAGGTTCCACCGTAAAGGGCGTGGTCGCATAATAGAGCGAATCGTTGCCGGAAACGGTCTCCCCGGCGAAATAGCCGCCGTCGGCAAAGGTAATCCGGCTGAAATCGCACGAAGCGACGTTGCCCACCTGCGTATGGTGGGTATTGCCCAGACAGACGATACGGTAGTCTCCGGGCTTCAGCTGCGGCAGTTTCGCCGCCCGTGCCTCCACTTCGTTCGGGGGAAGCACGCCGTTGGCAACGCAACGGTTCTCCGCATCGAAAACATACATTTCGACCCGACAAATCTTGTCGCCGAAAATCTCGGTCTCTCCATCGCCCTTATAGCTCAGCAGCAGCGTATTGGTGCTGAAGCAGTCGCTCAAGTCCTCGCGTATGCAGGAGGTGGAGAGCCCTCCGAGCAGCAACAGGCAGAAAACAGTATTCCCCAATTTCATATAAGTCCTTGTATGTTTACGTAATGGAAAAAACGGAAGCGGGAGGCGGAACGTTCCCGCTTCCGTGATAAATCGGATGAATTAGAACTCAGGCGTAATCGCCTCCACCGTCCACGGCTCGACGGTCACATTCACGGTAACGCACTTCTCCGGAGTCAGCGGGTCGTTCCACTTGAACGAGAAGTTCACATTATAGATGTAACCTGCCTTGAAGGTGTTGTCGCTCAGACCGCTGAATCCTTCCGTTGCCAGATAGTAGGGAACGGGACTGCCCGCATCGGTCGTATCGTTGAGCTGTACGAGGAGCTGAGGCGTCACACCGGGGAAGATGTCGTAACAGAAATTCGCGTCATCGGCCAACGCATGCGTGTTGCTGCCACCTTCCACGTCGCTGTTGTCCAGATGGATGGTCGCCTCATCGTGACTCCACGCAGGCCTGTCGGCATCGGCGAAGAAATCGAACACGTTACCGGTGATGGGCGTATTGTTCAGGCCGCCCGGCGTACCGCCGAGGGTGCAGGTCGTATAGTAGTTGTTCAGAGCCACCTGCTCGATGCCGTAGGCCGTGATGCCTTCCGTATCGGTGAAGTCGCAGGTGAAGGCACCTATCTGGATACGTGCTACCAGCGGCTTGATGTTCACGGCTGCCGTATAATAATCCTCATGGCCCTTGTCATCGGCGGTACCCGCATCTACCAGCGATTCGCATACGCCGTAGAGCACAAGGTCGGCATTGTCGTTGGGATTGACGCTCTGCTGTGCTGCGGCAGCCACGACAACGCTTTCGATTTCATTGATACCGGTCGCCGCATCGGCTGCGGTCTTAATCTCATCGGTCGGGTTGGCGATTACATACACCTTTTTCACGCTGTTGTCGAGCAGGTGGAAAGTCATATCGCCCGCTGCGGCCGCATTGGCGAAATAGATGGGTGCATCCGTGGTAAGGTCCGCACTCTTTCCCTTGTAGATTTTACCGGCATCGTCGGTAAACAGTACGTAAAAATCCTCGTACAGGGCGGTCTTGTCTTTATCCACCTTGTCGCCGACCGAACGGGTGACATTGGCGAACGATACGGTCACCGCTTTCGGATTGCCGGATACTGCGACGCCTTCCTCTTTCTGGCTGCAGGAAGCCAACGCCACGGTCAGGGCTGCACCTGCCAGCACAATGTTTCCAAGTTTCATACTCTTTTTGTTTTAAAGGTTAATTAAAATGAATTTTCAGTCCGTGTATCGGGAGAATCAAAGTTGGTCTATCACACCGCGCACCTGCTGCAGGTTATGGGCCGCATCCCTGCAGCCCGCTTCCGAGGCGCGCAGGAAAGCGCTTTCGGCCTTGTACGGTTCGCCGGCACCGGCGTATGCGACACCGAGCGTGTTGAGCAGCACGGGTTCATCGGCGAAAGCCACTCCTTCGAGCAGTTCCACGGCTTCGGCATAGTGTCCCGCCGCCATGGCATCCAATGCCCGGTCGTTCAGCACCGCCGGTTCATAGGGGAAACAGCGGGCGGCAGCGGCCATCACCTCCTCGTATCCGGGGGTACCCTTTCCGTAGGAGGCGGCCACCTTGTACATTTCGGTAAGGCTCAGCAGGTCGGGCCGTTCGCGCACCATCCGGCGGGCCTCCTCGATATTGAAGTTGCGGACATTGTATTCGATACGGTATTCGTTGCGGCGCAGGGCCGGGTAGACCTCGTTCAGCAGCCGCTGGTATATCTCCGCAGGCTGAAGTCTCTGGAACTGGAGGTCGCAGTAATCGCGGTTGTCGGGATACCGTTCGATAAGTTCCAGAATCCGGTCGCGTCCGAGCAGTTCCGGATAGTTGCCGAGCTCGCGCACGAGCCCCTCCCAGTCCTCGCCCATCCACGCGACATGGAGCATGTCGGCCTCTATCGCATCGTGACGGCGGATGTAATCGGCCAACGCTTTGGCTCGGTTCTCCGACAGGGTGAGGTTATGCGCCTCGCTGCCTTCGGGCGAGGCATAACCGGTGATGAAGATGCCCGTTATCTTCACGTCGTCGTTCTCCCTCACCAGACGGATGGAGTTGGATACGGTATCCAGCTCGGCCCAGTTGTTCTTGTAGTCGGGTCTTATCCGGTAACTGTCCTGACGGAACTGAAGGCGTGCGGTACGCGTCTCTGCACGCACCTTCACCGGTTCCGGCTCCGGCGCGATGGTATCGAGACGATACTCCGGTATGAACTCCGGCAGCACGCGGGGCATCAGCAGCGCTTCCGCCTCGCCTTCGCCGCAATTCACGCAACCGTACACCTGTTCGCGCATTTCGATACGCCCTTCGAGCATCCAGCGCTGGTAGGGCAACGAGGCGGCGTAATCGTAAATCTGCTCCCTGCCGTTGCGGCGCCGGATGATTACCTGCGCTTCACCGTCGTGATAGGGCGGCAGCTCCACGCTTTCGAGGCGCCGGGCACGCAGATACACATTGTTTCGCGTCTTACCGTCCACCACAATCGGCGGAAAGGCGGCCTCCCGGCTGCCGTCGCGCGACACGAGCACGGGTGTCAGCGCCATCGTGTGCTGCGTTCGGAGCCGCATTTCGCTCAGGTCCACCGTCATCGTCAGGCGTACCTCGCGGGCCTCTTTCTCGACCGCCCCGTCGCGGATTTCGACGGCAGGAAGATAGGTAATCTCCTTTCCGCTCTTTTGGGCATGCGCCGCCGCAGAGCAGCACGCCAACATCAGCAGAAGTGTGCAGTATCTGTATTTCATCGCTTTATCGTATTATTATTTAATTATGTAGACGAACGAAATGCCTATCTTCGTCGGGCCGAAGTAGTGTTTGGTATTGGTACCGCGAAAGGTTCCGCAGGTCACGCAGTCGTATTTGTCGTAGTCGGTATAGACATATCCCACACCTACCGTCGCCTCCAGGTTCCACCGGCGGCCTATAATCCATGAATATCCGTAGGAGATGCCCACGCCTGCCCCCCACCCCTGGTAACGGTGGTCTTTCGACGAGGCCGGCCGGAACGGGATACGCACGTTGCTGATGTTATATTCGGTGTAACCGGCATGCAGACCGAAGAAATGCCCGTTGAAACGTTCGCAAAGCCACCAACGGACCTCCGGCATCACCACGAAATGCTTAATCTTACGGTTAGCCTCCCGGTTAAGCGTCCAGAAATTGTATCCGCCGCTTATATCGAGCGTCGTCCGCGCACCCAGCCCGAATTCGAATCCCAAATTGGGAGTGGTCGTTGCCCAATAGGGAATATTCGTTTTTACCGCCACCTTCTGTGCGACCGCGCTCCCCGCCCCCAGCATCGTTCCGAGAAGAAGCAACAAGGCAAATTTTCTCATACATCCATTTTTTTATCAGTTCAGAACCGTCCGCCCACCCGCCTCCCTGCCGCCCTCCTGTCCGGCAATTACGGGTACAACCGAACGCTCCATCGCTTAATCGAAATATAAATCGCTCATTAACAAGACATTAAACGAAAAATATCACGATTTAAACGTTGGATAAAAAAGGTATGTCGAAAAAAGCTCTCTATAAACTTGAATAGAGAGGGCAAACAGGCCCCTTATGTTTTTGGTTGAAAAAATGTTAGTCTTTTTCTATGTATAAATAGTTTTTCATGTTTATCTTTGCATGTGAAAATCAACGTTTTATCCAACGTTTAATAGCGAATGCGGGAGAGCTGCAAATAGGGTGGTTTTACCGTACGGACCGGTATCGTACCAAGCGCTGCACAGTACAGGGGCCGTTCGGAAAGACATTCCGAAACGGTTGGCCGGGTTTGCCGTCCCTCCCATCCGGTTACGGCATACGGTCAAGCCGTTAAAACATCGTCCTCTTCTTTCGGGCCGAGCCCCGCATGGACGGCACCGCTTCGCAGCATGCTCCCCGCAAAACACCCCTGCAACATCCCTGTCCCTGCCGACAGTCGGTTCACCGACATCACTCACAATTCATAATTACGATTGAGTATTTTCCATATATGCTTCGGAATTTTCGGACACTGTCCCCGTCCGACGCTATCGACGCCACGCCTCTTTCTCCTGCGGAGAAGCGGGAAAAATGCCCGGAAAAGGCGCCGGCCCCCCTGACGGGAGGAGTGCAGAATGTACGGAGCATTCCGCAGCGGCCATACCTGCGAACCGGAAAACCGTACGGACAGGCGGAAGGTACCGCACGGAAAGGGGAGTACGGAACGCTATATGAAAATCCGGAGAATAATTGGTAGATTTGCGCCGGTTTCCGCACACTGCGGAAGACCGGAGAAAGGAAACGACCATGAAGAAAGAGCATACAAAACTGAAAGAGGCTGCCCTGAAATACCATTCCGAGGGCCGGCCCGGCAAACTCGAAGTCATCCCCATCAAACCGTTCGGGTCGCAGCGCGACCTGTCGCTGGCCTACTCCCCCGGCGTAGCCTATCCGTGCCTCGAAATAGAGAAGAACCCCGAGGACGCATACAAATATACCTCGAAGACCAATCTGGTGGCCGTCATCTCCAACGGAACGGCGGTACTCGGTCTGGGCGACATCGGAGCGCTGGCCGGCAAACCCGTCATGGAAGGAAAAGGACTGCTTTTCAAAACATTCGCCGACATAGACGTTTTCGACATCGAGGTGGATACGCACGACGCGGACGAATTCATCCGGACGGTCAAGAACATCTCTCCCACCTTCGGCGGCATCAACCTGGAGGATATCAAAGCCCCGGAGTGTTTCGTCATCGAAGAGCGGCTGCGCAGCGAACTCGACATCCCCGTGATGCACGACGACCAGCACGGCACGGCCATTATCTCCGCCGCAGCCCTGCTCAATGCGCTGGAGGTGGCCGGAAAGAAGATAGGCGACGTTCGGGTCGTGGTGAACGGTGCAGGAGCCGCCGCCGTCTCCTGCTCCAGGATGTACATCACACTCGGCGTAAAGCCCGACAACCTCGTTATGTGCGACAGCAAAGGGGTGATAAGGCGCGACCGGCCGGGCCTGGACGGCATGAAGGCCCGGTTCGCGACCGACCGCGACATCCGCACGCTCGAAGAGGCGCTGAAAGGAGCCGACGTATTTCTCGGACTCTCGGTCGCCGACGTACTCACACCCGACATGGTACGTTCCATGGCCGCGAATCCGATTGTCTTCGCACTCGCCAATCCGAATCCCGAAATATCCTACGAGAACGCCATGGAGTCGCGCGGCGACATCATCTTCGCCACCGGCCGTTCCGACTACCCCAATCAGGTGAACAACGTGCTCGGCTTTCCTTACATCTTCCGCGGAGCGCTCGACGTGCGGGCCCGCAAGATAAACGAGGAGATGAAGGTAGCCGCCGTACACGCACTGGCCGAACTCGCCAAACAACCGGTACCGGACATGGTGCTGACCGCCTACAACAAGGAACACATCGACTTCGGCCGCGAATACCTCATCCCGAAGGCCCTCGACCCGAGGCTTATCACCGAGGTAACCTGTGCAGTGGCCCAAGCCGCTATCGACTCCGGCGTCGCACGCCAGCCGATTGCCAACTGGCATGCCTACCGTGCGGCGCTCGTCTGCCGCACCAAAGTGGTGCACCGCCTGGCGACGATGGCCGCAGCCGGCGGCATGGAGTGCGAGATTCCCAACGGCCGATAACCGGCACGCACGAAAGACAGGAGAGGGGAAACGGTCGAAACCGTTTCCCCTCTCCTGTCATATATCTCTTCGCAAGCCGTTAACGCACCCGGATGAACTGCACGGGCTGTTCCGCCGTCTTGTCGAGCGGTTCGGAACGGTAGGATATCGCAGCGAAATCTATCGAACGAAGGTCGAACGCCCGGATGTTGCTGTCGTACATCGTCCGGTAATAAATCACCCGGTTCTTCACGTCGGTGACCGCCGTCCACTGCGTCGCGCTCGGAATATCCGTCGGTTTGCCGCCCCGATCGGTCTCAATGCCTATCGGGATATCGAAATTGTTCAGAATATGGAAACACTGCGTCACAGCGTCCGCAGCAGTAGCCTGCTCCGGTGCAGAGGTCTGGTAGAAAGCCGCCCGGACGAAGCGCGACGGGGGCGTGATGTCGCCGGGAATACCAAGGAAACCGCTGCCTGCCCCGAAGGGACTCAGCCGAAGAGCGCCGAGCATCTGGGAAGGAGCGGCACCGGGATAGAGATTGACATAGTTGTTCAGGTTGGTAAGCTGCCACTCGAATCCGGGGGAGTTGGTCAGTACGCCGAGTTCGTTTTCATAGAATATCGGTTCGCCGTCGATTATCTCCAGCACCAGTTGGCGGCCCGAAGCGTCCGCAAAGCGCCAGTGTACGGTCGAAGCGTCGGGATAAACAGCGACCACATGCACCTTTTCCACTGCGGCCTTTACCTCCTCTACGGTCGCACAACTGCCCAATATCCACGGCACAAGCTGCAAATCGGCGATGCTGGAGGATTTCTTCGAGGCATCGAACGCCTCATAACGCCCGTAACCGGGAAAATAGAACAACCCTGCGGAGAGTCCCGCTTCGTTCAGTCCTTCGGCCACGAACTCCTCCTGCTCGACCGCCATACCCACATAGCCGTAACGTGCAATAAATTCCATGCCGTCCGTACCCTGCGGCGTATAGGAATGCTGGGAATACCCTCTGGGTACGACCACATAGCGGCTGTTCAGGTTACTGCCGCCCCACTCTATCGTGCGTGCCACAACGTACGCACCGTCCTTGGCCTTCAATGTAATGCCCGTACAGGCCTCCGCACCCTGCGGCCAGGCTGCCGCCGCAGCGGCAATCACCAACACGGCTACCAATTTCCGTTTCATAATACAGTAAAATATTTGGTTAATATCTGTCTTGTCCCGGAGACCGCACCGCAGTCCCCGGCTTTATCCCTGCAAATATGCCGCCGAGACGGGGCAGCGGTACGAAAAAAACGCACCGGCACAAAAAACATCCCTTCATCCGCCTTCCCAATCACGGGCCGCACAGCAACGGAACGGACAGGAAAGGGGGGCGCCCGTCGGGCGCCCCCCTTTCATATACATAACGGCAATACCGCCGCAAGGCATCACGGATGCCCGTCGTTCTCGGCATCCTCCAGCGTCGCACGCCTCTTTTCGAGCGAACGCCATGCGTACACGATGTAAGCGAGCACGAAGGGGATGAGCAGCGACACCACCGACATCACCTTCAGGGTAAAGAAACTCGACGAGGCATTGAAGATGGTCAGCGAACTCTGCAGGTCGGCAGAAGAGGGATAGAAGGCCGTCCCGTTGTAACCCGCGCACAGCAGCAGACAGGTGACGGTCACGACCGTCCCGATGCCCGCAGCCCATATCCCGTGACGGACATCTGCGCAGGCGAGCGAAACGACGATGCCGTACAGCACGCCCGCTACGCCCAGCACGAATGCGATGCCGACGGCAGGCATCTCCACCATGTTCAGGAAATATTTATGCTCCTGCATGAACACCTCGCCCGTCGCGGAATTCACCGCATACCCGCTGCCGAGGAAAGTCCATATCACGAACACGAGGAAGAAGACGACGAAAGGCAGGGCATTGTACCACAGGCCGCGCCGGCACCGTGCCCGCAGCTCCTCGTCGCCGGCCCGGTTGATGAAGAGCAGCAGGGCGAGCGTCCGTGCAAGGAAGAGCACCGCCGCACCGAGGCAGAGGTTGCGGAGATTCGCGATGGACTCCAGCCCGTGCCATGCGTTTCCCCAACGGCTTATCACCGGAGCTCCGACCGTCGTGATGTTGTCTCTGGCCACCGTAAAGTCGGACCCCGTAAAGAACGTCCCTATCACGACACCGACAAGCAGCGTACCGAGCAGGCCGTTGATGAAAAGGAAGATGTCGTACGTCTTCGTCCCGAACACGTTGCCGGGCCGGGAACGGAACTCGTATGAAACCGCCTGCAGCACGAACGACAGGAGGATGAGCATCCAGAGCCAGTACGCGCCGCCGAAACTCGTGGAATAAAAGAGCGGAAAGGAGGCGAACAGAGCGCCGCCGAAGGTGACGAGCGTGGTGAAGGTATATTCCCACTTGCGGCCCAGTACCGAGAGCATGACTTTCTTCTGGCCGTCGTTCCCCGGAAGCGAGAAGAGCATGGACTGGCCGCCCTGCACGAAGAGCAGGAACGCGAGCAGTCCGCCGAGCAGCGATATGAGGAACCACCAGTAATGTTGTAAAAAAGCGTATGTTATCATGACCGTCTATTTTTCCTGTTTGTCAATATCCGTAGTACCCGCGGCCATCTCCTCCACGGGCCCCCTCTTTATCTGGCGCAGCATGATGCGCACCTCGGCCACGAAGAGCGCCGTAAAGAGGACGAGGAAGATGAAGAAAGTAAGCCGTACCGACTCGGCCGATATGCTCGATATGGCCGCCTGTACGGGCAGGATATCCTGAATGGCCCACGGCTGCCGCCCGACCTCGGCCACTACCCAACCGAATTCGCCCGCCAGATAACCCAGCGGAATGGTGAGCAGCGCCACCCACAGCAGCCAGCGCTGCCGGGCGATATCCCGTTTCCATACGAAGAATCCGGCCACCAGGAAGAGCAGGATGAACCACATGCCGAGGATGACCATGATGCGGAACGAATAGAAAGTCAGCCCGACCGGCGGAATGAGGTCTTCGGGAGTTTCGAGGTAGCCGTAACCGAAGTAGGCGTAGTTGCGGCGCAGCTCCTCCTTGTAAAGGGCCGCCGCCTCATCGTCGCCGGCCTCGACCGCCGTGCGGTAATCGGCCAGGGCCTGTATGGCGAGCCTGCCGCGGGCCCGTTTCTCCTCGAAGGAAAGAGCCGTCTCCCCATCCGGCAGTTCGTACCCCCCTTCGATGATATCCCGGATACCGGGCACGAAAGCATTGAAATCCGAGAAACCGAGGAAGGAGAGCATCTTGGGGAAGGCGATACGCCCCACCACGGGCTGCACGCCGTCGTCCCACGATTTCTTCTGCGGGTTGATGATGCCCACGCCTATCAGCTCGACCCCTTCGTATCCCTCGTAGTGAGCCTCCATGGCCGCCAATTTCATGGGCTGGTGATGAGCTACGTTATAAGCCGACATGTGTCCCGTTGCGATGACAAGCAGCGAAGCGACTACCCCGAACACCGTCCCAACCTTCATGCTCCTGACGGCGAAATCGGTATTCCTCCGGCGGAGCAGGAACCACGCGCTGATGCCCGTCACGAAGAGGGCCCCGAGCACCCAGCCCGACAGCACCGTGTGGCAGAACTTGTTGACAGCGACGGGCGAAAGCAGTATCGACCAGAAGTCGTGCATTTCGTTGCGGACGGTATCGGGATTGAACTCCATCCCGACCGGATACTGCATCCAAGCGTTGGCCACCAGTATCCATAACGCCGAAATGGTGGCTCCGGCTACCGTGAGCCACGTGGAAGCAAGGTGGGCCCCCCGGCTCAGCTTCTTCCATCCGAAAAACATGAGCGAGATGAAAGTAGCCTCCATGAAGAAGGCGAGTATGGCCTCTATGGCGAGAGGCGCCCCGAAGATATCCCCCACGAACCAGCTGTAATTGGACCAGTTGGTTCCGAACTGAAATTCGAGCACGAGGCCGGTTGCGATACCGAACGCGAAATTGATGCCGAACAGCCGCATCCAGAATCTGGCCGCCGACTTCCACTCCTCCTTGCCCGTCCGTACGTAAAGAGTCTCCATCACCGCCATGATAATGCCCAGTCCGAGCGTCAGCGGGACGAAAACCCAGTGGTACATGGCCGTCATGGCGAACTGCGCCCGCGACCATCCTACTAATGAAGCAGTCAAGAATTCCATCTGTGAAACAGATTAACGGTTACTATATATACGGGGACGACCGGACCGTCCCCCCGGTTATCTACCTCTTTCCACGAGTTCGTTGCCTACATAAACGGATTTCTCCCGCTCCGTATCGAAATTGGAATTGAGGAAGTTCGGGAAAAAGAAAGCCCGCAGGACAGCGAACATGATGAAGAGTTTGAGCAGTACCACGAACCACAACGTACGCCCCAGAGGCATGCTGCGGAAACCGTCCCGCACGAGGCCCGGAAAACTTTTTGCAATATCAAGAAAAGCCGCCATAGGCAAACCGTACCGTCGGATGCCGCCCGGACACACCGACTGTACCACAATGGTTACACCCGTTAAAGATAACGAAAAAATCGTAAAAAACATCCCGCAGGGAAAGATTCCGATAAAAAACAGCGACTGCCTGCTAAAAACCGCCATTCCCGTCCAACATTCACGGTACCGACCTGCAAAAATACCGCACCCATGCAACAAAACCTGTCTCCCGCGCATCTTACTTAACGGAAAAAGAACCTAAAACCCGAAGAACCATGAGAAAACAAACCCTGTTACGCACGCTGTTCCCGGCCCTGGCCGTAGTCGCAGCGCTGGCATCGACTGCATGCAGTCTGGAACAAAACGACTACTGTCCCGGGACTCTCCCTCCGGAACCGGCCCCCGGCGAGAGGCCCTTCCGTCCGGGTGACAGATACACCGACTACGGGGAGAATCCTTTCGTAAACACATCGCAGGCTCCCGTGTCGACCTTCTCGGTAGACTGCGACGGCGCCTCCTACAGCAACATGCGCCGGTGGCTCAACCACGGACAGAATCCGCCGGCTGCTGCAGTCCGAATCGAAGAGTTCCTCAACTATTTCACGTTCGACTGTCCGGAACCCGCCGCAGGACAAAACATCGCACTTACCCATGAAGTCGCAGCATGTCCGTGGCACGAAGGACATCTGCTCATGCGCCTCGGCATCAAGGGGAAAGCCATCCCCGACGACCGACTTCCCCCGACCAACTATGTTCTCCTGATAGACGTATCGGGCTCCATGACGGCCATCGACAAGCTCGAACTGCTCAAAACCGGATTCTCCATGCTGGTGGACGTACTCCGCCCCACGGACAACATCGCCATCGTGGTCTATTCCGGCAGGGAAGAGGTGGTACTGCACTCCACCTCGTGCGAAGAGGCCAACAAGACGAAAATAAAGGAGGTAATCGCTTCGCTCCGTGCCGAAGGGTCTACGGCGGGTGCGGCTGCCCTCAAAACGGCATACGAAATAGCATCCCGCTACTTCGTCACCGGCGGCAACAACAGAATCATCTTAGGTACCGACGGCGATTTCAACGTCGGTATATCGAGCACCGAGGAGCTGGTGGCACTGGTGGAGCAAGAGCGCGAACGGGGCATCTACCTAACCGTACTCGGCGTGGGTTCGGGCAACCTGAACGATTCGATGATGGAACAGCTCGCCGACAACGGAAACGGCAACTACGAATACATCGACAACCTCGCTCAGCTCGAAAAGATATTCATCCACGAACGCTCCCGGTTCCACACCGTTGCCCGGGACTGCAAGGTACAGGTGACCTTCGACCCGAAGGCCGTCGCCGCTTACCGGCTGATAGGTTATGAAAACCGGCTGATGGACGACGAAGAGTTCGAGAACGATAACAGGGATGCCGGGGAAATCGGTGCCGGGCAGAGCGTGACGGTGCTCTACGAAATCGTACCGACTGCAAACGGAAAGGAGACGCTGGCCTCATTCGACGTCCGTTACAAAAAGGAGGCAGGCAGTACGGGCATCCCTCTCTCCGAAAATGTCCGGACCGGAACGGCACCCATTACGGAAGCCTCGGACGACATGCGTTTCGCCGCGGCCGTGGCCGGTTTCGGCATGCTGCTCAAACAATCGGAATACGCCGGTTCGGCGAACAAGGCGATGGTTCGGGAGTTGGCCGGGAAAGGAGTCGGCAGCGACCCGCACGGATACCGGGCCGAATTCGTCTCGCTGGTCGAACAGGCGGATATCAGATAACCCGTCCGGAGGCACACCGCCGGAGGATACGGCGCACGAAGGGTGGCATGGCCGAAAACCATGCCGCCCTTTTTCATCGTTCCTGCACGGGAAAGGTTTCCCATCCGCCTCATTCATCGTAAACCAGTTCGAAATCGTCCACCCACAGGATACTGTTGCGGCTCCCGGTATAGTAATCGCCATACCGCGACGCCGAGCAAACGAGGACGATATGCGTGGGAACGATATCCGTCGCCCGGTAATCGAGCTTTATCGTGAACTCCTGCCACTCGGGGACCGAACGGTCGAACACCAGTTCGCCGTAGGCCACCACCGCAGGGCTGTCAGGACTGAAGAAAGTATTCCTGTCGCGGGTATCCACGCATATGGGCACTTCGTCGGTTCCCACCAGTTTGTCTCCCTCCTCCTTTTCGCAAACGCCGTACTCCTCTTTCGTCCACGTTCCGAGGGCGAAATAGATAATGCCGTTGTCGGGGTCACCTTTAGAGAGCGTCACGCCGGGCGGCTGTGTCGTACCAACATCCGTTATCTCCCCGCACTGGTATTTCACCCATCCCTTCAGTGCCGTAGGACGTACTGCGAAGGGACGTCCGAAGCCGACGATGCCGTTCGTCCCCCGCGTGGCGACATAACGCCCGACGAAGAGATTACCGGCCGCGAGACGGCCTACACCGGCGATGCCGGCCAGTTTCGATTCGAGTTTCGCGGCATACTGCCCGTCGGAACCGGGACGCACATCGGAAGTCTTGTCCGTCAGCGTCGCACCGGCTATCGCCGCACCCGTATTGCCCGTATCCCAAAAGATGCCCTCTTTCGAGAGACCGGGATAGACGATACCGCCCTCCGTACACCACTCCTCGAAACCGCCGTTCACGAGCGGCACCTCCGCTCCGGTCGTCACCGTCTCCACGGCGGAGAGTTCCTCGTCGGAATAGGCCACCACCTCGTAAGTCGTCAGGGGCTCCAGGCCCGACAAACAGGCCCGGAAAGTCCCGCCCTCCGTCTCGACCTTTTCGGCAGGCACTTCGCTCCACTCCCCGGCACCCTGCACACGGTAGCGGAAACCGAGCGCAGTACCCGGCCTGCCCTGCGCATAGAGCCAGACAAGCCGCGTCCAGGCATCCGTCCCGGTAAGTTCCACCTTGATATCCGTAGGAACCACATAGAGTATCCACCGCTCCTCGAAATCGTGGTAGCGTATGTCCACGGTGCGGTAAGTCTCGAAAGAGGTCAGCTCCTCCGGGGCAGGCGTCATGGTCGTGATACCCTCCGGCCCGAGTTTCAGTTCCGTCACCCGTATATCGTTCAGGTCGGTACCCTCCGGCACATTCACCCGTGCCGTGCGCAAGTCGGTATCGAATTCGGCAGCCCCTATCTGTCCCTCGACCGTAAACACGCGGGTTATCGTCTGTTCGGCCCGCAGCGTCCATTCGTAATCCTGATAGAGCGACAGCACCACGGGCAGGTCGGCCCGCAGGTCAAACTCGCCCGACAGGGGGATGGAAGCGGTCGCTCCTTCGGTCAGGGCGATGGAGTCGATACGCACGCGACTTCTGTCGGTGGTTTCGGCGAGGTGCAGCGTAACGATATTGTTTTTCGTATCGATATCGGAGGCTTCGCATGTGAAGCCCTCCCCCGCCACACCGAGAATCTCCAGCACGACTACAGGGTAGGGAATGTCGTTCCGGATACACGACACGGCGGCCAGCACCGGCAACATCAGCAACAATCGACAGAATCTCTTCATTCTGACCATAATTCTAAAGATGGAAATTCAAACCTATCTTGATATCGGCGAGGTTCAGGCGCAACAACAGCTTCGAGGCCTGCCGGCTGCCCGTCACATTGCCCGCAGCATCCTTCTGGTTCACTTTGCTGAACTGGAAACCGCCCAACCCGAATGACAGCGTACAGCACACATTGGGAAATATGTAGACCGCGACGCCCGAGCTGAAGGCTATGCGTACCTGCATGTTGCTGCCGTCGGTACTCTTGACGCCCCCCTCCGGCGCATAGGAGAAGACCGACGTTCCCATGCGGAACATCAGCTCCAGCTCGCCGAACAGCCCGAAATGCCCCTTCGGGTCCACGCCCGCATACGAGCGCATGAACGCCCCCATGGTGGTCATCCGGTTCTTGAAACCGACATCCGACAGCGACATGCTGATGTCGTTGGTCGAACCGAGATTGAGCGACACATGGCCCAGCGTCCCCTGCGTCCGGGTATAGCCGAACCGGACGCCGAGACAGATGTTGTCCTTTATGAAGTAGCCGAACGAGGGGTTGAGCGTAAACACGCTGCCTTTCATGTCGATGCCGTCGAGTATCAGCATCAGGTCCGTGTCGTCGCTCGTCAGCGTACCGTAGGAGGCCGCGAATCCTATCGCCATCTCGCCCTTGTAGGCATAGCATATATCGTTTATCCCCCGGTCGATACGCCGGGAGGTCGGCAGGAACCGCCTATCGGCCGGCACGGAAGTACGCAGCGAATCGCGGGCGGAAATCCCGCTCAGACCGCAGACAGAACGCATGCCGCAACTGCGCAGGGAGGCCTGCCCCTCCGCAGCCAGAGACGGAACGGCGGCGCATATTGCGGCGGCAGCCATCCATGCAAAGCGTCTCATTCCTCTCATTCTTTCTCCGTATTTAAAGATAAAACGCCATTCCCAGGCCGATGGAGAGCAGATTGACCTTGAAACTCATCATACTGCCCGACCGGCGGCCGACCGCCACCTGATTATGTATCTGTTTCACGCTCTCGTAGGTAATGCCCATGACCCCCACGTTGAGTTCCAACGCCATGGCGTTGGTCACGAAAGCCACGAGCCCCGGCGTCACGCTGAGGGCGCATGTAAAACCAGTTTCATAGGTACCCCTCACCGGAGTATCGGCGGCGAACTTCGCCTGCGACCCGCCCAATATCAACTGTACCTCGCTGAAAAGGGCGAAACGTTTGTTGTCGCCGAACGGGATGTATTGCCGCCAGAACAAGGAACCTTCGTACAGATGTTTGAGCGCATAGTAGGAATCGACTTTCAGTTCGACACCCGTATCCCCGCCGCCCATGCTGAACCCGCCGCCGTCGAGGCGGAGGAAAGTGCGGGAATATCCGAACTTGCCCCCTACCACCATATTGTCCGCTACGGCATATCCCAGCAAAGGAGAGATTTTGATGGTATGGCCTTCCGATTCGATGCCCTCTATCACGACCAGCGTATAGTTGCTGTTGTCATGGGTGGAAAAAGAGGCGTTCAGTCCCGTCACCCACTGCCCTTTCGGCACGAAGACGTTGGAGAGACTCGTCAGGCCGCGCATCTCCTTTTGCGGCCGCGACGGACTGCCGGAGAAGGCCGGACCCTGCGCCGCACACCGTTCCGCTCCCGCAAGGGAGAGGAGGAGCAACAGGATGGAGAGACGGCGGTTCATCGGGGCTAATAGATGAATTCCACATCGTCGAGGAACATGGTACTGCCCACCTCCCCTTCGAAATAATCACCCCTATAACTTGCCGCAGCGGTCAGTATGAGCACATTCGGCCGCTCCGAAGCGTACTTGTCGCGGTAAACGAGCGGTATGGTCACCTCCGTCCATTCGCCTACCTGCGTTTCAAGCATCAAATCGCCGTAGCCGATGACGTGTCCTTGCAACGTCGACGGGTTGCTCTTGTCGGCATACAGAAATTCGTCGTCAGGCGAGAAAGCGGTCTTTTCGGCATTGTTCGTATCCACCGTATGGCTGGTGCTGCCGTCGGTCATATTGACCAGACAGACGAATATTCTCCCCTTGTCGCTTCCCACCGGGGTATATTTGTACCATACCCGCAACGCCGCGGGCCGTGCATTGAAATCGAACGGCCGCCCCATATTGACCGTACCGCCCATACCGGAAACGGCGCCGAACGACCCCACGAAGAGATTGCCCGCAGCCAGCTTGCCGATACCGAAGAAACTCGGCTTCTTGGTCTCCAGTTTTGCGGCAAGACGCCCCTCCGAACCGGGCCGGGGGTCCTCCACACCCGTCGTCAGGTTGTACTCCTCACCCGCCGTGGTGGCGCCGGGATTGCCCGTTCCCCAGAACTCCGTACCGCCCGCGGCATAAGGATACCACGGTTTGCCGGACTGATGCCACTCTTCAAAACCGGCGTTCGGCAGCTGCACCCCGTATTCGGTATCCGCCACTGCGAGCGGTCCGCTCTCCGAACCGTCCGTCACGAGCCGGAACTCATAGCGCCGGCTGGCTCCGATACCCGAAACGGCAGCCGTATAGGTATATCCGTCGGCACCCCGCACAGCATCGGCTTCCGTCCACTCGTCGCTGCCCTGCACGCGGTAACGTATCTTTACGGAGACGACACCGGGGTCGGTCACGGCCGCCCCTGCCGTCGCCGTGCCGAACCAGAGGTCGGACGACACGAGCCCCGTCGCTCCGGCCACCGCTATCCGCGCCGCAGCCTTGCCCTCGCTTCCGTCCGTATCGGTCACGAGGAAATCCAGCGTATTGATGCCCGCCGGCAGTCCGGCGAAGAAATCACCGTCGAGCGTGAGCACGCCGTTGAATGCATCCGTACGGGAATAGGAGATTCCGTCGGCTCCGGAGCCGACGACCTCGCCGCCGGCCATCACCTCATAGTACTCTTCCCCGGCGGTAAAGGCAACGGCCGCGAGAGGATTTATCGAAGATATCGCAAAACGAATCGGGTCGGTATGATATCCTGTCACCTCCCCGATGTTGAACCCGTCGCCGCTGACGGCCGGCTGGGGACTGAAATTGAAGTTGTCGTCGTGCGAACTCTCCCACTCGCGCACCTGTACGTTGACGGTCAGCTCCCCGTCGGCATCCTTGGAGTAGCGGAACGTCAGGGTATATTGCATCCCCGGTTCCGGTAACTCTATCCGGCCCGTCTTCGTGCCCTTCGCCGACACGTCGGCATCGGAACTCGTTCCGTAGAATCCCCAACTGAGGTGTTTCGTCCCTTCCGGAAGGAGGAAATAACCCGTTCCGTCGGAGGTGTATTTCAGCGTCGGCACGAGACTGTTCTCGGCATCCGTCTTCGAGAAGTCGTCCGAGGCGCTCACATAGGCGAGATACCCTTCGTCGAACCGCTGGGCCACCGTCCCGTCGAACACCACCTTCACGGCGATATTGGTTATCCGGCAAACTATCGGCAGCGGTTTCACGTCGCCGGCCGCGAGCGTAAAGGTCTCCCCGCCCGCATAACTCTTGCGTGTAAAGGTGGCCTCGCTGCCGTCGCCCGCCTCGACCGCCACCCTGTAACGGCCTGCCGCAAGATAGAGGTCGGCCGGCACCTCCGTAGCCGGTCTGTATTTACGGATAAGGTTTTCGGCGGTGCCGCCCTCTCCGTCGTCCGTAAGGCTGTAAATGCGCATCGTACTCAAGGCGAGTGCATCGTACGCTCCGTCATCCGCCCGCGACTGGTCGGGGAGCGACACACTGAGCTGCAGGATACACTCTCCCTCGCCACCGCGTTCACCGACAGGAGCATCCTTGACGCACCCGGCCAGCAACAGGGCACAAGCAGCCAGCGACACGGCCGTACGGTTCATACATCTTCTCATCTTCATCTCTTTCTACCGAACGGCCCTCCTATTTCACAACGTACAACTGGATGGTTTTGGTAACGGTACCCGAAGCGTCCGTCACGGTCAGCCGGAAATCGCAGTTTCCCTCCCGGTTGAGCAGCGACAGCAGGTCCATGAAACCGGTAATATCGAACGAAACCCGCTTGCTCCCCGTCACCGCGGCACCCGTCGGGAATCCGAAACCTTCGAGCTGCGCCTTGTACTGTCCCGGATTTATCAGGTCGAGGTGGTCGGTCAGTCCTACCCCGGTCAGTTCGGAGGGCGGCAGCACCGATTCGCTGACGATATCGACCGTGAATCCAGTAAAGGCGCTCTGCGTAGTCACGTCTATCACAATCTCCACGGCGTTATGGTTGTAGCGGGTACCGAAATCGTAATGTTTCGTCCCGGCCTTGTCCGTCCATACGACCGACGGCCCCTCGGCAACGGCACCGCCGGCCCGTACCCGGATGGCGAGTACCGTGTAAGAGGTGCGTCCCCTATCGTCCGCAGCCACGAACTTCACGGTATGCGTCCCTTCAAAGCCATACAGGGCCGACATGCCGGCATCCTTCACCGCGGCGGTCACGACGCCGGTTTCAGCCGCTCTCACGACCGCATAGGCAGCCAACTCCTTATTTTCCGGCCACAGCGTTACGGTTCTATCCCGTATGCCGGCAGCATCCAGCGCCTCCAGGAAGGCGGCATTGTCGGAACCGAACACCATCTCCACCGAATACAGCGACGCTCCTTCGGCCGGCGTGAACACCGCCTTCAGGTTCTCGTTCCACTTGCCGAGCGCATCGTCGTACATCGAACCGTTTATGTCGTAGCCGTTCGCAATGTCGTAACCGTCGAGCGTAACGACGGGCGAATCCGCATCGGAGACATCGTCGTCCGGAATGGTCTCCTCCCCGAAAGCATACAACTGCGTGACGTCCACCTCGACCTTCTGGTCATACACCCAGTTCTCCACGGTCACCTGGAACTGTACGTTGCCCTCGTCGGCATTGAGCACGCCTATCGACACCTTGCGCCACTGCCCCGCCTTGCAGCCCGTTATCTCTTTCGTCCAGTTCACGGCGACATACTCCGGCGCTTCGTCGGCCGCCGCCTTGTTATACTGTCCGGAGAGCACCACCTTGACGGTATTCGATGCCTCCACAGCCTTGAAATAGCCCGCTTTGCCCGCATCGGCGGCGGCACGGTCGAAAACGAGCCGGTTGTCGCCGACCGACAGGGTGACCGTCAATTTCTCCTTGCCGGCGGCCTCCGCTTCGGCATCGCTCATGAAGAGCTCCTGCAGGTCCTGCGTCAGCGTCACCGTGGTCTTGATGTTGGCGAGCGTACAGACGAGGTCGTTCACCTGCGTCTCCGTCCGTTTTATCACGTTCTTGGTCACGGAACCGAAATAAACGGGACGCTCCCAATCCGCACACGACGTCCCCGCCATATAGTCCGCATGGTCAGGCGATTCGGCCGACACGACATACGCTCCCGGCGCAAGGGGCAGCTTCTGGTTCCCGGCGAGCTTGAGGTCGGCATAGGTGTAAACCGACTCCTCGCCGCTCTTGACGCTCCGTATCTTCACCTTGTAGTCACCCGGCGCATCGGACGTCGCACCCGCCGCACGGGACGACTGCGCCCCGCCGGCTCCCGTACCGGAAGTTATCTCCTCCGCATAATTGGCGACATCGACCTCCAGGGCTGACAGGGAGAGGTAACCTATCTCGGTCTCCCCGTTCCCGCCGCCTCCGAAATCTATCGACTCGTCCTTGCATCCCGCAAGCAGCAGGGATGCGAATACGATGGCCAGCGTAAATCTTTTCATATGATTCGTTTTCATTGTTTTACTTATGCATCGGGATTCAGTTCTACGGGTATCTCCTCCACGGCCACGGGCGTGTCGTCGAGCGACACCACGATTCCCGCCTGCCCTACCTGGCCGGCATCCACCGTCACCGTATGCCATGTACGGGCCGCGGTGGTTCCGACAAGCGTCTCCGGAAACGCCACCTCGACTCCGTTGGTCTTCGTGGCGCTGCCGCTCATGTAAAGCCCGGTACCCGCCTTGACGAACTGCGGTACGGTCTGCGGCAGAGGACTGGATGCGGAACCGACGAACCCGGCCCGGAAACCCGAATCGGTACGGATATTCACCGTGAATTCCGAATAGTACTTTCTGAACCAGTCTGAAAAGACGAGGGTGAACACGGAGTTCGCCAGCGATACGGAAACGGGTTCGGTCACGGTCTTACGGGCCACGATGGTAAATGCCTCCTCACCGGAAAAACATGCGGCACCGGCCCCCTCGGCTTCGGGGTCGCCATACGTGAAGGAGGCGGTATAATTGCCCTCCGCCAGCAGCGGTTGGTCATAATCGGCCAGGGTTTCGTACGAAGCCACGACGCCGTCGGTCCCCGACAGGGAGAGCGACAGCGCCCCGGCATCGGGAATGAGTTCGGCAGGCAGCTCTCTCGTCTCCGCCCGCGTTCCCACGAAAGCCGATACGCTGCAATCGAATTCCACGCTGCCTTCGCCCGCGGACGCACCCTCCCCGCCTGCCGAGCAGGAAGAGGCGAACAACGCTGCGGATACCCATACGACAGCCCAATATCTCTTCATTTCGTCAATCTTTTTCATCGTTATCGTTTGATGGAGACCCTGATATTATCTATATATACGTAGACCGTCTTAGCCGTAATGGTCGACGCCCCCGCGTACTCGATGCGGTAAGATGTTCTCCATGCGAGCCGGTGGGCATTGGTGCAGCCAGGCACCTCTATTCCCTCTTTATGCAACGGAAGAGAGGTATAACTGCCGTCGGTACCCGCATCCTCCGCCGCCAGCACCGTGTTTTCGATGCCGTTGGTATACGCTACCGCACCCGTTCGGGTATCGCTCCCGAACTCGTACTGCGAATAGACGACCGCCTGGCCGAAGAAATTTGTCCCTTTCTGCGAAGTACCGCCGATGTCGAACGACACGTCGAGGGTGACGGTCGCCCCCTCCTTGATAGCCGCAAGCAACGGCGTATCCATCCTGCCGCGCTTGTTGTCGCCGCTGTCCGGGTCGGGAAGAATGGCCGAAGAGCCGAGATAGGCCGATATCCTCGCCGCCGTTCCCGCCTCCAGCCCGAAACGCGAACCCGACCAATCCGGCAGGCTGTAACCATCCAGCTCCACCGTCGAATCGTCCTCTCCGCCGGCTGCTCCGCTGAAATCCTCGTAAAACAGGTACGGAACCGTAAGCCCGACCGGTGTGCCGCCCGCCTCGGGGAAAGGAGCGACGGTCCGTCTCTCCGATACTACGGCACTGGCCGATTCGTAAGTGAACGTAAACTCCCCGTTCTTCATCAATGCACCGTTGTCTATACCGTCGTACCGGTCGTAATAGCAGAGCCGGTAGCTGTTCTGCGAATTGATTTCGAAACTGCACGTATCCGTCCCGTTACGGAACTTCGCCCCCTCCGGCGCCCTGACCGTAAAACGTTCGGGCTCTTCACCGAGGTTGTTGCCCGTAACGGAGAGGTCTATCCACGCCACCGGCAGCTCCTGCGGCACGGTCAGATTGACGGGCGTGATACGTCCCGCCTCCAGCATCCTGTCCATCTCCACCTCCAGCGAACCCGACTGATAGCCGTTGGCGTCGTAGGCGGTGAACCGCACCGTACCGGAAACCTGCCCCGGACAAAGGAAAAGCCACACATACGCTCCGTCCGGCGAATCCTCCTCCGACTCGTGCAACGGTTCCGAAAGGACGGCCGTCACGGTCGCACTGCCCTCCGTCAGCACGGGAGGAGCCGTCGGAGCGGCCATATCCGCCGTCATCGTCCCTACCACATCGCGCGGAAACTCGACACGCAACTTCCGGACACCCACCCCCCACAGGTTACGTCCTTCCGGTATCTGTATGCGCATGACATGACATTGATGGATGAAATTCATGGAGAGCTCCTCCGCCTCCAAAGTAAGCGCCTGCCCCCGAACGGGTTCGGCAAGCATGAAATCGAAATTTTCCGAATAGCCCCGATAGCGGCCGGACTGTACGGCGGGCAGATGCCAGGTCACGGACGTACCGTCCATACGCTCCGGCAGGGGATAGGCTCCGTAATAGCTGTACTCCCCTTCCGCCATCGCAGGCATCTCCGCTGCGAAAAGCGCCTCGCCGGGATAGGCCCTATAACAGCCGAATGCCCGGCCGACCGGACTTCCGGCGTCGTCCGCCGACCGGTAATAGACCCCTATCGTATCCCGTTCCGACCAGAAGCACCGGTCCAATGCCTCGCCCCCGATAAAGGTTCGCGACACCGGTTCGGGTACTTCTCCCTCCTGCACGGCACAGACATATACCCGCCGGAGCACCTCCTCTCCGCAACCGTTGCCCATGCCGGCGGAACAGCCTGCCGCAAGACACATGGAGAGAACCGCCACAATCGCGGGAATCCCTATTTTCCGTCTCTTCCTACCGTCCATCGGCACAATCGTTCCTTAACTTTCGCACCCGCCGGCAACCCCGCACCGACAGGCCATAAAACAATAGCAGAATGTACAAAGGTAGAAAAAAGCGGCCAATAATAATATATATTTAATTTTCCCGATACGATGGCCGGGCGGCACATCTCCTCCTCCGCCCCGCAAACCCCATAAAAATGAAGTTTCCGCAGAAAATTCCTGCGGAAACGACATGGGGCCCGACCGTCCGTCACGGACAGTGACAGGGCCAAGAATCCAACAACACAAAGCTACAAAATCCATGCTCGCTCACATCGTCCGCAAAGCGGGCGCCACAAACCAAATCTCGCCGACATCCCGATCCGAGGTTCCGGGAATCCGTTTGGAAACGATACGCCCGTCCGGAACCTCCGGGGCGTTTATCCCGAAATCGTCGTCGTTCACTACGCAAAGGGTTCCGTCTCCGAGGAGGCACATCCCCTCCGGCTTGTCGTGGGGATAACCGGGCGCTGCGGCGAGGATGTCGCAAAAAAGCTCCTTCTCCACGGCCCTGAGGCCATACCCGGCCAGCCGGCCGGGCGCAAGGGTATCGACGGCCATGTATCCGTCCAGCGGAGAGATATCGGAAGCCTGCGAGAGGTCAATACGGAAAACCTTCTTGAAACCGCGCCCCTCTGCAGGAAACTCCGCATCGCGCTCCAGCACGAGCAAATCTCCGCCGCCGAGCGCGCAGAGTTCGCTCACCACATTACCGGGGTCCTCGAGCGGATAGAGATACTGCGCCGTCCGGCCGTCGGTGGGACGGAGCGCCACGATACGGCAGAACACCGCAGTATCTTTCGTGGAGGCGTCCGGATTGTAGAGCGGCGACTGCATGATGCCGAAGAGCATGTCCGCTCTGGCATCGTAGGCGAGCCCCTCCATGCCGCGGTTGGGCCGGCGACGGGCCAGCACTTCGGGCAATCCCCCGTTGAAGGGGCTGTACTCCTCAAGCAGCCTCCCCTCGCCGTCGAAACGGAGCAGGTAAGGGCCGTACTCGTCGCTCACCCAAAACGTACCGTCGCCCGCCAGTGCGAGCCCTTCGGTATCGAGACCGCGTCGCAGGCTGTCGCATACCGCCTCTCCGGCAAGGTCATACCCCACCTCTCCCGTACTGCCGTCACCACCGGCGGCAGGCAGGCCGCTGAAAAGGTTCCCGGCAGCATCCCGAAGCGGCACCGTTCCGACCGCCACGAGCGAATCGCCCGAAAGCCGGAACTTTCCCACCCGCGGAGCGAACTCCGGCACTGCGAAAACCTTGCTCTCCGGCGTCGGCCCGTCCACGTTGGGTCCCCGGTCGGTCAGGAGCCAAAAACAGGAATCGGCCGCATCGTAACCCATTGCCGAGCCGTACCCGCCAATAAAGACAGGTGTTCCGTCCGCCTGCGGACATACCGTTTCAAAAGGTACCGCCACCCGTTCGGGCAGGGAGGAGGCAGCGCTCCCGCACCCCCAGCACAGCGCAGCGGCCGCAACCGCCCCGAACATTCGCTTGCCTGCAACAACCGTTTTCATACGTTTTCAATTTGGGACAGGCCCTGCGACCTGCCTGTCTGAAAAATCCCCTGTATCCGCTGTTCCTATGTAAGACCGTCTGCAGTCCGACCGGACTGCTCCGCCCGGCTGCAGACAAGTCCTACGCCTCTTTTTCCGGTCACTCCCGGACCGTGCCGCCCGCATTGGAAGCCCCGCGGGTGGAGGTGCCGAACACCGTCCACTCCGCCGCGCCGTCCGTACGGCGACCGTATGTCTCGTCATCGTCGAGCGCCGGTATCTCCACCTCGTCGGTCACCGCCCCCGAAGCGTCGAGCAGCGTCAGCGCATCGCCCTTCTTGCCGAGCCCGAAATCGAACGACCCCTCCTCCTTGGCCACCATCACCAGATAACCGCCGGCCGGAACCACCGTTCCGGCCGGGAAGGTGAAGGCCTTTTCGACACCGCCGTCGTCATAGAGCACATACCCCTCCAGGTCGGCATCGGCGCTGCCTCCGTTATAGAACTCCACCCAGTCCTCGTCCTGCGAACCGTTGGTCAGTATCTCGTTAATCACCACGGCCACCTCCGGATGCACCTCCCCGCCGTTGCTGCTATTCTTGGTAGGCTCCATCTTCCGCAACACATCGCCTCCGTCGGGCATGCGCCCGTACGACATCACCTCATCGTCTGCAAAAGCGGGTATCTCCAACTCGGCCACCAGCACGCCCGCAGGGTCATAGACGAACACCCAGTCACCGCTCTTGCCGAGTCCGAATGAAGGTCCCTCCGCATTCTTCTTGCAGACGTCGTAGGTAAGGAACCCGCCCGCCGGAATGACCGTCCCGGCCGGAACGGTATAGGATTCGTCATCGGCTCCCTTGTCGTCCTTTATCACATATCCGCCGAAGTCTATCGCCGTATCGCTCGAATTATAGAATTCGATGAAATCCACCGACTCGTTCCACGGGAGCTGGGCCGTATCCTGGTTGTTGGTGAACACCTCGTTCACCCAAAGTCCCATCGTATTCGTCACGGGCTGCCGGGCAGGGCCCTCGTTGGGAGTTCCCTTGGTAAAGGCGGCGAATATCTGCCACTCCGGCGCCCCGTCGGTCACACGGCCGTAACTTTCGCCCCGTTTCATGCTGGGACATGCCACGCAGTCTATCTCGTTCATCTCGGCATCGGCCAACGTCACATATTCGTCGGGGCCTTTGCTGAGCCCCCAGCCCGGATAGTTCACGGGGTCGGCATACCACGCGTTGTCCTTGTCGCAAACCACCACGAAGAAGCCGCCCGCCGCAACGCGGGAGCCTTCGGGGAAACTCCATGCTTCGGCGCTTCCGCCGCTCTCCCACAGCTTCAGGCCACCGAGGTCGATGTCGCTGCCGCCCGCATTGTAGAGTTCGATGAAATCGAGGTCGTCCTTTTCACTGCCATCGGCATACGTGTAAACCTCGTTGATGACAAGCACCCCCTTCAGGGAGGCATCCGCTCCGCCCGTATTGGAAAAGCCCTTGGTCGGTACGGCGGCAATCCGCCACTCCCCGCCGCCGTCGACGGTACGGGCGTAGGACTCCCCTTTGGTATCGCCGAAATCGGGCGTATCCACCTCGTCCGCCACCTTGCGCTCGGAATCGAGCAGCACCACCTTGTCTCCCTTGGAGCTCAGACCAAAGGTAAAACTTTCGCCCTGGCCCGGCGACACCTGTTCGTACACCAGGAATCCGCCCGCCGGGATGACCGTTCCGGCCGGAATCACGAACTCTTCGGCAGCCCCCTTATTGTCCTGCAAAACGAATCCTCCGATATCGGCATCCGCCTCGCCGCCGTTATAGAGCTCGATGAAATCCATGTCATCGCCCGCGGGAGCCGACAGCACCTCGTTGATATACACCTTCGCATCCGAAGGTTCCGGTTCCGGAAGGGGGTCGCCGCCGCCCGTATTGCTCCGCCCTTTCGTAGGCGCAGTGAAAGCGGCGAATTCCGAACCGCCGTCGCTCCTGCGCCCATAGGAACTGCCATCCTCCATTACGGGAAGCATCACGTCGTCCACCACGTTACGCGATGCGTCGAGCAGCGTCACCCGGTCGCCTTTGGAGGAGCTGATGCCGAACGAGAACTCCTCCAATACGAGGAACTCCCCGGCACCTATCGTCGTACCTTCCGGTATGACGTACTCCTCTTCCGCCCCCTTGTCGTCCTGCAGGATGAAGCCGCCGATATGCAGCTCCTCATTCCCCGCATTGTAAAGCTCCACCCAGTCGGGATTGCAGGAATACACTTCATTGATGTAGAGCCCGTCGATATCCGAATCGCCGGGGTTCACATCGCTCTCCCTGTCGTTCTTACAGGATACCGCCACCGCCGCGAATGCGCAAAGCGCCGCGAAAACAATCTTTCTCATGCTCTTATCTGTCTATTTATAAAATTTTCCGTATCAGAACGACAGCAACAGACGCAGCTGCAGGATGCTGAAGTCGAGCCCCGAAGGAAGCATCTGACTGAGCGGTTTCCCGTCGAGAGTGATGTGTCCCTTGTCGTCGGCATACTTGTCGTTGTCCATGTAGGTATAATTCAATCCTATCAGTACGTTCCGGTTCGGGTACCAGTTCAGCGACGCGGAATAGCTCGTGGCCGCTCCGCCGGTAATGACCGCCCGTGCATCATGGAAATCGTTCATGTTGATGTTGCTTGCCCGGACAGCCAGTTCGAGGTTCCCGCCCCGACGCACCTCCATGGGCCCGAATTCGGCATCTTCGGGTGCATAACGACGCTGTTCGCCGCGCAGCATGTAGGAGGCCGTGGCATACCAGCCGTTAAAGGAGGCGTTCTTCAGCGGTATCCGCTCCCCGCCCGAAAGCCCGTAGCGGGAGAGTTCGGTGAAGATGTATTCGCCGTAGACGAGCAGCTTGCGCCATCTGAAAGCGAGCTCGGCACCCACCGTATAGTAACTCTTCACATTGAATATCTCGGCCCTCACGAAACGCCTGCGGTCCGTGCGGCTCTCCGGGAAGGTTCTGAATTCGACGAAACGCTCCGTTTTGCCGCTCATCTCCGGAACTCGCCAGGTACCGTAACCGCCGATATGGAGCGTCAAGTCCCTGTCGGCCAGCGGCGAAAAAGCCACCCGCGCCGTAAAGCCGTAACCGTCGCCGCCACGGTTCTTCTCCTTCTGGATGATGTCCACCTGCCGACCGAAGATGCCTCCCGACACCCACCAATGGTTCCCCCATGCGGTGGCCGCAGCCCCGAGCCGCCGCCCGCCGGCGAACGCCTCGACAGCCATCGGACGCTCCATGTTGATGAGATATTTGGAACTCGTCAGGCGCTCCATGCTCATCGGTTCCTTGAAATGACCGACTTTGACCGAAACCCGGTCGGAAAAACGGTACCCGATGAACATATCCTTCAACTCCACCTCGTTGTACGCGAAATCGAGGTCGAGCTCGCCGAACCATTTCTCATAAAGCGTGGCCTTGACTGCGAACCGGGCCCGCCGTATCGACATGCCGTTGCTGAAACGGAACGCCCCGTCGTCGTACTCGAGGTCCTTGTTGGGCTTGGACATCAGTCCGGAGACATCCTCCGAGGGGAGATAGGCGGCCGCATCCACATAGATGCGGTTGTCGAACCAGAGTCTGAACGCCCTGTCACGCGTCTCGAACGTCAGTTTGCCGTTGCGAAACGAAGCGCGGGCAGGCATATCCTCCTGTGCGAAACCTGCGAAGCACGAAAAAGCGGTCCATATCACCAATAGCGGAAATTTCTTCATTGCATCGTTCTTGAATAATACGCCGCAAAAGAACCGCGGCGACTTTAACGAAGCGTTAAGGCGAGGTTAAAAGATTGTTACGCGCGTATCTCTCCCTGCAGGTCCGAAAAACCGGAAGCGCAAATACGAAGTGATTTCGCTTTTAAAAAATTGTCCCTACCTTTACCTGCACCGCGGCCGAAGGAGCGCCGGCTGCCGGGCCGCCCCTTCGGCCGCCCGGCAAAAATGAAAACTTAACGACACTATGATGGAATTCGCAGAACTGGCCGGAATACGCCAGAGTGTAAGAAGCTATTCGGGAAAGGCCGTCGAGGAGGAGAAACTGATGCAATGCATCGAAACCGCACGTCTGTCGCCCTCGGCCAACAACTCCCAGCCATGGAGGTTCGTCGTCGTGGACGAACCGGAACTCAGAGACCGCATCGCCGATGCGGCAGCGGGAATGGGGATGAACAAATTCGTCCGGCAAGCCCCCGTCATCATCGCCGTCGTGCTCGAAAAACAGAACATGCTTTCGGCTGTCGGAAGCGTCATACAGGACAAGGAGTACAGGCTGCTGGACATAGGCATAGCCGCCAACCAGCTCTGCCTGCAGGCGGCCGCGCTCGGACTCGGCACCTGCATGGTGGGATGGTTCGACGAAAACAAGGTAAAACGACTTCTCGGAGTGGACAAAAAGCGCCGGATACCGCTGCTGATAACGCTCGGCTATTCCGATGCCCCGGTACGGCAGAAAGTCCGCAAGCCGTTCGAAGAGATATACGGCCGCAACCGATACTGACAAGGCCGAACGTCCGTCCTACCGCGGTACCGCCGAACGGATAGCGAAACAGTGCCCCTACCAGTCTCCGGCAGTTCCGGCCCGCCTGCGGACACCGCTGCCGGAAGCGTTGTTGAGCACCACCCAACTGACAGCGGCTATGACGAGCACCATTCCTGCGGCAGTCATCCACGTAAACGGCTCTCCGAAAGCGAGTATGCCGATAACCATGGCCGTCAGCGGCTCCATGGCGCCGAAAAGCGACGTGGTCGTCGGCCCGATATACTTGATGGCCTGCACGAGGGTGATGTTGGAGATGGCCGTGGCGGGAAGGGCGATGCCCAGTACGCAAAGCCACATCTTCCAGCCGGTGACGAGGCGTATGCCGCCGTCGAACAGCAATCCGCAGCAGCCGAAAAGCAGCGCCCCGAAAGCGGTCACATAAAACGTCAGGGCCGCCGAATCTATCCGGGCGGCACGGGTCTTACGTACCCCTATGATATAAGTGCTGTAACAGACCACCGAAAGGCAGGCCGCCCCGATGCCGACCAAAGCGTGTCGCCCGCCGGCATTCAGGTCGCCCGCCGAAAGCAGGACGGCACCCAGCAGCGATACGAGTATCGCCACGACGACCTGCCACGAGATACGCTCCCTAAAGAAAAGGGCCATGCCGCACGCCACGGCGAGCGGATAGAGGAAGTGGATGGAAGAAGCCACCCCGGTAGCTATGTTCTGGTAGGCTATCACGAGGCTCAGGGAGGTCATGGCCCGGGCCGTTCCCAGCAGGCATACCGTCCCGAGGTCGTGCCACCCGATGCGAAAGTTCTGCCGCACGGCGAGTCCAAAACATCCGAGTGCCAGCGAAGCGACGCCCCAACGGTAAAACAACACCTCGAACGAGGAGAGGCCGCCCCCTATCAGCATCAGCGTGAAAAACGGTGCGAAACCGAACGTCGAAGACGAAAGTATCGCGTAAACTATCCCTTTAAAATTGTCGGTGCATCCCATATCGCTGCAAAATCCATCTACCCGCCGCAAAAGATTTGGCAAAGATAGAAGAGTTTTTCCGAAATCGGACCGTTTCGGAAAGAAGGGCCGCAGCCGAACGGCCGGAAAAGAGGTTGTGCCCTGGCCGCTAACGTCCAACCCGCAAAATAAAGCACCCGAACCCACGTTATAATCATTAGTCTGCAAGGCATATCCCCTTCTGCGGTCCGGGAAAGGGCGGAAAAACCCGGTGCGACAAAAAATCGCGACGAACGGCAGATGTCCGTTCCTTTTGACCAATATACGCTGGAAGAAAGATGGATACATATCCGTCCGCGGGAAAGGAAGCCCGCCGGAACGGGACAGTCCCGGTCGCAAAAACAGATTTTGAGCGGGGGAAAGAGGGGAATTACGCCCCAATCCCTATATTTGTATGTTTTAAAATCCGACCGGACGTCAGATGACCGGCAACAACAAACACGCCCAACCATGGCAAAAAAGGAAAGGAAGAGACTCAGACTCACGAAACGCCAGGCCATTGCAGGAGCCGTCGTACTGGCAATAATAGCGGTAGCCCTCTATTTCATTTTCCGCAAACGTCCCCAGCCCGAGGTCCATCCGACCGTCGTAGTGGAGACCGTAACCACGGACGACATGGAGATTTACGGCGAATATGTAGGCCGGATACGGGCCCAGCAGTTCGTCGAGATACGCGCCCGCGTGGAGGGATACCTCGAAGAGATGCTTTTCGAAGAGGGTACCTACATCAAGAAAGACCAGGTGCTCTTCGTCATAGACCCGAAACTCTATAAGGCGCGCGTGGATGGCGCACGTGCCCAGTTGCAGAAAGACAAGGCCCTCGAACTCAAGGCCAAACGCGACCTGGACCGCATCCGTCCGCTCTTCGAGCAGAATGCGGCCAGCCAGCTCGACCTGGACAATGCCATCGCCTCGTACGAAAGCGCCGTGTCGGCGGTAATCATGAGCGAAGCCGACCTCGCACAGGCGGAACTGGCGCTCGGCTATACGACGGTACGCTCGCCTATTTCGGGATACATCAGCGAACGCAACGTGGATATCGGCACGCTCGTCGGCCCGGGCGGCAAATCGCTGCTGGCCACCATCGTCAAAAGCGACACCGTACGGGTGGACTTCAGCATGACCGCCCTCGACTACCTCCGGAGCAAGGAACGCAACGTAAACCTCGGCCATCAGGACCCGACACGCGGATGGAACCCCTACATCACCGTCACGTTGGCCGACGACTCCGTATATCCCTACGAAGGACTGGTGGATTTCGCCGACCCGCAGGTAGACCCGCAGACGGGTACTTTCTCCGTACGTGCCGAGATGCCCAATCCCGACCATGTGCTGCTGCCGGGACAGTTCACCAAGGTCAAGCTGCTGCTCGACGTGCGCGAGGGAGCCGTGGTGGTACCCTCGAAGGCCGTCATCATCGAGAAGGGCGGCGCATTCATCTACGTCATCAGACCCGACAATGTAGCCGAAAGACGATTCATCGAGCTCGGTCCCGAAACCGACAACATGATGATAGTGGAGCGCGGGCTCATCCCCGGGGAACGGATTGTCGTGGAGGGATATCACAAACTGATGCCCGGCATGACGGTCGAAATCGTGAAACCTGTCGCCGGGGAAGCCGCCGCGGAGGGCATGGACAACAATGCGGAGGAATAGCCCATGAAAGCCGATTTCTTCATAGACAGACCGGTTTTCTCGGCGGTCATCTCCATCGTCATCGTCATCGTGGGCTTCATCGGGCTCACGATGCTCCCCATCGACCAGTATCCGCAAATCACACCGCCGACGGTCAAGGTGAGCGCGAGCTATCCCGGTGCCAGCGCACTGACCGTCAGCCAGGCCGTGGCGACGCCCATCGAACAGGAACTCAACGGTACGCCCGGCATGCTCTACATGGAATCGAGCAGCACGAATACCGGCAGTTTCAGTGCCACGGTGACGTTCGACATATCGGTCAATCCCGACCTCGCGGCCGTGGAGATACAGAACCGCGTGAAACAGGCGGAGGCCCGCCTCCCCGCCGAAGTGGTGCAGAACGGCATCAGCGTCGAGAAACAGGCCTCCAACCAACTCATGACCGTCTGCCTGCTCTCTTCGGACGACAAATTCGACGAAATATACCTGAGCAACTTCGCAACGCTCAACGTGGTGGACATCTTGCGAAGAATACCGGGCGTGGGCGGCGTATCGAACGTGGGCAGCCGCTACTACGCCATGCAGATTTGGGTACAGCCCGACAAGCTGGCCAGTTTCGGTGTAACCGTTCAGGACTTGCAGAGCGCACTGAAGGACCAGAACCGCGAATCGGCCGCCGGCGTGCTCGGCCAGCAGCCCATCGAAGGTGTGGATATTTCCATCCCCATCTCCACGCAGGGCAGGCTCTCTTCCGTGGAGGAGTTCGAGAACATCGTCGTACGCGCCAACCCGAACGGTTCGATAATCCGCCTCAAGGACGTGGCCCGCGTATCGCTCGAAGCACAGAGTTACAACACCGAGAGCGGGCTGAACGGCGGCAATGCGGCCGTGATGAATATCCGTCTGCTGCCCGGTGCGAATGCGATGGAGGTCTCCAAGCTCGTCCGGGAGTCGATGAAAGAGATAAGCGCCTCCTTCCCGGAGGGCATCTCGTACCTCATCCCGTTCGACATCACCACCTACATTTCCGAATCCATCCACGAGGTCTACAAGGCACTTTTCGAAGCGCTCTTCCTCGTCATCCTCATCGTCTTCCTCTCGCTGCAGAGTTGGCGGGCGACGCTCATCCCCATCATCGCCGTCCCCATCTCGCTGATAGGTACCTTCGGCGTGATGCTGATATTCGGCTTCTCGCTCAACATGCTCACCCTGCTGGGCCTCATCCTCGCCATCGGTATCGTGGTGGACGACGCCATCGTAGTGGTGGAGAACGTCACACGCATCATGGAGGAGAAGAAAATCGGAGCCTACGAAGCGACGAAAGAGGCCATGCACGGCATCAGCGGAGCGCTGATTACCACCTCGCTCGTACTCTGCGCGGTATTCGTCCCCGTAAGTTTCCTTTCGGGCATCACCGGCATGCTCTACCGCCAGTTCACCGTCACCATCGTAGCGTCGGTACTCATCTCCACCGTCGTGGCCCTCACGTTGAGTCCGGCCATGTGCGCCCGGCTGCTCAAGCCGGATAACGGCCGTAAAAAGAATATCGTCTTCCGATACATCAACATCTTCCTCGCCCGTGGAAACCGGACTTACGAGAAGATGATTAAAAAGAGTCTGACCGTACCCAAACGTGTATTCGCGGGGCTGGGTATCATCGTGATAGGCATCTGGCTGCTGAACTACGCCGTGCCGGGCAGCTTCCTCCCCGAAGAGGACCAGGGCTATTTCACCGTGGAGCTCGAACTGCCCGAAGGAGCCACGCTGCAGCGGACACGCGAAGTGACCGACCGCGCCATCGCCTACCTCATGGCCCGCCCCGACGTCGAATACGTGCAGAGCGTCGCGGGGTCGAGTTCCAGAGTGGGAACGAGCCAGTCGCGCAGCGAGCTGACGGTCATTCTGAAACCGTGGAAAGAGCGCAAGAAAGGGAAACTGGACAAAATCATGGACGAGGTACGCAGCGAACTGTCGCGCTATCCGGAGGCCAAGGTGGTGCTCCGTACCCCTCCCGTCATCCCGGGGCTCGGTACGTCGGGCGGTTTTGAAATGGTACTAGAAGCAAGGGGCGAAGCCACGCTCGACAACCTGCGGCAGGCGTCGGACACCCTCATCTACTATGCGGGCCGCGACCGCAGGCTGAACGAGGTATCCTCCTCGCTGCAGCCCGAAATCCCACAACTCTACTTCGACGTGGACCGCGACCAGGTCAAACTGTCGGGCGTCCCGCTGGCCGACGTCTTCTCCACCATGAAGACCTTTACCGGTTCGGTGTACGTCAATGACTTCAACATGTTCAACCGTATCTACCGCGTTTACATACAGGCCGAAGGGACTTACAGGGCGCACAAGGACGATATCAACATGTTCTACGTGCGCGGCACGGGAGGAGTGATGATACCGCTCACCGCCCTCGGCACGGCCTACTACACCACGGGGCCGGGGGTAATCAAGCGGTTCAACATGTTCAACTCGGCCACCATTACCGGCGAAGCGGCACAGGGACAGAGCTCCGGACAGGCCATGGAGGTGATAGAGGAAATCGCACGGGAGAAGCTGCCGGAAAACATCGGCATCGACTGGAGCGGGCTCTCCTATCAGGAGAAGAAGGCGGGCGGTCAGACGGGTTACATCCTCGGACTGGTGTTCGTCTTCGTATTCCTCTTTCTCGCCGCACAGTACGAAAGCTGGTCGATACCGATAGCCATCATGCTTTCGCTGCCGGTAGCCGTCCTCGGCGCTTATCTGGGGGTATGGATATGCGGCCTGGAGAACAACGCCTACTTCCAGATTGGCCTGGTGATGCTCATGGGCCTCGTGGCCAAGAACGCCATCCTCATCGTGGAATTCGCCCAGGCCGAAGTCAAGCGCGGCGTGAACGTCACCACGGCGGCCATACACGCCGCAAGGCTCCGTTTCCGCCCCATCCTCATGACCTCGCTGGCCTTCATCCTCGGCATGGTACCCCTCGTGCTTGCGAGCGGCCCCGGTTCTTCGAGCCGGCAGGACATCGGCACGGGTGTTTTCTTCGGGATGATAGTCGCCATCATCGTGGGTATCGTTCTGGTACCGTTCTTCTTCGTCATGATACACAAGTTCACCGACAGGCTTAAAAAGAAGAGGGCATGAAGCAGACCGTAAAACACATCCTCCGGGCCTTGCTGCTCGTCGCCGTAGCGGCGGCAATGGGGTCGTGCGTACTCGGCAGAAAATACCAGAGTCCCGAGCTCAACCTTCCTGACCGCCTCTCCGACTCGGCCCCCGACAACGATTCGCTGCTGTTCGCCGACATGCGGTGGTGGGAAGTATATTCCGACACTACTCTCCGGAATCTCATATCCGCCACGCTCGCCAACAACAAGGATATGCGCATCGCGGCCGAAAGGGTACAGGAACTTGCCCAACTGCGCCGGATAGACAACGCCGCCATGCTTCCGCAGATAGGAGGGACGGCCTACGGCGAACGGGAGTGGGAGAATTACGGAGGCAACAATCCCGACGTCAGCCCCGAATTCGGAGCCAAACTCACGCTGGGCTGGGAGCTCGACCTCTGGGGCAATCTCCGCTGGGCACGCCGCAAGGGAGTGGCGGAATACCTCGAATCGGTGGAGGCGCAGCGGGCACTGCAAATGACGCTGATTGCGGAAGTGGCACAGGCATACTACGAACTGGCCGCTCTGGACAACGAACTGGCCATTGTCCGCCGGACGCTCGCCACCCGGCAGGAGGGGGTACGGCAGGCCAAGATACGTTTCGAGGGGGGCCTGACCTCCGAAACCTCTTACCAGCAGTCGCAGGTAGAACTTGCGAGTACCGCCACCCTCGTACCGGAGCTGGAACGGAAAGTGGCCGCCAAAGAGAATGAAATCGCACTGCTGGCAGGCAGGTATCCGGGGCCCGTGGAACGTTCGTCGCTCGACAACGCCATGAAACTACCGCAGGAGCTGCCGGTGGGACTGCCTTCCGAACTACTGCTCCGGCGCCCGGATGTCCGGGCTGCGGAACAGGCGCTCATAGCGGCCAACGCCGCGGTAGGCATGGCCTACACCGACCGCTTCCCGCGGATACGCCTCACGGGAGCCTACGGACTCGAAGGCGACGCCATACAGAGTATCCTTCAGTCTCCCTACGGTCTGCTGAGTGGGACGCTGACCACTCCCATCTTCTCATTCAACGCCAAACGCGCCAAATACCGGGCCCAGCAGCACGCCTACGAACAGGAGTGCGCACGGTACGAAAAGAAGGTACTCACGGTCTTTCAGGAGGTGAACGACGCCATCGTGGGCTACAACAGCGCCCGCGAAGCGTGCGTCCTGAAACGGAATCTCGAACAGGCCTCGCGCAAATACGTGGAGCTCGCCCGGCTGCAATACATCAACGGCGTCATCAACTACCTCGACGTGCTGGACGCACAGCGCCAGTATTTCGATGCACAGATAGGACTCAGCAATGCCATCCGGGATGAATACATCGCGCTCGTACAACTCTACAAGGCACTGGGCGGCGGATGGGACACGACGCCTCCGCTGACGGAAGAGCCGGAGGAACAGAGGGAAGAGCAGGGTACCCGCCCCGAAGTCTCCGAACCGCGATAACCGGCTCCTCCGGACGAGGAGCCGAAACAGGCGGCGACACGCTCCCATCTCCAGAAGGAAAAGGGTTGTCCACCGCAAGCCGCTGCCGCCCGCATCCGACAGGACAAAAGAGGCGAATGGACCGGTGGCCGGAACATCCGTCCATAGGATGAACCGTTCTTTTTGTAACCGGGAAGCGGAACCTGCCCGACAAATGCCGAAACTGCAAATCATAACCCTTCTCCATACCATGCGCACAAACCGTCCGATACGTCTTCTTTGCCTTTCGGCAGTGCTTCTGCTCGCCGCCGGATGCAAAAACCGGGAACCCCGACTCGTCACCCATACGCTCGAAGTCGCCCCTGCCGTCCTGTCGTTCGCATTCGATGAAACCGGCATATCCAAACGGATAGACGTCGAAACGGATGCTCCGTCTTTCAGTTTTTCGGTGAGCTACTCCGGCCAGGAGACCGACTGGCTGGAAACGGCACAGGAAGAAACATGTATCACGGTATCGGCCGCAAGCCGGAATGTTTCCGACGGCGAACGCCGGGCGACCCTCACGGTAAGTGCCGACCGGGCGGCTTCCCGTACCGTCGTCGTCACGCAGGGTAGCGAGGGGGAAGGGACGGACTATGCCGTCGTACTGTCGCCGGACAGCCTCGAACTTCCCGCCTACGGTACCCTGACGGGAGAGGCGGAAATCATCTCCGCCGGCAGCGGCTTCCGGGCAGAACGGGCCGCCGGGGATACGTGGTACGAGGTGCGCATCGAAAAACAGCGGCTCATCGTAACGGCCGCGCCCAACTCCTCCGCCGAGGCACGGGAAGGAGCAGCAACGGTCACGAATGCCGAAGGCGGTGAAGCCGTGCTGACTATCCGGCAGGCCGGAATTCCCGCCGCTTACGGAATCACACTCGAACCCGCTTCGCTGACTTTCGCCTCCTCGGGCGACGGGCTGACCAAAACCGTCTCCGTCGTAACACAAGGAAGTGTTCCCGCCGCTTTGGTGACGTCCGACCAGGCCGAATGGCTCTCGGCGGAGATAGTGGAGAAACAACTCCTTGTGACGGCAACCGTCAATGACGGCGGCGAACGCCGCGGAGAGGTCACGGTCACCAATGCGGAAGGGGCCTTCGCGGTACTGGAGGTTACGCAGCAGGCGGCCGGCGATACCGGTATCGCTGTCGAACCGGCACAACTTTCATTCGGGCCGGAGGGCGGCCGCCGCACCTGCGGAATCACCGCCGGAGGAACGGAACTGACGGCCGCAACCGACACCGGAAGCACCACATGGCTCTCGGCCGCCGTGACCGGAACGGCACTGGAGGTGACCGCCGCACCATGGAGCGGCAGCGGCGTACGGAGCGGAACCGTCACGGTACGCTCGGCGGAGGGAAGCGAGGCAACCGTGGCCGTATCGCAGCAGGGTACCCCCATCGCCGACCTCTCCGGCACATGGCAGTGGCATTCGCTCTCCGCCACTACGGAGGACTGGACGAATACCTCCGAATTTTCCGGGACGGCGACCATTGCCCGCGAAAACGGCGGGTATGCCGTCACGGGCATCGCCGGCAGCGGCGTACAGGGGTTCGGCGGGGCGACGGCCACCATCCACCTCATACTGCGCAACGGTACGGCGGGAGTCTCCTTCGGAGCCGCTTTCCGAAAGGGAGACAAGCCCTACTATTCGGCCCCGCATCTCGTATTCCCGTCAGGAATCGTCGAGGCATGGACGGAGCCGGAAACCTTTCTTCCGGTATCGGTAGAACGGGACGCATCGGGACTCGAACGCCTCCTGCTGCCCGACCTTCTCACGGCCACTCCGGAACTCTTTCCCGACTCCGAACAGCTATGGGGCGAAACGGGCGAAGCGAGTTACATCTACTACGAAACCCTCACGATGGGCGGCATCGCCGTTCCCGTCCCGATAGAGTACCACCGGCACGTCGTCCTGACGCGACAACAACCGTAAAACGACGGAGTGAAAGGACGGCCGCACAGCTTGCGGTTCCATACACAGACAACCGTACAAACCTGAGCGTAACACCGGAACGAACGGAACATCCGGACTGCGATACCTTCTGCCCGGCAACTGAAAAACGCCGCCCTTTCTCCGCCCGCTCCCCGGCGCCCCGACGATACCCCCATACGGCATCGAGCAGACGCACCGCATCCGGCAATGCGGCGAATAAAAAACTATGGATTAAAAAAGCGCACGGAACCGAAATTCCGCACGCCCCACCTATGAAAAGAATGGAGGTCGGGCGCCGTCACGGGTCTGACGGCGCCGTCCCGTTCCATATTTATCAGCCCACGACCTCCAATGCAAGCGGCCCTTCGTAACTGCCCGTCGTATGATACATGGCATCGGAGACGAAATCCCATTCGAGTCGGTAATTACCGTCTCCTGTTCCCGTTACCGTCAGGGTACCGCCGGTAATCCGGGCTTCCTCGCCGTTGTACTTGTCATCCTGCATCCGCAGGTACCAGGTTCCTTTCGCCGTCGACGGATGATTCCACAATCCCCGCTCGCCTCCGCTCACGGTAAAAGGCTCCGGAACGACCGAAGTCCCATCTTCGTTCTTGCCATCAAAATTCGGGGCAAGTGCGTACGTTCCGTCCGGAATCACGTAAATTCCCTCCTCGTTCTTTTCGATAGGATTCGTCGCAAGCTCTAACTGGAGCAATTCGCCCGAACCGGTATATTTGCCAAATTTCGACACGAACTCGATACCGCTACCCCACAGCGTAATATTCCACTCAGTATAGGCCAACTGCCGTTTATCGTTGTTGGGATAGACAATCGCCCTCGTTCCGGTCACTGTTCCTACCTCAACGTTTTCGAGAATCGTGCTCTGAAATTCGGGTTTTCCGGTCTGCGTCACCTTCACCTCATAGGGGCCGATACCCTCTTCGCCCGTATAAATCACGATACGGCCGGAACGCGGGTCGGCAGCTTCGTTTTTTTTGTTGTTCAGCAGCACCATCAAACCGACACGGTCCGACAGTTCGTTTTTCCGAACCGTAATCCAGTCGGTCGCGGCGGAATCGTACTCCACCCGATAGTCCCAATCGATATTTACGGCCCGTACATCGATGGAATAATTCTGGTTTTCGCCCAGATAATCGAACACGAATCCCTCCTCGGGCGTCGCACCGTTGCTGAGTGCAATATCGAGCGAAGGGGGTATCACCTTCTCCTTCTGTACGACGCGCACCACTTTCGGCGAAGCGGACTCCTCACTCGGTATTACGGTGATGTTGCCGGCACGTTCCACTGTATCGGGATTGTCGGACACCGCCACGGCAAACTGTCCTTCGCCCTCGGTCACGGTGAGCCACCCGCGGGCAGCCTCATCCACTTCGGTACGCCAGGTAAGTCCTTCGCCTTCGGTCATCACGGTCACCTTCTGTGTAGCCGCTCCCTCCGCCTCGAAAGTCAGCGAAGCGGGCTCCACGGTAATGGAATAGACAACAGGAGTGTCCGACGGTTGCTGGACAATCGTCACGGTCTTGTCTTTCACCTTGATGCCGCTGCCGCCAGCGGCGTTTACCGTCAGGGAGGCGGTACGCTGTTCGGCCTGCGGATTATCCTGTACGCCGACCGTCAGGAGCCCTTTCGTGCGGTCTTCGGTCACGGTGACCCACTCCGAGGCATTTCCTACAAGTTCGTATTCCCAATCGGTACCGACGGCCGTGACCGTTACCTCCTGGGCAGGGGCGGCGGCAGCCGCGAAAATGAGGGAAGTGGGCGACACCTCGAGCGACGGCTGCGGTTCGTTTTCCCCTTTGGTCGTACACGACACCGCAGCAAGGCAGGCCGCGGCGATAACGCACAATCTTTTTTCCATGGTCTGTTCAGTATTAGGTCAGTTAAAAATATGCTAAATAGACGGTTAATGTCCGGTACGGGCCGAAATTCCCTCGCCGCCGGGATGCCGGCAACAAACCGGTCCCGGCCCGGTATCCGCCTTCGGACGGATACCGGACGAAACCACGGACCAGCCACCTGTCAAATAACCTTATGTAAAAATTATGAAAAGAGTTTTTTGTTATTGTGCCGGAGGAATGATGTACCACGGGTAAATTCTCCCCTTCATACCCGCCGGCTGTTCCGTACCCGTACCGAGCACCACCCGACCGTCCGGCGAAACGCTTTTGATGAAGATATCCGACGGAATGATGAGGCCGTATTCGCTGTAAACCCATTCGGCTACCGTTCCGATGGCAACTCCCGCATTGAGGTCGTACACTTCGCCGCCGGCCATAGGCAGTGCAATGAATGCGATGCCCCCGTCGGTCACATGCACGCCCTTGGCACCGCTGTACTCCTCCAATACGACAGTCGTCTCCGTTTCCGTATTGTAAAAGGCCGGGCACGAACTGGCGACCGTCGAATAGTCGTCCGTATTGACCGTTATCTCCTGATAAGCGCCGGCTATCCAGTTGCCCGAGGGACTCATCTTGTAGATTTCGGCCTGGCTGACTATTCCGTTGGCATAGTAGAACGTCTCGTCGCCTTCCGGATAGGGAATGGTTACCGACTTGATTTCATGTACATCCTCGCCTACGTACTTGACCTTGCCGTCTTTCCAGTAAATCATGGCTCCGTCGCTGTTGTCCCACGTCGTTCCATAAATCACGGAGCCGTCGGCGGAGATGCCACGCGCCATCGCCCCTACCGAGAAATCCTCGCCCTTGAAGTTCTTCTCGGGCATGGAAAGCATCCGGGCCTCGCCGTCCTCCCAAATTATCGGACGGTACTGACCGATGCGCTCTCCCTCCTGCTTTTCGCTGGTTGCATAACCTACCCATTTGGAACCGTCGCCCGAAACGCCCATCACGTTGCCCCGGTTCGTACAACCCTCCGGAATACTGGAGAGCATGTAGTCGCCGTTGAGGTCGAAAATGACCGAACCACCGTTCTCATGGTCGGAGATAAAAAGCTGGCCGTAATCGGTAATGGCAAACGGCTGACTACATTTGAAAAGCGCGGAAGGGAACGGACCGAGTTTGATTTTTTCTCCGGTCTCCGTGTCGATAATCACAGGATAGTATTCCCACGTATTGTCCTCCATCGCTTTGTTCGTAAAACCGCCGATGTACTTGCCGCTGGGCGACACTACGCCGCCGTTCTGGAACATCCGTTCCTTCCTGAAACGGTTGATGGAGAGGTCGGGTGCCAACTGATAGACCGTAATCGTCTGGGATGCCTGCCCGGCCGTCACCGTCACGGCAGCCTTTCGCTCGGCATCGCCATCATTGTCTTCTACTGATAGAACAAGGGTCGTACCGTCCTCTCCGGGTTCCGCCTTCACCCAGGATGCGGATGCTTCCGCCGCCCACTGCGCCGGAGATGTTTCCACCGTCACTGCCAAAGGCTCGTTATCCGTACCGAAAAAGGTACAGCCCGCCTGGCTGAGGCTCACGTATTGCAGTTGCTCCTGCGCCTCCTGCCCGCAGGCCGAGAGTGCGACAACCGCCAAAGTACACATAACACCTGTAAAAAACCGATTCTTTTTCATGAATAATTAGTAGGTTTAAGATTATCCAAAAATCTTCGTCACATCGGACCGTCTGCATGCACGCAATGCAAACATACGATTAAAAAAACATTAAAATACTGATAGTTAATATTATTACATCTTTTTTCGCAAGACATATATATGCAACGAACCGGATATTTTCAGCATAAAATCCACAAAAAACCTTTTGCAACGTTACGATATGCCGACAGGGCCGCCGGCAATCACGTAGCGCCCGTCTGCAATTCTGTCAGCCAGCCGATACGATTTGTTGCCAGACTGGCATACAAAGAGTGACAGTTTGTACGGCCGGAGCGTTTGGCATATAATGTGCGACACATACTGCCGCAATGCGAAAAGCAGACGATATCACATAACATATAACTTCAAAACAGTTTAAGAGCTATGAAAATCAAACCGTTATCAGACAGAGTTTTGATACAGCCCAATCCGGCTGAAGAGAAGACGGCGGCAGGCCTCATCATCCCCGACACCGCGAAGGAAAAACCGCTCGCAGGCAAAGTGGTAGCAGTCGGCCCCGGCACATCGGAGGTAAAGATGGAGGTCAAGGTAGGCGACCAGGTACTCTACGGCAAATACGCGGGTACGGAGGTGACCGTCGAAGGCGAAACATACCTCATCATGCGCCAGAGCGACATTTTCGCAATCATCTAATCATTTCACACGCAAATAAATCATATAGCCATGGCTAAAGAGATAAAATACAATGCGGAAGCCCGCGAGCTTCTGAAAGAGGGCGTCGATGCGCTCGCCGATGCGGTAAAGGTAACGCTCGGCCCGAAAGGAAGGAATGTGATAATCGACCGCAAGTTCGGTACGCCGCACATCACCAAGGACGGTGTGACGGTAGCCAAGGAAGTGGAACTCGAAGAGCCCTTCGCCAACATGGGTGCCCAGATTGTCAAGGAGGTAGCCTCCAAGACCAATGACGACGCCGGCGACGGTACCACCACCGCCACGGTGCTCGCCCAGTCCATCATCGGCGTGGGCATCAAGAACGTGACCGCCGGCGCGAACCCGATGGACCTCAAGAGGGGTATCGACAAGGCCGTCGCAGCCGTTGTGGAGAACCTCCGCAAACAGAGCCAGAAGGTGGGCGACCATATCGAGAAAATCGAGCAGGTAGCGACCATTTCGGCCAACAACGACAACACGATAGGTTCCCTCATCGCCGAAGCCATGAGCAAGGTGAACAAGGAGGGCGTCATCACCGTCGAAGAGGCCAAAGGCACGGAGACCACTGTCGAGGTAGTGGAAGGCATGCAGTTCGACAGGGGCTACATTTCGGCCTATTTCGTGACCGACACCGAAAAGATGGAGGCGCAGCTCGACAAGCCGCTTATCCTCATCACCGACAAGAAGATTTCCACGATGAAGGAGATTATGGGCGTACTCGAACCCGTGGCACAGAACGGTCGGGCACTCGTGATAATTGCCGAGGACGTGGACGGCGAGGCGCTCTCGTCGCTGGTGGTGAACAAGCTCCGCGGTACCCTCAAGATAGCTGCCGTCAAGGCTCCCGGTTTCGGCGACCGCCGCAAGGAGATGCTCGAAGATATCGCCACGCTGACGGGCGGTACGTACATCACCGAAGACAAGGGTTACAGGCTCGAAGACGTCAAGCTCGAAATGCTCGGAACGGCCGACAAGGTGACCATCAACAAGGAGAACACCACCATCGTGGACGGTGCCGGGCGCAAGGATGCCATCAAGGCGCGCGTAAACCAGATACGCAAGCAGATAGAGACCACCACCTCCGATTATGACCGCGAGAAACTCCAGGAGAGGCTCGCCAAGCTGGCAGGCGGCGTAGCCGTACTCTATGTCGGCGCAGCCACCGAAGTGGAGATGAAGGAGAAGAAAGACCGCGTAGAGGATGCGCTGGCCGCAACGCGTGCAGCCGTGGAAGAAGGTATCATCCCCGGTGGCGGCGTGGCCTACATCCGTGCCATCTCCGCACTCGACAAACTGAAGGGCGAGAACGACGACGAGACGACCGGTATCGCCATCGTGAAGAGGGCCATCGAAGAGCCGCTCCGCCAGATTGTCGCCAACGCCGGCGGCGAAGGTTCGGTCGTAGTGAACAAGGTACGCGAAGGCAAGGGTGCTTTCGGTTACAACGCCCGCAGCGACCGTTACGAAGATATGCTCGAAGCAGGTATCCTCGACCCGACCAAGGTAGCCCGCGTAGCGCTCGAAAACGCCGCTTCGATAGCCTCCATGTTCCTCACCACCGAGTGCGTACTGGCCGAGAAGAAGGAGCCCGTACCCCCGATGCCGGCAGGCGGCGCAGGGATGAACGGCATGGGCATGATGTAATCAACCGAAACAACAGAGTGTCCCTCACGGGGTACCTTAACCGAAGAGGGGAGAGTGCGAATATCGCACTCTCCCCTCTTCGGTTAAGGTACCCTTAAAACAATTCCTCCCGCGAACTGGCCCAACCTCCCACCGACAGTACATCGTCCTCAAAGATACCGACAATACCGCCCTACCCCTTATCCATTCGGCAAGCAGACGGAATTCGCTGCATTACGTTCGACACCGTATGACCCTATACACCTCATGGCGTATTGCATTCTTTGCACCACCGCTTATCCATGACCGTAAAATGTTGGACATGTAAAATAAATAACATATCTTTAGGGTGAAGATTTAAGTTTAACTCATAAAAACCTTCTATTATGAAAACCAGACTTCTATTACTCCTTATCGCCGCAGCGACGCTGTGCGGTTGCGACCGTTTAGGGCACCGATTGACCTACTACACCTATATCAATGCTACGGACAAGACAGTTGTCGTGACACTTTACGACCAAGACTTCTATACGGATGATTGGAAAGTAGAAGTCAATCCCGATGCCAAAGAAGTATTCCGCTTTGTCATCGCACCGGGAGAACAATACACCAGAATACTGCAGCCATATCCGGGTATGGGAAAAAAAAGTTTCTCTCCTCCGTTTAAGGATATAGAAGAAGCACACTGTATTACCGTATCGAATGGAGAGAAAATAGTTTCACATCGAAGTCCCGATGGTTTATTTTATCAATACGGCGGATACATCGGCTTTTATGAAGAGACAAAATCCACGAACAAATCCGTCCATCTACAGTGCGTATTCGACGATGATTTTTTTAATGACCTCGGATTACCTGTGCCGGTTTACGATTAACCCCATAATTACCTAACTTAAAACTGTTGCAACATGAAAAGACTTTACCTGTTACTGCTTTCGGGGCTGCTCCTGGCGTCGTGCGTCAAGGAGGAGCTTCCCCAGCCGTCGGAGGGCGAAGAACCCCTCACGGCGGCCGTCACCCGTTCCATCGGAGAGAAGGACCCGTACAAACTGTCGCTGGTGCAGGAGGTGCTCGACGCCAAACTCGCCCAAATGGGACAGCCGAGAATCGTGTTGGAACCGCCCCATCAGTACGTATGCTTTTCTCCGACCGATTCGGCCCAGGTAGCTAATTGGAATCATTGAATACAATTGCACTTTACAATCGTAACGTATTGTCTTTTAAAAACAAATAATACGCCTTTGAAGCGATAGTTAAGTTTAACTCATAACAATCTTTTATTATGAAAACCAGACTTCTTTTACTCCTTGTCGCCGCAGCGACGCTGTGCGGATGCGACCACTCGTATTACAAGTTTGCCTATTATACTTTTATAAATGGAACAGACAAAACCATTATCGTTACGCTCTATGATCAGACTTATTATAGTGATGAATGGGGACCGGGAAAAAACCCAAATGCTAAGCCGGTCTACAACTTTACAATCACTCCCGGGGGAGAATTCACTAAGATATTGACGCCGCCTCCTACGGGAGGATTTGGTACAAATATAGCTGATCCTTTCGATGACTTAAAATTTGAAGGTCTTTCTATATCTAACGGAGAATGGGAAGTCGGAGATATGGTTGGAGCATATTTATACCATGCGGAGAACTACGATATAACCAAAGAAACCAAAGATGTTGTATACCTTCAATATATTTTCACAGAAGAATTTTTCAAAAGAGGATATCTAATATTAACGGAATAAAAGCCCACAAAATTGTCTAACTTTAAAATTACTATTATATGAGAAACTTTTACCTGTTACTGCTTTCGGGGCTGCTCTTGGCGTCGTGCGTCAAGGAGGAGCTTCCCCAGCCGTCGGAGGGCGAAGAACCCCTCACGGCGGCCGTCACCCGTTCCATCGGAGAGAAGGACCCGTACAAACTGTCGCTGGTGCAGGAGGTGCTCGACGCCAAACTCGCCCAAATGGGACAGCCGAAAATCGTGTTGGAACCGACCCACCAGTACGTATGCTTTTCTCCGGCCGATTCGGCCCAGGTAGCCCGGCTGGAGGCGCTCGACCTGATTACGTCCTATAATCCTGTCGGAGAAGAAGGCCGGCCGATTCCCGAACCCGATGAAGATTCACAAGGTGAGATTCTGCCGCTTTACTCCGTGGTTCCAATCGGTTTCCAATTTCCGGAGGATATACCCTATACGAAGATATATGATGTCTATATTCAGAGCCTCGGCGGGGCAGGATCTGCTTCCGGTTCGGAGGAGCAGCTTTCGACCGACCTGTTCAAAGATGTCCTGACTCAGACGCTGGCCGCTACGGGACACACTTCTGTCGCAACGCGTGCAGGCGAATCGCAGCAGGAGTGGAACCCTTCGGCAAGATTCCGGTTTCACGTCGATGTAGGCGACAACAGCGACACGATACTCCCCTTAAAACAGCTCAACGTAGTGGTCGTACAGGGCAGCAATCAGAAGCGATATTATACCGATGCGGACGGAAGGATTACAGTCACCGATAAGTTCATAGGCCCCGTAGATTATCAGGTCGTATGGGATTCCCATCATTTCGTCATCCGGCAGGGCAATACATGGACGAGGCGCGGTTCTTGGTGTAAGGGACACACGGAGCCGCTCGATACGGTACTGACGTCGCAGTGCGGTCTCGATTATTTCCTTGCAGGTTCTCACCGTGCGCTGACGGCCTATTATACCGAGCCGAATCTCGTTCCGGGACTGGCCAGGGAACAGAAACTGCTCAATATAGGAATCGTCGATAAAGAAACGCCATTTAAGTGGGAAGGCAGATACGTTCCTATACTTACTGCCGTAATAGGAGAACACGCTTTGACCATGTATGCAAAATCCCGTGTTGGGGGCTATCACTCGTCCAAAAGTGCAATGCAAACGACCTTTCACGAATTGGGACACGCATCGCACTACTATAAGGATGCCGGCAGTTACAGTGCCATGTATCTTTTCGGTCGAAGAAAAGACATGGAATCTTGGGCTAACGGCGTTTCATATGCTTATACGCGTGCATTGCTGGGGGAGGAATACGAATGGAGTGGCACTACCAATGAAGAATATACCAGACTTATAGAGTGCCTGTTACTGAACGGCTTTACGATGGAGCAGATTCAGTACGACTTTTACGGTTCGGACGATTGGGGGCACTGGCAATCGAGAATCCGTGCCAGAAGCGACAAACAGATAAGCGACCGATTAGTGAACCTTATCTTCGACAATCCGAACGACTATCATTTCGATATGAGGGATATGACCGAGGTTTCGGATACCCGGATACGGCTTTACCAACCCGTCCGACTTAGTATAAAAGATATCGACAAATACCTCCCTGCAACTTGGGAGATAACGGAAGGTACGGGCGCCACGATACTGAATAACAATACTTCCAAATTTCTGGTATGTTTTACCGAACCGGGAGAAAAGACCCTGCGTGCCACAGTAGAGCTGGCACCGGGCATCGAAGAGACGTTCGACAAGACCGTCACCGTCTCAAACACGAGCATCGTTTCGGTACCCGGAACCGCTACGGAGGGTTATCCGGTCACGGTTTCGGTGATGGATTTGGAAATCTGTCCGGATGCGAAAGTCACGGAGTGGTCGGTGGTTCAGGGCGACGCAACCATTACGCCGAAGACGGACAGAAGCGCCCAGTACACTTTCAGACAGCCGGGAAATATGACCGTCAAGCTAAAGATACAGTTCCAGCCAAACGGCCCCGAAGTGGAATACACCGCTCCGATACGCGTGCAGCCATTGGATGTTTACAGCGTATTCGGAGTCATCAACGCACCGGAGACCTACGCCTACAACACCACTTACCGGGCCAAATATATGGGGACGGAAACGGATGTCGAAATCGTGGATGTGGAGGCCGACCACCGGACACATTACCCGTACTATCCTTTCGATACATGGAGTTACAACAAATCCACAAGAACGCTGTCTTTCCTTATTCCCGACCACCCGTTGGTTTTCGATTACAAACTCATCATACACTACAAGGTAAACGGAGTGGAGGTCGAAGAGCCTGCCATACTCATCGTATCGAATTTCCCGGATACGCCTGCGTCTCAAACGACGGACACGGCAATCGGCGAATAGGAAACGGACAAAATTATTACCGACCGTCCAATCGACCGGACGACGGTCCAGATGTCCGGAATAACAGCGGACGGCCTGTCCGAATAATCGTCATCTTCGAAAGGTCGGATTGATTTCAATACCTGCTGTTTCCAGCAACGAACGAAGCCGGAGAGGAAACTCCGGCTTCGTTTTTACAGTGCGTCTACAACGGATACGCCGCGCAATTCAGCTATTTCCGTTTCTTTCCCTTGGCCGGACGTTCCCACCGGTTGCCGTCTTTCTCGAAAAACGACCAGTCGAATCCGCCGCTGCCTTCCTCTTCCGATTCAAAAGAGAATGCCGCATCCACCCGTCCGGCATCCCGTCCGGAAGAGGGGAACGGTTTTCCCTTTCCGGCCGGTCGTTCTCCGCGACCGCTGTCCGGCCGCCCCTTTTCTTTCTTCGGACGCTTCCCGCGCTCCGCAGCAACATGCTCCGCCCCATCGCAGGAACGACGCTCCCACCCGACCGACCGGCCCGTCTCCCGCTTCCCGCGGATAGGTTCCTCCCTGGCTGCAACCTCCTCCCCGACATGCTCCTTTTCCCGGCCGCGCGGTCCGTCGGAACCGCCGGCCGGTTGGGCTATCTCCGCCAGAGGACGCGTACCGCGGCGCAGTTTGTTCAGCCGACGCACCACCTGCTCGGCATCCTCGAAGGGAACGCTGACGAAAGAATAGCTGTCGCCGAGCTTCACATCGTTGATATGTTTGTCCCGCAGGCCGCACTCGCGTTTGAGCAGGGCCACGAGTTTCCGTACGTCGTAACCGTCTTTCCGACCGACGGCGAGGAAGAGCCGCGCCGTTCCCCGCCTGTCTACCGAGAAGGAGCGTATTTCGGGATAGTTCGACTCGTCGAGCTCGCTCCGGAAAGCGAGGCGCAGCAGGGCAGCCAACGCCACTTCCGGCGTATAGGCAGCCAACAGCTCCTCGGCCATATCGCCGTAATCCGCATAGTTGTCCCCCTCGACGATTTCCCGCAGTTCCTCCTTGATGCGCTGCCTCTTGACGGCCACAATATCCTGCGGCGTAGGCAAATCCTGCCTGCGGATGTCGGCCTTGATATCGCGGCGCAGGAAGCCGAACTGCCGCATCTCCGAAGAGGAGATGAACGTAATGGCCGTTCCCTGATTCCCGGCCCGGCCTGTACGCCCGATGCGGTGCACATAGCTTTCCGAATCCTGCGGCAGCGAATAGTTGATGACGTGCGACAGGTTGTTGATGTCGATACCCCGCGCCGCCACGTCCGTAGCCACGAGGATATTTACCTGCCTGTTACGGAATTTACGCAGTACCTTTTCACGCTGTGCCTGCGACACGTCGCCGTGCAGGCCCTCGGCCGCGTATCCCCGTTCGAGAAGCCGGTTCACCAGCTCGTCCGTCCCCACCTTCGTGCGGCTGAAGACGATGCCATAAAATTCGGGAGTGATGTCGATGATACGCGTCAGGGCGTCGAACTTGTCCGCTTCACGCACCTCGAAATAAATCTGGTCGGTCAGGTCGGCCGTCAGCCGGGCCGATTCCACGCGCAGCATCTCCACGTCGCGCATGTAGGTCCGCGAAAGGTTCACGATACGCTGCGGCATGGTCGCCGAAAAGAGCAGGACGCGCCGCTCTCCGGGCGTATGCGACATAATTTCCTCGACATCCTCGATGAATCCCATGTTCAGCATTTCGTCAGCCTCGTCCAGCACGAGGTAGCGGATGCCGGAAAGGTCGAGCGTCTCGCGCCGGATGTGGTCGAGCACGCGCCCCGGCGTCCCCACCACAATATCGGCCCCCTTCGCCAGCCGCCTGAGCTGTTCGCTCATGGAGGCTCCGCCGTATATGGCCGCGATGGAAAGCCGCTTCTCCCGATTGTAGGAGGCCAGCTCCTCGGTCACCTGCAGGGCGAGTTCGCGCGTCGGCACGAGGACGATGGCCTGCACGCTGCCCGCACCGCGCACGAGCTCCTGCAGGATGGGCAAACCGTATGCGGCGGTCTTGCCCGTCCCCGTCTGGGATTGAGCGATAATGTCGTTCCGGCCATCAAGTAATATGGGAATGGTGAGCTTTTGAATTGGCGTAGGGCGCTCGAACCCTTTCGCTTCGACTGCGGCGAGCATCTCCGGAGAGAGCCCGAGCGAGCCGAAATCTTCGTTTTCGGTCATCTTTTATCTTTTACGAACCGCAAAGATACTCAAATAAACCGCATTTACACAAAACGGCAGCGAGGCTTACCGCCCACTGCCGTTCTTCTTCCTTCACCCGAAAGCGCTGCAGCCTCCCGGATGCAATGCGACTACTCGGCTACCGCCGTATCGGCCTCTTCGACAACTACGGTCTCGGCACAGCAGTCAGCACATTTGCAATCTTCGCATTTGCACTCCTCGCACTTCTCTGCCGGGCATTTGCAATCCTCACACGATGCGCAGTTCTCACACTTCGCAGCTTTGGCGCAACTGCACCCTTCGCAAACACACTTCTCGCAAGTGCACACACCCTCGGCGCATTTGCACTCCCCGCATTTGCACTCCTCGCAGGGGCAGGCGGCGCAGCATGCAGTTGCCTCGGCAGCCACCGTCTCGGTCTCGACAACCTGTACTTCCGCAGCCTTCTTGGCGTTCCTGTTACCGCATGCGGTCATCACGAAAGCGGCCATAGCCACGATGCAAACGAGCGTTAACTTTTTCATGGTCTTTAAATTTTAGTAGGTTATTATAATGAATTAATACGGTAAAACCCGTGTCACTGCCGCAACGGTATCGGCCTGCAGGCCGGATTCCGGTACCGGAACCGGTTCTTCCCGCAGCAACTCCTCGACGGGGATGCTTCCCCGCCAGAGAAACGCGGTACTGAAACTCTTCCGCACCCTGTCCCACAGCATCAGCGCTTCGTCAATCGTGATGCAGTTACCCACGGTCACGATATAGGAAGGATTTTCGTAAACGAGAAAGGTCGGTATACCGGGAAACTCGCTGCGGAAACGCTCCTGCGTAGCCAATGCCTCGCTGCGGGCATTCTGTCCGTTATCGAAAAATATCCGGATACGGTAACCGGGAATCTCGGTCGGCCGGTCGCTGTTGTCGTAGCGCCGCACGGCCTCGACTGCGGAACCGTACTCGCGAACCGTCACCACGGCATCCGTCGATTCGCCGGGCCGGGCCAGCCGGGCCTTGAACGTCCCTATCCCCTGCCCTGCGGCCGGGAAAGAGAGGAGCAGCGCCAGAAGTGCGACCGTACCGTATGCCAACAATTTCATCCTCATAACACACAATTCAAGCGCCGCGAAAGGACGATACGCTTTCCCCGAAATACCTCAGAAACTCCGACAGAGGCATCTTCTCCACTCCGAACGTTTTCTTCAGGCATCCTGCCTTCACCGTCACGCCTCCCGTTACGAAGAGCAGCGGCGCATTTCCCTCGATGTCTCCCAAAACGGCGAGTGCCTTCAAGGGATTGTCGAGCGAACACTGCAAGGGCACATACAGCTCCGTACGGCATCGTTTCGGCAGATAAAGCTCTCCCTCCACCCGAGCCTTGGCGATACGGCCTCCGTCCCGGGAGGTGAGGACAAACGACGCGTCGCGCACCGTGATGTTCCTGCCGGAGGTGTTCTCGACGAGCAGCACGACGCCCACACGGGGCGACGCCTCCATCGAAACCTCCACGTCGGAGATACCTTGGAAGATGACGGCATCCCTCCTCATGCACCCCTGCAATGCCAGGAGTGCGGCGAGCGCCGCGACGAATATGCAAATCTTTCCTCTCATTCCTTTCTGCCCTCGTAAATATAGGCGATTCCGCGTATCTGGCGGCGGGAGCGGCACGCTGCGAACCCTGCCTGCCCCATCAATCGCAAAAATAGTAAATTATCCGGAAAATGGTCCACCGATTCGGGAAGATAGGTATAAGCCGAATCGTCCTTCGATATCAGGCGCCCCACCAACGGCAGGATACGGTGGAAATAGAACCGGTACAGCGGGCCGAAACAACGTCCGCGGGGCGTCGAAAATTCGAGGATACAGAGCCGGCCGCCGGGGCGAAGCACCCGGAAGGCTTCGGCGAGACCGGCCTCGATGCTGCCGAAATTGCGAATTCCGAATCCGATGGTCACCGCATCGAACGTCCCGTCGGGAAAGGGCAGTTGCTCGGCATCGCCCTGCACCAGTTCGATACGGTCGCAAAGTCCCCTGCGGGCCACCTTGCCGCGCCCCACGGCGAGCATCTCGCCGGAAAGGTCGATACCGGTTATCCGGGCCGCTGGAAGACGGCGGGCCAGGGCGACGGCTACATCGCCCGTCCCTGCGGCTACATCGAGTATGGCAGCCGGCGTACCGGCCGCCACGACGCCGACCATACGCCGCCGCCACAGTCTGTCCACCCCGAACGAAAGCAGGTGGTTCAGCAGGTCGTATCTGGGGGCGATGCTGTCGAACATCTCGCGCACCCGCGTTTTTTTGCTGTTCTCTTCCATCACATCACTGATAACGCATGGTCCGCTCCGGTCTGACCGCCGAAACGGCCCGTGCCGGAATGACCATCAGGACAAGCATCACGAGGGGCACCCCGACATTCAGGGCAAACCACCACTCCCATCCGAAATGTACCGGGACACGGGAAAGCATGTACCCCGTACTGTCGAGCCGTATCAGCCCGGTATATTTCTGCAGCAGCGCCAGCCCTATCCCGACGACATTTCCCCACAGCATCCCGCGGAACACGATGGCCAGCGAGCGCAGCATGAAGACCTTCTGCACGGCCCGGTTCCGCATACCCAGCGCTTTCAGCACGCCTATCATGGAGGTCTTTTCGAGGAGGATTATCAGCATCGCCGATACCATGTTCAGAAAGGCCACGAGCAGCATGATGACGATGATGACCGCGGCATTGACGTTGTGGGCGCGAAGCCAATCGAAAGTATTGGGATTGAGACTCACGATATCCTCCACCTTCAACACGTCGGAAGTGCGGTCGGCGTTATCGAACACGGCCCCGTAGACCGCCTCGGCGAACTCGTCAAGCCGGCTGAAATCGGTGGTCATGACCTCGTAACCGGTCACCTGTTCCCCGTTCCAGCCGTTGAGCCGCTGCACGTTCCGGATATCGGTAAAGGTCATGGCGTTGTCGAGCTCTTCCATACCGGTGGAGTAGATGCCGCACACCTTGAAGCGGTCGCGCCTGACGGGCCGCGAGGAACTGATGAAGAGCATCTCTACCCGGTCGTCCACGGCGAGCCCCAGCATCCGGGCAATATTGGCGGAGACCAGCAGCTCCTTACTCCGTACCTCCCCTCCCACGGCAGGAAGCGAACCGACGACAAGATGTTCCTGCAGGAAAGCGGTATCGTAATCGGGACCGATACCTTTCAGCGCCACGCCCTGTATCGCTTCCGGCGTCTTTATCATCCCCCCCTTCACGGCATAGGGGGCCACGGAGGCGAAGTGCGGCAGACGGGCGACGGATTCCATGAGCGCAGTATCCACCGTCACGGGGTCAGTTTCGAGCGAGGCGTTCGAGTGGAGGCTCACTATCCGGACATGGGAACCGAACCCGACCAGCTTGGCCGTCACCTCCCGCTTGAATCCCGTCACGACCGCCAGTGCAAGTATCATGACGGCCATGCCTACCGCCACGGTAAGCGTGACGATGCGCACCATGATATTCTCCCGCCCTCCCTTCCGGGAGGAGATGCGACGGGAGATAAACAGCTCTGTATTGATATGCGACATGACAGTACGGTCCGATAACTCTGAAGAGGGCGGCGCCGGACATAATCCGCACGGGACATGCCCGATGCTCCCGCCTCCGTCCGCAAAATTAAACCAAAAAACGGGGGTTGAGCGAAATCGGACGGCAAAATTGCATATCCGCCGCTTTATTCGTAGTTTTACCGGAAATATGAAAACTCCAATTCCGTCATGAAAAAAGTTGCGATGATAACCGGAGCGACCTCCGGTATAGGAGAAGCGACGGCAAAGCTGTTCGCACAGACAGGCGATTACGACCTCATCATAGCGGGCCGTCGAGCCGACCGGCTGAAAGCGCTCAAAAAGGAGCTGAAAGAGGCCTACGGCACGAAGGTACACGTCATGAGTTTCGATGTCAGGGACTACCAGCGGGGACTGGCCGCCCTGGATTCCATGCCCGAGGAGTACCGCCGCATCGACATTCTCGTCAATAACGCCGGCCGCGCCACCGATCTGGTAAAGTTCCAGGAGGGCGATATCCGGAACTGGGACGAGGTAATCGACATCAACATCAAAGGGTTCATCTACATGGCCCGCATCGTTTCGGAGCGGATGGCACAGCAGGGCGGCGGACATATCGTCAATCTGGGCTCGATAGCCGGCACCGAGGCGTACGAGGCGGGCAACGTCTACTGCGCGACGAAACACGCCGTACACGCCCTCAGCCGCGGCATGCGCATCGACCTGCTCGGCACGGGCGTCAAGGTCACGGAGATACGTCCGGGCAAGGTGGAGACGGAGTTCTCGCTGATACGTTTCCACGGCGACAAGGAGAAGGCCGACAAGGTGTACGAAGGCATCCGCCCGCTGCGGGGGGAGGATATCGCCCGCACCATCCTCTGGGCGGTCACGCAGCCGCCCCACGTCAATATCGACGAAATCGTGGTGACACCCGTATCGCAGGCCAACTCCTACTACAACAAGAAAGAGATGTAAGCCTCCGCCGAAAGAAACGGCACGGCAAACGATTTATCGGGGAAGCAACGCAATAGCCTCCCCGAAGCGCCGTTATTGATACAGAAACCAATAAACAGGAATTAACGATGACAATAGAGTGGTGGCTGCTGATAATCATCGGGATTGTCGGCCTTATCGTACAGGGACGGTTGCAGTCCGTATTCTCCAAATACTCCAAGGTACCGATGACAGGAGGGCTGACGGGCCGTGAGGTGGCGGAAAAGATGCTGCGCGACAACGGCATCCACGACGTCACCGTGACCTCCACGCGGGGACACCTTACCGACAACTACAATCCCACGAACAAGACAATCAACCTGAGCGAAAGCGTCTACGCTTCCAACAGCATCGCGGCTGCGGCCGTGGCCGCCCACGAAACGGGACACGCCATACAGGATGCCTACGGGTACGCCCCCCTGCGTGTGCGCTCGGCGCTCGTGCCGGTCATCAGCTTCGCATCGCAGTGGTCTTTCCTGCTCATCATTGTCGGCATCATCCTCATCAACACCATGCCGGCCATCTTTTGGGCAGGCATCGCCCTGATAGCCCTCTCGGCAATCTTCTCGGTCATTACGCTGCCGGTGGAGTACAATGCCTCCAACCGGGCCATGCAGTGGCTGGAAGCGAGCGGCACGCTCCACGGCGAAGCGCTCCAACAGGCCGGAACCGCCCTCCGATGGGCCGCACGCACCTACCTCGTCGCAGCCCTGAGCGCCATCGCCACCCTCCTCTACTACATCGGGTTCGCGCGAAGAGACTAACGCCGACACCAACTATCAAACAGATGCAGGGAGACGGAAATCCGTCTCTCTGCATCTGTTTTGCGGCGCAGACAATGACCGCTTTTCCATCTTCCGAACCGGCTTCGCCGACACCACCGCGCAATCTTCCCCACTTTCCGAATAACTTAAAGAGGCCGTACCGTTCTGAACATATCTGTTCAGAACGGTACGGCCTCTTTAAGTCTAACCCCACCCGGACGAGACATCGAAAACCGGTGCGAAAAAATCTTCCAGCCCAACCGGTCGCATCCGATACCGATAACAACGCAACGACTTGCGATTTATCTTCCGCTGCCATAACCGACTTGTGCGGATAAAGGGACTCGAACCCCCACGCCTTTCGGCACCAGATCCTAAGTCTGGCGCGGCTACCAATTACGCCATATCCGCAGTGCGTGACAAAAATAGCTTTTTTTGCCGTCAATGACAAATCGCAGCAGAAGCGTTCCAGTCCCATCCATCCTCCTGCGCAGCCGAGACGACTGCAGAAGCCCCTCTTTCCGCCTCAGTCCTTTTCTTCCGGCCGCCTTCCCCTCTCTCTGCCCATGCGGACACAAGCCGCACCTCCGACCGGAATGAGACGAGCGAAGACAGCACAAAGCCCCTTTCGGAAAGGCAAAACCAAGGCGCAAACACAAAAGGTCGGAAACAGAAACCGACACGGCTCCGAAACCCGTTCCGCTTCCGTCGGTTCGGGACGACGACAAAAAAACGGGCACCCTCACCGGGTACCCGCCTGTTCGTCACCGCCGAAACGGCCGCTATGTCCGATTAGAAGAAGAGGCTGAGGCCCACTGCCCAGGTATTCTTCACCGGGCTCTCCTTACCTGCAATCCAGTATGAAGCATCGACCCTCACCGGACCTACTGCCGCACCGAGCCCCACGGTAGCGTAGCTGCCGCCGATGGATTTCTCGTCACCGTAGTGATAACCGGCACGGAGGAAACCGTGCTTCAGGAAGTTGTACTCCAGACCCAGACCGGCGGTAAACGACGCATCGGTCGAAGGCATGAAGGTATAGCCGAGGTCGAGAGCTGCGAGCAGCTTGTGGTTTTCGGAGAAAGGCATGTCGATAGAACCGCCCAGCTTAGCGTAGGCAGGCATCGCTATCGGATTGGAAGGCACCGAGATATCGAGTTTGGTACCTACGTTGCTGACGTTGAGGCCCACCGCCCAGGTCGAACCGTAGAAAGATTCGATGGTATTCTCATAGTAAAATCCCAGGTCGAAGGTAAACGCATTGCCGGCCTTGTAATAGTCGCTGCCGAATTTCGTATAATCCGAACGGATATACCTGGCAGTCAGCGACATGGTGAAGTTATCCACAATCCTGCGCGTATAACCGATGCTGACAGCCATATCGTTGGGACGGAAGGAATCGCCCGCAACGGCATCGTCACCTGCGATAATGCTCTTGGGACCGTTGAAATAACGGAAGCCGAGGGAGAAACCGTTGTTTTCGTCGAGGTTGAAATAACCGCCTACCGCATGGGTAGCGACGCCCTTATTGTAATCGGGCATCACGGGGTTGTAGGAATAGCCGAAGCCCATCCGTTTTTCGCTGAGGAGGTTGGATGCGGCATTGCCGAATATTCCGAAAGGATTGTCGTTCACTGCGGTAGTTGCCATACCCATACCGGCGGCGCGGGGGTCGGCGCTGTTAAGCAGTGAAGACGCAGCGCCCGAGGGAGCATTGTCCTGAGCGAACACAGTTGCAGAAGTACCGCAAAAAAGTACCGTACAAATTGCTCCGAGCAAGATTTTTTTACTCATAGTCAGAGATTTAGATTATTATAATTTACTTTAGTTGATGACATATCGCATAAGTCACAATAGACAAAAATAGTAATTTTTTTTAAACTTGATTAAACGATGCACAAAAATACCCGAATTTGGGCGATACGGCATCCGGTCCATCCGTTCCGGAGCGGATACCGGACGGCAAAGAGATACGGAAAGACACCGTACGGAACATCTTCCGTACTGCATATACCATCAACCACTCCGATATATGACACATTCAGGTCTCCAAAACGCATCCGGAACGCCCGAAAACGGCATGTGCCGTTACTTTATAGGTAACGGCACATGTCCCTGTATCCTCACCGGAGGCCGTTTCGGATATGGGGTCGTGGTACGGTTGCATACGGACAGAGACAGCCTGTCCGGGGAAACGCATCTCCCCGGACCGACCGTCGCAGTTGAGAAAAGTCGCGGATTTGTTCGTATCCGGTTTCCGGCAGCCGGGGGGAGGCGGCTCCGGCAACCGGGCCGAACGTTTATCGGCCGGAGTTTTTCCGGGCCTGTTTTTTTACATAGGATATCACTTCCCGGTTGGCTTCGTCAATCCGGTCGTCCCGGAACGGTTTGAGGTAGGTCTCGGTGACCGCTATGGAGGAGTGTCCCATCGCCTCGGAGATGATGCCGGGATGTATTTCGCAGTAGTAGGCCATGGTAGCCCATGTATGCCGTATCGTGTAGGTGCTGATGGGTGTCGAGCCGCCGAACCGTTCCCCGAGCGCGGCGAGCTGCCGGTTGAAACTCCGCAGCGCACGCTGGTATTCACGGTAAGCCTCCTCGCTCCCTTCCGGACTGGTGAGGAACGGCAGCAGATAAGGCGATTCCTCCCTTTTATCCGACAGGGTGTCGATGAGCTTCAGGGCCTCCGGTGTCAGTATTACGGTGAGTCGTCTGCCCGTCTTGCGTCGCCTGTACCTTAATATATTGCCTTGGATGTCGCTTTTGCGCAGGTAGGCGAGGTCTACGAACGGGATGCCGCGCAGGATGAACATCAACTGGAGAATGGCCAGCGTGCGCTCCATTCCTGCGGAGAGTTCCTCGCCCTTGCCGTTCATCAGCCCTCCCATGTCGGAGGCTTCCAGCGACCTTTTCCGCTCGGAGGAGACCCCCGTTTGTACGTGCCGGAAGAGCCGTGGGACATAGCTGGCGTAGCCTTCGTCCACGGCCCGGTTGTAGGTGGCCCGCAGCACTTTCATGTAGGTGGAGACGGTGTTCCAACTGCATTTGCGTTTGCGGAGGTATATCTCGAAATCCTTCAGGAGCGCCGGGGTGAATTTCTTGAACGGGATATCCCGGCAGCAGGAGAACAGGGCGAACGAATTGTACGCGCTTTGGTAGACGTGGGCCGTACCCCATTGTCCGTTCTCTTTAAGCTCCTGTATGATAGATGATAGCGTTTGCAATAACGATTTCTGTTCCATAGTACCGCATTTGTTTTGAATACATTGATTTATCGCCACATAATAAAAAAAACAACTATTATTTTGCGCGGTTGCAAAAAACAGCTATATTTGCGTTGTGTTATGTGCCGTTACCTATAAAGTAACGGAAAACACACGGGGATAATTGAGCCAACCGCTGACAAGGCCACATTTTCTTTTTTAAAATTTATAAATTTTAAACTTTTGTGTCATGAACAAAAAATTTCTAAGCTTATTTCTGTGCGGGGCATTGGTGTCCGGTTCGGCAGGGATGTTCGTGTCCTGTAAGAATTACGACAGCGACATCGCCAGTCTGGACGACCGTATCACCGCTGTCGAGAAATCGGTCAGCGAACTGAAAGCGCAAATCAGCGCCGGCGCTGTCATCACCGATGTGACTCCCACCGAAAACGGTGTCAAGGTAACGCTGAGCAACGGCAAGACCTTCGAACTTACGAACGGCAAGGATGGTGCCAACGGCACCAACGGCTCGAACGGAGCCGACGGTCAGGACGGCAATCCCGGTTCGGTAGTGACCATCGGCGACAACGGCAACTGGTTCATAGACGGTGTAGACACCGGTTACGCATCCAAGGGTGACAAGGGCGACAAGGGCGACAAGGGCGACCAAGGCGACCCTGGTGACAAAGGTGATAAAGGCGATACCGGAGATAAAGGTGATAAAGGTGATAAGGGCGATACCATTTACTATTATCCGGGCACCGAAGGCGAGGAGAACGGCTTTTGGGTAGAGGTGACCCGTGACGGCGTTACCGGCAACGAAACGAAACGCATCCTCACCGAAACGTGGCTGCCGCTCGGTACCGTAACCGCAGTATGGGACAGCGAAAACGGTTACCTGACGCTTTACAACGTGGATGGCGCTACGGAAGAGGAACCCGTACGCATCCCGCTCTATACCCATCTGCAGTCGATTGCTTTCGTGCCGCAGGTTATCGACACGAAACTGGGTATGGGCGTGATTGACTTCTACACCATCACTCGGGCAGGTGAATTCATCGCTGCCAACGACGCACAGGTCACCTACCGTCTGAATCCGCAGAACGCAAAGGTTTCCGATATCGAGTGGTCGTTCATCGACCGCACGGTTGAAACCCGCGTTGCAGGCGACAACGCCGACCTGCTCACCATCGTCTCCAGCGAAGCGGGCGAACTGGGCGGCATGAACTTCACCGTCAAGGCCAACGACGCGCTGAAAAGCCTGAAGGAGAATCAGGAAGCCATCGTAGCCCTGCAGGCCCTCAATACGGAGAACGATACGGAAATCGTCTCCGACTATGCAGCGGTGAAGGTGACCGAACTGAAAGATTTCGTCATCATCAACAAAACGAAGCTGAAATACGACGAGCAGCAGAAGGTGGACTATGACGAATCCGACATCGTAACGCTCGGCTGGACTACTCCCGCCTTCGACGAAGCTGCCGATGCCTATTTGAAATACGATGCGTCAATCGACCTCCACACCGTCGTGGAAACGTATGCCAAGGAGATTGAGAAGGTACTCACCGATGCGACCGTACGTTTCGAACCCATCTACGAGTTCCGTAAACCCGCCTCGTACATATCGCCCGAGGACGGCAATACCGACCAGCAAAAGTTCGTAACGCTCGACGAGAAGACCGGCATCGTGACTGTGGACAAGGAGTGGCTCGCACAGGGTACCGCAGCGGTAGGCCGTACCCCCATATTCGAAGTATACGCGTTCGTGAATGACAAGGCAATCGCCAACGCCTACATCAAACTCGAAATAACCAAAGACGACGTCGCTCCGGAAGACAAGGAGGACTTCGAGAAGACCTGGAACATCAACCACGGAGAGGCCATCGAGTATGCGGACATCGACCCGAACACGGGCTATACCGAACACTACGACTGGGCTACCTTCAACGCCGAAATACTCGATGTACTCGGACTGACGATGGAAGAATTCTCCACGAGGTACAACGATGCCGAGGTAAAATACATAGACCCGGTAAACGGTCCTACGACGCAAATGCCCGACGGCGTAACCATCGACTCGAAGAATCCGGCGGATGTCAATACTTCCACCGAGCTGGCAAACATCCTCATTACCAACAAGGCGAAATTCGGCGAGAAGACCTTCACCCTCACGTATCCTGCGAAGAACAGGAAACAGGACCCGAATATCGTCATCACGCTCGACTACAATATCGAACATGACCTGAGCCACATGCCCGCACTGAACCCCGACTACCTCATCGCCGGTGCAGACCAGACGGTACAGGTTAAAGGCCGGGAAGTAGCCGGTGCATGGAAGCTCGAAGCCGAAATGAAGGAATTCTGCGAAAACTACCTCAACGGTTACGACGTACTCGCAGGCAACCATACCGGTCTCTCCTTCCGGTTCGAGGACAACAGGCTCGAGAACGAAGGTGCCGAAATTACCGGTACGGAGTGGTCCGACCAGGTAATCTCGCTGACCACTCCGCTGACACAGAACGAATCGTACAGGGAGTACAAAGTCGAGATGGTTGCAACCTGCCAGAACGGCGAATGGTGCGAAAAGAGCTTCACCGTACGCTTCGTAAGGCCCTTCAACGCGACGATAACCGCCGTCGAGCTCCGGACGCTTACCGCTACGGCTGACGAGGCAGACATCGCCGACCTGGTAGTCATCAAGGATACGGACAACAGGGTAGTATACCAGAACGGCGAACTCACGACGCTCGGTACGGATACCTACAAGCTGAATGCCGCAGCCCTGACGTTCGAATACTCGCTTGAATACACGGCCGACAGCGAAGCATCCTTCGGCGGCGGGCTGACGATTGACCCTGCAACCGGCGCACTGACGTGGCTGAACAAGGGCGGCGACCTGCAGACCGACAAACACGCTACCGCCGTAGCCGTTATCACGATACCCGACCTCGCCGCAATCAAGGCGACCGGCACCGTGACGGTACTCTCCACCGAGAACAGCAAAGAGTAGGCAATGACGAAAAGGCTATGGTTGCATAGTCCGGTTTTAGGATAATTAATGTTGGTGCCGGGGTCCCCGTTTCGGGGACCCCGGTTTTTTCATCCCCGCAGCTCGAAGTTCGTTCCCGGCAGGGCGCCTTGCTCCGCGAAATAGGGAGCGAACAGACACGACAAGAGCGAACAGACACGACAAGCGCAGGGCGCATACTCTTCGGTATGCGCCCTGCACTGTCATTTCTCTTTGCAACAAGCAATCTGCGGAGCTATTGCAGTCCGTTGGCGTACATCTTCACGTCATCGACCGTTATCGTATTCTCGCACAGGATAACGAGGCGCTCCACCACGTTGCGGAGCTCCCTGATGTTCCCCGTCCAGGGCAATTTCTGCAGTTCGGCCAGCGCTTCCGCTTCTATCTTCTTGACAGGCACGTTGTATTCGCCGCATATCGTCTCCAGGAAATGGTCCACCAAGATGGGAATATCGTCTATGCGCTCGGCCAGCGTCGGCACACGGATGATGATGACGCTCAACCGGTGGAAAAGGTCTTCGCGGAACTCGCCGCGGGATATTTCGCGGGGAATGTCCTTATTGGTCGCGGCCAGAACACGCACATTCACGTCGATGTCGCGGTCGCTGCCGACGCGCGTTATCTTGCGCTCCTGCAACACGCGCAGCACCTTCGCCTGCGCCGGCAGGGACATATCGCCTATCTCGTCGAGGAACAACGTTCCGTTGTGGGCCTGCTCGAATTTGCCCTTGCGCTGCTTGACGGCGGAGGTGAAGGCCCCTTTCTCATGACCGAACAGTTCGCTTTCGATAAGTTCGGAAGGGATGGCGGCGCAGTTTACTTCGACGAACGGTCCGTCGCGCCGGCGGCTCTTCTCGTGCAGCCAACGCGCCACGAGCTCCTTGCCCGTCCCGTTGGCTCCCATGATAAGTACCCGTGCATCGGTCGGGGCGACCTTGTCAATCAACGTGTTCAGACGCTTGACCGGAACCGATTCGCCCACTATCCTGCCGACATGCGACCGCGCGGCACGCACACGGCGCACCGGGACAACCTCTTCCGGGACGGATTCGGCCTCGTCCGCCGCATCCGCCACGGCGGCAGGCGTCTTGGCCAGCCCCTTGCGCACGGCATCCAGCAGCCGGTTCATGTTGATGGGTTTCGTGACGAAATCGACAGCACCCTGCTGCATAGCCAGAACGGCGCTTTCCGGGCTGCTGTCATGCGACAGCCTTATCCACGGCGTGGAGGTTCTCAGCGGGGAATCGGGCTGTCCGCACAGCAACAGGTCGAAATGCCGGTTCGCATAGACGGTCATGCCGGAAATCGTGTCTTCGGCGACTTCCACCGCATGGCCCTCATACTCCAAACGCTCTTTCAGAGTATTGCGCATGCTGCGCGAAGGATCTATTACCAGTATATTGGCCATAGTCGGAGGTTAAAATGTTACAGCAAAATTTGATTTCCCCAAAAAATCGCATTAACTTTGTACAAAGTTAAGTAATTAGTTTTTCTTGTCAAAAGACATGCTGTTATTTTTCTCCTACCTATCAGCATTTTGACCTCCTGATTTCACATATTTTACCGGACGGATGTCCTACCGAGGAACGGAGCCGGTCATTATCGTGAACAGGCGGTTGCCGTCTTGCGGCAGCGACTAATGATTCATTTTATGGAAAAAAACTATAACATCTACAGGAAAAACCTGCAGCTGCCGGAGTACGGCCGGCACATACACCAGATGGTGGACAACCTGATGGCCATCGAAGACCGCGATGAACGCAACCGCAAGGCACGGGTGGTGATAAACGTGATGGGTAACCTCAACCCCCTCCTGCGGGACACCCCGGAATTCACCCACAAACTCTGGGACCACATGTTCATCATGTCCGATTTCAAGCTCGACGTGGATTCTCCCTATCCCATTCCCACCTCGATGACGCTGACACCCGTACCGCGCCGCATGGACTATCCCGACGAAAAGGTGGGGCTGAAACATTACGGCAAATATGTCAAGAAGGTCATCCGTTCGCTCGAAGGGGTACGGGACCAGGAGACCGTACAGGAGGTGTTGGGCGACATTGCCCGCTACATGCGCACCAAAAGTTACGAATACAATCAGGAGCACCCCAACAACGAGGCCATCATCAAGGAGATAAAGCGGATGTCGGACTACCGCATCAGCGTGGACGAGGATGCCCTGAGTTTGATAAAGAGCGAATACAAGCAGGCGCCGGTACGCAGCAAGAAACCGCTCTACGCCAACAAGAAGAACGGCAAGAACAACAAGGGCCCCCAGCGGCACAACTATTCCAAATAAGACGCACAGGGCTGCGGCTGCGGAAACCGGCACGTAATATCGCGCCGTTTTTCGCGTTTTCCTATCAATCGGGTTATCTTTGTACCCCAAACCGACACGTATGAAACACTCTCTTCTTGTACCCGCCCTGGCGGTATGCGCCGCAGCAGCGCTCGCCGTCTCCTGCGACAGCAACAGGGCGAAAGTGTCCGGGCGCATCGCCGGCCCCGAGCGGTGCATGGTGGTGCTCGAACAGATAACGGCCACAGGCGCCGTATCGGTGGATTCGACGGCCACGAACCGCAGGGGCAACTTCCGGTTCAACATCGAACTGCCTCCGAGCGGAACGACATTCTACAATCTCCGGATAGGCGAAGACAGAATACCCCTGTTCGTATCGCCGGGCGAGAAGGTCACCATCTCGTCGATGTACGGCAACCCGGGCGACTACATCATACGAGGGTCGCGCGAATCCATCCTCGTCAAGGAGCTCAATGACATGATGAATGCCGGGGCCGGAAGGCTCGATTCGCTCTCCCGGCTCATCTCCACGACCGACCGCAACGCCGCACGCCGGACAGAGTACATCAAGGAGTACGGCAGGGAGTACAGCCGTCTGAAACGCGAACAGATAAAATTCATCGTAACCAACAGCCGGTCGCTTGCGGCGCTTTACGCCCTTTACCAGCGACTGCCCGACGACAAGACGCTCTTCAACGGCAATTCCGACATCATCTACTACCGGCTCGTAGCCGATTCAGTCTCCAAATACTATCCCGATTCGCCGTACGTGGCCGCGCTCCGATCGCAGGTCGACATGGCCGACGCCAACGAGGAGCTCGCACGCATGGTCAGCGAAAGCATTTGCAATCCGGCTCCCTATCCCGACATCGCCCTGCCGGACATGTACGGCGACGTCCGCCGGCTCTCGTCCATCGGGAACAAGGTCATTCTACTCGACTTCTGGTCGGCCGCAGCACCGGAGGCGGCGATGTACAACGCCGAACTCAAGGAGATTTACAGCCGATTCGCCGGGGAGGGCTTCGAGATATACCAAGTGGGAATAGATACCGACAAACAGGTGTGGATAAACGCCGTACAGGAACAGAGGCTGCCCTGGATTTCGGTATGCGACTTCAAGGGGCCGGCAGGTATCGCCCCGCGCGTGTACAACATCGACAAGGTTCCCGCCAATTACCTCATCGACGGCAACGGCGAAATCGTGGGGCGCAACATCCCGACCGACAAACTCGCCCGCGAAGTGGACAATCTCGTAAGGAGACTGAAATAAAAGGGAGCCATGTACTACTTCGCATCGGACATGCATCTCGGACTGCTACCGGCGCAGGAGTCGCGGGAACGCGAAAAACTGCTCATCGGATGGCTGCGGAGGGTTGCCGCCGATGCCGAAGCCATCTTCCTCGTAGGAGATTTGTTCGATTTCTGGTACGAATACCGGCGCGTCGTCCCGAAAGGTTTCACCCGGCTGCTCGGCACCCTGTCGGAGCTGACCGACCGGGGGGTGGAAATCCACTTCTTCACCGGCAACCACGACATGTGGGCCTACGGCTATCTCCAAACGGAGTGCGGAGTCCATGTCCACGACAAACCCCTCGAAACCCTGCTCTACGGCAAACGATTCTTCATCACCCACGGCGACGACATCACCGCCCGCGAACACGGATTCCCGACGCGGCTCATGAACCGGACTTTCCGGTCGCCCGCCGTCCGGTGGCTCTTTTCCCATCTGCTGCATCCCGACACCGCACTGCGCTTCGGATACGGATGGTCGTCGCACAGCCGCAAATCGAAGGCCGTCACGCACCGCTTCCTTGCCGAAGAGGAACCGATGGTGCGCTTCGCCCGCCGCTACTGTGCCCATGAACCGGTCGATTACTTCGTATTCGGCCACAACCACTGTGCCGAAATCTATCCGCTGGGCAACGGCTCCACCGCCGTATTCCTCGGCGAATGGATAGAACATCCCACCTATGCGGTACTCGACTCCACAGGCAGAGTCAGCCTCAAGCGATATCCCGACAGCGGAGAGACACAACAGGCCCGGAACACCCCGCAGTAGCAAGGAGATATCATCCACCCTCTGCAAAGACCGCACACGGCCGGACGGGGAGACAGTGCCTCCGGCGACGGTACGGAAAGAAGGCCCAATCCGACATACTACAAACCGAGTACACGATATGGCAAGCCCCGGCAAAACTGCGGGTAGCGCCGGATACGGAAAAAACGTCCCCGGCAGCGATGCGCAAAGAAAACCGCCCGGCAGCCGCCACAGACATGAAAGCCGAAAAGGGAAGGATTGAAATCCTTCCCTTTTCGGCTTTCGTATCGTACCCTTTCCCAATACGGCCTCGACCGACGGGACAGGATACCGGTATCTCACTGGGCTCCCTTGCCCTGGATATAGGCGTCGATAGCCGCGGCCGCCTTGCGTCCCGCTCCCATGGCAAGAATAACCGTAGCCGCGCCCGTCACGGCATCGCCGCCGGCAAACACGCCCTCACGGGTAGTAGCCCCTTCGTCGTTCGCAATCAAACCGCCCCAACGCGTCGTCTGAAGCCCCTCCGTCGTGGAGGCGATGAGAGGATTCGGTGAGGTACCCAGCGACATGATGACAGTATCGCACGGAATTTCGAACTCGGAACCCGGAACCGCTTTCGGGGAACGGCGCCCCGACTCATCGGGTTCGCCGAGCTCCATCCGGATGCAGCGCACGCCCCGCACCCAACCCTCCTCGTTGCCGAGAATCTCGAGCGGATTGGCGAGCATCACGAACTGTACCCCCTCCTCTTTGGCATGGTGTACCTCTTCCAGACGGGCAGGAAGCTCCGCTTCGGAACGGCGATAGACGATATAGGCATCGGCCCCCAACCGTTTGGCGGTACGCACGGCATCCATGGCGACGTTGCCACCCCCTACGACCACCGTCCGTTCGCCCACATAGACGGGCGTGTCGGACTCCTCCAGATAGGCTTTCATCAGGTTGTTGCGCGTCAGAAACTCGTTGGCAGAGAGCACTCCGTTGAGGTTCTCGCCCGGTATCCCCATGAATTTGGGCAGACCGGCTCCGGAACCGATGAATACCGCCTCGAACCCTTCGTCGCGCATCAGGCCGTCGATGGTCACGGTACGTCCGACGATGGTATCGGTCTCGAACCGGACTCCCAGTGCCTTCACCTTCTCTATCTCGCGGGCCACCACCTTGTCTTTCGGAAGGCGGAATTCGGGAATGCCGTATTGCAGCACCCCGCCGAGCTTGTGCAGCGCCTCGAACACCGTCACCTCATACCCCATCTTGGCCAGGTCGGCAGCACATGCCAATCCCGAAGGACCGCTGCCGATTACGGCGACCTTGTGCCCGTTGGAGGCGACCACCGCCCGCTGGCTGCTGCCGTGTTCCAATTCCCAATCTCCCACGAAACGCTCCAGTTTGCCGATAGCCACCGGCTCCCCTTTAATGCCGAGCACGCACGCTCCTTCGCACTGTGCCTCCTGCGGACAGACACGGCCGCACACCGAGGGCAGCGAAGAGTCCTCGGCAATGACCGCTGCGGCACCGGCCAGGTCACCGGCCAGCACCTTGGTAATGAAATTCGGTATTTTGATGGAAACCGGACAATGCGCCATGCACTGGGGCTTCTTGCAGTTCAAGCAACGCGAAGCCTCAAGCTGCGCTTCGTTCAGGTCGTATCCGTAACAAACTTCGTCGAAGTTCGTCGCCCTTACTCGGGGATTCTGTTCCCGCACCGGGACGCGGGGAATCTTGTTAGCCATACTCTTTTTTTAGATATATTTATGCGGGCCGTACCCGCGTTATCCCTTCTTCACTCCATCCGGCGGAAAACCGCCGCACATTTTCGGTTTCCGTCATCCCCGACCGATACGGCAACGGTGGTCGGCGACCGATTCCTTAGACTTGTACATCCGCTGACGACGCATCGCCTCGTCGAAATCTATCAGCGACGCATCGAACTCCGGACCGTCCACGCAGGCGAACTTCATCTTGCCGCCGATGCTCACCCGGCAGGCTCCGCACATGCCCGTTCCGTCTATCATCAGCGTATTGAGGCTTGCGATGGTCCTGATGCCGTATTCACGCGCCGCAAGGGCCACGAACTTCATCATTATCATCGGTCCGATGGTGACAATCTCGTCGTAGCGTTTGCCGCGGTTGTCGATGAGGTCTTTCATCAGCGCCGTGACATTGCCGTGGAAACCCGCGCTTCCGTCGTCGGTGGACAGATAGAGGTTACCGGCCACTTTGCGCAGCTCATCGGTGATAATCAACATCTCCCGGTTACGGGCTCCCACGATGACATCCGCCTCGACGCCGTGTTCATGCAGCCATTTCACCTGCGGATAAACCGGCGCCGCACCCACGCCTCCGGCGATAAAAAGGAACTTCCTGGCACGCAGAGCCTCCGGAGTTTCGTGTATGAACTCCGACGGCTGACCGAGCGGGCCGGCGAAATCGGCCAAAGCGCCACCCTCTTCGAGGGCCACTATCTTACGGGTGGAAGCACCGACAGCCTGTATCACGATGCTGATTGTCCCCTGCTCCCTGTCGTAATCGGCAACCGTCAGCGGTATCCGCTCCCCGTCGTCGGTACCGCGGACTATCACGAACTGACCGGGCTGGGCCGCCTTGGCTACGCGCGGCGCTTCGACATTCATCAGCCAGATATCCGGCGCAAGCAGCCTTTTTTCTACTATCCTGAACATAATTACGTATTTGGTTATACTTCCATTGCAACAATTCTCCGGAGCCGGAAGCCGTTGTATCAATAGACATCGGCCCCCAGCCGCACCTCACGGAAAGGACGCGCCGGGTCGTTCACTACGAACGAGACCCCGCCCGACTCCGTACCGTAAGCCTCCTCGCTTATCTTCAACGTCACCGGCACGGCCAGCGACGTTCCGGGACGCACGACCGTCCCCGGGGTCAGCGGACACTCCGTACCGCGCCGGAGCGACACGCTCCGTACAATCAGGTCGCTTTGCCCGCTGTTCGAGATATTCACCTCGAGCGTCAGCTCGCTTCCCGGCCGGACATCCCCGAAATTCCGGTACATCGGCGACACCTCGCAACGGGCAGCCCGGGAGATATCCGTAGCGCTGAAATCATCCACCGCGATGGCATTGGCCGTAAAGGGCAGGCCCGCCTCCTCGCCGTCCACCGAGAAATAGACCCGCTCGGCCAGCAGACCGTACACCGGGTCCCCTTCGGTAAAATCGTAGGTAAAGGTCACCAAGCCTCTCTCTCCCGGTGCGAGCCGCTCCGGAGCGGCTATCGTCAACCGGCCGCTCCCGTAACCGGCCCTCACAGACAACACGGTTTCGGTCTCCCCCGTATTGACGACACCGACGGCAACGGACTCGGCACTGCCGTTCTCCACATATCCGAACGCCACATGCATGGCCTCGGCCCGTACTCCGCCCGCCAACGCGAACGGATACTCCTCCTCCACACTGCGCGGACGCCCTATCACCGTCCCCTTCACCGTAAGCAGATTTCGGTTGCCGTTGCTGTAGACGGTCACGCTCTTCGAGAATTTACCCGAATAATTCGCCGGGTCGAACACCACCTCCACGGAACCGCGCCCGCCCGGCTTCACCGGTTCGCGGCTGTAATCGACTGCGGTACAACCGCAGTCCACCTTGATGCGCGTAATGACCGCCGCACCCGTACCCGTGTTGGTGAAGGAGAAGAGATGGCTGACCGGGCCGTCCACTTCACGCAGCGTACCGAAATCCCATTCGTATTCGTCGAAAACGAGCGCGGAGATGCTGTTCTGTGCCCACCCGGCCGCACAAACCAACAGCGCTGCGGTCAGCAGCACCGCCCTTTTCGCTATTCCGTACACTTTCATAACAATAAAACCCTGCAAATCTATAAAATATTCATGTAACGAGGAACGCCGTATTCATAATAACAGGTATATCGGAGTACCGGCCCGTCAAAAACAATTCGGAGAAACCCTGCACCGTCTCCGTACCGGCCCACCGACACCTCCCGTACGGTTCGTCCCCGCAAGAGACAAACGGACATCCGAGAAATTGTCATGCAGTTTTCCGAAAAAATTTTGCACAAAAAAATATTTGCTATATATTTGCATCCCGAAACGGGAACCCGCCAGTCGAAGACTTACGAGAGACTTCCGTTTCAAAAACGAAATATTCCTCAATAGCTCAGTTGGTTAGAGCACCTGACTGTTAATCAGGGGGTCCCAGGTTCAAGTCCTGGTTGAGGAGCCGGTAAGAGAGACTCGCAAGAATGCGGGTCTCTCTGTTTGCATACTGTTCTTTGCGGAAGGGATTCGCAGCACCGTTCAAACGCAGCATTCACGGATACGCTTCGACGACAGCAGGTCTTCTCCCGCAACGGAGACATACAGCGCCTCCCTGCCAATACTGCCCCGGCTACCCAGCATCCACCCACAAACCATATCCGCCCCCTGCTTCGCTCTCCCTTACGCCATCTACGGTACTACGCCTGTCCGACGCTCCATCCAGACATCCTTCTTTTCCCACCACATTTTCCTCGCCGACCGCAATGCCCGTTCGGCTGTCCGACTTCCTGCTTTTACATCTTATTTATTCATTATCAATATATTATTTACTTTTATCATTACTTTTGCTACCTTGGCCAAAATTTTCAGCGCGTACTTCCTGCCCATTCCGCACACTGTACGGCCGGCAGCACGTACTCGATAGAACACGGACAATTTACCAATTTCAAACTATGAAAAACATCTGCTACTCGGGAGCGATACTCGCTCTGACGACATTGCTTCTGACCGGGTGCGAAGCCCTCCAGAAAGAGTACATGAAAATCACACTCCGGGAACAGGACAAAGTCCTGACATTCGGCCGAGAAGCCGGCCTTGAGAAATCCGTCACGTTCTCCTCGACCACCTCGTGGACCGCAAGCGTACAGGGCGACTGGCTCGCCGTCGCTCCTGACTCCGGCAACAGCGGAAGCAACACAATCACCGTCACGACCCTCACGGCAAACGACGGCAACGATGGACGCACAACCGAAATCACGCTCACCGCAGGCGGAGACCCGGCAACCATTACCGTCGTCCAGAAAGGTACCGAAAGTACCGACGACCCGGACCCGAACAACCCCGACCCGGACGAGCCCGTCGTATCGGACGAGAAGTTCATCACCAAAATACGACTGACCGGAACCGAAGACCCGAACGACGTCTCCGATTTCTACATCGCATACGACGAAAACGGGAACATCGTCGGTACCGACCGGTTCGACATCGACATGGAAGCGGGCGAATGTATCTACTATTCTCACGTAAGCCATACGGTGACAGGTAGCGACGGCAACGAGATTACCATTCTGACACGTAACGAATGGATAAGCACGGCAGAGATGCAGAGCGAGAAGTCGGAATACACTTCATCCATCCTGCTCGACGACAACGGAAATGCGGTACGACAGCCCTACGCCGTCGGAGACGAGGACTTATGGGTCGAGGCCGCATATAACGCGGACAACACGCTCAAGACCTGGATATGGGCAGGCAAAGAGTATGAAAACCAAGAGATAGCCGCACGGTGGGAAAACGGGAACATGGTATATTTCAACGAAGAAGACATAACGTATGCTCCGGAGTATGCGGCCCCCGAAACCGAAACCGGATTCGACTTCGGATTCTTCCTCATTCTCGAAAATTGGATTACCCCGGCTTCCTCGTATATGGGTACACCCTCCACGAACCTTCCGGCCGGGACGACCGGCGATTCTCCGAGGACATTCCGGTACGAATTCGACGGAACGGGGCGCGTGACATCCGCGTATGTGGAAGAGTGGGAGCTCCATTACGAAATCTTCTACGGAGAGCAGGAGATGCAGGAGTATCCCAAACCGGTCCTGTAAGCAGCCGTAAAGTCCGGGAAAGCACGTTGTCCCGTACCGGCACCATCCTCCCCGCAGCATGGGAAACACGATGGGACGGTACGCAGTCGGCCGCTCCGGTACACGCATTCCGTATTGTCATCGTGAGGGCATCCAGCGCCTCGCGATGACAATATTTTTTATCTATATCCGAAAACGGCATCGTACCGGAGAAGAATCCGAACGCACCGCACGCCCCAATCGGGCATTCTGGCCTCTTTCCGATGCACAGATTTTAGTAACAGCCCCCGGCAATATCCCCAAAAGTAGGAATTGCCTACCCCACGGGGAGCCGATATTTTTGCACCGGAATTAAAAACAGGAGGATTCATGAAAAAAACAGCGACTGCCTTGTTCTCTTTGCTGCTTGCGATATCCGCCCTCAATGCGCAGGGGCAAACGAAAACATACGACATATCGGGAACAGTAGTGGATTCGCTCTCTTCCGAACCGCTGCCCGGCGTTTACGTAACGGCAGGCAGCAAGGGAGGACAGACGAACGGCGACGGACACTATGTCATCAAGAACGTTCCCGCCGGAAAGGTTACCCTCAAGACCATGTATTATTCATCCTACCCCACCGCCACACGCGAGATAGAGCTCACGGGCGATACGACGGTCGATTTCATATTGGCCGAACAGATATTCAACATCAACGAAGTGGTGGTGACCGGCACGAGAACGGAAAAAAGACTTGCAGAGGCCCCCGTACTGACCACCGTGATAGGGGAACGGGAGATAGAGAAAGCCGGTTCGGTATCCATGCTCGAATCCCTGCAGGACAACATTCCCGGCATCGTCATATCGCCCAATGCCATGGGCAATAACATGCGCATCAAGGGGCTCAACAGCCGGTACATCCTGATGCTCGTCGACGGCGAACGCCTCGTATCGGAAGGGGCCGGAGGCAACGTAAACCTCGACCAAATCGACGTGAACAACATCGAGCGCATCGAGATGATAAACGGCGCAGCCTCGGCGCTCTACGGTTCCAACGCCGTGGGAGCGGTCATCAACGTCATCACCAAAAAACCGGTACACAAGTTCGAAGCAGATGCCAATGCCTCCTGGGCCAACCACAACACATGGCGTACCCGTCTGAGCGCCGGCACGAACCTCAAAAAGTTCTCGGCCCGGGCGAGCGGCTTCCGCAACTCCTCGGACGGCTTCGGCGGCGACGGGGAGGGGGCGTATGCAGCGGCCTACGAAGACTATGGGGCGACGCTTAACATGGGTTACCGTCCGACGGACCGCTCGGACGTGAACGTCGTGGGCCGTTTCTTCAGCCACGAAACCTTCAATCCGACCGGCAGCATGAACGCCTCGCATGCCCTGTCGCACAACCTGTCGCTCGGCGCGAACGGCGGACTCTCTTCCGCAGACAAGCGCAACAGCATGCGGCTCAGCGTGAATTTCGACAAATACTTCGATTACGAGGTCCTCGAAAAGAAGAACGACACGAAGAACAAGGACAACACATCGAGCTACATCTCCGCACGCTTCATAGATACCTTCATTCCTACTGCAAAATGGGAACTCATCGGCGGCCTCGAATACAACCATGAGGAGAATTTCGCCACCTCCACGCTCGGCGCCACGCCGACCACCAAGACGCTCGACGACGCCAACGTGTTCGCCCAGGCCGAATACGAGATACTGAAGAATTTCGACGCGGTGGCGGGCGCCCGCTATACCTACAACAGCCAGTTCGGCTCCGCCTTCACGCCCAAGCTGTCGCTCATGTACGAAGTGGCCGAATGGCGCTTCCGGGGCGGCGTCGGCACCGCATTCCGTGCGCCGAGCATCAAGGAACTCTATTACGACTTCGACCATCAGGGCATGTTCTGGGTCTACGGCAACCCCGACCTGAAGGCGGAAAAAGGGCTGTACTCCTCGCTGTCGGCGGAATACACCGAAGGGCTGCTCAACGTCTCGGTATCGGCATACTACAACAACATCAACAACAAGATTACCCAGTACGACGTGATAAATGCGGCGGGCGGCAACGAGAAATACTACAAGAACGTGAGCAGCGCCACGCTCCGCGGCATCGACGTAACCTTCTCGTACCTCTTCTCCAAGCACCTTGCCGTGCGGGCCAACTACAGCTTCTGCGACGCGGTGGACAACTCCACGGGGCTCCAGCTCGAAGACAACGTGAAACACAGCGGAACCGTCTCCCTCACCTGGAACGGCCGCATCGCCCGCAGTCCCTTCTCCCTTCAGATAGCCGGCCGGATGAACTCGCCGAAACTCTACCAGCAGATAATTACGGGAAGCGACGGCAGCCAGACGGTCTCCATGGAGGAATCGGACCCGTATTCGATATGGAAAATCGTGCTGGTGAAACCCTTCCGTATCAACAAACACACCATCGAGGTGACCTTCAAGGTGGACAACCTGTTCAACTTCCGCGAGGCCTCTTTCGTGGACCCGGGCCGCCAGTTCCTCATCGGAATACGCTACGCATTCAAATAGCCAATTCAATAATCAAAAACAGCGATAGAAGATGAAAAAAGCAGTTTATTTCATGGCAGCCACAGCAGTGCTGCTCGCACTTTCGTCCTGCTCCAAAGAGCAGGGCAACGGCGGAGGCGAAGGCGGGAATGTCCTCGAAGCATCCGTTAACGCCAGCGAAAGCGGCGTATGGCAATACTTCTCGTTCGCCGAAGGCAAGGTGGTCGGTTCGGGCAAGGAGGACGAAACCGACAACGCCGCCTGGGCCGCACGTACCGACTGGGACATTGCCATCAACCGTTACAGTATCCGCACCAACAGCGGAGAGGCCTCTTCGACCGGAGCCAAAGGAGGCGTCTACACGTTCGACAGCACCGTAACCTTCGATTCCGTCGCGGAGGTACCCGCCGGAGCCACTTTCAGCACCGACAAAGCGGTCACCTCGGAGGGGATGGGAGGTACGACCACGACGGTAAAATCGGAAGCTACCGTCATCCTGTTCAAGACCGACGCCGAAGGCAACAAGGTAATGCCGCCGGTCTACCTGCAGGCCCCGGTCTATCTGTTCCGTTCGGCTGACGGCAATCACTGTTACAAGGTGCTGTTCACCCAGTATCAGGACGAAAACAAGGAATCCGGACACGTAATATTCTCTTTTGCTGAAGTTAAATAGACGACCACTTTTTTGCACGGATTGCGGTTACCGGAGGGATGCACGCTGTCAAAACGGATACAGTATGCTCCTTTCGGTAAGCGCATTGAACACGCATTGACTGTAATATGAACAGAAAGAAACTCCTGTACATCATCGGGGGTGTCGCCGCAGCGGTCGCAATCCTCGCCATGCTCTACTGCCGGTTCGCCTCCGTGACAAGGGTAGCGACACTCAACTTTCCCGATTTCACCGTCGAGAAATTCATCCGCTCGAACGACAATCCCTTTATTAAAATCAACCCCATCGGCCTCGACGAAGCCGAAAAGATAGCGAAATACGATTTCGTACTGGTACGCATTCATGGCAGCAGTCTCAACGGCACGCACCTGCAGGCCATCAAAAAGGCGATTGCCAAAGGGGTACCCGTCTATGCCACCGAGAGCGATAACCCCGAAATCAACACCCTGTCGGGCCGGGAACTCGAATACATTGACGCCCTAATGGCCAACGGTTCGATACAGAACTACCGCAGCCTCTTCAACTACGTCCGCAAACACATCGACCGCAAAGCCCTCTTCAACGAACCTTATGCGGAGCCGGTACCGATACCGGAGGATTACTACTTCCACCTGGGCGACGACCAATTCTTCGCCACCTATGAGGAGTACCAGAAATTCTACGAGGAATCAGGACGCTACAGGGAGGGAGCACCTCGTGTGGCGCTGCTTTCGGGCAACATCAACATGCAAAACTCCAACGAGGAGCACATGGCCGCCATCATCAATTCCCTCGAAGAACGCGGGCTGAACGTCTATCCCATCAACTCGTTCGGAATGAAGAAGCTCGGCATGATACGGGCGGTGGCGCCGGATGTCATCATCAACCGTCCCCACGGCCGGCTCGTCATGGGCGGCGGCGAAAGCGGTACGCGGATGCTCCGGGAACTCAACGTGCCCATCCTCGCACCGGTCACCGTCAGCGACCTGTACGAGAACTGGCTGACCGACAGGCAGGGAATGGCATCGGGCGGCATGACCTCGATGAGTATCGTGATGCCCGAACTAGACGGTGCCGTCGCACCGTACGCCGTGGCCGCACAGTTCGAGCGCAACGGCATGAAACTCTTCGACGCCATTCCCGTCCACACGGAAAAATTCTGCAGTCTGGTGGAGCACTATGCCCGTCTGCACGACACGCCCAACAGCGAGAAGAAGGTCGCCATCTACTACTACAAGGGAGCCGGCAAGGGTGCCGTTTCGGCGGCCGATATCGAAGGCGTGCAGTCGCTCTACAATACGCTGAAGGCGCTGCGCGATGCCGGTTACGACGTATCCGGCCTGCCCGCCGACGCTGCGGCGCTCGAACGGATGATACAGACCCAGGGCTCCGTACTCGGCCCCTATGCGCTCGGCGCATACGACGAATTCCTGAAGCACGGCAACCCCGAACTCGTCGATGTGGAGACCTTCACGGAATGGACAGAGGAAATCCTTCCCGAAAAGCTGCGCCAGGAACTGCGCGACACGTACGGCGAGGCTCCGGGCGAATACATGGGCGTCGAGAAGGAGGGCCGGAAATACATCGCGGTGGCGCGCATCGTGTTCGGCAACGTCGCCATTCTGCCGCAGCCGCTGCCGGCCGTCGGCGAGGACACGGAAAAAATCGTGCACGGCGTGGAGGGAGCTCCCGCCTATCCCTACGTAGCCTCCTATCTCTGGACGCGCAAGGGGTTCGGTGCGGACGCGCTCATCCATTTCGGGACGCACGGCAGCCTCGAATTCATTCCCGGCAAGCAGGTGGCGCTGTCGGATTACGACTGGACCGATGTACTCGTCGGCGATATGCCCCACTTCTACATCTACACCATCAATAATATCGGCGAAGGCATCATCGCCAAGCGGCGCAGCTATGCCACGCTCGTGACGCATCTTACCGCGCCGTTCATGCAGAGCGAACTGTACGACGAACTGAAAATCCTGAAAGACCGCATCCACCGCATCGAGAACATGGAGGAGAGCAGCGTCAAGCAGAACTACCGCGAGACCATCACGGAGATGGCCGCACGGCAGAACATCCTCTCCGCGCTGGACATCGACTCCACACGGACGCTGACCGATGCCGACATCGACCGCGTACACATCTACCTCGAAGAGATAGACGGCGCCAAGGTGAACGACGGCCTCTACACGCTGGGCGTTCCTTACAGCGACGAGAACCTGCGCAATACGGCCCGCCTGATGAGCATCGACCCGATACGCTACTCGCTCGCCTCGCTCGACGCGGCAAAGGGCCTCATCGACAACGACCGGCTGGACGACATCGCCTTCATCAACCACCGCTACGGAGCAGCGACCGAGAATGCAATAGCGCGTGCGCTCGCCGGGGAGAACCCCGACCGGCTGCTCCGCTCGCTGGTCGGCGCGGAGGGCATGGCCATGCTCGAAGCGGACGACGCGGCACAACGGCAGCAGCAGGAGGCGATGATGCAAATGATGCGCACGATGGCCGCCGAGCCCAAAAAGGAGCTGCCGCGCTTCCTCGACGAACAGGGGAATATCATTCCCGCCGCACCACAGGAACAGCAGGCTGCGGAACATGCGGCCCAGCCGGCAGCCTCCATGATGGAGATGATGGCGCAGGCCACTCCCGCAGGGGTCGATGCGGGCAGCGAAGAACGCCGTGAGGAACGCATCCTGTCGGCACTGAAAACCCTTCGGGAAGCGCTTCAAGGCGTGAAAGGATATTATGCGGCACTGAAGCACAGCACAGACGCGGAACCGGCCGCACTCCTCAACGCCCTGAACGGCGGTTATGTGGAACCCTGCTCGGCGGGAGACCCCATCGTGAATCCGCAGGCCGTTCCCACCGGACGCAACTTCTACTCCATCAATCCGGAGACCACCCCCTCCGCCGAAGCGTGGAAAACGGGCAAACGGCTGGCCGAAGACCTGCTCGCCGCCGAAATGACGGCCAACGGCAAATATCCCGAAAAGGTCAGCTTCACGCTGTGGTCCACCGACTTCATATCGAGCGAAGGAGCGACAATCGCACAGATACTCTACCTGCTGGGCGTGGAACCGATGCGCGACGGCTTCGGCTATATCCGCTCGCTGCGGCTCATTCCCTCCGAACAGCTCGGCCGGCCCCGCATCGACGTGGTGGTACAGACCTCCGGACAGTTGCGCGACATCGCCGCGTCGCGCCTCGAACTCATCAACGACGCCATCGCCATGGCGGCCGAAGCGCGCGACGAAGCGTACGGAAACTACGTGCGCAAAGGATTCGAGGATGCCGAACGCCTGCTGCTCGAAAAGGGATTCTCTCCGGCAGACGCACGCAAATATGCGGGCGAACGGATATTCGGCGGTCTGAACGGCAGCTATGGAACCGGCATCATGGGCCTCGTCGAAAAGGGCGACGCATGGGAGTCGGAAGAGGAGATAGCCCGACAGTACATCCACAACATGGGAGCCCTCTACTCCGCCAACGGTTCGGAGGCCTGGGGCGAAACCCGCGAAGGGGTGTTCGAAGCGGCGCTGCTCAACACCTCGGTGGTCGTACAGCCGCGTTCGAGCAACACGTGGGGGCCGCTCAGCCTCGACCACGTCTACGAATTCATGGGCGGCATGTCGGCGGCCGTCCGCCATGTCACGGGCAACGACCCGACGGGCTATTTCAACGACTTCCGCAATACGGGACGCCCGAAAGTGCAGGGGCTCAAGGAGGCCATCGGCGTGGAGACCAACTCGACGGTATTCAATCCGAAATACATCCGCGAAATGATGAAAGGCGAAGCGAGCAGCATGGAGACCTTCGCCGAGACCTTCCGCAATACCTACGGCTGGAACGCCATGAAGCCTTCGGCCATCGACCAGCACATCTGGAACAAATACTATGACGTGTACGTCGAGGACGCATACGACCTCGGACTGGAAAAGACCTTCTCCGAGAAGAATCCCTACGCCCTGCAGGAGATGACTGCGGTGATGCTCGAATCGGCCCGCAAGGGAATGTGGCACGCCACGGACGTACAGCTACGCGAAGTGGCCGAGCTGCACACGCGCCTCGTCTCGGAACATGCGGCAGGATGCAGCGGATTCATCTGCGACAACGCCAAACTGCGCGACTTCATCGCATCCAAGGTGGACAAAGAGGCGGCCGAGAGCTACAACAAAAACATAGACGCCGCCCGGCAGGTACAGCTCGAAGAGCAGAACGAGAACAACGTCGTCCTGCAAAAGGAGGAGCAGCAGCCCGAACGCCGCAGGGAAGCGCAGAGGGAAGAGACCGCCCCGGGACGGAACGGTACGGTGTATTGGATTGCCGGCATTCTGCTGGGGCTCGTCATCGTATGGCTGATTGTACGGCGCAAACAGGACAAATAGGCGATGGAACTCTATATTCAAATCATATTCGTCCTCGCACTGGCGAAATTCTGTCTGAAAGCGGCCATGACCGGCCGCTTCTGGACGATGGCCTGTTACGCCTTTTTCGCGGCACTCGTATCGCTGGCGCTCTATCCGACGGTCATTGAACAGCCCGCCACGGTGATAACGAATCTGCTGGCCGACCGGGAACTGGTGACGGACGGGGCGGTACTGACCACGACGGAGGCCATACTCGGCATCTTCGTCTCGGTGTTTCTGCTGAGCAACTACTTCAAACCGAAAGGGCAGCGCAGAAAATCGGTCTTCGTGCTGAAAGTGGTACCCGGCATCCTGTGGATATTCGCGGTGGCCTACTTCGAACTGCTCTTCTTCAGGCAGCGGGTAGGCGCCGATTTCGGGGCCACCGCCGCCATCTATGCGGGTATCGTTTTCGCCGTCGTCCTGCTCGCGGCAGGCTTCATCCACCTCTTCGTCCGACACGAGAGCATGAAGCTCGAACTGAAAATCATGCTCAACATGGGTATCCTCCTCATCGGCCTGCTGGTCAATGCGTCGGCAGCCGACAGTACCGTCGTCTACGCCACCGTCAGCAATGTCGAATGGGGCGCGCTCGCGGCACTAACCGCCGGTACGGCCTGCTTCTTCCTGCTGGGGCTGCTCCTTTCAAAAATAAACTTCAAAAAACTCATTAATAGACATAATTGAAAATGGAATTGATTTCTAACATGTTGTTCTGGCTATCCAACGGGATGCTGATACCGGACATCATTTTTCTGCTCTTCTTCTTCATCAAGGCACTGCTGATGATTGGCGGCTTCTACGGTACATACATCGCCCGCACCAAAATCAACGTCAAGCTCAACCGCGAAATAGGAAAGACCGGGGTGGAGGAGTTCCTCGACACGCTGCCCGAGGGCAACGGCAAAAGCAAACTGCTGGAGTACCTCCGCAAGATAAAAGCCGCCCCGCAGGACCGGGCGCTCCGCGAAAAGCTCCTCGGCGATTACGAAATAGCCGCGGACAAGGAACTGGGACAATCGAAACTGCTGGTCAAAATCGGCCCGATGCTCGGTCTTATGGGTACGCTCATCCCGATGGGTCCGGCGCTCGTGGGACTTGCTACGGGCGACATCGGCTCGATGGCCTACAACATGCAGGTGGCCTTCGCCACCACCGTAGTAGGTATCGTCATCGGCGCAATCGGTTTCATTACGCTCCAGGTAAAGCAGCGCTGGGTGGCGGACGACATGAACATACTGGAATACGTTGTCGAATCCCTCAATGAAAAGGAATAAGATGGCACGCAGACGAAGACTCATCAAGAACGACGAGGACCACGACCCGATGGCCGTCCTCACCAACCTCTTCGATGTGGCGATGGTATTCGCCGTGGCGCTGATGGTCGCACTCGTCACACGGTTCGACATGACCGAAATGTTCTCGCAGGAGGATTTCACGGTAGTGAAGAACCCCGGTACCGAACAGATGGAAATCATCACCAAAAAGGGAGAGAAAATAGAAAAGTACACTCCGTCGGAAGACCAGAGCGGCAAGAACTCGCGCGGCAAACGCGTGGGCACCGCCTACCAGCTCGAAAACGGGGAAATCATCTACGTCCCCGAATAGGGAAATGTGCAATGGAGAGAGGCAGGGGCCGGGAATGTTTTCCGGCCCCTGCCTCTCTCCGCACGCCCCCCCGCACATCGCCCGGCCGATGCTCCCGGAATAGGCGGGAAAATACCGCCAGGAAAACAGGAAGGTGCGTTCCGAATCCGGCGCTATCCTGCTATCTTTGCGGTCGGCAGAGCCGCCCGCCGGATTTTGCCGCCGGAGAACGGATTCCGACAGCAAACCGGGGAAAAACAGGGCCGGACGGATAATTATTTTGTAAAATTCGACGCTTGCCTGTAACGGATTTTGCAAGGAAATTGCGGGACGACCGAACGAAAGCCCAAGGCATCCGAACGGCGACACTCGCCGTTTTACCGCCGAACGCTGCACGCAATCACGAATTTTCCGTAACTTAGCGTGCTGTTGTATCACACCCGGCAGCACGGAACCGAAACGGTCATCCCGACACCCGTCGGCGGCCGGTAAAAACATACGAAAACACATGAAACGCATCGCATGCCTGATACTGTTCGTCATAGGGGCTGCAGTCTGCTACGGCCAGCATCGCGTGACGCTCGAAGAGTGCCAGCTCCTGGCACGGGACAACTATCCCGTGATAGCACAACAGGGATTGATTGACCAGCTCGAAGAGTTCAACATCTCGAATGCCCGCCGCAACTGGCTGCCCAAAATCTCGCTCTCGGCCATGGCGGCCTATCTCTCCGAAGTCCCCGAATTCCCTTCGACGCTCAACGACCTCTTCTCCCAGCTCGGAGTGAACCTCGCGGCAATGCCCAATACGCTTTACGGCACTACGGTACAGATACAGCAGGCGATATGGGACGGCGGACTGATAAAAGCGCAGACCGAGGCTGCCAAAGCCGAAAGCGAAGTCTCCCGCCGCAGCTGGGAGTCGGAAATGTACGCCCTCACCGAACGGGTCAATCAGCTCTATTTCGGTTCGCTGCTGCTTCAGGAGAATATCGCCACCGCCGACCTGATGATAGAAGACCTGCAGCGCAACTACAAGATGCTCGAATCCATGGCGGCATTCGGCACGGCCGAAAAGAACGACCTCGACATGCTGAAGGTGGAGATACTCGGCGCCCAGCAGCAGCGTGCACAGCTCGCCTCCACGCGCACGGCCTACATCGCCATGCTGAGCATCATGACGGGACTCGAACTGACTGCCGCCACAGAACTCGAAAAACCTGCGCCCGACGGCATACCGGCAGGCGACGGGAACCGAAGGCCCGAATTCGCGCTGCTCGACGCACAGGCCGGCCTGCTCGATGCGCAGCGCAGGGCGGTACGGGCGAGCGTCATGCCGCAGATAGGCGCCTTCGTCCTCGGCGCCTACTCCAACCCCAGCCCCAACATCTTCAACAGCATGATGGGCGACGGCAAATGGTCGCCTTACCTCTTCGCCGGCATCAGCCTCAAATGGAACATCGACGGCTTCTACACCAAGAAGAACCGGATGTCCCAAATTGAACTCAACCGGAAACGACTGGAGACGCAGCGCGAAACCCTGCTCTACAACATCAGGCTGCAAAGTACCCAGGAACGGGCCGCAATCGAACAGATGGAGGAGGTAATGCGTTACGACGACGAAATCATCCGGCTGCGCAGTACGATACGCAAGCGTACCGAAGCACAGGTAACCAACGGCGAGGGGAGTGTGAACGACCTGCTGCGCGACATCAACGCCGAAGAGCGGGCACGCCAGAACAAAACGGCCCACGAGGTGGAGTGGCTCAAGAACATATACGACCTTAAATACACGATAAACCAATAAACTATGAGCATAAAAACGACAAGCGCGGCCCTCTTGGCGGCTGCGGCGCTCCTCGCGTCAGGCGGCTGTGCGGGCGACCGCAACCAATACGACGCCACGGGTAATTTCGAAGCGACGGAGGTGGTCGTATCGAGCGAAGTGAACGGCCGCATTCTGGAGTTCCCCATCAGCGAGGGGAGCCCCGTGCGCAGCGGGGAACAGGTGGGCCTCATCGATTCCACCCAACTGCACCTGCAGCGGCTGCAGGTCGAGAGCAACATCCTGGCGCTGGAGAGCAGCCGTCCCGATATCGGGGAGCAGCTCGCGCCCCTGGAGGAACAGCTCGCCAAGCAGCAGCGCGAAAGGCAGCGCGCGGAGAACCTGATGAAAGCCGACGTGACGACCGAGAAGCAGCTCGACGACATCACTTCGGCGATAACGGTGCTCGAAAAGCAGCTCGACGCACAGCGCAGCGCACTCGGCAACTCGCTCAAAAGCATCGACGCACAGATAGCGGCCGCACGCGCCCAGGCGGGACAGCTCGAAGAACAGCTCGCCAAATGCCGCATCTGCTCGCCGATAGAGGGTACCGTACTGGCCAAATACGCACAGGCGGGCGAACTCGCCGTGGCCGGGAAACCGCTGATGAAGGTAGCCGACGTGAACAACATCCACCTGAAGGCCTATCTCATCTCCTCGCAGCTTCCGCAGGTGAAACTCGGACAGAAAGTGAAGGTATATGCCGACTTCGGAGGCGGCGAAAAGCGCGAATACGAAGGAACGGTGACGTGGATATCCGACCGGAGCGAATTCACGCCGAAGAACATCGTCACCTCGGACGACCGCGCCAACATGGTGTATGCGATAAAGATAGCCGTTCCGAACGACGGTTACCTGAAAATCGGAATGTACGGAGGAATCAAACTGTAAGACCATGACTGCGGTAAGCGTCGAAAATATCACCAAGCGGTACGGGAAGACCGTCGCCCTGGACGGGGTGAGCTTCGAGGTGGAGAAGGGGGAGCTGTTCGGTATCATCGGGCCCGACGGTGCCGGCAAGACCACCCTCTTCCGCATCATCGCCACCCTGATACTGGCCGACAGCGGCACCGCATCGGTGGACGGGTTCGACGTGGTGCGGGACTACAAGGAGCTTCGCAAACGCATCGGCTACATGCCCGGACGCTTCTCGCTCTATCAGGACCTCACCGTCGAGGAGAATCTCTCGTTCTTCGCCGCGGTATTCGGGACGACCATCCGGGAGAATTACCACCTCGTGGAGGGCATCTACAAGCTTCTCGAACCGTTCCGCAAGCGACGGGCGGGCAAACTCTCCGGAGGCATGAAACAGAAGCTCGCGCTCTGTTGCGCCCTCATCCATAAACCCGACATCCTCTACCTCGACGAACCGACCACGGGCGTGGACCCCGTATCGCGCAAGGAGTTCTGGGAGATGCTGGGGAAACTCCAGCAGGAGGGCATCACCATTGTAGTCTCCACCCCTTACATGGACGAGGCCAACCTGTGCGACCGCATAGCCCTCATCAAGGGGGGACGCTTCCTCCAGATAGATACGCCGCAGAACATCCGGCAGGGCTTCTCCGCCCCCCTTTGGGCGGTACGCTCGGAGAGGATGCACCGGCTGCTCGACGATGTACGGGCCTTTCCCGGAGTGGACAACTGCTATGCCTTCGGAGAGACGCACCATTTCACCGCACGCGAGGGGTTCGACGCGGACGGGCTGCGCAGCTATCTGGAGGGATTGGGACACCCCGCCGTCTGCCTGCAGCCGGCCAAAGCCACCATCGAAGACTGCTACATGCTGCTCGCAAAACAATAGAAAGAGGAATGGAAAAGGAGACGGTCATACATGCCGACGGTCTGACCAAACAGTTCGGCAGCTTCACGGCAGTGGACCACATATCGTTCGATGTGGCCCGCGGGGAGGTCTTCGGGTTCCTCGGCGCCAACGGCGCGGGCAAGACCACCGCGATGCGCATGCTCTGCGGACTGAGCCGCCCCACTTCGGGAACGGGAACGGTGGCGGGATTCGACATCGCGCGGCAGCACGAGAAGATAAAACGGAACATCGGCTACATGAGCCAGAAATTCTCCCTGTACGAAGACCTGAAGGTATGGGAGAATATCCGGCTGTATGCCGGCATTTACGGCATGAAGGATGCCGACATCGCGCGGAAAACCGACGAGCTGCTCGAAAGGCTGGACTTCACGCGCGAGCGGAACACCATGGTGCAGGCGCTTCCGCTGGGATGGAAACAGAAGCTCGCCTTCTCGGTCTCTATTTTCCACGAACCGGCCATCGTCTTTCTCGACGAGCCTACGGGCGGCGTGGACCCCTACACCCGGCGGCAGTTCTGGGAGATGATATACGAAGCGGCCGACCGGGGCATTACGGTATTCGTCACCACGCACTACATGGACGAGGCGGAGTACTGCGACCGCGTATCCATCATGGTGGACGGGCGCATCGACGCGCTCGATACGCCGCACAACCTCAAGGAGCGTTTCGGGGCACGCTCCATGGAGGAGGTATTCCAGGCCCTCGCACGAAAAGCCGAAAGGACGGAATAGGAGAGCGATATGAGAGAGTTCGGGGCGTTCGTCAAGAAAGAGTTCTACCACATCCTGCGCGACAAGCGGACGATGCTCATCGTGCTTGTCATGCCCGTCGTACTCATCATCCTGTTCGGCTTCGCGCTCTCGACCGAGGTGCGCAACGTGAATATCGCCATCCTCTCGCCGTCGTCCGACCAGACCGTGCGGCAGATAGCCGACAGGCTCGACGCCAGCGAGTATTTCACCGTAACGCAGTGGCTCGACACGCCGGAGGAGATAGACGAGGTGATGAAATCGGGAGAGGTGCAGCTCGTGGTGGCCTTCGGGCAGAACTTTTCGGGCGGGATGCTCTCGCCGGACGGTTCCCAGATGCAGCTGATAGTGGATGCCAGCGACGCCAACATGGCCCAGAGCTACACCTCCTATGCGAGCGGCATCATAGCGGCCTTCGGAAACGAAATGGCCTCCGGAGGAACGGAGAGCGGCATCCTCACGCAGGTGCAGTTCCTCTACAACCCGCAGATGAAATCGGCCTACAACTTCGTGCCCGGCATCATGGGGCTCATCATGATGCTGATATGCGCCATGATGACTTCCATCTCCATCGTCCGCGAAAAGGAGACGGGAACCATGGAGGTGCTGCTCGTATCCCCCGTGCGGCCCATCTACATCGTGGTTTCGAAGATGGTACCCTACTTCGTGCTCTCGTGCATCAACCTGGCGACCATCCTGCTGCTCTCGGTCTTCGTGCTGGGGGTACCCGTGGCGGGCAGCCTCGCGGCGCTGTGGCTCGTGTCGCTCATCTACATCATCGCCAACCTCTCGCTCGGCCTGCTCATCTCGACCATGGCCCATCAGCAGGTCATCGCACTGATGTTCTCCGGACTGCTGCTCATGATGCCGACCATGCTGCTGTCGGGAATGGTCTTTCCGATAGAGAGTATGCCGTGGCCGCTTCGCGGCATCTCGTGCATCCTGCCGGCCCGGTGGTACATCACGGCCGTCCGCAAACTGATGATACAGGGCCTTCCCATGATTTACGCATGGAAAGAGATAGTCATCCTCGCGTCCATGGCCGTCGTGCTGATAGGCGCGAGCCTCAAGAAACTGAATAACCGGCTCGAATAATGACACTCAAGTATCTGCTCGAAAAAGAGTTCAAACAGTTCTTCCGGCATAAGTTCATGCCGAAACTCGTCGTGTTATTCCCCCTGATGATAATGGTGCTCATGCCGTGGGCCACAACCCTCGACATCAAGGACATCAACACCATCGTGGTGGACCACGACGCCAGCACGATGTCGAGCGACCTGGTCAAGGCGGTCAATGCCTCGTCGTACTTCCGGCTGCGGGAGGTCACGGAGAGCTACGAACAGGCGGTGGATGCCATGGAGTTCGGCGACGCCGACCTCATCGTGGAGATTCCGTCGGGATTCGAGGAAGACTACATCCGGGACGGTTCGGCCGACCTGCTCGTATCCATCAATACGGTGAACACCACCAAAGGGGTACTGGGCCGCGCCTACATCCAGATGCTCACGACGGAGTTCGCGGCGGGCGAACCCTCCCCCGCACAAGCCGCTCCGGCGCTCGTTCCCCGGCTCGAAATGTTCGTCAAGAACATGTACAACCCTCTGCTGGACTACAAGCACACGATGGTACCCGGCCTGATGGTCGTGGTCGTCATGCTTCTGTGCGGCTTCATGCCCGCAGTCAATATCGTACAGGAGAAGGAACTCGGAACCATCGAGCAGATAAACGTAACGCCCGTATCGAAACTCTCGTTCATCCTCGCCAAACTGATACCCTTCTGGATAATCGGTATCTTCGCGCTGGTGGTCAGCATGCTGCTTGCATGGCTGATTTACGGTCTGTGGCCGGTCGGCAGCCTGTGGAACATCCTCCTGTTCACCGGCCTCTTCATCCTCACCATGACAGGCATGGGACTGATAATCTCCAACAGCTCTTCCACCATGCAGCAGGCCACGTTCGTGATGCTCTTCTTCGTGATGATATTCGTCATGATGTGCGGGCTACTGACACCGGTGGGGAGCATGCCCGACTGGGCGCAGGCCATCGCGGCCGTCAATCCGACGAAATACATGGTGGACGCCATGCGGGGAATCTATCTGAAGGGGAGCGACCTCTCCGACCTCTGGCGCGAGGCTACGGCGCTCGCGGCGATGGCGCTGATACTGAACGTCTGGGCCATCCTGAGTTACCGCAAGAACAGTTGATGCCGGGCAGGCTCTCCCCCCGGAGAACCCGTGCGCGAAAGATATCCCGCCGCAGGTTTGACCGAACAAGGAAAAGAGACGAACGGAACAGGTTATGCCAGCTCGACCTGCGTCACCTCGATGCCGATGCGCTTGAGCAGGCGGACGCCGTCGTCGCTGTGATAGTCGTCGCAATAGACCACCCGCTTGATACCCGCCTGGATGATGAGTTTCGCACATTCGATGCAGGGTGCGGCGGTGATGTAGAGTGTGGCTCCGTCGCCGTTGTTGGCACTTTTGGCCAGTTTGGTAATGGCGTTGGCCTCGGCGTGGAGCACATAAGGTTTGGTCTTGCCCGTCACCTCGTCTTCGCAGATGTTCTCGAACCCGGAGGGGGTACCGTTGTAACCGTCGGATATTATCATCTTGTCCTTGACAATCAAGGCTCCCACCTGCCGGCGGATGCAATAGGAGTTCTCCGCCCATATCTTCGCCATGCGGATATAGCGCATGTCCAACTGCCTCTGTTTCTCCTCGTGATATCCCATTACGACAAATCTTACTTCCTCAGAATAATTTTTTCCGGCCTGCCGTCACCACGAAATCTTTCAGGTAAGCCGGTTCGAAGTAGGCGGTATCCTCCACCTGTCCCGCGTCGAGCCGTGCCTGCGCGAGCCGGCACAGCCCCCGTGCCGAGGGGCGGACATCGATGAACCGGACGCCATCGGCCGGAAGCACCCCGACCGTCTTGGCCGCACCGCTCCCGAAAACGAAAAACTCCCCTTCGGGACGGATGAACCTGCCGAAACTCCCGGACGTCACCACCTCAGCCGCCACCTCCGAACGACTCTCCAGCGAGGTGTCGAACACCTCGGCATAGACCTCCATCCGGCGGGCGTCTATCATGGGACACAGCAGGGCGGATTCCCATTGCGCGGAGCGGAACAGTCCCGCCTCACGGTCATCGCATGCGATAACCGCCATCGCGGCGAGCGAGTCCACCGCCAGCAGGGGAACATCCAACGCATAGCAGAGCCCCTTTGCGAACGACGTACCTATCCTCAGCCCAGTGTACGACCCCGGCCCCCGGCCGACCGCCACCGCATCCAGGCCGCGGGGAGATATTCCCGCCTCCCGAAAAAGTTCGTCGGCGAACAGGGCCACCTTGCGGGCATGGTCGCGTCCCGCCTCCTCCCGAAGGGAGACGAGCCGCCCCCCGCGGGCGAGCGCGACGGAACAGACATCCGTTCCGGTTTCTATGCAGAGTATGAGGGACATTTTTTATCCGTTTAGGAAGGAAGCGAGTTCCGCACGACGGGCTGCCATCCCCCGCACACCCGGCAGGGTACGACAGAAAAGGTCATCGCTTCATGGCGCGGTCCATCTCCCGCCGGGCATCCTTCTCCTTGATGTATTCGCGTTTGTCGTAACGTTTGCGCCCGCGGGCGAGCCCTATCACCACCTTGGCGAGTCCCCGCTCGTTCAGGAAGAGCCGCAGCCCCACAACAGTCACCGACTTGTCCTGCGAGGCCCGCTCCAGCTTGTCGAGTTCGCGCCTGTTGAGCAGCAGCTTGCGGTCGCGTTTGGGCTGGTGGTTGTTGTAGGTACCCCAATGATACTCGGAGATATTCAGCCCCCGGATGTAGAGTTCGTGGCGGTCGAAATAGCAGTAGCAATCCACCATGGAGGCCTTGCCGAGCCGGAGCGACTTTATCTCGGTACCGGTCAGGACGATGCCTGCGACATACTCTTCGAGTATCTCGTAATCGAACGCGGCACGCTTGTTCTTTATGTTTATCTTCTTGTTGTAATCCGCCATAGCTTAACCCTGCAAAGGTACATATTCCGCAGCGATAAACAAAAACCGGACCCGGCACGTACCGGCGGCCGGGGAGGCCCGTCACAGTATCAGTCTCGATATCTTTTTCGCAATCCGGGTACGCACTTCGTTGAGCGCGGCGATGTTCTCCATGATGGACATCTGCTCCTCCTCGGAGAGTGCCTCGTCGGCCAGACTCTCCTTCAGTTTTCCGATAATGGCCTCGATGGTCTTCGACTTATAGAGGGTGACGACACGGGGTATGAGTTCCGAAAGGCGCTCCTCCTCACTGTCGAGAAAAATCTCGTGACGTTTCCACAGCTCGCTCATCACATAGTTGGTATCCGAGGTGAGAATATCCACCGCCGCATTGCACACCAGCGGATCGGCATGGTTCGTAAAGTAGTGCTCCGGTACCTTGACACCTTCGCCGAGTTCGGCATAGTGCTGCTCGTAGCACTCGTACAACGCCCTGTATTGGGGATTCCGGATGGAGACGTCGTCGCGCAGGTCGCTGAAAATAGTCTCCGCCACGTTGAATTTCACGAGGTTGCGCCCCTCCTTGTGTTCGAAATAGAGATGACCGTACTTCATCAGGTATCCCACTATCTCCTTCTCCAGCTCGTCCATGCTGCTGCCTGCGGTCACACCCTTGAGCGAGGCCGGCAACGCGGCGGCCTGCTCTTCGCGGCGGCGCTGAGCCTGCATGCTGCGCAGAAAATCGCCGGTCTGGCGGTCGTACTGCACCGAATGGCGTTTGCGGGCCACCTCGGCCACGAGTACCTGCTCGTCCACATCCATGCTCTTCGCACAGTCCTTGATGAAAACCGAACGGACAATCGGGTCGGGTATCTCGGAGATGGACTGCACGATATCGGTGACCAGTGCCGCCCGCTTCAGCGGGTCGTCCCCTGCGTCGGCCATCAGCAGGCGTGTCTTGAAACGAATGAAATCCTCTTCGTGCCCCTCGATGTAGGCCCTGACCTCCTCTGCCGAATGCGAACGGCCGAACGAATCGGGGTCTTCGCCGTCGGGCAGCAGCACCACCCGCACGTTCAGCCCCTCGCGCAATATCATGTCGATACCGCGGAGCGACGCCTTGATACCTGCCGAATCGCCGTCGTAAATGACGGTAATGTTCTTCGTGAAACGGCTGATGAGCTTTATCTGGTCTGCCGTCAGGGAGGTACCCGACGAAGCCACGACATTCTCGATGCCCGTCTGATGCATCCGCATCACGTCCGTATAGCCCTCCACGAGAATGCAGAAGTTTTCGCGCACGATGGCGTTCTTCGCATGGTAGATGCCGTAAAGGCTGTGGCTCTTGCTATATATGAGGCTTTCGGGAGAATTGAGGTACTTGGCCGTCCGGTCGCTCGTCTTCAGCACCCGCCCGCCGAAAGCGATGACGCGGCCGCTGATGGAGTAGACGGGAAATATCACCCGGCCCGTGAAACGGTCGTAATAACCGCCCGTCTCGCGCTTGATGGTGAGTCCCGTTTCGGTGAGGAACTGCTCCTTGTAGCCGGCACCGAGCGCCGCCATGGTCATCGCGTCGCCCTTGGCCGGACAGTACCCCAACGCGAACTTGCGCACCGTGGCATCCGTGAAACCGCGCTCACGGAAGTACCCCATTCCCACGCTCAGCCCTTCATCCGTATCGTGCAGCACATGCTGGAAATAGTCGGCGGCCCAACTGTTGACGACCATCATGCTTTCGCGGTCGTCGTTCCGCCTGGCCTCCTCCGGAGTCAGCTCCTTCTCCCGCACCTCGATGCCGTATTTCTTCGCCACATACTTGAGTGCCTCGGCATAGGTCATCTTCTCGTGCTCCATGACGAAGGTCACGGCATTCCCGCCCTTGCCGCAGCCGAAACACTTGAAGAGCCCCTTGGCCGGAGAGACGATGAAAGAAGGGGTACGTTCGCTGTGGAAAGGACAGCATGCCTGGTAGTTCGCCCCCTTCTTCTTGAGGGTGACGAAGTCGCTCACCACCTCCACGATGTCTGCGGCGGCATAGATGCGGTCCACTGTTTCCCTGTCTATCATCTCGTGCGTAAGGATTACGGATTGCAAATTTACGAATTTTCCGGGCACCGTTTGCGGACGGCAGGGGTTTTCGCCCGCACCTTCCCGGCGACGGTTCTCCTCCGCCACTGAAGACAAAGACAGAACGGAACTCCGTGCGGCCCGGTTCCACAGACAGCCGGGAAAGCGTTCGGCTCCTCCTGCCGGCCCGCCGCGGCAGACCCGTCAGAAGGGGAAGAGCAGCGGCAGCACGAATATCATCACGACCCCCATCACGACCTGCAGCGGCAGCCCCACCCGGATATAGTCTCCGAACCTATATCCGCCGGCACTCATCACCAGCGCGTTGGGCGGTGTGGAAAAGGGCGAGGCGAAACACATGCTGGCCGAAACGGCCACGGCGAAAAGGAAAGGATAGGGACTGACGCCCATGCGCAGGGCGGCATCCATGGCGATGGGGGCGAAAAGCACCGCCGTCGCCGTATTGCTGATGAACATGGTCGTGAGCGAAGTGACGAAATAGACCATTGCAAGCAGGCCCTGCGGCCCGATATCGCCGAGACCGTGCAGCAGGAATCCGGATATGGCAGCCGTGATGCCGGTCTTGTCGAAGGCCGTGGACATGGGTATCATGGCGGCTATCAGCACTACGCTGGCCCAGTTGATACTGGTATAGGCCTCCTCCATGTTGCGCAGGCATCCGGTCAGCACCATGAATACGGCCGCCAGCAGCACGGCCGCTACGCCCGGAATAACATCGAGCACCATGAGCAGTATCATGCCCGCCATGATGAGGGCGGCCATCGGCGCCTTCCGGTCGAGTGTCACGCGGGCGGCCCGCTTCTCCGGCTGCCCCAACAGCACGAACTCGTCGGTGTACTCCTCCAGAGCGGTGATATTGTCCCAGGTTCCCTGAATGAGCAGGGAGTCCCCGGCATGCATCTTCACATCGCGCATATCGCCGAGGTCATACTCCCCGTGACGCTTTATTCCAAGAACATTCACGTTGTACAGCTCCCTAAAGCGGCTGTCCGCCACCGTATGGTTTATCAAGTGCGAGTTGGGCATGATGAACGCCTCGGCATACCCGGTGTCGGCGGTCTCCCCGGACGATTTGGGACTCCACTCGGTCGCTACGAGTCCCTGCTCCGCCACGAGGCGGTCCACATGCTCCTCGCTACCGTGCAGGTGCAGGACGTCGCCCGCCAGAATCACGCTCTCCGGCCCGGCCACCTCTTCGGTGGTTATCCTGCGGAACCGGGTCTGCGGCGCATGGATGATACGCCCCACGCTCACATCGTAAAGGGAACCGATGCGAAGCTCCTTGAGCGAACGGCCGACCATGGGCGATGCGGCGGGAACCTCCACCTGAAAACTCAGGTGCACGAGGTTATACTCCTCCACGAGTTCGGCCAGCGTCTTCGCCTTCCGTTTTTCGTTCCGCTTGCCTTCGTCCTTCCGAACGAGCAGGCGGCTCAGGAAATAGAGCACCCCAATGCCTACCGCCACGACCACCGCTCCGACCGGGGCGAACGAGAAGAAACCGAGCGGCTCCATGCCCGCATCCACCAGCGCCTCCTGTATGACGAGGTTGGGCGGGGTACTTATCAGGGTAAAGAGTCCCATGCTGCTGGCGAATGCCATGGGCATCAGGTAACGGCTCGAACTGATGCCGGACGATGCGGCCATGCTCATCACGATAGGCAGCATCACCGCCACCGTACCCGTATTGCTCACGAAGGCCCCTATCAGGGCGGTAACGAGCATCACGAGGACAAAAAGCACGTTCTCGTTCTTGCCGCCGATACGCAGGATACGACTGCTTATCATCTTGGCGAGACCGGTGCGGAAGATGCCCGCACCCACGACGAACAGCCCCACCATCATTATCACCACCGGACTCGCAAAACCCGAAAGCGCCTCGGCGGGAGTGAGTATGCCGAATATCAGCAAGGCGAGCAGGGCGCAGAGCGCGACAATATCGGACCTGACCTTACCGCTCATGAAAAAGACACATGAGACGATAAGTATAGCCAGCGTCATTACAGAGGGGGATAGTAAAGACACCATAAAATTACCGTATGCATTGATTGAATTTGCAAGATAGGGATTAACTGCGAAAAATACAATCGTCTGCATGTTTCGGAGTATGGGAGACCGGACGGGACATTCGTCTCCGGAGGGCTGCGATACCGATTGGCCTCTTTTTTGAAGTAAAGTTTTTGTAAGCCGGGCAACCGGCCAGAAACAAGACTTAAAATACACGGTCATGAAGAAAGAAGAATACAGGGAAGCACGCAGGGAGTTCGGCGAAACCGCTGCGGGGCTCGGGAAAGAGGTACGCAAAGAGGCACGCGAAGCGTACAGGAACGTCCGAGAAAGTGCGGATACACGCATGAAAGAGATAAAGGAGGAGCTCCGGGAAACGGAACACATGGAGAAGATACTCGGCGACGGATGCTCCAGCCATAACATCCGGGAGGCTCGCGAAACCGCCCGGCGGGCGAAGGATATGGTCAATATGGAGGTTATCACGGCCCGCGCCGACTTCGACGACGACAAGGCCGATTTCCGGGAGGAGGTCGCAGAAGCCAGGCGCAGGATACGCGACGACGCCAAAGCGGGGACGGTCGCAGCCAAAACATACGACATCTCCGACCAGGCGCTGCGGGCGAAAGACGACATCGATGCAGACATGGCGGATTCGCTGGACCGCATGAGCCGGATTGGCAGGAATATCAGGAAATGATGCGGCACACGGGGGGCTCCTTTCGGAGAAAAGAATCCTCTTTTCCCGGCAGCGGAGACGAAAAAGCGCAGGCGAGCTTCCCAGCTTGCCTGCGCTACCATTCTAAAATCCTACCTAAAACTTAAACGCCCGTCCGCCTTGAACGGGCGGGTATATCTTAAAAACCACTTTCGTCATACGATGGAGAAACCTCCGTCCACGATGATATGCTGTCCGGTCACATAGCTCGAAGCCTGCGAGGAGAAATAGAGTATGGTACCGTTCAACTCCCCTTTCGCACCGGGTCTCGATGCGGGCGTCAGCGTATCGTACATCTGCATGAACGCTTCATGCCTGAAGAGCGTATTCTCCGTCATTTCGCTCTCGAACAGTCCCGGTCCGATGGAATTCACCGTGATGTTGTCCGCCGCATAGGAGGCCGCCATCCCGACGGTCAATCCCTTCACAGCGGCCTTCGAGGCGTTGTAGGCGTGCCGCCACAACTCCGGTACCTTATCGGCCAGGGTGGCATTCACGGAGGATATATTCACTATCTTGCCGTATCTCCTTTCCCGCATATGCGGAACGACATACTTGCACATCAAGAACATCCCCCGGACGTTTATATCCATCGACCTGTCCCACTCCTCGGCGGTCAGTGTCTCCACACCGCCCGGAACAGCCACTCCCGCATCGTTGAGCAGGATGTCCACCCGTTCGAAGTAATCCATGATACGCTCCACCGCAGCCCGGACATCGTCTTCCCGCGAAACGTCGCAGGCAACCGGCAGAGCCTTCACCCCCTCTCCGCGGAGCTCCTCCGCCAAACTTTCGAGCCGCTCTTTCCTTCGTGCGACCAACGCCACGTCGGCCCCGTAAGCCGCATATGCCCGTGCGGCATCCGCACCCAATCCGCTCGAAGCACCGGTCACTACCGCTACCCGTCCTTTCAATCCGAATAAATCCATAATCTTCGCTTTTAAGAAATCCTCAATCGAACGGGGAATCCTCCCCTCCCTCCGATACAGGGACAATTTCTTTGCCAAAACGGATTTGTCCGGCCGCAGGGACGACCATGCGCCGCGGAATGCCAAACTCTCCAAAGAACCTTTCGGAACCGAAGTTCCCCGTGTTTCGTGCGGGTACGGTCTGCCGCCGCACCCGCACTATCCACTTCTAACCTAACTTACTATCCTAACTATTGCTTGCCCGGACTTCACAGTGCGGTATTGAAAACGTATCTGTTACACAAATAACTGTTATTTCGATAACACAAAAGTATAGCTTATTTTTTAATTCCAATAACGATTCATAATTTTTTTTCGAAAAAAACGGCGAAAAGATTAGGAATCCCCTTCAAACAAGTCCATAACCGCACTGCCCGGCCTCCGTTGCCACACCGTTCTCCGGTCTCGACGCGCCGTGCGGCATGCAAAGGCGAATGAACGGTCCGCCCCCATCGGCCGGCACTTCCTCATAAAACCTTCCCGCAGCGGATACGCTCTACGAAAGGCGAAACATCCGCCGGCTCCGCTCCACGGCTGCGGCTCCTTATCCGTCGGTATTCGGACACTCCTCCGGAAAACTCTCTGTTCCGCCTGCAAATTTCCGCCCCGACTCCTGTTCCTACCTGCAATTTGTCTCCGCTTCCACGCGGAACGGCACAATTCTTGAAAAAAATATACTATGCAATACATAGTATTAGGAAATAATCGTATATTTGCGATACAAAACAACATTAAACCGTATGAGCCATGAAGAAAACACTTAACGTAAACATAGGTTCCGTCGCCTTCGTCATAGACGAGGATGCCTATTATATCCTGCGGAAATACCTCGACGACGTCGGAGAACGGTTCGAACCGGTAGAGGCCGCGGAGACGCTCAACGACCTGGAGATGCGCATAGCAGACATATTCAGCGAGAACCTTGCCTCACCGCGGCAGGTGGTAAACGCCGACCTCGTGCGCAAGGCGATAGCCATACTCGGGCGGGCGGACGAGTTCGGAGAACCGCGCCGCAGACCGGAGGGAAGGCAGGCTCAGGCCGACATCAAATGCCTGCGCCGTTCGCGCAGCAACAGGGTAATAGGCGGCGTATGCGGCGGACTGGCGGCCTATTTCGGCATAGACGTAGCGGTCGTACGCCTGCTGATGTTCCTGCTCATCTTCTTCGGCGGTATCAGCCTGTGGGTCTATATCATCCTGTGGATAGTGATACCTTCCGAGGCGTGAAATACGCCGTGCCGGCCGGCACGGACGCGGTCTGCAGCCGCGGCGGAAACAATGTATATAAACATAAAAGTCAAGAAAATGGAAATCATCAACGACAATAGGGAGCCCAGGAGGCTCTACCGCAGCCGCCGGCGCATCATCGGCGGCGTATGCCAGGGACTGGCCGATTATTTCAACGTGGACGTCGTACTCGTACGCATCATAGCTCTGTTCGCCCTCTTCTGCTTCTCGGCAGGGTTCTGGGTCTATCTGGTGCTGTGGATAGCCGTACCGCTCGAACCGGCTTCGGCGAACGGCGGCGATAATTACGGAAGGAGCTGAACATGGAACCCATCAATGTAGACAATGCAAAAGCGCAGATGCGCAAAGGCATCCTGGAGTACTGCATCCTGCTGATACTGTCGCGGGGCGACTCCTATGCTCCGAAAATCATTGCGGAGCTCAAAAACGCCCGGATGATAGTGGTGGAGGGTACGCTCTACCCCATCCTGACGCGTCAGAAGAACCAGGGACTCCTGTCGTACCGCTGGGAAGAGTCCCCGCAGGGCCCTCCCCGCAAATACTACTCCATCACGGACAAAGGCCGCGAGGCGCTGTCGCAGCTCGATGTCTCGTGGGATGAACTGATAGCACAGATAGCACAAATCCGCGGCCGCTAACAGCAGGCCGTCCAAATTTCCGCACAGATGAAAGAGGTTGTGAAAGTGAGCATATCGGGCATCGCGTTCTCGTTCGACGCCGAGGCCTACCAGGTGATGAAGGATTACCTCGACAAGCTCGAAACAGGGTATGCGAAGAAACCCGACGGCCGCGAAATCGTGGCCGACATCGAAGCGCGTATCGCAGAACTCATACTGAACGAACAGGAGAGCGACAACGTGGTGAGCCGCGCACTCGCGGAATCGGTGGTGGCGCAGCTCGGTTTTCCGGACGATTTGGATACGGAAGAAGAACCGCCCGTGGAGAAGATTCCGAAAAGGCTCTACCGGAATCCCGACGGGGCGGTACTCGGCGGCGTATGCTCCGGACTGGCTGCCTATTTCCGTACCGACCCCGTATGGATAAGGCTCGCATTCTTCCTGCCGATGCTGCTGGTCATCTTTCCCACGGGCGACGCTTCGGCCTTTTTCGGTTCGATGTTCGTCATGTTCGTCGTCCTGTACATCATTCTCTGGATAGCCATTCCCATGGCGCGGACACCGCGGCAGAAACTCGAAATGCAAGGAGAAAAAGTGACTGCATCCTCCATACGGCAGACCTTCGCAGGGGACGCCTCGGCCATGCCGCCCTCCCCGAAGCGCCAGCGGTCGGCATCGGTCTGGGCGGATATCGTCTATGGGCTGGGACGCATCCTGCTCTTCCTGCTCAAAGCAGTAGTATTCTTCATCGCACTGGGCGTCGGCATCGCAGCCATCGGATGTTTCATCGCCATCATAGCCGTCCTGTTCAGCGCAGAACTGGTCGGCGGACGGATGGTACTGGAAAACTTCTCCGGCCTCGAGGGCATTACGCCCGGTCTCTATGCCGGACTGACGCTGCTGGCGATACTGATACCCCTCGTCCTCCTCGGATACTTCCTGCTCAAGGTACTCTTCGGCTCGAAAACCAACCGGACATTTCTGCTCGTCACATCGGTCATCTGGATGGCACTCGTGGTTTACCTCTCGGTCGTCACCATGCACAATGCCGACAGACTGCGCGACGGCGCCCGCAGACTCGAATACGAAATAGAGGAGTACGACGACTTCTACGACTGGTACCGGCACACGCCCGCCCTGCCCGATGATTGGGACGAACAGGGCGAGTGGAAAGAAGAGGAACTCCGCAAAGACAGCAGCATCGACGACCTCTACCGCGAATACCGCGAAGAGGACTGGGAAGATGACAATGTCCATGTAGAGATAACCGAACAGGACGGCAGGGTCACCATCCGCAAGGTGGTGGTCCATCCCGACAATCCGGCCGATACGCTCAGCGACGAACGCATCGTCATAAGCCGTCCCGGCAGGTATCCGGACCGGGGAAACGATTGAAAAACTTTAAAAATTCATACACATGGAAGTAATAAACGACAGCAGACTGCCCGAGCAGCCGCACAGGAAAGGGGAGACCAACATAGCCGGCAACATCTACCTCGGCATCATCCTCGTCGCCATCGGAGTGATATGGCTCTTCTACAACACCGGCTGGATAGGCTACGGACTGTTCAACGCCCTCTTTTCATGGCAGATGCTGCTGGTAGCCACGGGAGGTTACCTGCTTGCGGTCCGCCGCTGGAGCGCAGGCGTGATAATCGGAGGACTCGGAGTCTTCTTCGTAGTCATGGACGCACTGGACATCAGCCTATCCTTCAACAAAATCGTCCTGCCGATACTGGTCATGGCAGCAGGCATCGCGCTGATAGTATCGCGGCTGGGAAAACGGTAAGCGGCACCGGGGTTCCTGCCCGTACGGACGGGACCTCGGTACATACTGCCGCCGAACAGCGGGTGGTCTCCGCCCTACTTGGCCCCGCACTTGGCAAACCTGTCAAAATAGATGTTCTTGCCATTGACAGAGAGCGGCACGGCATAGATGATGGCACAGTCATCGAGAAAGCCCAGCTCCTTCGCGGCAACGCCCGCCGAATAGAGAATCCGGTTGTCCACCCGGCAGTCCGCCGCTATGGCAACGGCGCTCCCTACGGCAATGCCGAGGTCGGTGACGTCGAATACGCACGGAACGGCCGGCGCACTGTCGCGTTTTTCGCGGCAGGTAGGGTATCCGCACAGTCCGCAGTTCAATCCCCGCACCGCACGGCGGGTACCGATGAGGACGACGGCTTGGGAGTTCTCCACATTGTCGGCATCGCGCAGGAAGAAGGCCTTACTGTCGCGTTCGCCTATCTCACGCATCTTGCGGGCAAGACGGGAAAGGCGCGACAGACCCAATGCGGCGATTTCGAGATTATCCACTCCACACCCCTTGGGTGCCGTCCTCGCAGCCGACATCATCGCCTTGGCCACCGACATAACGTACTCTTCCCTTGATTCGTTCTCTCTGATTATCATAACGTTTTATATTTTACACTGACCCGGCCGCCTGCGGCGGCACATGCAAAGATACCGGTAATCCGGGCGAACGAACAAACGACAGGGGATGAAAATATTTCCGGAACCGCAGAACACGAAGCGGCTGCGGAAAGTTTGGAGCGGAAATTGCGGAAATAATCAATCGGAAAACAGAAATTTGTTCAAACACCAACTCATTAAAAACATCTTATTCATGAAAAAATTAGCATTCCTGTTGATCGGCCTGGTCGCACTCCAGGCGACGGCATTCGCAGCAGACGACAAACCCGTCAAGGTCACGGACCTGCCCCAGACGGCACAGCAATTCATCTCGGACCATTTCTCCGGCCATAAGGTGGCGATGGCGAAAATGGATTCGGAACTCTTCGAAAAGAGCTACGAAGTCATCTTCACCAACGGCGACAAGGTGGAATTCGACCGTTCCGGCGAATGGACGGAAGTACAGTACCGGGAGGGTGCGGTACCTGCCGCGATAGTCCCTGCCGCAATTACGAAATACGTCACCGAGAACTATCCGGACGCCTACATCAGGAGTATCGAACGCGACCGCCACGCCTACGAAGTCAACCTCTCGAACCGGTGGGAAATCAAGTTCGACCTCAACTTCAACGTCATCGACCTGGACAATTGACCCGACCGCGGGTTTGAAACCTGCGCACATCGTTAACCCCATACAGAAACCGTTTATACACCGTCGGTCGGCAGCTTACTGCCGACCGACGGTGTATACGACAATACGGGAACCTCTGCCTTGCTTCCTCCCGATTCCCGCCATCACCTGATGCGGGCGTATATTTTCCATGAATACACATCAAAAAACGACGCATCGCTTTGTCTATTCTTATATTTTACCTAACTTTAGTCTAAAGAAATACCACACTTATACACAAATACTCTAAACAGCTTTTAAAATGAAAAATTTCCTATTGCCGGTATTGGCAGCGATGCTGATGATACCGACGGCCTGCAGCAAAAGCGGCCATGCTGAACCGCCGGAACCGCTTCCGCGGGGACTGAGCTACTTTTATGTACAGAACAATCTGGATATAGACCTTGAGTTTTCAGGGCCTCATTATCAAGAGCCGGGAACTAATATCGTTCTGGAAGGATATTTTAGACCGGGAACGCCTGACCTCCCGAAAAGGTTCCAAGTCAATTTATACCGTAAAATACTTTTACCTGCACATACCAAAACGCTCGTAAAAGTATTTGAAAGCCCGGACAATACCGAACCGTTCAACTGTTTCTACTACTCCGATATCATCACGTTCCATGGAATATGCCAAGTATATCCGAAAGGAGATTGGGATTGGCGTCATAAAAATATATGGTCTTACGAACATTGGTACTATACGCGTACCGGTCAATGGACGGCCGAGTACGTTATGACCGTCGACCACGATATCTGGAACGATTGGTAGCAACCGATAATGCCTAAACACATCTTTAAACCCTAAAATTATGAAACCTGTTTCCAAATCCATTGCAGCATTGCTTGCTGCATCCATTCTGTTTTCTTGTACCGCAAACGAGAAAGAACATCAGGCAACACCAACGACGATTACGAAACCATAGCCGTCCTCGGACCGAACGAAGATACTTATTTCGACACATCCATCAACGTCAAGGCCGGATACAAATACAAAGAAGTCATCGAGTTAGGGGTAGCAGCACAAATCACACTGCATTTCCCGCAAACGGACAAGTACTGCGGGGAGAGTTCCATGCTCTATTTCGAGAATCCGGAACAATGGCTGGATTTCCCGAATTACGGGGCCCGGATACTGCTCAGCGAACAACCGTAAATCCAACTCGCATCGGTACGGGATATGCAAAAGGCCGGCAGACAGCCGGTCTTTTGCATTCGGGGGCGTCGTGCGCAGCAGGAGCGGCGGACGCAAGGACGAAACAAACGGGGGAAAGCGGTATCGCTTCCCCCCGAATGACGCTGTCGGCCGTTCTGACCGGACATGACTTTATGCTGTCATTTCGCCTGTTCTTCGAAATACTTGTCCGCCACACGCGGCATCTCCTTCTGGTACTCGCCCTTGAGGAGCTTCTCGCGGCAGGCTTCGAAACAGTTGAGCGTGTACTCCACATCTTCGAGGGTATGCACCGCCGTCGGAATGATGCGCAGGATGATTTCGCCCTTGGGTATCACCGGATAGGTCACGACGGAGCAGAAGAGGTTGAACCGCTCGCGCAGGTCGTACACGAGGTTCGTGGCCTCGTTCACGCCTCCTTTCATATAGACGGGCGTCACGGGCGAGAGCGTACCGCCGATATCGAATCCCTTGTCGCGGAATCCCTGCTGCAGGGCACGGGTTATCGTCCAGAGCCGCTCGCGGTATTCGGGATGCGTTTCGATAAGCTCGAGGCGCTTGAGCGCACCGATTACCATCGGCATCGGAAGGCTTTTGGCAAACTGCTGCGAACGCATGTTGTAACGGAAGAAATCTATCAGATATTTGTCACCGCAGACGAAGGCACCGATACCGGCCATCGACTTGGCGAAAGTGTTGAAGAGGACATCCACCCCGTCCACGCAGTTAAAATGGTGGGCGGTACCGCGTCCGTCGGGGCCCATCGTCCCGAAACCGTGGGCATCGTCCACGAGGAAGGTGAAATCGAAATCCTTCTTCATCGCCACGATTTCGTCCAGCTTGCCGAGGTCGCCCTTCATGCCGAACACACCCTCCGTAATGACGAGAATGCCGCCGCCGGTCTCCTTCACCAGTTCCGACGCCCGGGCGAGCTCCACGCGGAGCCGCTCCATGTCGTTGTGCGGATAGACGAAACGTTTGCCCATGTGCATGCGCAGTCCGTCGATGATGCAGGCGTGCGCCTCGGAATCGTAAACTACGGCGTCGCGGCGCGTCAGCAGGCAGTCGATAATGGATATCATCCCCTGATAGCCGAAGTTGAGCAGGAACGCATCCTTCTTGCCCACGAATTTCGCCAGACGGCGCTCCAGCTCCTCATGGTATTTGGTCTGCCCGCTCATCATGCGTGCGCCCATGGGAGCGGCCATGCCGAACTCCACGGCGCCGATGGCGTCGGCCTTGCGTACCTCCGGATGGTTGGCCAGTCCGAGGTAGTTGTTGAGGCTCCAGTTGAGAACCTCCTTGCCGCGGAACTTCATGCGGGGTCCTATGTCGCCCTCCAGCTTGGGGAATGCGAAATAGCCGTGTGCATAATCGATATACTGCCCAATCGGGCCGCCGGAATTATTCCTGATTCTCTCTAAGATGTTCACTTGAATTATGTTTTTGAGGTTATATATCAAACCGTTCGGCGAATCGCCGAAGAGACCGGACAAATTTAGCCATTATTACCGAAAGTAAGAGAAAATGCAATAAACTTTTTTGCATCTCGTTAAAGTTACGTAACTTTGTGCGCATTTGTACCGTGCGCGCCTGCAAACCATCACAGCCATGACAAAACCGGTCCTGAAAATAACGGTCTGTTCCGCAGTCCTGCTTTTGGCAGCAGGCTGCAGCGGTTATAACAAACTGCTGAAAAGCAACGACAGGGAGCAGATGTACAAGGCAGCGCTCGACTACTTCGAGAAGGGGAAATTCGACAAAACGCTGCAGCTCTTCGAGGAGATAGCGCCCTACTATCAGGGTACCGTCCGCGAAGACACCATCCTGTTCTACACGGCCGACGCACACTTCCGGTCGCGTGATTACCAGCTCAGCTCCATGGAGTTCGACGACTTCAGGCGCCGCTTCGGACGGAGTCCTTTCGTGGAGGAGGCGGAATACAAATACGCCATGGGTTTCTATTACATGTCGCCGCCGGCCAACCGCGACCAGACATCGACCTACATGGCGATAACCAGCATCAACGAATACCTGCAACGCTATCCCAACTCGCTGAAGAAGCAACTGTGCCTCATACGTCTCGACGAACTGCAGCAGACGCTGTACGACAAATCGTTCATCAACGCACGGACGTATTACAAGATAGGCCGTTACAAATCGGCGGTCGTCGCCCTGCGGAATGCGCTCAGGGAGTACCCCGAAACACCGCACCGGGAGGAGATACTCTACCTCACCGTGAAATCGTGCTACGAACTGGCGGCCAACTCGGTCCATGCGCTGCAAACGGACCGTTACCTCGATATGCTGGACGCATATTACACGTTCATTTCCGAATTTCCGGAGAGCGGATACCGCCGCGAACTCGACCGGTTGCAGAAAACCGCGAGGGAATACCTCGACAAACACCAGAGCGAAGCAACAGAATAAGAACAAGTATACCATGGACATCAAGAAAAATAACGTGCCCAACAACACGGTGACGCGAAAACTCACCGACATCGACGCACAGACAGGCAACATATACGAATCCGTCGTGGTCATATCGCGCCGCGCCAACCAGATAGCCACGCAGCTCAAACAGGAACTCAACCGGAAGCTCGCCGATTTTTCAAGCACCACCGACACGCTGGAGGAGACTTTCGAGAACAGGGAACAGATAGAGATATCCCGCTACTACGAAAGGCTTCCGAAGCCTACCCTCATCGCAACGGAGGAGTTCCTCGAAGGAGAAGTCTATTTCCGCAACGCGACGCCCGAGACAGAGCAGCAGTAACCGCCGGCTTCGGGAGCCTGCGGAAGAACGGACCCTCTGCCGTCGTGCGGCAGAAAGCACAGAATGTACACTCCGCCGTCCGTTCGGCACAGTCCCATGAACCCATGTTTTCAGGAAAACACATACTGTTGGGCGTAACGGGCAGCATCGCAGCCTACAAGGCCGCCGTGCTCACGCGCAGCCTCGTCAAAGAGGGAGCCGAGGTCAAGGTTGTCATGACGCCGCTGGCCAAACAGTTCATCACCCCCCTCACGATGGCCACGCTCTCCCGCCACCCCATCCTCGTGGATTTCTTCAATCCGGAGAACGGGGAGTGGAACAGTCATGTGAGCCTGGGAACGTGGGCCGACCTCTACCTAATCGCGCCCGCCACGGCCAACACCATCGGGAAAATGGCCCACGGAATCGCCGACAACCTACTGTTGACATGCTATCTGTCGGCACGCTGCCCCGTCGCTCTCGCTCCGGCCATGGACCTCGACATGTACGCCCACCCCACAACGCAGGAGAACATCGAAAAACTGCGGAATCTCGGCGTACGCATCATCGAACCGGGCTCCGGAGAGCTGGCGAGCGGCCTGACGGGAAAGGGCCGCATGGCCGAACCGGAAGAAATCATCGAACAGGTGCGCGGGCTCCTTCCCTGACCATGTCGCTCCAAGGCAGATACCTCATCGTTACGGCAGGCCCGACCATCGAGCCGCTGGACCCCGTACGCTTTCTCTCCAACCACTCCTCCGGGAAGATGGGCTATGCGATAGCCGGCGCACTCGCCGCCCGCGGAGCGCATGTCGCACTCGTGAGCGGCCGTACTTGCCTTCCGACTCCGGCCGGCACCGAACGCATCGACGTACTCTCCGCCGAAGAGATGTACCGTGCAGTGATGGAACGTTTCCCGCAGGCGGACGGCGCCGTGATGTGCGCAGCAGTGGCCGACTATACTCCTGCGGAGGTCAGTCCGACAAAAATCAAGAAAGGGGACGGCGAAATGGTCGTCCGCCTGAAACGCACGAAGGATATCGCAGCGGAAGCAGGCCGGATGAAGGGGCATCGGCTGCTGGTCGGTTTCGCACTCGAAACGGACAACGAGCGGAACAACGCCCTCGACAAGATGCGCCGCAAGAACTTCGACTTCATCGTGCTCAACTCCCTACGCGACAAGGGAGCCGGATTCTCCGGCGACACGAACAAAATCACCGTCATAGACAGGCAGGGACACACCGACGAATACCCGCTGGAGGCAAAAACCGCCGCCGCGGCACGCATCGCCGACCGCATCGAAGCGTGGTTCGCCGCCGTACCGGAAAAACGGTAATCCCGACGAGCGGGGAAGGCCTCCCCTGTCCCGCATTTCCGTATCCGCCGCCGAACGCCGGCCTTTTCGTGCCGTTCAAAAAACAAGATTGCGCCCGAACGGAAATCGGTTTGCCATTATCCGGTTTTTATCACTATTTTTACGGGGTAAATTTCCAAGGCAGAGTCATGAGAAAAGGATTAACCGTTTTAGCTATGGCAATCGTTTCATTAGGGGCACCCTCCTGCATCGAACTGAAACAACCTCAGGAGCAGGTACAGACGGAGGAGTTCAAATGGGTAGTGGATACGTTCGACGACATCAAAGTATTGCAGTACAAAGTACCCGGCTTCGAGAACCTCTCCCTTGACCAGAAGAAACTCATCTACTACCTCAACCAGGCCGCCCTGAGCGGACGGGATATCATCTTCGACCAGAATTTCAAATACAATCTTCCCATACGCCGGACACTGGAGGCGATTTACACGAACTACCGCGGCGACCGCACTACAGCCGAATGGAAGGCCTTCGAGAAGTATCTCAAGAAGGTGTGGTTCGCCAACGGCATCCATCACCACTATTCGAGCGACAAGTTCACTCCGGAATTCAGCGAAGTCTATTTCGATACGCTCGTGGCATCGGTTCCGGCAGAGAAGCTGCCGCACGACTTCGGTTCCGCGGAACAGCTGACGGCAATCATCAAGCCGGTCATCTTCGACCCCGCTCTCTATCCGGTACGGGTGAATCAGGCAGCCGGAGCCGACCTGCTGAAGAGTTCGGCGATGAATTACTACGACGGGGTATCGCAGCGCGAGGCGGAGGCATTCTACGCACGCATGGCCAAACCGGGCGACCCGCAGCCGATTTCTTACGGTCTCAACTCACAGCTCGTCAAGCAGAACGGAAAACTTACGGAACGTGTCTGGAAGACAGACGGCATGTATGCGCCCGCCCTCGAGAAGATAGTCTATTGGCTCGAAAAGGCCGCCGAAGTGGCCTCCCCCGTCCAAAAGGAAACGATAGAGGCGCTCATCTCGTTCTATAATACCGGCGACCTGAAAGAGTACGACCGGTTCAACATCCTCTGGGTGCAGGATACGGCCAGCATGGTGGATTTCGTGAACGGCTTTACGGAAGTGTATGGCGACCCCCTGGGGTACAAGGCATCGTGGGAAGCCATGGTGAACTTCAAAGATATGGATGCCACCCGTCGCACAGAAATCATCAGCGCCAATGCACAGTGGTTTGAAGACCACTCGCCCATACAGGAGAAATACAGGAAAAAGGAGGTGAAAGGGGTATCGGCGAAAGTCATCAATGCCGCGATACTCGGCGGCGACTGCTATCCTGCCACGCCGATAGGCATCAACCTCCCCAACGCCGACTGGATAAGGAAGGACTACGGTTCCAAATCCGTCACGATACAAAACATCACGCAGGCATACGCCGAGAGCAGCAAGGGCAACGGGTTCATCGAGGAGTTCATCTTCCGGCCCGAAGACCGCGAACGCATCACATTGTACGGAACCATCGGCGACAACATGCACACCGACCTGCACGAATGCCTCGGCCACGGTTCGGGGCAGCTCGCACCGGGCGTGAAAGGCGACGAGCTGAAACAGTACGGCTCGGTGCTGGAGGAGGCGCGTGCCGACCTCTTCAGCCTCTACTACATGGCCGACCCGAAGATGGAGGAGCTGGGGCTGCTGCCGGACGCGGAGGTGGCCAAGGCACAGTACGCCTCCTACATCTCGAACGGCATGATGACGCAGCTCGCACGCGTGGAACTGGGCAAAGACATCGAACAGACGCACATGCGCAACCGCAAAATGATAAGCGAATGGGCTTACGAACTGGGGCGCAGGGAGAATGTCATCGAGAAGGTAGTCAGCGACGGGAAGACCTATATCGTCGTCAACGACTTCGACAAGCTGCGTACCCTCTTCGGAAAGATGCTCCGCGAAGTGCAGCGCATCAAGTCGGAGGGCGATTTCGTGGCGGGACGCGACCTGGTGGAACGGTACGGCGTCAAGGTGGACCGCAAACTGCACGAAGAGGTGCTCGAACGCTACGGCAAACTCGGTATCCAGCCTTACAGCGGCTTCGTGAACCCGATATACACTCCTGTCATGGAGGGCGGCGAAATCGTGGACATCATCTACGAGTACCCGAAAAGTTACACGGAACAGATGCTGGACTACTCGTCGAGGTACTCTTTCCTCCCTTCGGTGAACTGACGCGGGGTACGTTTTTTCGAATGCCGGCATACCCCGGAAGGTATTCCCGCGTTCTTACGGAGACAACCCTTGTCGCCTCAGCGGGCGATTGAGTATACGGACCTTATGAAAAAGATGAAGATAAAAAAAGAAACACTGAAGCGGGCGGGCATCATCACCGGCGGGGCTGCCGTTGCCGTGGCCATCGTCCTGCTCCTCCTCTTCGGGACGAAACGGTGCTCACACCCGGCGGAGAGAAGCCTCCTCTCCGAAGAGGAAGAGATGTCGGCCCCCAATCTCATGTACGGCATCGAATATGAAAACTACGACGTCATCACGGAGAAGGTCGGCAGCGGACAAACCCTGTCGCACATCCTCGACGGCCTCGGCGTAGGCCCGGCCACGGTGGACCGCATCGACCGCGAAAGCAGGTCGGTATTCGACATGCGCGGTATGCGGGCGGGACAGCCCTACACGGCCTTCATGGAACACGATTCGCTCGGACGGAGGCTGCGCCACTTCGTTTACGAGAAGAATCCCACGGATTACATCGTGGTATCGCTCGCAGGCGACTCCGTAACGGTCAGGCAGGAGAGCAAGGAGGTGAAACTGGTACGCCGCAAGGAGACGGCGAAGATAGACAAGACGAACAATTCGCTGTGGAACGCTACGATTGCTGCCGGCATGCCGGCAAGCATTCCATGCGAAATGGAGGACATATTCGGCTGGAGCGTGGATTTCTTCGGGCTTCAGGAGGGCGACGAATTCACGGTCATCTTCGACGAGCGGTGGATTGACACCGTTCGGGTAGGTACCGGCATGGTGTGGGGAGCAGAGTTCCGGCACAACGGCAAACTCTACCGTGCCATCCCCTTCCGGCAGGACGGACGGGTGGCTTATTGGGACGAGAACGGCAACAGCCTGCGCCGACAGTTCCTGAAGGCCCCGCTGAAATACACGCGCATCAGTTCGCGTTTCTCCCCCTCGCGCCTGCACCCGATATACAAAGTGCGCCGACCGCACCTCGGCGTCGACTACGCCGCTCCTGCGGGGACGGAAGTGGTAGCCATCGCCGACGGCGTGGTAACCGAAAAACGGTGGGACAGCAAGGGCGGCGGCAATATCCTCAAGATAAAACACGCCAACAACTACATTTCAGGCTACCTGCACCTGAAGGGATACGCCAGAGGAATAACCGTTGGCAAACGGGTATCGCAAGGCGAACCGATAGCTTACGTCGGAAGTACCGGAGCATCGACCGGCCCGCACCTCGATTTCCGCATCTGGAAGAACGGGACGGCCATCGACCCGCTCAAAATTCCCTCCGACCCGGTGGAACCGATAAGCCCGGCGAATCGGGAAGCCTTCGAATATTTCAAAACCAACATAATCGCCGAACTGGAGGGAGAGGTTCCCGACGATGAAAAAATCGTCAGCCTCGACTATACGCCCGTGCAGCAGCACCGGATAGAAGACCTCGCCGGCAGCGACGAATAGCCCCACCGGGGGCCGGTACCTCCTTTCCCGAGGAGAGCCCGCGGGATGAGCGCTCCGCAGCACTGGAAGCCAGAGGCCGATTACGTCAGCGCCCCCTGCACAAAACCGCAACTGCTGCACCGGGCGGCAGATAAAAAGCAGGAGGCAACAACGAACCGGCAAGAAGCCGAAAACTGCCGGCAAACGACCGAAAACAGCGGGAAGAAAATCCCGGCCTGAACCGATTCGCTCCGGGTCTTCGGTCAGAATATCCGGCAGGAAAGAGCACGATTACGTACATGGCAAACGGGAAACATACGGACAACGGGGTAGACCAACGCATCGTCAAGTTCATCGGCCGCCACCACGTCATGACAATCGCGTCGGCGGCAACCGAATGCGGGCCCTACTGCGCCAACCTCTTCTATGCCTACATCCCGGAACGCAACCTTTTCGTATTCACCTCCGACGACCGCACGAGGCACTACCGCGAAATGTACCTGAACGGACGCGTAGCGGCCACCATCGTCCTCGAAACGCGCACCGTCGGTCAGGTGCAGGGTCTCCAGATACTCGGCCGCGCCGCCCTCGCCGAAGGAGAAGTTGCAGGAGAGGCCCGCAGTGCCTACCTGCGGAGATTTCCTTACGCCGTCGTGGCCGACCTCACGCTGTGGACGATGCGTCCGACCTCCATGAAATTCACCGACAACCGGCTCGGTTTCGGCAAAAAACTCCTGTGGCATGAATAACGCACGGAACACCGCCCCCGACCTTGGAAAATTTCACGGCCGACGCATCGCAGTCACCGGGGCGACGGGTATGCTCGGCAGCCATCTCGTGGCAGAACTGCTCCGTGCCGGTTACACCGACATCACGCTTCCGGTACGCGATGCGGCCCGCATCGCCGTCACGGAGGCCGCCCTCCGAAGGCTCGGCGTACACGCCCCCGAAGGCGCGCTGAAAATCATCGAAACACCGCTGACCGACCCCGTCCGGCTGGACGAAAAGGTACGGGACATCGATACGGTATTCAACTGTGCGGCGCGTATCATGTCGGGCGACATGACCACGGAACAGCTCATCGCCAACAACGTGGCCATCGCCCGTTCCGTCACCAACTGGTGCCTGACCACCGGCGTACGCAAACTGATACACGTGAGTTCCATCTCCGCCCTCGGCAATCCGACGGGCCCCGGCCTCCCTGTCACGGAGGAGTGCGACCCCGAAAGCGTGACGGATTATGCGGCTTACGGACAGAGCAAATACTACTCCGAACAGGAGGTACGCCGGGGTGCGGCGGCAGGACTCCCGACCGTTATCGTTTCGCCGGGCGTCATACTCGGCGAGGGCGATACAACAAGCAACAACAGCGCGGCGCTCATCCCCGCCATCAGCTGCGGACAGCCCTTTTATACCGAAGGGCTGATGTCCTACGTCGATGTACGCGACGTAGCGAGGGCCATGGTGCTGCTCGACGCAGCCCCGCAGGCCGTCGGAGAGCGGTTCATCCTCTCGGCCGGCGACCTGAGCTATCGGGAACTCATCACCCTCGGCGCCAGGGCCGCCCATCGGCCGCGTCCTTTCATCCGCATCGGGAAGGGGGCCGTCGATTTCGCATACGGCTGTATGCGAACAGGCATCGCACTGCATCTGATACGCGACCGGGGCGTCACACGGGAGAACCTCGGCAGCGTCCTGCGGACGACACGTTACGACGGTTCAAAGATAACGAGGTACTGCGACTTCACCTATACGCCGCTCCCCGAAACGGTGGAACGGGTGGTCGCAGCCTCCCGAAACAGAAAAAAGAAGAGAGAGGCATGACGAACATCTCGGTCATCATCGTGGCTGGCGGTTCGGGCACACGAATGGGAGCCGCCGTACCGAAACAGTTTCTCCCTCTGGAGGAAGAGGAGACCATACTGGAAGCGACGCTGCGGAGATTTCTCGCGGCGCTGCCGGACAGCGAAATCGTCGTCGTACTTCCCGCCGCCGAAACGGAACGCTGGCGGGAGATATGCCGGCAGCGGGGCATATCGGAGACCCACCGGTTATGCTCCGGCGGGGCAACGCGCTTCGAATCGGTCCGGAACGGAATCGCAGCGCTCGGTCCGTGCGACTATATCGCCGTGCACGACGGCGTAAGACCGCTCGTCACGGAACGCCTCATCCATACATGCGTCGCAACGGCGGAACGATACGGGACGGCCGTCCCCGCCATACGCCCTGCCGACTCGTTCCGAAGAGTCGATGCGACGACGGGGGAGAACCGGCCGGTAAACCGCGAGACGCTGCGGGCGGTACAGACGCCGCAGGTCTTCCGCGCCGACCTGCTGTGCGGAGCCTACACGGCCGACTACCGTCCGGAATTCACCGACGACGCTTCGGTGGTGGAGGCGAACGGAGGAGAGGTGACGCTCTGCGAGGGCGAACGCACCAACATCAAGATAACCTCACCCGAAGACCTCCCCATCGCACGCGCCCTGCGGCATGCGGGAGACGGAAAAGAGACGGACAGCCTATGAAACGACGCACAACGGTAAAAGACACGTTCCGCATCTTCGACTACGGCCGGATGGACCGCAGGGCCGTGCGGCTCACGGTATGCTGGCTCCTGCTGCTGGCCGCCATCCTGGCCGCCGTATGGTTCTTCTGGGGGGAAGGGGGCTACATCACGGCATGGGCCGTCTCCCTGCTCGGGGCCGTCGTCCTGCTCTACGTCATGTCCATCCCCCGCAGGGTGGTGGTGGGCGACACGGCCCTGGAGATACGCTGTATCGTGGAGATAACCCACATCAAATACGCCGACCTGCGGAGCATCCGGCGCATTCCGCCCGAAACGATGAAAAAGAAGTTCGTCTTCTTCGGCAGTTACGGTTTTTTCGGATACTACGGCTACTATATCGACGGCAAAAGCTGGGAAACGCTGAAGCTCTACTGCAAGCAGTGGGACAACTTCATCGAGATTACGGACGCCTACGAAAAACGCTACATCATCAGCAGTCCGGCTCCCGACGACCTCGTTGCCGCCGTCACCAGGGCCATCCGCTACTACTCCGATTCGGCCTCCGGCGAATGACCGGCAGCGGAGATACCGCTCCGCCGCACGCTCCTTCCACGTTAGGACAAAATATCCTAAATTTGCGGCGCCCGCCTTTCGCGGCATGACCACGCCATGAACGTAAAGACCAAAGGATACATGCTCGCCTGCATATCGGCAGTCACATACGGAACGATACCGCTCTTCGCACTTCCCGTCAAACACGCCGGCTACTCGTTCGATACCGCGCTTTTTTACCGGTTCCTGTTCAGCGCCATCCTCATCGGCGTCTACCTGTCCGCGAAAAAGACCGACATGCGCGTTTCGGGAAAGGAGCTGGGGACGCTCGCCCTTCTGGGAGTGATGTATTCGCTTTCGGCCCACTTTCTGTTCGTAGGATACGACTACATGTCCGCCGGAGTGGCCTCGACCATTCTGTTCCTGTATCCCGTCTTCGTGGCACTGATAATGGGACTCTTCTTCAGGGAGAAACTCTCATGGGTGATGTGGGGGGCGATAGCCCTCGCGCTGCTGGGTGTCGGCATACTCAACGGAACCGGCGGGGAGGGAGGGGTGAATCCCGCCGGAATGGTGGCGGTTCTGCTCTCGGCCCTCGCCTACGCCCTCTACATGATAATCGTGAACAAATCCTCGGTCGGAAAGATGGAGGGGACGAAAGTCACCTTCTACTCCATGCTGTTCTGCACCGCCTTCTTCCTGCTGCGGGCCCTCTCGCGGGATTCGTTCACCCCGGCCATGACATTCGGCACGGGCATCAACATCCTGCTGTTCGCCCTCGTCACCACCGTCATCTCGCTCATAACGCTCGTCAATGCCATCAAACTCATCGGTTCGACGCCGACCGCGGTCATGGGTTCGCTCGAACCCGTCGTGGCGGTATTCATCAGCGTCGCCGTCTTCAACGAACCCCTGACCGGCCGGCTGGTCACAGGCATCCTGCTGATAATCGGCGCCGTAACGCTCACGATACTCTCCGAACACGTCGCCGAAGCGATGAAAAACATCCCGTTCATCCGCAGGAGATAGACCGGCAGCCGCCCGGCACCGCACCGCCGGGTATGCCAATGTCATTTTTTGGTAAATAATGAAAAAAACATTACTTTTGTATTACTTCGGATATTCGGACGACAGGGGAAAATAACAGGACAAATCAGGGAATGTTCCGTCTACGACACTTCATAACGGTGGCAGCGGTCTGTATGATGGCCGCAGGCTGTACGAGCAGGGACGACGGGAGAGTCAATATGGAGATACTCCTCTCGACGGTGTGGTGCGGGGAGCGCTTCACGCCCGACATACAGCAGAACACCGTTCCGGAGAGGGATGCGGAATCCGCCCTGTTCCTCTATATATTCGGAGAAGACGGAATCTTGTCGGTCTTCGCCGCGGAAGGGGGAGGAACCGCCTCGGAGCCCGTCGAACAACTGCGGTACATCTACACCCCCAAAGCCGCGGAGATGGTGATAGATTCGTACGGAACGTTCACCGTGCGGGAGATATCGGTCGAGCGGTTGTGGCTGGAAGGAGTCACCGGCAGCCTCGACCTTCGGTTCCATGCGGACACGGACACGGTTCCGGAAGGGGGACAAACCGCCGTTCCGCACAACGGACAAACGAGATAAACAATGCGCTGGAAAAACCTCATCCTCACGCTGGCCGCCATCCCGGCACTCTGCCTGCTCCAGTCCTGCGACGCAGGAAAGGAAGAGACGCTGATGAACGACCTGACGGAGGGATACTGGCGGGAGGAACAGGACGAAAACAAACTGCTGGTACGCTTCTCCGGTTCCGAAAGTCTTTTCTACTACGCCTGCTCCGGCCCGGACAAGACCGGCCGGTACGACGCATACTACGATACATCCATCCAATCCTATACGCAATACGCCATCGACGTCCGGAACGGGCGGCTCTGCCTGCTCCCCGACGCATGGTACGACATTCTCGTACTCAACAGTACCACCCTCACGCTGGGAACGGACGACGGGGAGACCGTAAAATTCATCAAGGTTCCGGCCGCGTCCGTTACCGTCATGTCCCGGGAAGATTATCTCGACAAACATCCGGAAACCCTTCCGGAAAATTAACCGAACCGAAAAAATGAAAACGATAGCGCAACGCTTTATCCTCTCCGTATCATTCGCAGCAGCCCTGCTGCTGGCCGGCTGCCACCTGAACGAAGAGAAAACGGCAGAAGAAGTACCGGATGCCGCACCGATATCCTACGAATATCTGTACGACTGCCTGTGGACGGTGGCCGACTTCGCGGAAAACGCCGACGGATTGCCCGAAATGCTGGCCGACACGAACGGCGCGGTCTTCTTTCAGAAGGCGGGCCATACGATGTCCGTATTCAGGAAACGGAACGACACGGACGAAAACACGAGCCTCAAAACGGCGTATGCCCTGGAGACTCAATGCACGTACAGCGTGGATACCGAAAGCGGCATCATCTCCGTCTCGGGCAAGGGCATGGAGTGCTACTTCCGCATCGAACGGCTGAACGACCGGGCCATGACGCTCTGCTACCGTTCCGACCGGAACGAATACGTGGCATTCTCACGCCGCCCGCTCTCCTCGGTAAATTTCGTGGAGTAGCGCAGAGCGCCGCCGGCGAGCCCCGCAATCTTGTCACCCTAAAATTTGCTCCCGGCATCTAAATATATTATCTTTGCAACCCGCATAAAGTGCCTTTTCAGACGTTTATAAAAGGATTTGCGTCGCAGAAACGGCAGGCCGCCGAACCGGCCGGAGGGGCGTTTGCGGCCGAAGCGAAACGGGGAAGAGAAAACAATCAAAATCAAACGCACAGATAATGAACATCACAAGAGAGAACCGCGAAGGCCAGGTCTCGGTCATCAAAGTTACCGTCGGCGAGTCCGACTACAACGAAGCAGTGGAGAAGAAACTGCGCGAATACCGCCGCAAGGCCAACATGCCGGGTTTCCGTCCGGGAATGGTGCCCATGAGCATCATCAACAAGACATACCGCAAGAGCACGATAGCGGAAACGGCCTACAAGATGGCATCCGACGCGGTTTTCGAATATCTCGACAAGGAGAAGATAGACTACGTGGGTGACGTCCTGCCGAGCGACGAGCAGGGAGCCTTCGACTTCGACAACAATACCGAACACGAATTCGTCTTCGAGGTGGGACTCGCGCCCGAAATCGACATCGAACTCTCCGAAAAGGATAAACTCACGAAGTACAAAATCAAGGTCTCCGACGAAATGCGCGAGGGTTACCGCACCAATTTCCTGCGCCGTTACGGCCGGCTGGTTGATGTGGACGAAGTTGCAGCAGACGAAGCGCTCACAGGTATCCTCGACAACGGCGAAATCAAGGTCGAGGAGGGTTACGTAGGCCTTATCTCCATGAACGACGAACAGCGCAAGCCGTTCATCGGCAAGAAAGTGGGCGACGAGCTGACGGTCAATGTCAATGAGCTCTATCCGAGCGCATCGCAGCGGGCATCGGTGCTGGGCGTCAAGGAGAAGGAGCTGGAAGCGGTCAATCCCGAATTCAAGTTCACCATCAAACAGATACGCAAATTCGCCGAACCGGAACTCAACGAGGAGTTCTTCAAGATGGTTTTCCCGGACGGCTCGGTGAAAGACGAAAAGGGGCTGGAAAAGTACATCGACGAACAGGTGGCCGCCGACCTCGCCCGCGAAACGGATTACGTATTCACCACCGAAGTACGCAACTTCCTCATCGAGAAGGCCAACCCCTCCATGCCGGAAGAGTTCCTCAAGAAGTGGCTCTATACCATCAACGAGGGCAAGTTCTCGATGGAGGATATCGAGAGGGAGTTCCCCGCATTCCTCAGGATGATGAAGTGGAACCTCGTACAGAAGAAACTCGCCGACCGTTTCGGAATCAAAGTGGAACAGGACGAGATGCTGGAAGAGGCCAAAGCCTACGCCGCCGCCCAGTTCGCACAGTACGGCATGGCCAACGTAGGCGACGAAACGCTCACGAAGTATGCCCACTCCATCCTCGGCAACAAGGAGGAGGCCAACAAGATACTCGACAGACTCTATGAAAAGAAGATAGTGGATGCGGTAACGCCCCTCGTAAAGGTCTCCAACAAGTCGGTGACACCGGAGGAGCTCGGCAAGATATTCGAGGCCATGACGAAATAGTCTTCAAGGCACGGACATACCATGCGTTTCCCCGTACCGCACTCCGGCACGGGGAAAACTTTCTCAATACGGACCCCGACGACGCCGAACCGTAAAAACGAGCGGCCCGGAGAAAAGCCGGAGACCGGAAAAGACGACAGACCCCCGGGCATTCTCCACGGAGAGAAAGCCCCGCCGGACGAGTACAAGGAGCCTTCGGGCGGCACAATAATTGCCTTCCGAAGGAGAGTCGGCACCGGCGGCAGACGCAGCAAACGGCAGAGAACGTCGTCCGGTACGGCGCGAAAGAAGCGGTTTCGCCCGCAGCAAAGCCATGCATAATGAACCGCTGCCGCCGCGCGTTATAACGGTATATTCACGCAAGTTTGCGCCAATCTAAAAATTACGCTCATGAAGAAGAACGATTTTGAAAAATACGCGACGGGCCATCTCGGTATCAATTCGCACACGCTGTACGATTACACCTCGTCCGTTACAGACTACGTGTCGCCGACCATCATCGAGGAACGCCAGCTCAACATAGCCACCATGGACGTATTCTCCCGCCTGATGATGGACAGGATAATCTTCCTCGGCGCCCCCATTACCGACGATGTGGCGAACATCATCCAGGCACAGCTGCTCTACCTCGAGGCGGCCGACAGCAGCAAGGATATCCGGATATACATCAACTCCCCCGGCGGTTCGGTCTATGCGGGGCTTGGCATATACGACACCATGCAGCTCATCGCACCGAGCGTATCCACGATATGTACGGGTATGGCGGCGAGCATGGCGGCCGTACTGCTGACCGCGGGCGAAAAGGGCAAGCGCACCGCCCTGCCCCACTCACGCGTCATGATACACCAACCCATGGGAGGCGCCCAGGGACAGGCATCCGATATCGAGATAACGGCGCGGCAGATAATCCAGCTCAAGAAGGAGCTCTACGAGATTCTCGCACGGCACAGCGGTGCGGACATCAAGACCATCGAAAAAGACGCCGACCGCGACTACTGGCTGACTGCGCAGGAGGCGGTGGAGTACGGCCTCGTCGACAACATAGTTACCAGCAAGAAAAAACGCGACAATGGCAAATAACAAAGGGACATACATCGAAGCGGACAAGTGTTCGTTCTGCGGCCTGCCGATAACGGAGGTAGGGGTGCTGTTCTCCGGTGCAGACGGTGCCGCAATATGCGACCAGTGCATAGAACGGGGATACGAAACCCTGATGGACAGACAGATGGCCGAGGAACAACTCCTCCGCGAAGAGACCAAACTGCAGCGGGAAGACCTCATGAAGCCTGCCGAGATAAAGGAGTTCCTCGACCAATACGTAATCGGACAGGACGATGCGAAAAAGACGCTCGCAGTAGCGGTTTACAACCATTATAAACGGCTCATGCACGCCGAGGCCGAAACGGGGAAAGAGGATGAAGTGGAGATAGACAAATCCAACATCATCATGGTAGGGGAGACGGGAACGGGCAAGACGCTGCTGGCACGTACCATCGCCCGGATGCTCCACGTTCCCTTCACGATAGTGGACGCCACGGTGCTCACCGAAGCGGGATATGTGGGCGAAGATGTGGAAGGCATCCTTACACGTCTGCTCCAGGCTGCCGACTACAACGTACCGCAGGCCGAACGGGGCATCGTCTTCATCGACGAGATAGACAAGATAGCCCGTAAAAGCGACAACCCATCCATCACGCGCGACGTATCCGGCGAAGGGGTACAGCAGGCACTGCTGAAGATACTCGAAGGCACGGTCGTGAACGTTCCGCCTCAGGGAGGACGCAAACACCCCGACCAAAAATTCATACAGGTCAATACGTCGAACATCCTCTTCATTTGCGGAGGTGCCTTCGACGGTATCGACAAACGCATTTCGCGCAGACTGAACACCCATGCCGTAGGTTACGACACGCCCGATACGGCCGCTTTCGACAACGATCGGCTGCTCCGGTACCTTACACCGCAGGACCTGCGCGCCTACGGGCTCATTCCGGAAATCATCGGCAGGCTCCCGGTGCTCACCCACCTCGACCCGCTCGACCGCAAGGCCTTGCGCATGATACTCACCGAGCCCAAAAATGCGATAATCAAACAGTATGTCAAACTCTTCGAACTCGACGGCGTCAAATTGACCTTCGACGACGACGTACTCGACTACATCGTGGACAAGGCCATCGAGTTCAAACTGGGAGCTCGCGGCCTGCGTTCGATATGCGAGGCCATCATGACCGATGCGATGTTTGAAACCCCTTCCAAGAACAGGAAGAGCCTTCATATCCGCCTGCCCTACGCCAAGGCGAACGTCGAAAAGGCCGAACTCCAGCATATCCGGAAAGCCGGATGACAAAACCGCTCCGACCGGCAGCGGAGAACGGGAAGGCCGACAGCCTTCCCGTTCTCCGTTTTACGGCAAAAGCGGAAACGGTAACCGCAGCCTGTCCGCCTATGCCGGACACTCCGAACGAACCCGGTTCCAATCCGGCCGGACACACGTATTCTCCGGACAGGCTCCGCCGTAAAAGGCCCGACTGCCACACATGACAGAATGACAGCAGCCACGATTGGCAAATTATTTGCTGTAAAAGGAAAAAGGAAAAAAGCAATAACAAAAAACGGCATATGAATATAAACACACTGACAATTAAAGCACAGGAGGCTCTGCAGTCGGCATTCTCCATCGCTTCGGCAGCCTCCAACCAGGCGGTCGAACCGGTGCACATCCTTGCGGCGCTCATCGCCGAGGACGACGCGCTGGATACCTACCTGCTGTCGCGGATAGGGGTGAACGTACAGCCCCTCCGCAGCGAAGTACAGAACCGGATAAATGCACTTCCGAAAGTATCAGGCAGCGGCGAGAACTACTTTTCGCAGGCCTCTTCACGGGTTATTCAGAAAGCGGTGGACTACACCTCGACCTTCGCGGACAAATTCGCGTCGGTGGAGCACCTGCTTCTCGGCCTGGTGGCCGACGGCGGCGATGTGGCGAAACTGCTCAAGGGGAGCGGTGTGTCGGAAAAAGAGCTCATTGCGGCGATAAAGGAGCTCCGCAAAGGCGGCTCGATAGACAGCCAAACTTCCGAACAGGTATTCGACGCATTGGGCAAATATGCCATCAACCTGAACGAGATGGCACGCACCGGAAAACTCGACCCCGTCATCGGACGCGACGAGGAGATACGGCGCGTACTCCAGATTCTTTCGCGCAGGACGAAAAACAACCCCATCCTCGTCGGCGAGGCGGGCGTGGGCAAGACAGCCATCGCGGAGGGCATCGCCCGCCGTATCGTGGACGGCGACGTACCCGAAAACCTGCGCAGCAAACAGATATTCTCGCTCGACATGGGAGCGCTGGTCGCCGGCGCGAAGTATAAGGGCGAGTTCGAGGAGCGGCTCAAAGCCGTCGTACAGGAGGTGACTGCTTCCGAAGGCGAGATACTCCTCTTCATCGACGAGATACATACCCTTGTAGGTGCCGGTAAGGGTGAGGGTGCCATGGATGCTGCCAACATTCTCAAGCCGGCCCTGGCAAGGGGTGAGCTCCGCACCATCGGCGCGACGACCTTCGACGAATACCAGAAGTATTTCGAACAGGACAAGGCGCTGGAACGGCGTTTCCAGAAGGTGATGATAGACGAGCCCTCGACCGCCGACGCGATTTCCATTCTCCGCGGTCTGAAGGAACGTTACGAAAACCACCACAAGGTACGTATCAAAGACGAAGCGATAGTGGCCGCCGTAGAGCTTTCGCACCGCTACATCACTTCGCGTTTCCTGCCCGACAAGGCCATCGACCTCGTGGATGAGGCGGCGGCACGGCTGCGGCTCGAGATGAACTCCGTACCGGAGGAAATCGACTCGCTCGACCGGAAGGTGCGCCAACTGGAAATCGAGCGCGAGGGCATCCGCCGCGAAGGCGACACGAAACGCATCGAAGAGCTCTCGCACGAGATAGACGAACTCAACTCCCAACGGAGCGAGATGCGGGCCAAATGGCAGTCCGAAAAGGGTATGCTCGACAAGATACAGAAGAATAAGGAGCTTATCGAAGAGTACAAACAACAGGCCGTGGAGGCCGAGCGCAACGGCGACTACGGTTTGGTTGCCGAGATACGTTACGGCAAGATACGCGAGGCGGAAGAGCAGATAGCCCTCCTGCAGGAGGAGCTGAACAAAGCCAGCTCTTCGCACGGCTCCATGATAAAGGAGGAGGTCGATGCGGAGGACATTGCGGAAGTGGTGGCCAAATGGACGGGCATCCCCGTCAGCCGGATGCTCGAAAGCGAACGCGAAAAGCTGCTCAACCTCGAAAAGGAGCTGCATCGGCGCGTCGTGGGACAAGATGAAGCCATATCGGCCGTAGCCGATGCCGTCCGCCGTTCGAGGGCCGGACTGCAGGATGCACGCCGCCCTATCGGCTCGTTCATCTTCCTCGGCACCACGGGCGTCGGCAAGACCGAACTTGCGAAAGCGCTGGCGGAGTTCCTCTTCGACGACGAGAACATGATGACGCGTATCGACATGAGCGAATACCAGGAACGGCACGCCGTATCGCGGCTCATCGGAGCGCCTCCCGGATACGTCGGTTACGACGAAGGGGGCCAGCTGACCGAAGCGGTGAGGCGCAAACCCTACTCCGTCGTACTGCTCGACGAAATCGAAAAGGCGCACCCCGACGTCTTCAACATCCTGCTGCAGGTACTGGACGACGGCCGTCTGACCGACAACAAGGGACGGACAGTGGATTTCCGCAACACCATCATCATCATGACCTCGAACATGGGCTCGCACCTCATCATGGACAACTTCTCGAGGGGATACGACGGCGAGAAAATTCCGCAGGAGGTGATAGACCGCACGCGGGGCGACGTCATCGACATGCTCAAGCAGACGCTCAAGCCGGAGTTCCTGAACCGTATCGACGAAATCGTGATGTTCACGCCGCTCACGAAAGAGAACGTCTACGAAATCGTGGGGATACAGATACGTTCGCTCACGAAGATGCTCGCCGAGAACGGCATCGAACTGCAAGTGACGCCCAAGGCACAGGAGTGGCTGGCCCGTCAGGGCTACGACCCGATGTACGGTGCCCGTCCGGTCAAGCGGACGATACAGCGTTACATCGTGAACGACCTTTCGAAGAAGATTCTGGCAGGCGACGTGGAGAAGGAGCGGCCCATCGTCATAGACGCCGCAAACGATACGCTGACCTACAGGAACTGACAGTAACCACCAGAACGCTCCTTGCGGAGAGCGAAACTACGGAAATCCCCTCCGGACGAAAATTCGTCCGGAGGGGATTTGTTTTGACGGCCGTCTACCAAATAAAAAACTCTATTCGACGAATACCATATCCGGTTATTTTGTATATTTGTTATAGAACCTTGTCATACGACATTGCAAACTAACTAACCAACAACCTACACCATGAAGAACCCACTCTTAACGCTACTGGTGTTGACAGGTCTCTGTACCGCTCCCGCTTCCGGGCAGCACACCGCCCCGTATCCGGTACAACAGAAAGGATTCCAAGCAACCGCCCGGTATCAGGTAAGTACCAATCGGCCTTATTCGGCGCAGTATGATTTCAGTTCGGTAGATTTCATGCTGGCGCCCGGATACGCTTTCAACAACTGGCTCTCGGTCCGGGTTCCTTTCACTGTCGCGTGCGAACTCTACCGAACGCCAACCCAAACGTTCGACAGGCCCCTGCTGATAGGCGGAACGGTCGCCTGCGATTTTGTGTCGAACGGTGTGCTAACACTGGGCATCGAAGGAAGTATCGGGGGAACGGTAACCGCCAGTATCCGTAAATATGTCTACTACGACGGAGGATTCTTCTTCCACCTGGGCCGCCGAACGAAGTTCTCCATCGGGCTCGGTTACAGGTACTATCAATCCAACCGAACTGCCGGGCAAAGTTATCACACCATGTATGCCGGCATCGGCATCCGGTTCAACTGACATACTCCGTACACCGCCGCCCCGCAGGAAGGCCGTCCGATGTACGGCACCCGTCCTGTCAGGCAGGCGGCACGGAACCGCAAACGATACTTCCCCCCGAAAGCAATTACGGAAGCCACTCTGCCCCCGTAATTTTCCACATACGGAGAGCAATTGAAAACGGAATATATAAGCGTGGAACTGACAGGAATAATGCCTGTTTTTGATATCGGGACGAACCTGTAATCATAATCACAACCAAAACCGCAATAGACATGAAAATGAAATGGCTGTCGGTACTGACCGCACTCCTCTGTTTCGCTGCAACGGCGACCGGGCAGGGACGGGGTTTCATGTACTCCGTATCGACGGAGGTAGGAAACAATTTCCGAAAGAATACGGGATTCAGCCCCATAGATGTCGCTTTCACGCCGGGCTATGCGTTCGACGGACGGTTCTTCGTCGGAGTCCCCCTCACCCTCTCCAACGAGCTGTTCCGCACGGACGGCATACAGAACTACGAGAACAACTTCCGGATGGGTATCAGCGCCGGATACAACATCCTGTCAGGTCACGGCACGCTCGTATCCCTCAGCGCCGCTTTCGGAGGAAGCGTCTACACCCAATACCACCGGTCGCTCTACTACGACCTGTGTGCAAAATGGGGCACTTCCGCCTACTTCAAACCGCTCGTAGGACTCGGAGTACGCTACTACCAGTCGCTCGGCAACACCGGCAAAGACCGTCTCTGCCTCTACGTCAGCATCGGGTTCCGCTTCAACTGACCTCTCCGCGAACATTTGCCGCAGGGTGCCGTTTCGTTACGGCACCCTGTTTGCCGTAAGGGTGCGGGAACGGCCCGCAATCCCTGTCGCCCGAAAGCCGCACAAGGAGGGCCGACCTCAGCGATAATACCTATTTTCGACTGCGGTGTCCCGAAAAAACACGTGGTATCCATACGTTTGCGCCGCCAGCAAATATTTTCCGCACCGGGACAGCTATTTCCGACAACGTATTTTTCGTATTTTTGTCGGTCACGGTGTGGGAGCCGTGTGATACACACCGCAGACAGCCGCAATTCCTCCCGGAAACGGCTCACCTCCACAAGAACGAACGGTAGGTATGCACACATGGCCCGGCCCCCGCGGTCCCGGTCATGGTTCTGTTTCGATGAAAGATGAAAGGGGAACTAACGATATGGACAACAACTGCTACAGGCTTGGCCTGGATGTCGGTTCGACCACGGCCAAAATAGTGATACTCGACCCACGGGGCGAAGTGGCATTCTGCGACTACAGGCGCCATCAGGCCGACATCGACGGAGTCGTCTCCGGCCTGCTGCACGATGCCGCCGCCCGTCTGGGCGACCCGGAGGTGGCGGTAACGGTGACGGGGTCGGTCGGAATGGGTATTGCGGAACGTTTCGCGGTACCGTTCGTACAGGAGGTAATCGCCGCCGTCCAATACGTAAGGCAGCGGGAACACGGCATAGCGACCATCATAGACATAGGCGGCGAAGATGCGAAAATCGTCTATCTGCGCGACGACGGACAGGCCGACCTGCGCATGAACGGCAACTGTGCAGGCGGAACGGGCGCATTCATCGACCAGATGGCCCTGCTGCTCGGCACGGAGATAGACGAGCTCGATACGCTGGCCGGACAGGCGACCCATATACACCCCATCGCTTCGCGGTGCGGCGTCTTCTCCAAAACCGACGTACAGAACCTTATCAGCAAGAACGTCCCGAAAACCGACATCGCCGCATCCATCTTCCACGCCGTAGCGGTACAGACCGTCACGACCCTTTCCCACGGCTGCGAACTGAAACCGGGCATCCTCTTTTGCGGAGGCCCGCTGACCTTCATCCCCGCCCTGAGGCAGGCCTTCATCAACCACCTCGGACTGCCGGAAGAGGATTTCCGCGTACCCGACCGGGCCAATCTCATCCCCGCATGGGGCGCCGCACTGCACTGCGACGGAAGCGGCCGGATGAAACTCTCGGAATTCATATCGCGGCCGCCGGTCGGAACGGCCCCGCTCTCCGCAACGCCGCGTCTGCCGCGCATCTTCCCCTCCGCAGAGGCATACGGTACATGGATAGCTTCGAAGGCCGGAAACCGCATGAGAAAACGGGAACTGAAGGGATATTCCGGGGATGCGTACCTCGGCATCGACTCCGGTTCGACGACCACCAAGATAGCAGTCACGGACGGCGAAGGGAATCTGCTCTACCATTACTACGCCCCGAACGGCGGCGACCCCATCGGCACGGTCGGCAAGGGACTCGAACGACTCGCCACCGCATGTGCCGAACAAGGCGCATCGCTCGGCATCCGGGGAAGCTGTTCGACCGGATACGGCGAAGACCTGATAAGGGCGGCCTACTCCCTCGACGAGGGCATCATAGAGACCATCGCCCACTATCTCGCCGCCCGTGACATCGACCCGCAGGTATCGTTCATACTCGACATCGGCGGACAGGACATGAAGGCCATCTTCGTGGACCACGGCGTACTCAGCCGCATGGAAATCAACGAGGCCTGTTCATCGGGCTGCGGCTCCTTCATCGAGACATTCGCCAACTCGCTGGGGTATGCGGTCGCCGATTTCGCGGCGCAGGCATGCCTTGCCGAGAGGCCGTGCGACCTGGGCACGCGCTGTACGGTCTTCATGAACTCCAAAGTGAAACAGGTACTCCGCGAAGGGGCTACGGTGGCCGATATCGCAGCCGGGCTCTCCTATTCGGTGGTCAAGAACTGCCTCTACAAGGTTCTGAAACTGAAGAAACGCGAAGAACTGGGCGACCGGATAGTGGTGCAGGGAGGTACCATGCGCAACGATTCGGTCGTACGGGCGCTGGAACTGCTCACCGGTGCGGAAGTATCGCGCAGCGACATGCCGGAACTGATGGGGGCCTACGGATGCGCACTGTACGCCCGTACCGCCGCGAAGAAGAAGCCGGCCGCAAGCCTCGACAGCCTGCTGGCCTCGGCCTCCCACACCTCGCGCAGGCTGACGTGCGGCGGCTGCGAGAACCACTGTTTCATCACGAAATACACCTTCGCCGGGAACCACACCTACTACTCCGGCAACAAATGCGAGAAGGTCTTCTCCAACCGCGGCACAGGAGCGGCGAAAGGGCGCAACGTATCGGCGGAGAAGAACGCGCTCCTTTTCGACAGGCCCTGTCCCGCCGGGCCCCGCGGACGCATCGGCATACCCCGTGTCCTCAACATGTACGAGGACTACCCCTTCTGGCACGCCCTCCTGTCGGAGGCTGGTTTCGAGGTTGTTCTCTCCTCCCCCTCCACCTACCGCTCCTACGAGGCAGGCGTCCACTCGGTCATGTCGGACAACATCTGTTTCCCGGCCAAACTCGCCCACAGCCACATCTACGAACTCGCCGCCAAGGGGGTAGACCGGATATTCTATCCATGGGCGGTGTACGAAAAACCGGAAGGACCCGACACCCGCAACAGTTACAACTGCCCGGTGGTGGCCGGCTATCCGGAGGTGGTGCGCAACGCCATCATGCCGGAGGTACCGGTAGACTCGCCCGTGGTGACGTTCCGCGACGCAAAGAAACTGCGGGCCGTCTGCCGCAAATACCTCACGGGACTGGGCGTGGAGAGCACGACGGTACGGCGGGCGATACGGGCCGCCTTCGCTGCACAGGAGGAGTACGAACAGCGTATCGCGACCCTCAACCGCGATGCGCTGGCCGAAAGCCGTGCCGCCGGCGGCGTCACCATTCTGCTCGCCGGACGCCCCTACCACACCGACCCGCTCGTCCAGCACAAGATTTCGGACATGATAACCGACATGGGGGCTACGGTGATAACCGAAGACATCGTCCGCGGCGACAGTACGACGGGCATCGCCGATTCGCACCTGGTCACGCAGTGGAGCTATATCAACCGCATCCTGCGGGCGGCACACTGGGCGGCGGCGCAGCAGGATGTACATTTCGTACAGACCACGTCGTTCGGCTGCGGGCCCGACGCCTTCCTGCTCGACGAAACGCGCAATGTCCTGCAAAGGCACGGCAAAAGCTTCACACTCCTCAAGATAGACGACGTGAACAACATCGGCTCCCTGAAACTCCGGGTACGCTCCGTCATCGAAAGCATCCGCTTCGGCAATACCGCCAGGGAACGGCCCGAACCGTTCGTCACGACAAAGACCTTCACCAAATCCGAACGGCGACGCACGCTGCTGGCGCCTTTCTTCACCGACTACGTCTCACCGCTCGTACCGGCCGCTTTCCGACAGGCGGGTTATGAAATCGTACAGCTTCCCGAAAGCGACAACGAATCGGCGGAGTATGGCCTGCGCTACGCCAACAACGAAGTGTGCTATCCGGCCACCCTCGTGGTGGGAGACCTGATTAAGGCGCTCGATTCGGGACGCTACGACCTCGACGAAACCGCCGTCATCATCACGCAGACCGGCGGTCAGTGCCGTGCGACAAACTACGTGGCGCTGCTCAAGCGGGCCATGGTGGAGGCGGGCTATGCACAGGTACCGGTCATCTCGCTCGGCATGGGCTCGTCGGTAAACCCCCAGCCGGGCTTCGGACTGAACTGGGCGAAATTCCTTCCGCTCGCGCTGGCGGCCGTCCTGCTGGGCGACTGCATCTCGAAATTCTACCACTCGGCCGCCGTCCGGGAGATACGCCCCGGAGAGGCGATGCGTCTGCGCGAAGCATATCTCGAAAAGGCGAAAGAGGCCATATCCCGCAATGCGGTGGGTGAGCTCTACGGCCTCGTCGGAGAGGCCGCCCGCAGTTTCGACGCCATCATCGAGGAGAAAACGCTCCCGAAGGTGGGCATCGTCGGGGAGATATATCTGAAATTCAACTCATTCGCCCACAAACGGGTAGTCCGTTGGCTCGTAGAACACGGCGTGGAGGTCGTTCCGCCCGTCCTGACGGATTTCTTCATGGAGGCATTTGTAAACCGTAGCGTGAAGCACCGTACCGGCGTCCAACGTTCTCCCGTACCGCTCGCCATGCTGCGGCAAATCTACGGCCTGCTGTGGCGGAAAATGGAGCAGGTGAACCGCGACGCTTCGGCGTTCCGGTACTTCACCCCGTTCCACAACATCTACGAACAGGCCGAACGCGGACGGGAAGTCATCTCCCTTTCAGCGCAGTTCGGCGAGGGATGGCTCCTGCCGGCCGAAATCGTCACTTTCGCCCGCACGGGAGTGAACAACGTCGTCAGCTTGCAGCCTTTCGGCTGCATCGCCAACCACATCGTATCCAAAGGGGTCGAGAAACGGATAAAAACCCTCTACCCGCAGATGCACCTGCTTTCGCTCGACTTCGACAGCGGTGTGAGCGACGTGAACGTCACCAACCGCCTGATGCTCCTCACCGACAACATCCGGTAAACTGCAGCCCATTCCCCCGCACGCCCCGCCGTACCCGTTGCCGACAGGTACGGCGGGGCTGTCCCTTTTACTGATATCGCTCTCTTCCATTCACCGGACGGCAGAAAGAGGAAACAACGGGAAAACAGGGCATTCCTGCCGCCTCAGCCGGCTGCCCCGACCGGAGGGCGACTCCCCCCTACCCCATTTCTTCCATCCGCGACACCCTCTCCGAGCATCTGTATCTTCCACCCTTTCTGTGATATTTTTATCATCAAACAAATTTATAATATATCATTTGAAATGAAATATGACATTCGTAACTTGCAAACCGTATCGATACAAAGACAACCTAAATTCCACTTAGCAAACCTTATTCGGTCATGAAACACATCATCCGCCGTATCATTCCCATAGTGCTCCTCCTTGCAGGAACGCTGACGGGATGCAGCAATCCGGCAAATAACGAAACGCATTACGTCCGGCTCAGCGATGCCGCCTGTACCTTCCGCCATACGGACAACATGCCTTTTACGATAGAGGTAATCACTTCACCCGACAATTGGGAAGCACGCTCGTCGGGCAGTTGGCTACAAGCAGAACGACAGGGAACGGCACTCGTTCTCACCCCCGAAGAGAACCTGACCGGAGCGGAAAGGAGTACGGAAGTGACCGTCACGGCAGGCCAGGCCACGGCACGCATCCAGGTCACACAGTTGGGCGACACTACCCTGCCGATAATATACCGTAAGCTCGACGACCTCCATTCGTCGGCCATCTCGCCCGACGGCAACATCGTGGGCGGATACTACTCCACGGCCGACGACGAAAGCTACTCGAAAATGACGGTGGTCTTCATCGACCTGCGCACGGGCGAACGGACCGAATTCGGCCCCTATCCGGAGAGCCTGATACTGCCTACCTCCGTAAGCTGCGTAACGAGCCAGGGCCTGATGTATGTCGTAAACGGGCAGGGAGACATGTTCGCATTCGATATGCACGAACGCAACTATTTCATTCCCGAAGTCGCCGGATACGCCACCATACAGGTCAACAGTTCCAGTGCCGACGGCACCAAATGGGTAGGCAGAGCAACCGGCAAGGGCGAAACGATGTATGTGCCGCTCATATCCGAAAACGGCACCGTGCGCGAACTGCCCATGACGGAGCTCAACTACCGCAACGAACCGCACAGCATGGGCATTATCGCCCGCGGCATCTCCGCCGACGGCTCGATTGCCTACGGGACGATTTGGGACAACCTCGACTTCGGCATGGTCTATTGGGACAAGGAGGGCAATGTCCATTACGTAGGCGAAGACGTGCGGACAGTCATCACTGTCCAGCGGTCCGACGGTTACGGCGGCACATACGACTACAATATAGTGAACGGTATGATAAGCTGGGCGGGAACCTATCAGGCCAGTCCGAGCGGCAAATACATCGCAGGCACGTACCGCGAAGAATCAATCTCAGAGAACGGGGAAACAATCAACGAGAGCTATTGGCCGGCGTTCTTCAATACCGAAACTAAGAAAACACACGTTTTCAGCGAGTTCGGAGACGGATGCGGCATGACGGCTACCGACGACGGCATCGGTTTCATCGGCACACCGAGCGTCTTCACCACCGCCGGAGCGGTAGTCAATATCGAAACGGGCGAACATCTGGGCAGTATCCAGGAATGGGTAATGGACCGATACGGCCTTTATCTGCCGGCAGCCGGATTCGTACAATATGTCATTCCTACCGGCGAACCGGGCAGCGAATTCATTCTTTGGGGAATCTCACCCGACTCGACCGTAAGCGAACCCAACTGGTACGTGGCACCCAACCCGGCGAAGTGACGGCACCACTCTGCAACGAATCCGAGGGCAGGCCATGGACGGGTCTGCCCTTGCCGTACAATTTCCCGCCGGACGAAAAACGCTTCCTACGGAACAACCCAACGCTGACCGCCCCTATTTCCGACAGGACCCAACCGCTCCACACGACGGCCCCGGCCGGGAAAAGGCTAACGGTTCACCTCGATATCGGCCAGCAGAGCAGCCTCGCGGCCGCCCCATTTGTCGCGGAATTCGACCATGCCCGCCGAATCGAGATAAGAGGGATGCTTCACCTTGAAGGTGAGGCGCTGGTAATGATGGACATAGACGCCCAATGCCACGCACATGGGACGCAAGCCCTCCTTCCCATGCCCTATGCAATATTGTTTGAGGGTACAGAAATAATCGAAATCGGCCGCCTGTACACGTTCGTCCCACGGGCCTACCCGTTCGATTACCCGGCGCGTAAGCAGGATGCAGGAGCCGGTAAACCCCTCGGCCGTCCGTTCGCCGAACCGCTCCCAGCGACGGCAGCGAACCGTTCGAAATCGGGATACATCAGCCTTTTCATCAACCGCAGCACAGCATACCGTGTCCCGAACAACTTAAGCAGCGGATACTTTACATATTTCCACCGGGTATTGATACGGCGCTGGACAGCCCGCGACTCCATATCGTCGTTCGAACAGGGAGAGATGGCATCGGCTCCGCTGACGTGCATCGTCCGAAGCAGATGTTCATCCCATCCTGCCGGCACCAGCACGTCGTTGTTCAGAAAAACGAGATAGTCGTAACGGGCGGCGGCAATGCCTTGATTCTGACAATAAGGGTAGGAGTAGTTGCCGGGGTTTTCAATCACCGTATCGGCATGCTCCCGGAAAAATTCGCGCGACCCGTCGGTCGAATTGTTGTCGATAATAATCAGCTCGTAAACATTGCGGGTATTTCGTTTCAGCGTTTCATAAAAAAAGCCGATTCATGCCGATTTGATTGTGAACGGCCGTAACGATGTTAATCATTCACGGTGAATCTGAAAATTCGATGTTGCAAAGAATTTTCCTAATATATATTATACGCATAAATTAATGCTCCGAAAAAGCAAAGACACCGTATGAACGCGGGATAGATACAAAAGACAACGGCCCGCCTTCAACCACGACAGCCCGGCAATTCGTGCCGGGCTGTCGCCTTACGGGGGCTGAAAAGGCGCAGGTCACCCGGCCTGCACGCAGATTATCCTGATACTCCGGACGACGGCGGCAGCGGTACCGGTATTCTCGATACTGACGTACCGGTAATCGCTTCCGTCCGGTGCCTCGAAACTGTTGAACTCGGACGTAGTACCCATCCGGGTATATTCGTACGTCCCGGAAGAGGTTCCCATACCGACTTCGATAAAGCGGGAGTTATATGCCTCCGTACAATCCACCTCCACGCTCACCACCCGGCCGGGCAGCGCAGCGGTATTCCACAGCATTCCGCCCCGTTTGCCGAACTCCATGTACTTGTCGCTCCCGGATACGGTATATTTCAGTTTCAGAAAGCCGAACTCCACTCCATTCTCCGTGCCGGTCAGCGTCTCCCCGTTCACATAATCCCGTATACCGAGGTCGCCACCGTCCATGGTAAAGGTACGGCTCACGGTATCGCCGCTCCCGAAATGGATATCCTGCACCTTGATGACCCCGGATGCCATTGCGAGTCCGTCCCGCTCCATCCGTACGGCCGCACCCGATTCGGTAGCGACGGTGACCGCCACCCTGCCGTAGTTCCCCGGCAGCAGAGCGAACCAGCAGTCGCCGAGTTCCCCCACCGTTACGGTGCTGCCCGAACAGTCAAGGGTTACGGTACTTTCCGTATCCGCACCGGGAACCAGCGTCCAGCCGCCGCCCGCATCGTCTATCGACACCGTAAAACCGCCGGCCATGGGAACCCCCTCCAGGCTCTCCAGCACGATACGGCTGACGCGTTCATCCGACAGGGCCGCCGGCATATCCTTCGGCGACAGCCGCAGGTAACCCGTATAGTGAGCGAATCGGAACGGAGCCGTATGCACCGTACCCTCCTGCGGTATCTCCGCCTCCACCGGAGCGGCCACCATCAGCACGGCTTCGGTATCGAAAGCATCTGGGGAGTACGCCTGTACGGCGGGAAAGAGCAACGAATCGTCCGCATCCCCGGCGAGCATACCGGCCGGATACAGGGCATAGAGCCGTTGCTGTGAAAACGGCCCGGCATCCGGCGGAACGAGGGCATCCCCCGCAAACAACATATACGAGGCATCGAAACCGCCATCGGTCACCATGTCGAAACGGCTCCACAGCCTGCCGCCGTCGGCCACACGTGCCCCATCCGCAAAAGCCGCCACCCGGAGCGCATCGCCCTCCGACCACACCACGCGATGGGCTTCCCCGTCGTATTCGTACGCCACCCGCGTATCTTCCCCGTCCGGATAGGCACCCGATACGATGCGTACGCCGTTCCGACCGTCATTTCCTTCCCCGGTTCCGGCACATGCCGCCAGAGCCGCAATACCGGCCAGCACACCCACTCGGCATGCCGCCGTCACATAACCATGTTTCATACGCCTTACCATTCCAAATCCGTATCATCCACCCGGAGGTCACCGCCGGCGGCCCCCTCCGCACCATAGGAGAGCGCGATGCCCCCCTCGCACGCCACTCCCACCATCTCCGCGACGGGAGCGGCGTAAATCTCTTTTTCCATCATGCGCAACTTTTCAATTTCCGGCGGTTACACTGCACACCGCCTGACAGTTATACGAATACAAATTTATCAAAATAATATAAAAGGACGCAATAATATCACAATTATATTCCCCAGGTCCTGCCAAAGAGATGCGAAAGACCGCAAATAACATGGAGAGGCCGCACCGCTGCAAATGAAATAAAAGGGCAGCAGGGGCCGTTACTCGTGTATTTTATGGTAATTTTGCACCGTGGTCTGCATCCCGTACGAACGGCAAAAAGGGAAACGGACCTTCATTTGCACGATTATTGAATCCCGGAGAGAACGATATTCGATTAAAAAACAAACGATATGCTCGGTATTAACTGCATAGGCATACTGACATCCGGCGGCGATGCCCCCGGCATGAATGCCGCCATCCGTGCGGTGACCCGTACCGCCCTGTACAACGGCTTCGAGGTCAAGGGCATCTACCACGGATACAGGGGACTCCTGAACGGAGAGATTGAAACGTTCCGCACGGAAAACGTAAGCAACATCATCCAGCTCGGCGGAACCATCCTGAAAACGGCCCGGAGCAAGGAGTTTCAGACCCTCGAAGGACGCCGGCAGGCGTTCGAGAACATGCAGCGCGAACACATCGACGCGCTCGTGGTGATAGGCGGCGACGGTTCGCTGGCCGGGGCGAGGGAGTTCGCGGCCGAATTCAACTTCCCGATTGTGGGCCTTCCCGGAACGATAGACAACGACCTCTCCGGCACGGATACGACGATAGGTTATGACACGGCCCTGAACACCATCATGGAGGCGGTGGACAAGATACGCGACACGGCCATGTCGCACGAACGGCTCTTCTTCATCGAAGTGATGGGACGCAATGCCGGGTTCCTTGCCCTCAACGGCGCGATAGCCACCGGTGCGGAGGCGGCCATCATACCGGAAATCGCCACCGAGGTAGACCAGTTGGCCGAACTCATTCAGAACGGTTTCCGCAAGAGCAAAAGCAGCAGCATCGTACTCGTGGCCGAAAGCGAAGTGACGGGGGGAGCCATGGGGCTCGCCGAACGGGTGAAGCAGGAGTATCCGGAGTACGAGGTGCGCGTCACCATCCTCGGTCACATCCAGCGCGGAGGTTCGCCCACGGCGGCCGACCGGATTCTGGCTACCCGGATGGGCGAAGCGGCGGTGGACGCCATCATCGAGGGACAGCGGAACGTCATGGTAGGCATACAGGACGACAAACTCATCTATGTCCCCTTCTCGAAGGCGATACGCGACGACAAGCCGATAAACCGCGACCTGATACAGACCATCAAAATGCTCTCCATATAAAAGCTGCGGACATGCCCGCAGAAACGAACGCCCCGTACCCGAAAGGTACGGGGCCTCTCATATCCATACGACCGCATGGAAGCACCGGCAACAGGCCGCAGGCGCCCCCCTCTACCCCTCCCAGAGCTGGGACTGCCAGGCGCCCGTTTCGAGCAGACGTCTTTCGAGCATGGCCATCAACTGTTCGTTGCGGATAAGGCCCCAGCTCGGCCCGCAGTGGAACCGCGGCGGAGCCTCTCCGGCGAAACGTTCCACGATCAGGTCGGGCCGCAGCCGGCGCAGGATGCCGATGAAAAGTTCCATATATTCGTCGAGGGTACGGAAGCGGTATCGTTCCGGATGTGCCTTCCAGTCCGCCTCCATGGGGGTATCCCGGAATATCTGGAGCTGGTGGAACTTGACCGTCGTCAGGGGGAGCGCATTGATGGTCTCCGTCTGGGCGGTCATCATCCCGTCGGTCTCGCCCGGCAGCCCGAGAATGAAATGCGCCCCGACATGTATTCCGCGTGCGGCGGTCGCCTCCACAGCACGGCGTGCGCAGTCGAAATCGTGCCCCCGGTTCACGGCACGGAGCGTTTCGTCGTAACACGACTCGATGCCGTACTCAACGGCCACGTAACAGGTGCGGGCCAGCTCCGCAAAGTAATCGAGTACCGCATCGTCCACGCAGTCCGGACGTGTCCCCACCACAACACCCGCCACGAGGGGGTTGGCGAGCGCCTCGCCGTACACGGCCCGCAACCGCTCCAGCGGCGCGTATGTGTTTGAAAAGGATTGGAAATAGACGAGGTAGCGTTCGGCCCGACGATACCGGTTGCGGTGAAATTCGATACCTTCTTCTATCTGGCGGGCGACGCTTTTGAAGGGCTGACAATACGAAGGGGTGAAAGCCTCGTTGTTGCAGAAGGTGCAGCCACCCGTTCCCACCCGTCCGTCGCGGTTGGGACACGTAAAGCCGGCATTGACGGCCAGCTTCTGCACACGCCCTCCGAACAGCCTCCGGAAGTAGCCCGAATAGCTGTTGAAAGGCCTCTCGTCACCCCAGGGATATATCATCGTTCTCGATTGAAAAAAGTTCCCGCACGGAGTCCTCCTCACGGGGCCTCACGCCTTCCGAAGCGCCTCGACGAAACCCGGGAAGAGCGACCACAAATGTTCGGTCTGGAGCCACAGTTCCCTGGCGAGCGCCTCTTTGGAGGGCCTTTCGGCACGTATCTCCTGCAGGTAAGCGTCACTGACGGGATGCTCCCCGGCCAGAAATTCGTCATAATAGGGCCGGAAGCGGCTGCGCAGCCTCACTACCTCGCCATGGGGCAGCGTGCCCGTCCGCCGGAATTCGCTCCACAGGGTCAAGATTACCTTGTCGATATACTTGTCGTTCACGTCGTTGATAATATCGTCGAACGACTCATACTCTTCCATGGCGATGTAGGTATAAGCCAACGGAATGGTCGCTTCGGTATGGTCTTCGGGGTCTACGTCGAGCAGCATCTCGAAAATGGCGGCGGCCATCTCCCAGTCTCCGGCCAGAAAATGGTCGATGCCGGAACAGTAACCGGTCAGCACGGCGGCCTGTGTCGGCTCATCCTCCCACTCCAGCACGGTCTCCCCCTCTTCGGGAATCATATCCACCAACCGCTGGAACGCATGCAGCCGCGTATTGCAGGCTCCCTCGAAATCGCGTTCGTCCTCCTGCCTCCTCGAACGGGCGAGCTCCGCAGCGAAATCGAAATCATCTCCGTCGGCGGCAGGGAGATAGGCGATAACGTAGCTGTCCTCCCCCGTCGGCCTAAGTACCGGTTTCATCATCTTGACAGACCTTTTGCTGAGAATACGTATGTATCGTTTTGCAGGCGCGAAGATAGCAATAATGCCTGCAAAAAAAGCATATAACGCCGCGCGGACAAAATTTCCGCCCGGAAAACTTCGTCATTTAAATGAAATGTCCTATATTTGCCCCGCATAAAGAGGCCGCAATAGCTCAGTTGGTAGAGCGTTTCACTCGTAATGAAGAGGTCCCGAGTTCAAGTCTCGGTTGCGGCTCCGGACAAAGAGGAACGGCTGCAGGGGAATTTCCCTTGCAGCCGTTCCGGTTTCCGGCCGAGCCCCGTCTCCACGAAACGGGATTACCGGTAATTGGAGACGAACAGCCGGGCCTCCCGCACATCATCGGAGCTCTCCACGGTATAAAATATCGTCAGGCAATAATCCAGGTAGGTACCGTGCTTCGGAATGGAAAAAGAGAGGACGCCGCTGTTCCTGTCGAAACTCCACGAATCATCGAAATAGAGATAAAAAAGATAATGGCAGTGGTCGCACTCAATCCGTTCGATGCCCGTTATCTTCTCCCCGACGACACCGTACATCGCCCGGTAGGTCGTATCGTAGGCGAAAAGTTCCGGAGGATTCAGGATGTAAAAGATTTCATCGGACTCGGGGTCGCGCACCAGCGTTTTTATCTCATACTCCACCGTTCCCCGCAGCGTCGGATAATATACCGTGACTTTGACGGTACGTTCGCCTTTTTCGGTAAACCGGAACCTTCCGTTGGGCACATTGGAGGGGAAAGAGAGCAGTTCCGTTTTATTGTCGCCGCTGGCCCACTTCTTCACCTCGACGCCGGCATCCGTCAGCGTCTGACGCAGTTTAAACACCTCCTCCCGGCCGACAATCGGGTCCGCTGGCCGTTCGACGATGTCCTGCGAACCGACATTCAGCTCCTTTTCATACACCCGTTCTCCTCCGAAAACATTGGCGGTAAGCCGAATCTTCTTTCTCCCCGGCCGGGTGAAATAGACGAACAGGGAGTTGTCCGTGTACTGGTGCGGCACCGAAACGCCGTCGCTGTCCGCTATCTCCCAACCCTCTATGGATATGAAAGGATTCGGGCCGGAGCTCAAGGCCCTCGCATCTTCGTTCAGACGGAGCCGAACAAGCTGGTTCAAACCGACCGATTCATACTCCGCCTCCACGATATCGCGCAGGTCCAGGGCGGCGTCGTTGGGATGACTGAAAATGATATTCACTATCTCGCACAACCGCTCCTTTTCATCGTCAGTCATGTCCGTCCTGCCGGTCACGATGCGCCTCATCTCTACCTGCCAGGAGTCCCATCCTCCGCTCTCGTGAAAACCGTGCTGGATGTCGCCCATCGAAAATCCGTTCTTCAGCAGACATTCGACCACGCGGGTATATTTACCATCTTGGTAACTGGAATATACGCTACCGGGGTCGGTATACTCCGGAAAGAAGGACTTCATGTAGGCATATTCCACGCCGGTCGCCCACGATTCGCCGTCTTTCCTCAATGCTCTGACAATGAATTTCAACGGTTCCAGTTTATGGTGTGAAATGTGCCCCAGTTCGTGGAACATCGTATTCATCGCCTCTTCCGGTGTATGATACCGGGATGCTCCTTTATATTTTCCGTAAAAGTATATTTCACGTAACGGCCGTACGGGAGCGGCGCTGCTCCTTCCGCCTTTCGTCATCGTCGCTATATCGAGGGTATAATCGCCTTTTATCAGGTAGCGCGTCAGCGGATAGTCCCGGTAGAAATAGGAGTAAAGGGCCGTGTGCATACCGGACATCACCCCCTCCCAGGTTCCGTCGGCGAAAACGACATCCACCGGCCCCGTATGGGTGCCGTCCAGAATGCTTATCCTTTTCTTGTTCTTATTGGCTATGTACACATTCCAACGGTCGTCGCCCCAATGCACCTCGTAGCGCACCGGGGTATTGGTAGTGCATATCGGTCCCGTCTCGCCGTTGTCATCGGTAACGCCCCACGAAACATCGGTATAGTAGAATGCCAGCACCTTCGCTCCGACCAGCGGGAGGGTATCCCGATGTAAACTATACTTATCATTTTCCGTAATTTCAAACCTGAGCCTCGCCGAAGGCTGGAACGGCTGTACGGTGCTCCTCGCCGAAGATACGTTGCCCGTCAGCCGAAGCGACGCATCCAATACGCTGGCATACACCCCGGCAGGCAGCTGGCCCTCATCCGATGCAGGACCTCGTTTGTTCTGGATGAATACGCCGTGAATAAGTTCGTAATCCACCTCTTCCGGAAACACGAAACCGGCAGGAACGACGGCATAAAGGGGTTCATACACGATGGGGGTGTCCTCCGTCACCTCTTCGGGTTCGGTTTCGGGATAAATCCCGTTGTCGAGGGGATGGCTGAACAATTCGATACCGAGCCCGTCGAGCGTCGCCATCTGCACGCTGTCCTGCGGATTGAACTTCACGTAATAACCGGTCGGCTGCAGAGTAATGCGCGGCACCGACGGGTCATCGGCCGCCACGAGGTCCAGCGCTTGCTGCATGGCATCGATGGCGAAAGGGTCGCTGGCATTTTGCAATGCACGGGTCACCGCTGCCTCCTCCGTTTTCTGCTCCCCTTCCCTGTAAAAAATCTCTCCCTCCTTATTGCAGGATACGACCGACAACGCTGCCAACAGCAGCAGTCCAATGTGTCTCTTCATAATAATTAAGTTTTAGATTAATAATCAGTATCCGACTCTTCCGTTACCGGAACGCCGTCCCGGAAATCGGCTTCCGTAAAATCGTAACGGAACCAGATTTCGCATTTCTTCGATTTGACTACCTGATACGAGTCCATATCATATAAATAAGTCTTTTGCCCTTCTTGGTCCGGACGGGAAACAAAAGTGACTTCCCGTTCTCCGTCGGAAATTTTGACATACTCACTATGATTAAACGGAGAAAGTATTATACTTCGAGGGTGCGTGTACGTGAGTTCATATTCCTCCCCCGGAGCAAGCTCGAACGTGCACGGATTCCAATAATCATCTGCATCTGGCGCTTCCACCTGAATGATTCTGTCCGTCAGGTTGCCATAACGATAATGGGCTACCCCGTCCGGAGATTCACAGCCTGCAAACAGCAGCGGTACACATAATAAAGAAAGTAATCTTAATTTCATAATAAAACATTTTTAAGTAACTTAAATTCACGTAATTATACTAATCGCCATTTACCGGAACACCATTCTCAAAATCACTGTCCGTAAAAGTATAAGTATACCATACAGTACGCTTGCTGGAATAGCTCTCATAACAATCCAGACCATACAACCAATCCGTCTCATCAGTTGCACTTTGAATGATTACTTGCTTACCATTAGAGACTTTAATGTAATTAACATGAGAAAAAGGATGAAAATACTGATTCCCATAAGCCTGCCCAGAAACCATATATTCTCCAGCCGGTAATATAGAAAAACTACTATCAATCTTCACCACATTACCATTGTCATCCACAACACATCCTACCACATTAATAACCTTATCCGTCATGTTGCGATAAACATAATGATAAGTTACCCACGGCCCCTCTCCCAAACAGCCAGTAAACAGCAATGGCATGCAGAACAAAAAAAGTAATTTTAGTTTCATAACAAAGACATTTTAATCAACTTAAATTCATGCAATTACATTAATCATTATTTACCGGAACATCGGTCGCAAAATCGGCTTTCGTAAAAACATAAGTATACCAAGCAACGTTACGCTTTTTAGAAGGTTGTTTTTGATAACAATCCTGCTTGAACAGACAATGCCATTCATCACTCGGTTTATCTTTCTTCGTCAAAATCACCGTCTGTTCGCCGTCCGATAACTTTATATGATTACATTCAAAAGGAAAATAATATCCCCCACCATAGTGTTGCCCAGACAGGGTGTGTTCCCCGCCTGGCAATATGGAAAAACTATGCATAATTTCCACGGCATGATTATCATATATACTATACGCCACCACTTCAACAGGCCGGTCTGTCATGTTACGATAAACATAATGATAAGTTACCCACGGCCCCTCTCCCAAACAGCCGGTAAACAGCAGCGGCACACATAATAAAGAAAGTAATCTTAGTTTCATAATAGAATTTTAATAGGTTAAAGATTATTGAAGCAGCATTAACTGCGGCTTGTTCAAACGCCGTCACAGAAAATTTCGCCCTCTGGCTTCAAGACGGTGAGGGAGTGTGCAGAAACATTTTTCATAACATCCGATTGGTTAATAAATTCAAACAAACACAAGGCAACAGTGTAGTTATTTCAAACATACGAAATAATTACCAACAATACAAATATTTAATCATATATATCGACATCCTTGCGCAAGCCGTTCCGGCACGACACCTTCTGTACGGATATCGGACTACCGTCTTACCTCCTTTCGGGTTTCGTCGAATATATTTTCCTATATTTGCACTAAACAGACAAGCGATGGCAGACAACGACTGGAAATCGAGGCTGAACGTGGTCTACTCCACGAATCCGGACTTCGAATACGAAACCGAAGCGCCGGAAAACATTCCGACGCTTCCGCCGCAGCAGCAGGAACTGCGCGTATGGCTCGACCGAAAATCGCGGGCCGGCAAACAGGTGACGCTGGTACGCGGCTTCCGGGGAAGCGAGGAAGACCTCCGGGCTCTGGCGAGCATGCTGAAAAACAGGTGCGGGGTGGGCGGTTCGGCCAAAGAGGGCGAAATCATCATACAGGGCGATTTCCGCGACCGTGTGACGGAGATACTCACCAAAGCGGGATACAAGGCAAAAAAAGCAGGGGGACAATGAAAAAAACCGCCATACTGCTCACTGCCCTCTGGCTGCTGGCAGCCGTCCCGCAGGCACGGGCCCAATACTACAACACGGGGCAGTCGCCCGCTTCGCTGCGGTGGAAATCCATCGGCAACGATTCGCTGCAGGTGGTCTTTCCGGACGGATTCGGGAAACAGGCCCACCGCACGCTCTTCTACATGGACACCGTCCGGAGCCGCATCAGCTACGGATATCCCCTGCCTCCGCTCAAAACACCCGTCATGATGACCACGGAGAACTTCTTCTCCAACGGTCTCGCCATGATGGCCCCCCGGCGGATAGAGATGGGAGGAATACCCGCCATAGACACCTACTCCGAACCATGGCTCAAACAGCTCGCCACGCACGAGTACCGCCACATGGTTCAGTTCGGCAACGTCAACCGTTCGACGGTGAAGGTCTTCGGCTATCTGTTCGGACAGCAGGCACCGCTGCTCGCCACGGGACTCCTGCCTTTCTGGTTCATCGAAGGCGATGCGGTGATGGCCGAAACGCAGATGTCCTCCTTCGGGAGAGGGCTGCAGCCGTCGTTCACCATGCACTACCGTGCGCTGGGCGACGAAATACTGCGCAGCCGGAATCCCGACAAATGGTTCTGCGGTTCCTACAAGGATTACGTACCGAGCCATTACGAACTCGGATTCCAACTCGTTTCCTATGCCGACAGGCGATACGACGAATACATCGGAGCGAGCATCACGCGCTACACCTCCGACTACCCGATACTCATCTTCACCACGCAGCTCGCACTGAACAAATATTACGGCACCTCCACGCGGCAGCTCTTCCGGGAGACCTTTTCCTCCCTCAACGAACTGTGGGACTCGCTACCCGACACGGGCAACAGTCCGCGCGTGGTATCGCCGCCGGTGAAAATCTACACCACCTACTCCCATCCCCTCTACGTCAACGACTCCACGCTGCTCGTCCTGAAAGAGGATTACGACCGGGCATCGCGGTTCGTGGAAATAGACCTGCACTCAGGACAGGAACGCACCGTATGCTACACGGGGCCGGTCAGCACGCGTCCCGTCTTCCGCAACGGCACCGTAGTATGGACGGAATACCGGCAGAGCACCGTATGGGAACAGAAAGTCGATTCGCGTCTCTGCGTCATGCAGTACGGGGACGACCGCTACCGACAGGAGGCTTCGTTCGGCGACGGCGTCCTCTATCCGGTACTGACCGATGACGGCGACCTGGCCTTCGTCCGTTACCACTACGACGGCCACTACTCCGTCGAACTGCACTCCCGCGAGCGCGGTACGCTGCGTACCCACTTCGACGAGTCGGTATCGCTGCACGGCCTGGCATGGGACGACCTGACGCAGTGTTTCTACTACATCGCACTCTCCGATGACGGCATGTCCATCGGAGGAGTCGACTTTTCCGGCCTGAAAGGACGGCGGTTCCCCGTCACCTCCCCCGCTTACGTAACGGTCAATAACCTGAGCGCCGGCGACGGAATGCTCTACTTCAACTCCATCTACTCCGGCAAGGACGAAGCCCACACGATAGACCTCTCCACCGGGCGGCAGTACCGCATCTCCGAATCGCGTTACGGTTCTTTCGCCCCCTCTCCTTCGCCGGGCGGCGAATTCGTGGCACTCACGACCTACGAAAGGGACGGCTACAAAACGGCCCTGCAGGAGGTGGAGTACTGGGAGGAGGTGGAATGGACGCCCGTTCCCCGGAACGTGGTGAATGCCCCCCTGAAACCGTGGGACGTTCCGGTCGTGGACGACGTGGTCTTCACGGAGGAAGAGCTGAATGCCTCGATGGAGAAACATCCGGCCGAACGCTACTCCAAAGCGGGACACCTCTTCAACCTGCACAGTTGGGCGCCGCTCTACTACTCGCCCGACCGGCTGATGGAGAACTCCACGCTGGATGCCCAGTTCGGCGCGACGCTCATCTCACAGAACCTGCTCGGTACGACGGAAGCGAGCCTCGGATACGGCTATACGCTCGACGGCCACTCCACGGTCAGGGGACGGTTCGCCTACTACGGCTGGGCACCCAAAATCGAAGTGACGGCCCTGTGGAGCGACCATCCCCACCAAACCATCAATACGGCCAGCAGTCCCTTCTATACGAGCTACTACAAGGGCAACAGCTTCGACCTCTCGGTCAGGGCCTACTTGCCGCTGCTGCTCTCGTCGGGCTACCGGATACGCTCGCTGGTGCCGACGCTGCAATTTAACCTCGACAATACGGAAATCATCACCCCCGAAGGGCAGTCGAACCGGGCATCGCTCGTACTCGCCTCCGTACAGTACAACGAATACGTCCGCAAGGCCCGCCTCGACCTGCAGCCGCGCTGGGGTTATACGCTCCGTGCCAGCACGGTCAGCAATCCGTTCAGCAAGCTGTTCGCCACCGCATGGAGCGTGTACGGACGCGTCTACACCCCCGGTCTCTTCCTTCACCACGGCCTGACGCTCGCCGCAGCCTACCAGCGGACTACCGACGTCTTCCCCATGATAAACGTCATCGATTTCCAGCCCCGCGGATATGACCAGATAGCCACGACGAGCTACTTCGCCGCCTCGGCCGACTACCTCTTCCCCGTAGCCTATCCGGACTGGGGAGTGAGCGGCGTCTTTTTCCTGAAACGCATCTCGCTCGACCTGTCGTTCCAATACGCACGCTATCTGGAACCGGAATATTTCATCGACCTCACGGGAACCGCGGGCAACGGTCTGCAAAAACGCGGCGTACCGCGCCACATTTATACGTTCGGGGGAGCCGTCAGCCTCGACATCGCCCCGTTCCGCATGCCGGCGGAATCGACCTGCACGCTTACGGTAGGCGTCTACAAACCGCGCGACAAGAAAGTATTCGTAACATGCGGCTTCTCGGTACCGCTCTGAACAGCCGGAAAAAGAGCGGCCCGGAAACCGCCTTCCGGAAACGGATGCCCGGAGGACATAAACCGTTCAAACAAGGAAAATGTACATAGCACAAGCGAAACGAAAGGAGAATATCGCGGAATATATCCTCTACCTGTGGCAGTTGGAAGACCTGCTCCGGGCGCTCCGGTTCAGTCCCGAAGCCATCTGGTCGCAACTGGTGGCCCCACAGATACCCGGGGATGAGGAGAGACAGAACAACCTGCTCATGTGGTACATGGACGTGGGGTCGCTGCTACGCGAAGAGGGAAAGGAAAAGACGGGCCATCTCGACCACACCCTGCATCTCATAGGCGACCTGAACAATCTGCACGAACAGCTGCTCCAGGCTCCCGCCGGAGAGCATTACCGCGAACTGTACGCCCGTCTGCAGCCCGAACTGCCGCGTCTGCGGCAGCTCATCGGACGGCAGGAGATATCCGATACGGAACTCGCTTTCCGGACGCTCTACGCCGCCATGCTCTACCGCATGAAGGGGGACAAGACAAAAGAGAGCTCAATCTCCGATGTGATTGAGCTCGTTTCGCCGGTAATAGGGGAACTGGCACGGATTTTTCATCTGGCCGAAATCGGCGAGTTGGATATTTGGGAAAGGGACAACGGCTGATTCAGGCCATCGGACCACAGCGGTTCTCCCGGGAATCTCTTTGCCCGTCGCCCGCCCCGCAGAGTCTCCGGAAACATCCCTGTCGACAAATCCGGCCTCCCCTGCCGGAGGCGGCTTTCATATATATGATGCCCGAAGGTTCCGTTTTGTTGCACGGAAACGAAAATTTTTTGCAGAAACGACCAACACCTGCCGCTTCTCTCCATGGCAGGCATACGAAAAACCGTACACGGCAGGGAATCCTTCCCTCCGATGCACGGTATCCCGCAGCCGCATTCCGGCCGGCCGGTCAACGGGCTATTCGGCCCGAACGATATTGGCGCCGAGCGCGTTGAGGCGCGCATCGATGTTCTGATAACCGCGGTCAATCTGCTCCACATTCTGGATGACGCTGCGCCCCTCCGCACTCAGGGCGGCGATAAGGAGCGCTACCCCGGCACGGATGTCGGGCGAAGTCATCATCGTACCGCGCAGGCGGCGTTCGTGGTTGTGCCCGATGACCGTGGCCCGGTGCGGGTCGCAGAGGATTATCTGCGCCCCCATGTCTATCAGTTTGTCCACGAAAAAGAGGCGGCTTTCAAACATCTTCTGGTGGATGAGCACAGAACCCTTCGCCTGCGTCGCCACCACGAGGAAGACCGAAAGCAGGTCGGGCGTCAGTCCCGGCCAGGGTGCATCGGCAATGGTCATTATCGAACCGTCGAGGAACGTTTCTATCTCGTAGTGCTCCTGACTGGGAATATAGATATCGTCTCCGCGCTGCTCGAAATGGATTCCCATGCGGGCGAACTGTGCGGGAATGATGCCCAGGTCGCCGAAAGAGACCTCCTTAATCGTTATCTCCGACTGCGTCATGGCCGCCATTCCGATGAAGCTGCCTATCTCTATCATGTCCGGCAGCATGGTGTGCTCCGTTCCTCCGAGACGTTCCACACCGCGGATGGTCAGCAGGTTGGAACCGATACCGCGGATGTCGGCTCCCATGCGAACGAGCATCCGGCACAGCTGCTGGATGTAGGGTTCGCAGGCCGCATTGTAGATGGTCGTCTCCCCCCGTGCCAGCACGGCAGCCATGACGATGTTGGCGGTACCCGTCACCGAAGCCTCGTCCAACAGCATGTAGGTTCCGCGCAAACCGTCCGAGCGGAGGGCGAAATAGTTGTTGTCGAAATCGTAATCGAACTTCGCACCGAGTTTCTGAAACCCTATCAGGTGGGTATCCAGCCTCCGGCGCCCTATCTTGTCGCCGCCCGGTTTGGGCAGATAAGCGATGCCGAAACGGGCCAGCAGGGGCCCGATGACCATGACCGAACCGCGCAACCGGGCGCCTCGACGGCGGTAATCCTCCGAACGGATATAATCGAGGTCGATGTCGCGGGCACGGAACGCGTAGCTCTGCGGCCCCGTCTTCTCCACCTCGACCCCCATGGCACGTAGCATATCCATGAGCTGCAGAATATCCACTATCTCCGGAACGTTGTGCAGCGTCACCCGTTCGGGGGTAAGGAGCGTGGCACAAATTATCTGGAGGGCTTCGTTCTTGGCCCCCTGCGGTACTATCTCTCCCTTCAGGCGGTTTCCGCCCTGCACGATGAATTCAGCCATATCTCGAAATATCTTTATCCGGAATGCAATGCAATACGGAGACGAAAGATATACAATTTACGCGGCATGAAAAAACTTTCCCGGTACCGGACGACTTTTAACGCCGTTATCCGGCAACGGCTTGTAAAGTAACCGCAAAAATCCTTAACTTTGTAAGTTATTGTAATGTATCATTCAGGAGAACCGAAACAATACGAAGGATATGACCGACAGGATAGAACGACTGCTGAAAAGGGTAGAGGAGTTCCACCCCGGTACCGCTGCGGAGCTGGAAGAGTTCAGAATCAAGGTATTGGGCCGCAAGGGTGAGCTCAACGAACTGATGGACGAATTCAAAACCGTCGCCCCGGAACTGAAACGCGAACTGGGCCAGCGCCTCAACGGACTCAAGAACCGCGCACAGGAACGCATCAACGAACTGAAAAGCGAACTCGAAGCGCATGCAGCCGGGACTCCCTCGGCCACGCTGGACGACATGACGCGCCCCGGCACCGCGCAGTCGCTCGGCAGCCGGCACCCCATATCGCTGGTAAGGAACGAGATATGCGGTATATTCGAACGGCTCGGTTATGTCATAGCCGAAGGCCCGGAAATAGAGGACGACTGGCACGTATTCTCGGCCCTGAACTTCCCGCCGGAACATCCGGCACGCGACATGCAGGATACGTTCTTCATCGAAAAAGACCCCGACATCCTGCTCCGTACCCACACCAGCTCCATTCAGGTACGCACCATGGAGACGCAGAAACCGCCTATCCGGGTAGTATGCCCCGGCAGGGTCTTCCGCAACGAAGCCATCTCCTACCGTGCGCACTGCATTTTCCACCAGATAGAGGGACTCTATATCGACGAAGGGGTCTCCTTCGCCGACATGAAACAGTCGCTTCTCTACTTCGTACAGGAGTTCTTCGGCCCGGAGACGAAAATACGTTTGAGACCCTCCTACTTCCCCTTCACGGAGCCCTCGGCGGAGATGGACATCTCCTGCAACCTCTGCGGCGGGAAGGGGTGCAACGTCTGCAAACATACCGGATGGCTCGAAATCATGGGATGCGGCATGGTGGACCCGAACGTACTCGAAGCATGCGGCATAGACAGCAATAAATACAGCGGGTTCGCGTTCGGAATGGGAGTAGAGCGCTGCTCGATGCTGAAATACGGCGTCAAGGACCTCCGTCTCTACTTCGAGAACGACATCCGGTTCCTGCGCCAATTCGGCACGGTGATTTGATACCCGCTTCCGGCGGCACGAAAACCGTCCGGCAAGAAGCGGGAAGGCGGCGTTCCGCTCCGCACACATCATTTGGAAACGGCATGAAAAACATCAGGGTGATAGCAGCAGGCATCGCGGCGGCAGGATTCATATCCTGTACGGTGACCACGCACGGCACGTCGCAGGCGGTGGCCGAAGGGGATTTCGCCGGCCGCAACGCACCCTATTACTACCATGCCGAAGGCATCAAGGCCCATACCGTGAAGGGCGACATGCAGGCGGGCATCGCCTGCTTCGGCCGCGCCATACAGGCGGACTCCTCCTATGCCCCGGCCTACTACGAAATAGCCGAAATACTGCTCGAAACCGACCCACAGCGGGCCGTGGCCTACAGCCAAACGGCCAATGCGCTCGACACGGCCAACCTCGCCTATCAGAACCAGTTGGGACGGGCATTGGTGATGTCCGAAAAGTACGACGAGGCGATGGGCATCTACACCCGCCTGATGCGCGACGACCCGCACAATCCGCTCAACTACCGGCTGCTGGCAGCCCTTTACGACTACAAGGGGCAACCCTTTACGGCGATAGCCATCCTCGACACCGCAGAGATGCGGTTGGGACGTCTCGAAGAGCTCTCCACCTACAAACGCGAGATACTGATACGGCTAAGGCTCTATGACAAGGCCGTGGAGGAGGCGAAAAAGCTGGCCGGCGACTATCCCTACGACGACGGCAATTACCGTATCCTCGGCGACATATACAGCGCGATGGGCAAGGACTCGCTGGCGCTGGCCAACTATGCGGAGGCCATGCGGCTCGATTCGGGGAACATGGAAACCCTCTCTTCGCTGGCCGATTTCTACCGTAAATCCAACGACGCGGGGAACTACCTCGCCACGCTGAAACTGATTTTCGAAAACAACGGCATGCCGCTGGAGGGGAAGAAAAGAATCTTCGAAGACATCACCTCCGACCTGGAGTTCTACCGGCGCAACTACTTCGCCATCAACTCCCTCATATTGACGCTCATCGCCAAGTATCCGGACGATTACAACGTGGTGGACCTGTATGCCACGCACCTGATACGGGGCGGGGAGATAGAACAGGCGCTCGGACTCTACAAGTCGTTCATCGGCATGAAACCCGACATACTGGAAGCCTATAACCAGGTCATCGGGATAGAAACCTTCCTGAACCGCCCCGACTCCGTAACGAAATACTCCGACATGGCGCTCGCACGCTTTCCCGACAATATGGATATCCTGCTCGGCAAAGGCTACGCCCGCCTCGGCACGAACGATGCCGCGGGCGCAGTGCGTACCTTCCGGGAGGCTTACCGTGCAGCGAAGGATGACTCCACGCGGAGCGTAGCGGCAGGAATACTCGGCGACGCATACCACGAACTCGGCAACTCGCGTAAAGCCTATACGCAATACGAAAAGGCGCTCCGGCTCGACGCGGACAATGCCGGCGTACTGAACAACTATGCCTACTACCTCAGCGAAGAGGGGAGGGAACTGGAAAAGGCGCTCGACATGAGCCGCCGTGCCAACGGGCTCACTCCGGGCAATGCCACGTTCCTCGACACGGAAGGGTGGATACTCTATCTGCTCGGAAGATACGACGAGGCCCGCACCGTCATGCAGCAGGCCGTATCGTTCGATATGACCGGCAGTCCGGTACTGCTGTTCCATTATGCGGAGATACTCTATGCGTTGGGCGACGCATTCATGGCGGAAGTCTACTGGAAACGCGCCCTCGACAAGGGGTACGATGCGGAGATTATCCGGCAACGGTTGGAAAAGAAACAGGAATAGATGAAACGGACCTTACTGATACTGATTTCGCTCCTCTGCCTCGTCCCGGCGGGACTGCGGGCACAGGGAGTGCAGTCCTCGATACAGGCACTGAATGAACAGATAGCCCGCGCAGAGGAGGAGATAAGACGCAACGAAGCGCTCTTGAGCAAGATAAAGGGCGAACGGGCCGTCACGCAGAACGAACTGAAACTGATAGTATCCCGCATCTCGAACCGCCAGAGCATCGTATCCTCGCTCAACCAGCAAATCGCCATCTGCGAACGCGACATTGCGGCCAAGAACAAGGAGATAACGGAAACGAACCGGCGCATCGAGGTACTCAAAAAGGAGTATGCCGACATGATATACGCCGCATACAAGAACTACCTGCAGAACAACTCGATGGCTTTTCTCTTCGCCTCGCGCGACTTTGGGGAGATGACGCTGCGGATAAACTACATGAAGCGCTACAACCGGATGCGGGAAGCGAAAGCCTCGGAGCTGGATTCGCTCTCGGCGGTGTTGCAGGACGAGGTAAAAAGGCTGGATACCCAGTTGGCGCAGCTCGAAACCTCGCGCAGCAACCGCGACAAGGAGCTCCAAACCCTTCGGGCCGACGAACAGACCTACAAAAAGAACAGTTCGCGGCTGGCCGCCGACGAACGCAAGGTGGCCGACCGGATACGCCAGAAGGAGCGCGAAAAACAGAATGCCCAGAAGCAGCTTCAGCGGCTCGTCGCAGAGGAGGCCCGCCGCAATGCGGGAACCAAACGTACCGCCGCAGAGGAGCGGGTGAGGGTGGAACTCAGCAACAACTTCGAACAGAACGAGGGCAAATTCCCCTATCCGGTAAGCGATGGCGTAATCATCGACCGTTTCGGCAAGCATCCGCACCCCACGCAGCGCGGCTTGACGATAGACAACAAAGGAGTCAATATCGCAGGGGAGAAGGGAGCCCCCGTGCGGTGTATTTTCGAAGGAACCGTGAGCAGGGTGGTCTTCATCAAAGGATTGAACAACTGCGTGATGGTCAATCACGGAAATTATTATACGGTCTATTCCAACCTTGAATCGGTCAGCGTGAAGGCCAACGACGCGGTCGGACGGAACCAGGTGATAGGCAACCTCCCCTCGACCGCGAACAACGACGACTGGTACCTGCATTTCGAATTGTGGAAGGGTACGACGTTCCTCAATCCGGAAAAGTGGCTGTCGAGATAACGGCGGTTCCGGATGCGGCGTCTCCCAAAGGGCAGGGCCGGAGCGGAAACAGGCCTGGACACGCACCACGGCAGACAATACGGCTGAGAAGATAATGGCGGTATTCCGCAACGGACTTTAACAAACTTACCAAAACAATGGCTGTCAGTTTCCACACGGAAGAGTGCACATTCCTGCCGCAGGGCAGGCGCAGGATAACGGCTTGGATAAAAGAGGTGATAACCGCCGAAGGGTACAGCCCCGGCGACATCGCCTATATCTTCTGTTCACCGGAGTATCACATCGGAATCAACAGGCAGTATCTCGGCCACGACTACCATACGGATGTCATCACGTTCGATTACAGCGACCTGAACGGTACGCGAAATATCAGCGGAGACATCTTTATCGACCCTTACACGGTACGTTCCAATGCGGAAACCATCGGGACGCAGCCGCAGGAGGAGATGATGCGGGTCATCATACACGGCGTACTGCACCTCTGCGGCCATGGCGACAAAACCCCGGAGGAGGAGCGGGCCATGCGTGCATTGGAGGACCGCAGCCTGGCCGCATACCGTCAGGCGAACGGAGATTATCCTCCGTTCGTACTGCCGGCCCGGTAAGGGAAAGGCCTCCGAAAGGCAAGAAGTACCACAGGCACGGCAAGGGCCTTTTTCCGCCCTTTCAGGCGCACTCCATCCATCGCCGAACGAGTACCCGCCGACCCGTCTTTCCAACGGGAAAAGCCCTTTTACGGGTCCAGGAGAGTGTGCCTCCGGCAACCCTGCATCTTTTCCGCAGCAAGACTCACAACAAACGGGCAGGGGAGAGAAGGAACCAGCGCACACCGCACGGCCACCTGAACGCAAACGACGCACAATTTCAACGGACAGACCGCCCTCGGCAAGGGCAAGAAAGAAGATGACTTACGAATACGACATCATCGTGGTAGGCGGCGGGCACGCTGGATGCGAAGCCGCTGCAGCCGCTGCAAAACTCGGAGCACAAACCCTGCTCATCACCATGGACATGGGCAAATTCGCCAACATGTCGTGCAATCCCGCCGTAGGCGGAGTAGCTAAAGGACAGATAGTAAGAGAGATAGATGCTATCGGCGGACACATGGGCATTATCACCGACCGGACTGCCATCCAATTCAGGATGTTGAACCGCTCGAAAGGAAGTGCCATGTGGAGTCCCCGTGCCCAATGCGACAAAGCCCGTTTCTCGGAGTCCTGGCGTCAGGTACTGGAGAATACCGAAAACCTCCGCATCTGGCAGGATACCGTAGACAGGCTCACGGTGGAGAAACGGACGGATTCATACAGTGAATTATCAGAAAATCAATACATTATTACAGGAGTGCATACCATTATGGGCGTCCTTTTCAAAGCCCGCGCAGTCATCCTCACCAACGGTACTTTCCTGAACGGACTGATGCATACCGGACGGGCCAGCGCTCCGGGAGGCAGGGCAGGCGACGGCGTATCGTACGGACTTACCGAATATTTGTGCAGCCTCGGTTTCGAGGCGGGCCGGATGAAGACCGGCACTCCGGCCCGAATAGATGGGCGCAGCGTGGATTTTACCGCACTGGAACCCCAATACGGCGATGAAAAACCCGCAAAATTCTCTTTCCTGCCCTCCAGTAAAAGCGTCATCAACCAGATTCCCTGCTATCTCGTACATACGACCGCCGAAGTTCACGATATTCTGCGGGAAGGGTTCGCGGATTCGCCGCTCTTCAACGGTACAATTCAGGGGATAGGGCCGCGTTATTGTCCCAGTATCGAAGACAAACTGCGTACCTTCGCCGACAAGGATTCGCACCAGCTTTTTCTCGAACCCGAGGGCAGGGAAACGAACGAATACTACCTGAACGGCTTCTCTTCGTCGCTGCCGCTGGATGTTCAAATCAAAGCGCTCTCCAAAGTACGGGGATTCGAAAAGGTTCATATCTATCGACCGGGATATGCGATAGAATACGACTACTTTCCGCCTACGCAACTGAAACATACACTCGAAACGAAAAGGGTGGACAATCTCTATTTCGCAGGACAGATAAACGGTACCACGGGCTATGAGGAAGCGGCGGCACAGGGACTGATGGCCGGCATCAATGCGTCTCTGAAATTACAGGACAAAGCACCTTTCGTACTTGCCAGAGACGAGGCCTACATCGGCGTACTGATAGACGACCTTGTTACCAAAGGCGTAGACGAACCTTACCGCATGTTCACCAGCAGGGCAGAATATCGCATCTTGCTTAGGCAAGACAATGCCGATTTAAGGCTCACTCCGAAAGCGATTGAACTCGGACTTGCTTCATCCGAACGGCGTGAAGCATTTGAACGAAAAAATCGTCTGACACAGCACCTAATTAATTTTATCCGCCAAAGAAGTGTCGGAAAAGAGGAAATCAACGGTTACCTGCAATCCATAGGCACGAATCCGCTCGAACAAGGGCGTAAACTTTACGACATCCTGCTGCGAAACGGTGTCAGTATCGAAGGATTGACGACCGTACTCTCCGACCTGAATAACTTCATTCATGAAAACGATATCGACGAAGAGATAGTAGAGGAGGTGGAAATACAGATAAAATACAGGGGATATATAGAACGTGAGCGATTCATCGCGGAAAAAATGCGACGCTTGGAGAATATTCGGCTTCGGCCGGATTTCGACTACAATGCTTTGACATCGCTAACCATCGAGGCCCGTCAAAAGCTAAGCCGCATCAAGCCTCAAACGATAGGGCAGGCGTCGCGTATTCCGGGTGTATCGCCTGCAGACATCAACGTTCTGCTTATATTCTTCGGAAGATAAAAAGGCAGGCAGGTGTTCCACGTGGAACGTTCCGCCTACCCCGGATTCAAATCTCCAGTCCAGAGCAATCCTTGTTATTCCGAACCGAATAACCCCTGAATTCAACTTCCCTCAGGGATGCTATTGTTCCACGTGGAACACTTCCGAAAAGATTAAAAGGGAAGGATGCTCCTTATAAGCAGAGCATCCCTCCCTTTCCAAAAATAAGAAAACTATTTATCCGCTATTTTAGCCCATGTATCTTTCAATCCGACTGTACGGTTGAATACCATCCGCTCCGGACGGGAATCAGGGTCCACACAGAAATAGCCGACACGCTCAAACTGGAACTTCTCGCCCACGGCAGCCTGTGCCAATGAGGGTTCGATGTATCCCGTCCGAACCACAACAGAATCCGGATTGAGATAATCGAGAAAAGTCTTACCCTCCTCTACATCATTAGGGTCTTCCTTGGTGAAGAGATTGGAGTAGAGCCGTACTTCTGCTGCCCGGGCATGGGGAACAGATACCCAATGGATGACCCCCTTCACCCTGCGTCCATCGGAAGAAGAACCGTTGCCCGACTGGGGGTCGTAAGTACACCTCAACTCCACAACATTGCCTGCATTGTCTTTAACAACCTCCTCGCATTTAATAAGATAGGAGTAACGCAGCCGTACTTCGGTACCGGGTGCGAGACGGTAATACTTCTTAGGCGGCTCCTCCATGAAATCGGTACGCTCGATATATATCTCGCGCGAGAAGGGTACCGGCCGTGTTCCCGCCGAAGCATCCTCCGGATTATTGACAGCCTCGAACATTTCGGTCTTCCCTTCGGGATAGTTAATAATGGTAACCTTCAAAGGGTCGAGTACCGCCATTCGTCGCTCGGCCGTTTTGTTCAGGTCCTCCCGGACACAGAACTCAAGCAGTGAAAGGTCGATGACATTATCCCGTTTCGCCACACCCACCCGCTCGGCGAAAGCCCGCACGGCAGCCGGGGTATATCCTTTGCGCCGAATAGCGGAAATGGTAGGCATACGAGGGTCATCCCATCCATTAACTATTTTATTTTCAACTAATTGCAACAACTTGCGCTTGCTCATTACCGTATAGGTAAGGTTGAGCCGGGCGAATTCGTACTGATGGCTGGGAAAGATTCCGAGTTTCTCGATGAACCAATCGTAAAGCGGACGGTGCACGTCGAACTCCAGCGTACAGATGGAGTGGGTTATCTTCTCTATGGAATCGCTCTGCCCATGCGCATAGTCGTACATAGGATAGATGCACCATTTATCGCCGGTACGGTGGTGTTCGGTATGCAGGATACGGTACATAATGGGGTCGCGCAGCAGCATGTTCGGGTGCGCCATGTCAATCTTGGCACGGAGCACTTTCTCTCCGTCGGCGAATTCGCCGGCCCGCATGCGGGCGAAAAGGTCAAGATTCTCCTCCACACTGCGGTTGCGCCACGGACTCTCGGTACCGGGCACGGTCACCGTACCGCGTGTCTGACGTATCTCTTCCTGCGACTGGTCGTCCACATAAGCCAATCCCTGCTTAATCAACTGTACGGCCCATGCGTAGAGCTGCTCGAAATAGTCCGAGGCATAATGCTCTTCGGCCCACCGGAAACCGAGCCACCGGATATCCTCCTTGATGGAATCGACATACTCCACATCCTCCTTGACGGGATTGGTATCGTCGAAACGGAGGTTGCACAATCCTCCGTACCGCTCCGCAAGACCGAAATTAAGGCAGATGCTCTTGGCATGGCCTATATGCAGGTAGCCGTTGGGTTCCGGCGGAAAACGGGTATGAATTCTCCCGTCCACACTGTTGATATGGTCTTCTATTATCTCTTCCAGAAAATTGAGGGGACGTTCCCGGCCGGCCGTCCCGTTGTCGTTCGTTGCCATAATGGTTGCTTGTTTCGTGCAAAGTTAAGATTTTTGATGTTTTCTTGTCATTTCAACCCGCCGGTTCTGCCGATTGTTTCGGTACGTTCACGCCGGCACGGAAGCGCGTGATGACCACCGGCCGGTCCGATACAGGGAACCGAAGTCCGACACACAACACGGAATTGCAAATTTTTATCGGCCGAAAATCGCTGACCGCCTGCAAAGGTCACATGCAGGTAACCAAGTGTAGTTTATGTAACTTATTGTTTTATAAATTATAACATACTAATTTTGCCATCTCGGAAACAACATGCACAAACATAAAATACGACTGTCATGAAACAAATCGAAAAGATTGCGGCTGGAGCGAACTTCAACGCAGTCAGCGTAGGGAAATCAGACGAACTGAACGACTATGTTATGGAACTCGGTTCCGGAGTGAAAATTCCCGGAAAGGTGTTCGGCGGCACAGCCGTACAGGCCACCGGCAGCGAATTCTCTTTCCAATCGTTCATGCCCGGAACGGAAAGCGGTTTCCTGCATATCCACCGAAATCACGAGGAACTCTACTTCTTCCTCAGCGGGTCGGGCGAATTCCAGGTGGACGGGCAGGTCTTCCCCGTATCCGAAGGGAGTGTCGTGCGGGTTGCCCCGGCAGGAAAGCGCTCGGTACGCAACAACGGCACCCGGCCGCTCGTCATGCTCTGCGTGCAGTACAAAAGCGGCACTTTCACCGCCGAAGATGCCGCCGACGGCATCATACTGCAGGAACCTGTTCAGTGGTGATATCCCCAACCGGAATATGGGAGGGCCCGCGCGATTGCGGGCCTTTCGCATCTTTCGCTATTCGCTCATCTCCCTTCCCGGAGCGAACAGACAGCGGAGAGACAGCAATAACGCCGATTCCACTCCGGTAACTCCGTAATCAGAATACCTCGAAAACATGCTCTCCGAGCAGAAGAGATTCTCCGCCGTTTATAACGGGATGTGCCCTCCGCCGCTCTCTGGAGAAAGTTTTTTCCGGTATTTCTTCAAAACGGTTCTCCAATCGGTTCTCGGCCGCGGCGAAGGATACCTCCGAATGAACGGTGTTTCCGCCCTTTCGCGGCATCAGAAACCCTTCCGGGCGAGCGCCCATGCCATGCGGTTGTAAAACACATGCAGGACAGGGCGCAGACGCGGCGGTATCCGGTTCAGAAGACGGAGTTTCCACCACCCGCGCCGATACATCCGCGTATAGGCGAAAAACCTTTCGGTACGCAGTCCGAACGCAGTATCTCCCTTAGCACTCAATGTCAATGCCTTTCCGATGGCACAGCGGGCGATATACTCGTTTCGGAAAGAATTCTCCTCCTGCGGACAGTACAAATCTTCAAACGAATAGACCGTCCGTTCGGGTGTATAGATTCCGGCCGAGCGGTTCGAAGCCGTCCGACTGTAAAGGACGAGGTTTTCCGGCGTGAAACAAATCCGGTAACGGCTTGCCAGCCGTATCCAGAAATAGAGGTCTTCCCCTATCTTCATCCCTTCCGGAAACCCCCCGAGCTCCTGAAAAACGCCACGCGGAACGACCGTTGCCGAGGGCTGGCAAATATAGGAACGCATCGCCTCCCGGAAAAAGTCGGGAACGATTCCCTCCTGTGCCGGATGTACGTTGGAGTATATCCGGTCGCCGCTCACGATGTCGAACGCAGCCGCATAGGCACCGCAATCGGGATACTGTTCTATCAGGAATGCCATCTTTTCGAGATAACCGGGCTGCCAGCGGTCGTCGGCATCGAGAAAGGCAATATACTCGCTCCGTGCCAGAACCGCCCCCCGGTTACGGGCCGCCGAAACCCCCGCATTCTTCTGGGTCACGAGACGTATCAAAGGCGATGTATAACCGCCTACAACCGCAGCACCGCCGTCGGTCGAACCGTCGTCCACAACGATTATTTCACGGGGCAGCCGGCGCTGTCCCAACACCGAGTCGAGCGCCGCACCTACTTCGCGCTCCTTGTTGTAAAGCGGTACGACGACCGAGAATTCAACGTTCATAGGCGGATTTTTCCGGCAGCAGCGCATCGAAAATATCGGTGAGTGCCCGGCGGACGCCTCCCGTATCGCGGATGTCGTTGCTGTCGTTCATACATATCATGGCATATCTCCCGGAAAGGATATCACGCCGCAATTCCGGCATGCCTCCCTCCGAAAGCGTCGCCAGTTTCGTATCTCCCATGCCGACCGGCCGGAATCGGCCGGAAGCAAGCTGTTCGTAGCGCACGAGCCACTGCGAGAGGTCGGTGGCCGTACGGAACCGGCTGCGGCACGTTACATCGAGTGCCCCGGCTTCCTCGTTCCATAATCTCACGAAGGTCTCTTTCAGGAAAGGTTGGGGCATATGGAAATCCCTGAATCCGGGGAAGAAACTCCACGGCATGAGCGTTAGTGTCTTGAGCATGTCGGTCACGGAATAACACCTGTTGAACCACCTGCCCGCATTCCGTCGCACGACCTCCCGCTTGTCGTAGCGGCGGTTGATGACCGCCACGCATTCGAGGACGTTATGGCCGGCCCGTTCGGCGGGAATGACGGCCAGACGGGCGGCGTCCCTCGGCAGTCCGTTCAGAAAAAAGCGTTCGGGACCGACAGGCCGACACAGAAACGTATCGTCGTTAAAATAGACGAAGTGCTCCGCCAATCCCTCGATGCGGTGCATGTTGAGTTCGATGGGGCAGGAGTTGAAGGTAGGCAGATAAGGGGAGGGGATGTAGTCGGCATGACGGACGACGTGCAGTTTCGGATGGGCGGTATCGAGCCACGCGGGCAGATGCCCCCAAGTGATGAAATGTATCCGGTTCACCCAGGGCGCGAACCGTTCCACGCCGCGAAACCAGTAACGCAGGGTATCCCAGTCGCGGTAACGCTCCTCGGAAGCATCGACCGCACCCGCTGCCGTGCCCGTATCACATGCAGGCTCTCCCTGCGGAGCCTGAAGGGCCCGGTATTTCAGAAACTCCTCCCGCCAGGCCGGGTCGCTGCCGTCCACCCACGGCATCACGAAATCTATTTCGACAGCATCATGCCCCATAAATCTACAACTACCGTTAATCACGTTCCGCCTTCCGACCGTCAGAACTTGTAATACATCGTAAAAAAGGCCGAAAAACCGCGTTTACCGAATATTTCGGACGACATCCGCGAAAGGGGATAATATCCCGTGAAGGCCGCCCCCACATGACGGATATTCCATCCCACGGTCATCGAGATACCTCCCTCGTGCCGGTTGTAGGGTATCGGTTCGCCATCCAGCCGGGTATCGAACACATAGGAGTAATAACCGCCCACACCCACGTACATATAATAGTCGCTGTCCACGGCCGTCTTCAGCAACAGATTGACGGGTACGGTCAGCGTCGGCGAAACCATCTTGCGGAACGAATCGGTCACTATCAGCTCTCCCGACGGGTTCTGCTGCGGATAACGGAAAGTACGGTGGTTGTAAATCACCTCCGGACGGATGGCGAAGACGTCGTTGATATTGAACTGCAGGAAAGCTCCCGCATTCCACGAAAAACGCGGAGCACCGTTCACGGCGGCCCCGTTACCGTAATACATGTACGAAGAACCTACCGAACCGCTGACGGCGAACTCCACCGTCCGCGGACCTTCCCGCTTCCTAAGCAATTTGTCCGACGGTACGATGCGGTCGCATTCGGACAGCTCCGTCGCCATGGCCGCCACATACTCCGTTATCAGTTCCAATCCTTCGTAATCTATCTTGTCGGCCGTATCTTCCGGTTTATGGTAGGGCGATTTCGTACCGGTCGTGAGCAACACCGCTGGTACGCTCTCAGCCGTAAACGAATCGTGGTCGGAACCCGTAAACAGGCTCCCCCCGTCGCTCAGCGGTTTGACCTGGAGTCCGGCAGGGCAGGGAATGGATGCGAATAGCTCCTGCCAGCCGGCCAGCGAACCGGCATGTTCGATTTCGAGACAGCCCGCCTCCCGGAGCCAACCCACCATATCGATGCTGGCCATGAACTTCACCTTGTCGATGTCCATATTGGCGGCCATCGCTTCGGAACCGTAAAGCCCTATCTCTTCCGCATCGAAAGCAGCGATGATGACCGTACGTTTCAGCTCGCCCTCGCGCTCCATCAGTTTACGCGCCGCCTCTATCAATACGGCCGTACCGGAAGCATTGTCGTCGGCACCGTGGTATATCACGGTATCCCTGCCGCGTAAACGGTATCCCAAATGGTCGTAATGCGCCCCCAGAACGATATATTCATCGCGCAGTTCGGGGTCGCTGCCGGGAATGAATCCCACCACATTGGCATACCTGCCCGAATAGCGCTCGAAACGCTGCATGAACGATTTCCCTTCGCCGTCGTCGGCACCTGGACGAAGTCCCATCTCTTCAAACTGAAAAACGATATAGGACGACGCAAGCATCCCCTGGTCGGTACCCGCCCGGCGGCCGAGCATCCGGTCGGAAGCGAGCGTACGCACGTGTCTCTCAAGATTGGAACGGGTCTCCGATACCTGTTCCTGCGCCGAAACGGCTGTGCAGAGCGACAGCAGCAGCGCCGTAAAAATGAACCTTCTTCCCATAACTGTATCCGTTCGTTACTGCATACTTTGTTTGAAAGGTACGAAAAATCCGGGACAAAGAACACATTCCGTCCCGGATTCTCTTAAATCACATTCAGCCGACCTATTCGGCGATTATCAGGAAATAGTTTTTCTTCCCCTTCTGGAGTACGAGATACCGACCTGCTATGAGGTCGCCGGTATCGACGATACGTTCCGGCGACTCCACTTTCTCCTTGTTCATGGATACTCCGCCCCCCTGTATCAGCTTGCGAAGTTCGCTTTTGGATGGAAAAACGGAGCATCGCTCCACGCAAAGTTCCGGAAACGAAATACCCGTCTCCAATGCCGACCGGCTCACCCTGTACTGCGGAACGCCGTCGAAAACCTGCAGAAGCGTTTGCTCATCGAGACGGTGCAAAGCCTCCGCAGTAGCTCCCCCGAACAGGATGGCAGAAGCCTCCACGGCCTTGTCGTACTCCTCCCGGGAGTGAATCATGCAAGTCAGCTCCCGTGCGAGCGTTTTCTGCAGCCTGCGTTCATGCGGTGCCGCCTCGTGTTCGGCAACAAGGGTTTCGATGGTCTCCCGGTCAAGAAACGTAAATATCCTGATATAACTTTTGGCATCTTCGTCGCTCACATTCAGCCAGAACTGATAGAACTTGTAAGGAGAGGTATAGCGGGCATCGAGCCATACGTTGCCGCTCTCGGTCTTTCCGAACTTCGTACCGTCCGCCTTTTTGATAAGAGGACAGGTCATGCCGTACACCTGTCCGTCCTCGATGCGGCGGATGAGCTCCACACCGGTGGTGATATTGCCCCATTGGTCGGAACCGCCCAACTGCAGCCGACAGTCGTAATTACGGTAAAGCTGCATGAAGTCGTAACCCTGCACGAGCTGGTAGGTGAACTCCGTAAAGGACATGCCGTCGCCCTCGCCGTTGAAGCGCTTTTTCACGGAATCCTTCGCCATCATGTAGTTGACGGTAATGTGCTTGCCTATATCACGGATAAATTCGAGGAACCCCATCCCCTTCATCCAGTCGTAATTATTGACCAGAACGGCGGCATTCGGGGCGGACGAATCGAAATCTATCAGCCTGGAGAGCTGCCGTCTGATGGCCTCCTGGTTGTGACGGAGCGTCTCCTCGTCGAGCAAATTGCGTTCGAGCGATTTGCCCGAAGGGTCACCTATCATGCCCGTTGCTCCCCCTATGAGGACGATGGGCCGGTGGCCGCAGCGCTGGAAATGCCGCAGTATCATCACGCCCACCAGATGGCCTATATGCAGCGAATCAGCCGTAGGGTCGAAGCCGAGATAGGCCGTGGCCATTCCCTGTTTGAGATACTCTTCGGTGCCCGGAATCATGTCGTGCACCATGCCGCGCCATTTCAGTTCTTCTGCGAAATTCATCGGTTTGTTCCGTTTAAATTGTATGGTTTGTCGATACGTTCCCACAAAGATAGCCCAAACTCCATGAATAGACAAGGGGAGGGTTCACCCCTTCTCCGTCGGAACAGGAACCGCTTTCTCCGCCGGAACGACCGGATTCCGACACCATTTGCGCACGCCGCAGGTATCGCACTGCGGACGGCGGGCCGTACAGACATAACGGCCGTGGAGTATCAGCCAATGGTGTGCCTTCGGCAACAGCGACGAAGGGATATGCGCCGTAAGCTGCTGTTCGGCCTGCAAGGGCGTCTTGGCATTCCGGGTCAGTCCGAGTCTGCGCGATACGCGGAAAACATGCGTATCCACTGCCATCACCTCCCGGTGAAACACCACCGAACCGACCACGTTGGCTGTCTTCCGTCCCACGCCGGGAAGTTTCTGGAGCTCCTCCACACTGTCCGGAACCACTCCTCCGAAATCGTCCACGAGTTTCCGAGCCATCGCCGCAAGGTTCTTCGCCTTGTTGTTCGGGTAGGATATGCTCTTGATATACGGAAATATCTCCTCCGCAGAGGCTTCGGCCATCGCCTGCGGAGTAGGAAAACGTTCGAACAGGGCCGGAGTAGTCATGTTCACCCGCTTGTCGGTACACTGTGCCGACAGGATGGTAGCAACCAGAAGTTCATATGCGGAACCGTAATGCAGCTCGGTCTCCGCGACGGGCATATTTTCGGAAAACCATCCGATGATGCCCCTGTATCTCTCTTCCGTAGTCATAACGATACCAACGACAATATTCCACCGGCGGTACGCACGTACCGCCGACTGCGTTCATATCATACCATATACACTTCGAGAAGCGTCCCCTTTCCGGACAGGACCGCTTCGTCTATTTCGGCCGGAAGCAAAAGGCTCTCGAGAGCCGCAAGCTTTTCGCTGCCCCCATCGGTATCCGCCCGAAGCGCCCCGTCGGTACATATATACGCCACGAAACTGTCCAGCGAGGCGTAGTCGCGCCTCACCTCTCCGTCCACCTCTATCACGTTGGTCGTGAAAAAAGGAGTGGAAACTATCTCTTTCACACTACCGGGCGCTGCGACGGCCAGCCTGAAATACTCCTTTCCGTAATTGAAATCTATCGCATCGGTAGCCTCCGCCGTATGGAGCTGCCGCGGCTTCCCGTCCCTGCCGAGCCTGCCCCAATCCGATATACGGTAGGTAATATCCGAAGTCTCCTGTATTTCGGCGATGAGCAGTCCGGGTCCTATTGCATGGACCGTACCTGCCGGAATATAATACGCATCTCCCTTCCGAACCTCGTAACGCATCAGCAGGTCGGTCAGAGTACCCTCAGAAACCGCCCGCAAATACTCGTCGCGCGTTACCGGACGATTGAAACCCACATACAGGTAAGCTCCCGGTTCGCAGTCCGCCACATACCACATCTCGGTCTTGCCGCGACTGCCGTGTCTCTCCCGTGCAAGTCCGTCATCCGGATGCACCTGCACCGACAGCACATCGTGCGCGTCGATGAACTTCACCAATACCGGAAACTCCAGTCCGTAGGTATCGTACACCTTCTCTCCGACCAGGTCGCCCATATAGACTTCGGTTATCTCCTCCAGATTGTTCGACTTGAGAAAACCGTTGGACACTACCGAAACATCTCCTTCCACACCGGATATCTCCCAACTTTCGCCGATACTTCCGGCAGCAGCGGACAATTTTGCGGGCAGTCTCTTTCCTGCCTTCACAAGCCTGTCGCCCCCCCATATCTGGGACTTCAGGATAGGTTTGAACTTTAACGGATAGAGCATGACTTCCATATTTTTGACAGGCCGCCTCCATCCGGCGGGACCCATCGGCAAAAATACGAAAATATCCGTCGATACATTCGTATCAGACGCACATTCGGAGAACCCCGCAGGCATCGTTCCGCTTTCCGGCCGTACAGGATGGCGGACAGGGAGGAAACCGCTGAATTTTTTATTTCGGGTAAAATTCGTAACTTCGTCTATCGGCGACAAGGAAAAAACGTGAGAGGAAGGCAGAGAATTGTTTGTGTATGAAAGATTTGGAACAAAAAATCGAAATACTGAAAGGATACATAACCGACACTCCGAAACACATCGCCATTCTGGCGCATACCAATCCGGACGGAGACGCTATCGGTTCTTCGCTCGCGTGGGCCAAAGTGCTCCGTTCGCTCGGCCATGACGTACAGTGCCTCGTTCCAAACAAATATCCCGGATTCCTCTCCTGGATGCCGGGTATCCGGGACGTCATCATCGCCAAAGAGGAGAACGAACGGGCCATCGGTGCGGTGGACAATGCCGACATCATCTTCTTTCTCGACTTCAACCGGATAGACCGGCTCGAAAATCTCAGCCGTCACATCATCGATAACCGGAAAGCAGTCAGGATACTGATAGACCATCACCTCGACCCGCCGGCGGACGAATATACATTGGTATTCTCCGACCCCACCTCTTGTTCCACCTCCTACCTGGTCTACCAGATAACGGAAAGGCTGACGGGACTCGACGTATTCGACCGGGAGGCGGCCGAGTCGCTCTACGTCGGGATAATGACCGACACCGGCAATTTCTCCTTCAGTTTCCTCACCCCGGGACTGTTCCGGGCCGTTGCGGGACTCATCGAGAAAGGAATCAACATCCCCGACATCAATTCGAAGGTCTATAACTCCTACAGCGAAGGAAGAGTGCGGCTGCTCGGCTATGTGCTGCTCGACAAGATGCGCATGATAGAGAACGGACGGGCAGCGTACATAGCATTGAAAGAGAATGAAATGAGGCGTTTCGACTTTCAAGTAGGCGACAGCGAGGGATTCGTCAATTATCCACTCTCGATTGCATCCGTACAGATGTCCGCGATGTTCATAGAAACCCACAAGTTCATCCGTATTTCCTTCCGTTCGCGGGGAGATGTGGACGTCAGCCTGTTCGCTTCCAAATATTTCAACGGAGGGGGACACAAGAACGCCTCGGGAGGCAAATCCTACGATACCATTGAAAAGACCGTAGCGAGATTCGAACAGGCCGTAACAGAGTTCTTCCATCCGGCAAAGATGCAGGAATAACGAAAACCGGACGACGGCAATACGAAATACCCGAAAAAACTGAAGTTTTTTCGGGTATTTATTTCCATTCAAGCTGCCGGTAACATTACGCCTGCTCCAGCACCCGGGCTTTCTGCACGGTTCCCGCCCGGACATACCGGCTAAAAGACCGGAACATCCGTACATTCCCCATCTCCGGAAGTTCCGGAAGGGAGGACGCACCGCCCAATCAGAAACGCAGCAACGATTCGACAGGAGCAATCCGTTCAAGCCGGGAACGGGCTCCGATATCCGCTATCTCTGCAAGAAAGACAAATTCCCGTACCCGTACCGGCAACAGGCCGGCAGCCGTTTCGACAGTCAGCCTGTTCAGCTCCAAAGCCATCCCCTCGGCCGTCCCACCGGTAGCCAATACATCGTCAAAAACGGTCACCTCCACCGAACCGTCCTCCGTCCGTGCCGCTTTCAAATCGGATTTACGGAAATAGAGACTGTCGTCGCCATACTCCTTCTCTATCGGTATCTTCACCAAATCATCGGCCCGGGCCGGCAATTTCCCGCTTTTGCGAAATATCAGAAGACTTTTTACCCCGCCGGGTACGGTAAGCAGCGGCGAGGCGAAGAGAAAACCACGGGCCTCGGGAACCGCCACATTCGGAGAGGAGATACGCGCGGCTATCTCCCGGACTACCCAGGCGAATATATCCGAATCGCCCAGCAGCGGCAGCAAATCAATGAACAGGATGCCCTCCTTCGGAAAATCCCTGTAAAACCTTATCCTGTTTCTTACCGTTTCCAGTGTCATGGCACAAACGTCTTTTTCTCCCGGAAGAAAACGGCACGTCCCTCCGCTCCGGCAGTGCGGCACGAAAAAGACGGCCCTATTTCGACATGTCGAGCATGTTGCGGATAGAGCCCTCGGCCCGGCGCCTCACCTCCTCGTCAATCACGACTTCGGGAGATTCGTTCATAAGCGCATCGTATATCTTCGGGAGCGTCACGAGTTTCATATATTCGCAGTCGTTGCATCCGCAGGTGGAATCCGTCGGAGGAGCCGGAATAAAATCGATTTCCGGATACTTCTCCTGCAGTTCGAACAAGATACCCGATTCGGTTACGATGATATACTTCTTCCCGCCATCGGAACCTACGTAATCAATGATAGCCGCCGTACTCCCCACGAAATCGGCAGCCAGCAGCACCGGTTTCTTGCATTCGGGATGGGCAAGCACCTTGGCGTCCGGATGTTCCCTTTTCAGTTCGAGAATCTTTTCGAGCGAGAATTTCTCATGCACATGACACGCTCCGTCCCACAACACGATGTCGTCGCGGCCGGTCACCCGCTTCAGGTAATCCCCAAGATTGCGGTCCGGGGCGAACAGTATCTTCTGTCCCTCCAGCGCCCGGATGATTTTCACGGCGTTGGACGAGGTACAACAGATATCTGTCAGTGCCTTCACCTCAACCGAGGTATTGACATAGGCCACCACCTTATGGTCGGGATACCGTTCGCGGAACCTGCGGAAATCCGCAGCGCTGCAAGAATCGGCCAGGGAACACCCGGCAGCCGGGTCGGGTATCAGCACCTTTTTCCCCGGCGACAGCACCTTGGCCGTCTCGGCCATGAAATAGACGCCCGCAAAAAGGATGATGTCCGCATCGGTCGCCGCTGCGGCCTGGGAAAGTGCGAGGGAATCCCCGATGAAATCCGCCACCTGCTGCACTTCGGGCCGCGTATAGTAATGAGCGAGAATCACGGCGTTCTTCTCTCTTTTCAACGCCGCTATCTTATCCGCCAGAGTCGTGTTGTCAGCCATCTTTTTATTTTTTTATTTATTTCTTAATTAAATCTTAAAAAGAAAATAACAATAATAAAGCCTGTTCATAATGTTGATAACTCCTTATATTCCGCTTTCCGGACAAATTGCCAAAAATTATCAACATTGCTCCCGGTAGGAAAGTGTCCGCATGACTTCGCTTTATCCATGTGTCTTTCAGTTTTTTGTATATATATTACTGAAAAACAGCCATGTAACTTTCAGATAGGGCGGCATTTTTCCGTTTTCCGTCTTCATCATGTCCTGTCCATCCGTTTGTCGGTGCCTTTCTCCCTATCTTGTGTGTCGCAAGGAGAGGATGCGTCCGGCGGAGGGAAGCGGCGGAGTTGTCAATAGCTGTTCATAATGTTATCAACATATCGACAGCGGCAAAACGGATGCCTGCCCGTGTGCAGATGCTGTCGATAATTCCGTAACGGCCGATGAAAGATTTTCCTTGTTTTTTTCCTTCGTATTCCCGTATATACGAATTGACGGCATTTCCCAGCTGGAAAAGGGGGAATCTTTCAACATTTGCGAACAGTTTCTTTCTCGCTTTTCAACACTCAGCGGTCGGTTTTTTCCAGCTTTTCGACAATCTTGTCCGCTATCTCCCGATAGTATTTTTTTACTTCCGGATGGATGGATACTGCCGGCGTTCCGTTCTCACCACCTTCCATAACCGATTGGACGATAGGAATATCTCCGAGAAAATCGATGCCTTCGGTACGGGCCATGTTCCGTGCTCCCCCCTTTCCGAACAGGTAGTACCGGTTGTTCGGGAGTTCCGCCGGAGTGAACCAGGCCATGTTTTCGATGATACCGAGTACGGGTACGTCGATGCCCTCCGCGCGGAACATGTTCACGCCGCGCCGCACGTCGGCCACGGCCACCTGTTGGGGTGTGGAAACCACGATGGCTCCGTTTACCTTTACCTCTCCGACTACCGAAAGGTGGACATCCCCCGTTCCGGGAGGGAGGTCGATGAGCAGATAGTCCAGTCCTTCCCAAAGCGTCTGATGGAGCAGTTGCTTCAGGGCGGTCGTCGCCATGGGGCCGCGCCAGATAAGAGCGTCGTCGGGCGAGATGAAAAAACCTATCGAGGCGATTTTGATGCCTCCGGTTTCGGCCGGCAGGATGTACTCCTGTTCGGCGCGGAGAATTGCCTGCGGCGTATATCCTTCAACGCCGAACATCTTCGGCATGGAGGGTCCGTAGATATCCGCATCGAGTATTCCGACGCTGTAACCCATGTCGCGTAGCGTTACGGCCAGGTTGGCCGTGACGGTCGATTTGCCGACTCCTCCCTTGCCGGAGGCGATTGCGAGGATGTGCCGTATGCCAGCCGTGGAGGATACTTTCTCTTTTACGGGCGGTGCCGGAGCCTCTTCCTTTTCCGTAACGGCTATCTTGCCGGCCAATTCGGGGAATGCTTCGGTCACTGCCGCTGTTACCTGCCGTTTGATGGAGTTGGCGAACGGGTCGCGCCGTTTGCGGAAGGCGAGGGTGATGACTGCATCCTGTCCGTTGGCCGTGATATGCTCGACGATACCCGATGAAACGATATCTTCTCCCGTTTCCGGATGCACGATGCCGCCGAGTACCGATTTTATCCTGTTTTCGTATTCAGTCATTGGTGTTCGGTTTTATTGTAACAACGATACAAATATAACAAAATTATATTCGCTGAGATACGAAAGTGCATGTCCGGTGTACGCTTGCGAAGCGGTTCGTTTGAAGCGAAATGACGGAATATATTCGATGAGAGCCGAAAACGGTCGTCTGACGACACGTCGGTACCCGTTTGCAGATGCAATGCGGGAATATATGAAACATCCGCTTCGGACCGGAGACAAACGTCCGGCGGAAACCCGGTATGCGTTTGCGCAACGGTTCGGTTGGGGCAAATAGAACCGATTCGTGATGAGAAGGAGATTCAAAGGCACGGAGTTGTTTGTTACTTAATAAAAAAATATCGAATTACGATAAGTATAAGAAAATTATCTTGTAATTTTGTAGACTTTCCTATTGCATGCAATAAATATAAATATAACGAAGATGAAGAATTTTTTCAAGACTTTCGGAGCCGCTTTGCTGGCGTTTTTCGTGGGAACGGTGCTGATGTGGTTCGTGCTGTTTTCGATTATAGGAGGGATTGCCGCCTCCTTCGGACAGCGGCAGGTGTATGTTCCTTCGGATGCCGTCCTCGTGGTGGATTTTCGTTCCGGAATAGTCGATTCTCCGGATAACCGGTTCGGGGCTTTCGACGTGAACAGGAGAAGGTTGGAGACCTCCAATACGATGCTCGAGGTGACCGATGCTGTCCGGCTTGCCGCTTCGGACCCCAATATCAAGGGGATATATATCAATATAGCTGGTTCGGGTGCGGTCAATTACGGCAATATGGAGGAGCTGCGTAGCGAGTTGCTGCGTTTCAAGGAGTCGGGCAAGTTCGTTGTAGCTTACAACGAAGTTTATTCGCAGCCGGCCTACTGGCTCTCTTCCGCCGCCGACAGGGTGTTCATTCATCCGGAAGGGTTCATGGACTGGCGGGGAGTTGCAGCCAATGTAATGTTTTATAAAGGGTTGCTCGATAAACTCGGAGTAGACGTTGAAATTATCCGGCACGGTACGTTCAAGTCGGCGGTGGAGCCCTATATCACCGACCGGATGAGTCCGGCCAACCGTTTGCAGATGACCACCCTCGTCAATTCCCTGTGGGATGTCATGCTGGCGGATATTTCCGAGTCCCGCGGCATACCGGCCGATAAGCTCCGGCAATATGCGGAGGAGATGGCGGTGCGTGAACCGGATGATGCCTTGCGGTTCGGTTTCGTGGACGGTGTTCTCTATCGGGACGAGATGGCGGACATGCTCTCCGCCCTCTGCCGCGGAGAGGAACTTTCGGCCGCTTCCGTGTCGGAACATACTGATTTCAATGCCGTCTCCCTCGGCGATTACATAGCGGCACGGGCCGTACATGCCCGTAAAGTCTCCAAAAACAAAGTGGCCCTGATATATGCCGACGGACAAATCGTGGACGGCGAGAGTTATCCCGGTGCGGTGGGAGGTGCCACGTTGGCCGACCAGATAGCCCAGGCCCGTGAGGACAACGGTGTAAAGGCGGTCGTACTTCGGGTCAATTCCCCGGGCGGAAGCGCTCTCGCTTCGGATGTGGTGTGGCGCGAAATGGAACTTTGCCGCGAGGTGAAGCCCGTTGTGGTCTCCATGGGCGGTGTGGCGGCTTCGGGAGGTTATTACATCTCCGCTCCGGCCGATGTGATACTCGCCGACCGCACCACGCAGACAGGTTCCATCGGTGTGTTCGGAATGAAACTCAATCTGGAAAAGACGCTGCGCGACAAGGTGGGCATTACGGTGGATGTGGCCAAGACCAACGCTTATGCCGATATGGGCAGCATCGCGCGGCCGTTGATGCCGGCCGAACGTGCATTCCTGCAGGGGCAGGTCGAGAAGACCTACGGTACTTTTGTCGAGCATGTGGCCGCAGGCCGGAACATGACCTTCGAGCAGGTCGATGAGATAGGTCAGGGCAGGGTATGGCTCGGAACGGAAGCTGAAAAGAACGGCCTCGTGGACGGTTTCGGCGGCCTTTCGGATGCGGTGGCGCTGGCTGCTGACCGGGCCGGTATCGCCGCCGATTTCCGGGTGTACGAGATACTTTCCGAACCCGATTCGTTCGCCGCATTCCTTTCGATGTTCTCTGCACGGATGCAGCGCTTTTCCGCGGCCTGCGTGCACGGCGAACTCGGCGAGGCGTTCGTGCATTACGATATGCTCAGCCGTACGCTTCGGGAGGACGGAGTGATGGCGCTGATGCCCTATACGATATCCTTCGAATAGGCCGGCCTTTCCCTATACGGGGGAGTGTCGGCAATGGGGAAGATTCGGACGGTGCATTGTCATGGTACACCGTGGCGTTATGTCCGGTGTCGGTGTCCGGTCGTTGCGGCGAGAGGGTGCCTCTGTTCCGAATCCCGACGCTTGGTATCCTTGTTGGCTTTCCGATGCTTAGGGAGACCGTTCCGAAAGCGGTCGGCCGGAATGAAAGATATGACATAAGTTTTTATAACTTTGTCATCAGATAGTCCAGGGGGTTTGCAGCCTCTTGTCGCGGCGGTTGCCGTCCTGCGGTCCGCATTTGCAAAGCGGGTCGGGCGGATGCTGCGTGGAGAGAGAAAAAGGAGGAAATATGGAGTTTTTCGAATTGGTGGAACGGAGGCACAGCGTCCGCAGTTTTACCGGCGAACCGGTAGAACAGGCGGCGATAACCCGGATACTGAAGGCTGCGTTGTCGGCGCCCTCTGCGAAAAATACGCGCAGCAGCAGTTTCATGGTGGTAGAGGAGCCGGAGCTTATCGGCCGGATAGCCCGGATGAGGGATTACGGTTCGGCGTTCGTGGAGAAGGCCCCGCTCGTAATACTTGTGATGGGCGACCAGCTACGGAGCGACCTGTGGGAGGTGAATGCCGCCATATCGGCTACCTATGTACAGCTCGCTGCGCAGGCATTGGAACTGGGCAGTTGTTGGGTACATGTCGCCGGACGGCCGCGACGCAGAGAGGAGCCCGGCGGCCCCGCCGCAGAGGATTATCTGCGTTCGTTCCTGCCGGTACCGGAGGGCAGGCGTATTCTGTGTGCAGTGGCGATAGGGCATACGGCCGAACCGGCCCCTATCCGAAAGGAGGAGATACCCGACGCGGATGACAGGGTCGTCATCCTGCCGTGAGACCTTCCTTGTCGGGAGCGGTGTCGGCACTTTTCGGCGGAGGACGTTTTCCCGGAATGCGGCAGAGAGTTTCCCGTCATTAGAAGATATTATGGATTATGGAGAATAAACCCGTTACGGTAGCGCTGATATACGACTTTGACGGTACGCTGGCACCCGGCAACATGCAGGAGTACGACTTTATTCCTGCCGTCGGCAAGAGTGCGGCCGAGTTTTGGGAGGAGAGCAACGTGATAGCCAAGGCGCAGGATGCCGACCCGATACTGACCTATATGGCGAAGATGATTGAGTGCGCCCGCCGGAAAGGGCTTTCGCTCAAGCGGGAAGCGTTCCGCGAGTCGGGGCGTAAGATAACCTATTACCGGGGCGTGCGGGAGTGGTTCGGTCGCATCAACGCATACGGCGCCGGGCGGGGCATCGACGTACAGCACTACATCAACTCCTCCGGCATCAAGGAAATCATCGAAGGGACGGACATCGCCCGGGAGTTCAAGAACATCTACGCGAGTTCGTTCCTGTACGACGACGAAGGCGCTGCCTATTGGCCCGCCGTGGGGGTGAACTATACCAACAAGACGCAGTTCATCTACAAGATAAACAAGGGCGTCGAATCGGTGAGCGATACGAAACTGGTGAACCAGTACCTCGAAGAGGAGAAGCGGCCCGTGCAGTTCAAGCACATGATATTCATCGGCGACGGGACGACGGACATCCCCTGCATGCGGCTCGTCAAGTCGCAGGGAGGACACTCGATAGCCGTCTATAACCCCGCCCACCAGGGTTCGTTCGAAGCCATGAGGAAGCTGATAGACGAGGGGCGTGCGACCTACGTCTGCCCGGCGGACTATACCGAAGGGGGCGAGATAGACAAGCTGGTAAAGACCATTATTGACAAGATATATACGGACAACAAGATAAAGCTCATGGCGGAGTCGCTCAGAGTGAACCGCAAGTGCGAAGAGTAACATCATGCAGAGAGAGATTCTGTTCGCTACGAACAATGCGCATAAGCTGGAGGAGGTAAAAGCCATCCTCGGCGACGGTTACAGGCTCGTCACGCTGCGCGAGCGAGGTATTACGGAGGAGATTCCGGAGGAACAGCCCACCATCGAGGGCAATGCGCTCCAGAAGGTGCGTTATGTCCATGCGAGGAGCGGTGCCGACTGTTTCGCCGACGATACCGGTCTGGAAGTTGCGGCGCTGGGCGGTGCGCCGGGCGTACACTCCGCGCGTTACGCTACGGAAGGCCATGACTTCGAAGCCAACGTGAGGCTTCTGCTGCACAACCTCGAAGGGGTTTCCGACCGCCGCGCCCGTTTCCGGACAGTCGTCGCATTGATACTCGACGGACAGGAATATACCTTCGAAGGGATTGTGAATGGAACCATTGCGGAGTCGCCCCGTGGCGGGGAGGGTTTCGGATACGACCCGGTCTTCATACCCGACGGTTACGCGGAGACTTTCGCGCAGATGCCCGCTGGACTGAAAAACGCCATCAGCCACAGGGCCATCGCCGTCCGCCGCTTTGCGGAGTTCATGCAGGAGAGGCGGGAAGCCTGATATCCGCATCGTTCCGAGGTCGGGGCTGCCGACCGGTCGGGCAAACAACCGGTCCGGTACGGATGGCGGAGCGCTTTCCCGGTGTATGATGGGGAAGGTTCTTCGTGCCGTCTCCATACTGCGGGAGTCTCGGAATCCGTTTCTATAAGGTCTGATGCACCTTCCTTATCGTTATCTTTGCAGCATGGATTTCAAGTTAGTATCCGATTATAAACCGACCGGCGACCAGCCCGAGGCCATCGCCGAACTCGTCCGTTCCATCAACGGGCACAGCCGGCACAATACCCTGCTCGGCGTCACCGGCTCCGGGAAGACATTCACCATTGCGAATGTCATCGCCCAGTTGAAGCGGCCCACGCTCGTCCTAAGCCACAACAAGACGCTGGCGGCACAGCTTTACGGCGAATTCAAGTCGTTCTTCCCGGAGAATGCCGTGGAGTATTTCGTCTCCTATTACGATTATTACCAGCCGGAAGCCTATCTTCCGGCCTCCGATACCTATATCGAAAAAGACCTCTCCATCAACGAGGAGATAGAGAAACTGCGTCTGCGTACCACGGCCTCGCTCCTTTCCGGGCGCAGGGATATTGTCGTGGTATCGAGCGTGTCGTGTCTCTACGGTATCGGGAACCCGGAGGATTTCCACGCTTCGAGCGTGAAGCTGACGGCAGGTGAGACTCCCGGCCGCAAGAAAATCCTCTACGCTCTTGTGGATGCCCTCTATACCCGCACCGAGGCGGAACTCCAGAGCGGTACCTTCCGGGTGAACGGCGAGGTCATCGACGTCATGTCGGCATACAGCGATTCGGTTTACCGCATCTCGATGTTCGACGACGAAGTGGAACAAATCGCACGCATCGACCCTGCAAGCGGACAGGTACTCGAAAGACTCGACACGGTGACGATATTTCCCGCCAACATGTTCGTGACGACGCGGGAACGCACCAACCGGGCCATCCAACAGATACAGCTCGACCTCGGCGAACGAATCCGCTTCTTCGAGGAGGCGGGCCGGATGATGGAGGCACAGCGTATCAAACAGCGCGTGGAGTATGACCTGGAGATGATAAAGGAGCTCGGCTACTGTTCCGGCATCGAAAACTATTCCCGTTATCTGGACGGACGGAAGGAGGGGACGCGCCCCTTCTGCCTGCTGGACTACTTTCCGGAAGACTACCTGCTGGTCATCGACGAGAGCCATGTAACCATTCCCCAAATCAGGGCGATGTACGGCGGCGACCGAGCCCGCAAGGAGAGCCTCGTGGAGTACGGTTTCCGGCTCCCGGCGGCCAAGGACAACCGTCCCCTCACCTTCAGCGAGTTCGAAGCGCTGGCGGGTACTTCCATTTACGTGAGCGCTACGCCGGCCGACTACGAGCTTACCAAGAGCGAAGGGGCCATCGTGGAGCAGCTCATCCGGCCGACGGGTCTGGTGGACCCGCCCATCTCCGTGCGGCCGACCGAAAATCAGATAGACGACCTTGTGGACGAGATACAGCTCCGGGCCGAGAAGGGAGAGCGGGTACTCGTCACCACGCTGACCAAGCGCATGGCCGAAGAGCTGTCGAAGTATTTCGACCGTATCGGCATCCGCAACCGGTACATCCATTCGGAAGTGGAGACGCTCGAACGCATCCAGATTCTCGAAGACCTGCGGGCCGGTTCGTTCGATGTGCTCATAGGCGTGAACCTGCTGCGCGAGGGGCTCGACCTTCCGGAGGTATCGCTCGTGGCCATCATGGATGCGGACAAGGAGGGATTCCTGCGCAGCGACAGGGCCTTGACGCAGACAGCGGGCCGCGCGGCCCGCAACGTGAACGGACAGGTCATCATGTATGCCGACAGGCGCACCGAAGCGATGCAGCTGGCCATCAGCGAGAGCAACCGCCGCAGGGAGAAACAGCTCCGTTACAACGAGGAGCACGGTCTTGTGCCGCGTCAGGCGCAGAAGAGCGGCAAGGCGGGGAACGACCTGCTGCTGAACCTTGCCGAAAGCGACAGCTCGCCCTATCCCATGGCAAGCGGTTTTGCGATAGCGGCCGACATCAATGAGTCCTACTCCGCCATGAGCCTGCCTGAAGCCATCGCGGATGCCCGTGCGAAGATGGAGAAAGCGGCGGCGGAACTCGACTTTATCGCCGCTGCCAAGTACCGCAACCACATGTACTCCCTTCAAGAGAAGCTGCGGGTGGAACAGGAGGTATCCGGCAAAAAACGAAAACAGTGAGGGGATGAACGGTTCATGCCATAATGCGTACACACTGCGGAGGGAGGTTGCTCTGATTCGTGCGAAGGAGGAAGTGAACGGTGCGGTCGGCGGACGGAGGATGCGGCAACCGTTCGGACGGAGAGGAAAATGAAAGCGGCCGAGATAATAACCAGGATGGTAGATTTCTTCTACGTGAAGCCTTTGAGGAGGATAATTCCTCTCGAAACGTTCCGCTATGCCGTATGCGGCGGCATCAACATGCTGTTGGGGTGGGTGCTCTATGCCCTGCTCTACAAGTATGTGATACGGGGGTGCTACCTCGACCTCGGTTTCGTGGTGATGTCTCCCCATGTTCTGGCATTGGCCGTACAATTCGTGATAACGTTCTTCACCGGGTTCTGGTTGAACCGCAACGTGACTTTCTCGTTATCGCCCCTCAGCGGCCGCCGCCAGCTTCTCCGTTACGTACTGCAGGCGGGCGGTGCGCTTCTGCTCAATTACCTGCTGCTGAAACTGCTCGTCGAGGCTGCCCACCTCTATGCACCTCTTGCGAGACCGCTGACGGATGCCGTCGTGGTGGTTTACAGTTACCTGACGGCCCGTTTCTTTACCTTCCGTACCGCGGGGATGAGACCCGACCGGGAGGACGGTAGTGCTTGACGTCGTATCGATACGAAAAGAGGAGTTGCGACACGGGGAGTTGAGGGCACTCCGTATCGCAATATTTGCAGGAGAGGCCCTGCGAACATATTCCGCAGGGCCTCTCCTGTTCCGTATACGGGCCGGTCGCTGCCGGCCCGGTCTCAGCGGACTATCTTGATGTCCTTGATGCGTAGCTGGGGCGTCGTTTTCCCCCGATAGTGATTCTCTACCACGGTATAGCAGACGTCCACGGGCCGGCCGCTCCGTATCCATTCGAGGTAGGCGGGCTGCTGGAATGCGATGGCGGCTATTGTGGTGTTGGGTTTCTGTTTCTGTGTCAGGTCCATGCGCAGGTGCTCCTTCTCCGCACCCACGAGTTTTGCATCGCCCCGGTTGCTTACACCCCGCGTCACGAATACGGGCGCCGTATTGCCGGGTCCGAAAGGCTGGAAGGCTTCCAGCGTCGCGCGGAACGAGGGCGTGATGTCGCTGAAGAGGAGTTCGGAATCTATCTCCACCTGGGGTATGAGCATGTTCGGGTCGATGTTCTGCTCCACGTATTCGTTGAAACGGTGCATGAACGCTTCTATGTTCTCCGGCTTCATGGTAAGTCCCGCGGCATACATGTGCCCTCCGAAATTCTCCAGCAGGTCGGCACACGACTCTACCGCCTGGTAGAGGTCGAAGCCCGGAACGCTCCGGGCCGAACCGGTAACGAATCCGTTGCTCATGGTAAGCACCACCGTGGGACGGTAATAGGTTTCGATGAGGCGCGATGCCACGATGCCGACGATGCCCTTCATCCATTTCGGATTGTAAATCACCGTACTCTTCATTATGGCGTACTCCGGGTGGCTGCGGATGTAGTCGTGTGCCTCCTGCGTTACCGAGCGGTCGATGCTTTTGCGGGCTTGGTTGCTGCTGTCGATGAAGATGCCGAACTCGTCGGCGAGGTCTTCGTTGCGCTCCACGAGCAGGTTGACCGCGGCGTGTCCGCCCGACGGAGCCGACATGTCCTCCTCCCTGTCCACGGCCATGCGGCCGGCGGCGTTGATGCGGGGTCCTATCTTGAACACGATGTCGTCTATCGTGATTTTATGCCCCTCCAGACCGCAAATCTTGATGATGGACTGCAACCCCTTGCGTGGCTTCTCATTCAGTTTTTTGAGACCGTAATGGGCCAGTATCCTGTTCTCGCCCACGAGCGGTACGATATCCGCCGCGGTGCTCACCACGACCAGGTCGAGCAGACCCACGATACTTTCGAACGGAATGCCCTTGTACTGGCAGTATCCCTGCACGAGTTTGAATCCAACTCCGCAGCCGGAGAGTTCGTCGAAAGGATAGTCGTCTCCGGGCTGTTTGGGGTCGAGTACCGCCACGGCGGCCGGTATCTCCTCTCCCGGCAGATGGTGGTCGCAGATGATGAAGTCGATTCCGAGCTGGTTGGCATAGGCCACTTTCTCGACGGCTTTGATGCCGCAGTCGAGTGCGATGATGAGGTCTACTCCGTTCTTTTTGGCATAGTCCACGCCAAGTTTCGAGATGCCGTACCCTTCCGTATAACGGTCGGGTATGTAGAAGAGCAGCTCTTCCATCCCCATCTGGCGAAGGAAAATGTAAACCAGAGCCACGGCAGTGGTTCCGTCCACGTCGTAATCGCCGTAGACCATGATTTTCTGGCCGCGCGTCACGGCTTCGTCCACCCTGCGAACCGCCTTCTCCATATCCTTCATCAGGAACGGGTCGTGCAGGTCCGACAGCTTCGGACTGAAGAACCTCGAAACTTCGTCGTAAGTGTCTATGCCCCTTTGTACGAGTAGGTTAGCAAGCACCCTCGGGATTCCGGTAGCGGTGGCGAGTTCGTCCACCTTCTGCGGGTCACCCTGGGGCTTGATTACCCAACGTTTTTCGATAGGCATAATCTTCTATTTTTATTTTAATATTTATAATCTTTTCGAGGTGCGCCGCGAACCGGCCTGCCACATCTTTCAGGTCCGTTTCGGTTCCCGTCTCTTTCCGTATGGAGGTCACCCCCCTGTCCGAGAAACCGCACGGGTTGATGTAGTCGAACCAACGCAGGTCCGTATTCACGTTGAGCGCGAAACCGTGCATCGTCACGTAGCGCGACGAACGTACTCCGATTGCGGCTATTTTCCGCATCGGGCCGCCTTCGGTCAGCCACACCCCCGCCGCTCCTGCGACACGGGTACCGCTGATGCCGTAGTCGGCTATCGTCCGTATGACCGCTTCCTCAATCGAGTGGATATACTCCTTGAGTCCGATGCCCTCGCGTTCGAGGTCGAGTATGGGATAGCCCACCAACTGTCCCGGGCCGTGGAACGTGATGTCCCCTCCCCGGTCTATGCGGTAGAACGATGCACCTTTGCTTTTGAGGAAATCTTCGGCCACGAGCATGTTCTCTTCATGGCCGCTTTTGCCCAGCGTATAGACCGGCGGATGTTCGCACAGCAGCAAATATTGCTCCGCTTTCCGTCCGTCTCCGCTCTTGGAGGCCAGCAGGTCGTTGAAAAGCTGTTTCTGCAGTTCCCAGCAGCCGGCATAATCCATAACGCCCAAGTCGCGGCAAATCACTCTCTCCTTCGGCGTCTCCATGGTCAGTCCTCTTTTCGGAAGTTGAGCAGGGCCTCTTCGGCCATGTAGGAGGAACGGACCAGCGGGGCACTCGCCACATATCGGAATCCCCGCATCCGCGCCAGGTCGCCGTACATGGCGAACTTCTGCGGAGTGACATATTCCGCCACGGGGTAGTGTTTCATGGTGGGACGCAGGTACTGGCCCAGCGTGACGATGGAGCATCCCGCATCGGCCAGGTCGTCGAGCGTTGCCAGTATCTCGGTTTCGGTCTCTCCGAGGCCGAGCATGAGGCCGCTTTTGGCCACCGCGCCGCGCGAGGCGATGTAGCGGAGTACTTCCAGCGAAGTGCGGTACCGGGCCCGCGAACGTACGAGGGGCGTCAGCCTCTCGACGGTCTCGATGTTGTGGCCGATGATATCCGGTGCGGCGTCGATGACGATGTCGAGCAGCTCTTTGCGGCAGTCGAAATCGGGAATGAGCACCTCGATGGTGGTGTCGGGATTCACGCGCCGGATGGCACGAATCGTTGCGGCCCAATGGCCGGCTCCTCCGTCGGGTAGGTCGTCCCTGTCCACGGATGTGAGTACGGCATGTTTGAGCCCCATGAGGCGTATGGATTCGGCGACCTCTTCGGGTTCGCCCTGTTCGGGAGGTAACGGTTTACCGGTTTTGGTCGCACAGAACTTGCATGAACGGGTACAGACATCGCCGAGTATCATGAATGTGGCGGTCTTCCTGCTCCAGCATTCGGCCTTGTTGGGGCACTTTCCGCTGTCGCATATCGTATGCAGTCCGTGTTTCTCCACGATTTTCGAAACATCGGCGTATTTCACGTCGTTGTGGAGTTTTATCTTCAGCCAGCCGGGTTTTATATTCTTCGCTACCTTGTCATAAGTATCAGACATTGACTTTCACTATTTTTCCAATTGACACAAAAGTAATTATAATTTTCGGATTTTCCATAGCCCGGCCCGATAATTCGTGACGGATTCCTGTCGGGACGGTTGGGTACCGGTTTTCTGAGAGATGTAATGTATTTGCCGCAGAAGTATTTCCGGCTGTCGGGAGATGCCGGGACGGGGCAGTTTACGGATAATTTGTTCCGAAAGACCGGCAAATGGCCGAGGAGTGCTGCATCCGGTGCGGACAGGGTATGGCTGTTTCGGCTTGCGTCTTGGCGGGATTGCAGAGCAGACCGGGAAGATTGGAACCTTCCCGACTGGAGGAGTGTATCGGACAGAACTGTTGTATTGCAACAGGCGGGACGAACAATCCTCACCCCGCCTGCCGTGCTTGAAAGAGCATCGTGTTATTCCGTCACGACGCTTACTTCGGGTCTGTCTTTGAAGAGGCCGCTCACGTATTCCAGTTCGTATCCGGGGTCTACGATTACTTTTTTGAGCGACGTATTGCCCTGTACGATATAATATTCTGCCCAGTCGCTGCAATAGCCGTTTTTCAGGTTGATGAGTTCCAGAACCGGCATATCCTGCAGTTCCACAATTTCGACGTTCTCATGGATGCTCAAATCGATTTCCCTGACGGGGTTGTTGCTGGCGTACAGCTCCCGCAGGGCGGCATTGCCGGAAAGGTCCAGTTCGCCGAGTTCGTTGTCGAAGACGAACAGCCACATCAGGAACGGTAGCTCCGTGAGGTCAATCGCGGTGAGTTTGTTGGCGTACACGTTGAGCCGCATGAGTTTGGGCAGTCCGGAGAGGGAGAGTGAGGTCAGTCGGTTGTCGTTCAGGTGCAGTTCCGTCAATTCGGCGCAGTCGGCTACCGTCAGCTCCGTCAGTTGGTTTTTTACGGCATCCAGCCGGACGAGGTTGTCGAGCCCGACGGCACGCAGGGAGGTCAGTCGGGCTTCGTTTATGTAAGCGTTTTCCAGCTTGGACAATACCGACAAATCGAGGTCGGTCAGGGCGGTACGCTGCAGGTACAATACCGTCATTTCGGGCGTTTTGCTCAGATTCAGTTCCGATATCCCGGTGCCGTACAGGCGAAGGTCCGTCAGTTGGCCCAGTTGGTCGAGTCTGAGGGCGGTTATCGGATTCTCGCCGAGGTTCAGGGCCCGGAGATTTGTCAGTCCTTCTATCGGTGCGGCATCCGTGACGCGATGGAATTTCAGGTTGAGGGTTTCCAGCGCAGTGAAGTATTGCAGCCCGTCCAGACTTTTTACCGTATTGGCGTCGGTCGCATCCTCGGCATAATCGTATCCCATCTCTATCGCAGTGAAAGCGGCGGCTTCGTCGAATGAGATGATGCCGTCCGAATCTATGTCGATGCCGTTGTCGAAAAGATATTTTTCGAGGACTTTGTCCGGAATTGCGACATGGCTGGGCGGTTCCGGTTCATCGGCCCGGGTCGTGAAAGAGATTTCACGCCAGGAGGAGTCTTCGTATTCGTTGTTGCCCAAGGCCCGTAGAGCCAGCGTATAAGAGGTTTCGCTCTCCAGCCCTTCTGCGACAGCCTCCGTTTCGTCGTCGGGAACCTTCTGGCTGACGACCGTCGTCTCTTCCCGTTTTATCGTGTATTCGTATCCGTCGGCGTTTTCTACTTTTTTCCACGAAAAGGCGGCGGTAGTCGGGGTAATCGCTCCGAGCGTTACGGCCGGGGTTGCAAGTTGCGTCGGGCCGACGGTTGGGGGCGCAGGGGGTGCAGGGGGCGTTTCTTTGCAGCCTCCAAAAGCGAAGGCAAGGAATCCAATAAAAATCGAAGTCAGTCTTTTCATAGGAAATCTTTGTTAGCGGTTAGTGAAATGAATTATGTCGCAATTTAATCTTTTTATTTGGAAATATAGCATATATGCCGATTATTTTGAAAATAATCCGTCATTTAGTTGTATATATGAAGCGTGTGGAGAATGTGTGTACGGTTTGTAGCAGGAGTCTATGTTGTCGTTTCGGAATATTTATTCGATGTTTCCGGGTGTCGGGTATTCCGGCCGGCCGTTCGGTCCGAATGTATTCAGGTAAGATATTGAAGTAGGATGGGTGGGGGAAACGGCTTGAACAGAGGGAAAAACTGGGCGGGATGAGTGGCATACGCTTTGTTTTTGCGGAGATTGGTTTTAAATTTGTTTCTGAAGCAACGTTTCGGGGATATGCCGGGTACGGGTATCCGTGGAATTGCCGAGGGGCTGCGAAGGATGCCGGGAGGGAGACTCACGGTTTCCTCTTGATACGAATTAAATGACAAAGGATATGTATGTAAAGAGCAACTGGTTTTTCATCCTCTATAAGACGCTGTTGGTCATCGCGGCGGCATATGGACTCCATTTCCATATGGCGGCCGGCAAGTGGGGCGATTTCAACTATTATACGGTACTCAGCAATGCGGTCTGCTTCTTTTATTTCCTTGTGTCGCTGGTGTTCAACGTCCGGCGGCTGGCCCGGGGGTGCCATACGGTGACGTGGAGACCGCGGGCCGAGGGGGCCGTGGTTTTTTGTATCACGGTCACGTTTCTGATATATCACTTCATTCTGCGGCCCGAAGCGTTCCGGATGGGAAACGGAGGCAGCTTCTACTCGGTGCTCAACATGGTGCAGCATTACATCGTTCCGCTGATGGCCCTGCTCGACTGGCTGTTGTTCTGTCCCAAGGGGCGCTGGCGCCGTTACGACCCCGCCTCCTGGCTGCTTATCCCGCTGGCCTATTTCATCTATATCCTCATCCGGGCACCGTTCGCCGGCAACATAGGCGGAACGTCAAGCCCTTATCCTTACAGTTTCATAGACATACAGGCGCACGGAGTGGGCATCGTGGCCCGGAATGCGCTGCTCGCGGCCCTCGGCATGTTCGTGCTCGCCTACCTGATGTATTTCATCGACCTCGGCCTGTCGCGGCTGGGCAGGCGGATGAAGCGTATGCATCTGAAAGAGCGGGACTGACGGTTCCGTTCGGGTTGCGATTGCCGGATACCTGCCGACGGTATACCGTCGGCAGGTTCTGTTTCTCGGAAAGGCGGGGCGTTCCTTCCGGCCGCATTCGAAAGAGGTCGCCCTTTGGGGCTGTGGCTGTCCGGACGGTACGTTGCCGGGGCAACGGCAAGAGGCGGGTACCGTAAAAGATCGATTTTATGAATCGATAAAATTCGGGAATCTTTTGGAATGTTGGAAGTGATATTCTATATTTGTTATACGGCCTCCGAAGGCAGGGAGGTGGGGTAGCATGCTGGAATCGAGACGGTTGAGGGTAATTGCCGCTTGCCGTTTCGGGAGGCTGTCCGGCACATGAATTTCTGTTCGGGGGTACGGCGTCCGGCAGGCGGGTAGGTCGGTACGAGATGTTCGGCGTCATGTTTTATGGTTGATTTCCGGAATCTGGATTGTCGTATGATGGAATTCGATGGTACGTTGAGGAATATCCAGTTGATTCTGAGCCTGATGATTCTGGGTCTGTGTGTGTTCGGAGGAGTTACCCTGTTGGCACACCCGCGGAGAAGCAGAGCCAAATCCATCCTTGGGGCGGGTATGCTGCTTTGGGCGGTGTTAATCGTTTTCCGGTTGGCGGTCAATCCTTGGCTGGACAGTTCCAAGCCCCTTTTCCAGCCGCTTATCCTCATTATCGGAGGATTCGGGATGGCTGTCACTACATGCTACATCATTGAGATTCTGCGTCCGGGATTCCTTACATTCAGACGTTTTATTCTTTTCCTCTCTCCGGTCATCGTCTGTTCGCTCCTTTTCGGAGTTTATTACGTTTACCGTCGGCAAATGCCGGTTTATTACAGCCCGAGAGATTTGCTCTCCTTCTCCGATATCGACATATTGTTCCGGGGTGCGCTGATAGCGTGCAATATTCTGTATATGCTCATCCCGTCCTACCTGACAATCCGCGACGGTCGGGCGTACTCTGCGATGTTGCGGGAAAACGTATCCGACCCGGAAAATTACGACTTGCGCTGGCTGCAAAGGATTATGCTCATCCTTTCGACTTTGTATGTTTTCTATCTGGTGCTGCTGTTCACGCACAATACGCTGCTGTATGTAATCGACAAGGCCGTCATCCTCGTCTTGTGGTACTATTTTTTCTACCGGGCCCTGTTCCTGAAAGAGGTACCGTGGAGGGTATCTTTCCGGGCCGGTTGGCGGTGTCCCGACGAAGGGGCGGATGCGAATGATACCGGAATCGGTTTCCTCACCGGAACGAATTATGTGAAAGAGATAGAACAGTGGTTCAGGGAGGAGAAGCCTTACCTTCGGGGCGATTTGCGCCTGTCCGATTTGCAAAGGAGGTTTCCTATCGGCAGGACCTATCTTTCCCAGTTGTTCAACAAAGCGCTGGGAGTCTCTTTCTCCGACTATGTGAATCGGTTCAGGGTTGAGGAGAGCCGGCGTCTCCTCGAGACGGATTCCCGGATGACCATTGACGAGATAGCGGAACTGGCCGGGTTCAATTCGACCAGCGCTTTCCGCAGGGCCTTTGCGAAATGTATGGAGGTGTCGCCTTCGGAGTACCGGAAAAGGTATATGAGCAGCTCCCCCGGCAGATAAATCGGACGAGAAGAACTGCCCATCGTTTCGGTACGGCGAAGCCGCCCGAAATCTCCGGGCGGCTTGTCGATGTTCCGTTCCAATCAAGGTTGTCGTTTTGCAGTACTGTTCCCGTCCGGGCCCAGCCACTCCTGTAACATACGGTCAATTTCTTCCTCATCGGAGGGCGAGGGAGCGTGTATGTCGATAATCCTGTTATGTCCGTCGAACAGCATGAAACGGGGGATTGCCGTGATGCTGTACTCCTCCTCTAGGACCTGTCGGGATTGGGGTGTGGCCAGGTATTGTTTCCAACCCGGTCGGTCGGGCATGGCCGTTTGAAGCCATGCCTCCCTGTCCGTATCGATGGAGAGACTGACTATTTCCAGGCGGTCGTCTCCTTCGTATCGTTGCGCCAGTTCTTCGAGGAACTGCATTTCGTAACGGCAGGGGCCGCACCAGGAGGCCCATACGTCGACATAGCGGACTTTTCCTTTCAGGCTGGAAAGGTTTACCTTCGTGCCGTTCCGGTCCTCCATCTCCAGGTCGAGCAGTTCCTTGCCCGGGCCGAACTTCCGGATGGCCGTTATTTTCGATTCATAGGCTTGTTCCATATCCTGCAGTGTGGCGGTGTCCCGGCATATTCGGGTAAAGAGCGCATAGGTTTCTTCCAGCGATTCGACGGCGGTTTCGTTCAGGAGAGCGGAATACATGCACTCTCCCGAGAGACAGTCCAGTACCTCTTGATTAGAGACTCTTCGCGCCAGTTCTTTCAGCACGTTGAGGTCGGAGCGTTCGATATGCGCCGATTGCATGTCCCACACCAACACGAGTTCCGTCAGACCGCTTCTGGCATTCGCTATGTCGTTCAGGTCAATGTTCCGTGCGAAGTCCCAGAACATCGCATCCTCCACGTCGCCCTCGGGCGCGACATAGAGTTTGTAGCTGGCGCGGTAACAGTAAAGGTTGTAGTCCCTGCGGGCCGTCAGCTCCTTTAGGGCCGATTCGGCGAATTTCCGGTCTTTGACCTTTTTCAGCAGTTTCACGACGGCCGTGTATTCGTCCATGAGCTTTTTGCGGTACTCCGGGAAACTCATCCGGGCGATTTCTTCGGGGTCGTCACCCGAAAAGGCTTCGTTCATCCTGCGGACGATTTCGCATTCATTTGCCACATTGCCGCGTAGGGTGGGCGGCTGTCCGGGTTCGTTCGCATCGAACCTGATACGTATGCGGGCACCTTTCCGCACATATAGATAGACCGGTGTGGAGGTTTCCGGAATGTACAATAGATAGGTTCCCGAAGGTCCCTCCACGGCAAAGCGGTATCGGAAAGTACCGTCTGCCTTTACTGAAATGGTATCCGCGCTGTCGCTCTCCTCCTGCAGAAGCAGCAGTTGTTTGTCATCGAGGTTTCTGATTACTCCGGAGATGACGGCTTCCTTGTTGAAGAGGTGCCCTTTACAAGAGACGGTACCTGCGGCGATACTTCCGACAGCCAGCAGGTAGATACAGGAGGAGAGGGCTTTTGTTGCTTTGTTGTTCATACCGTATCGTATTTTTAAAGTCTGTACCCGATGGTGACGGAGAGGACGGAGTTGTTGTTCAGGTTGTTGATGTCAAGATTCTTGAGTACCCCGTATCCTCCCATTGTGTATCGTATATCGAGTATGAGCCGGTCGGTGAAGTCATAGGAGATGCCCAGGGGCACCGCACAGTCGTAACTGCGGATACGTGAATGCACCGGCTGTGTTTGAATCAGTTTGCCTTTCACGTTGGCGTTGAGCAGTATGGACGGCTGTAGGCCGACCTTCAGGGCCAGCCCCTTATAGATGTAGAAGTTGGCCAATATGGGGAGGTCCAGGTAGTTCAGTCTGAATTGGGCGTCGGTGATGCCCGGGATGAGGTCGGCTTTGAACCCCTTGCCGGAGAACAGGACGTCGAAGGAGAGCATGAAACGCTGTGAAAAACGGTAATTGACGAAACATCCTCCGGTATACCCCCAGCGCGATGCGATATTGTCGTTCTCTTGCAGAATCTTCGATTCCGTTATGAGGCTGCTCAGGTTGGCGCCGCTTTTTATACCCCATGAAAAACCGTGGCGGAACTCCTGGGCGGAAACCGATGCCATAGAAAAGATGGCGAGGACGGCTGTACATACTGAATAAATCCTTTTCATTTTCGTTGCTTTTTTAGTGTTTTGACGTTGTCGTGAAATTGATTCCCGATGCGAATTTGCAACATGGCTGCCGGGCCGGCGTACCGTTTCGTACAAAACGGTACGCCTTTTCTTCAAATGCGAAAACGACCGGATTGTACGCTGCGTCTTATTGTTCATATTTCATTGTAAGTAATTGTATGTCATATAAAAAATGTATGGGCGATTTTCGTTTTTGCCCTCGGCGGCCTCGGCCGTTCCCGGCGGGTTTATCGGGATAAAACCCCCGGAAAAAGCATTTTCCCGAAAGTATATTCTGTGAGAGCCTCCGAACGGCGTAGCGACACCCATCCGGGAGACAGGGATAGGGGCGGCAAAGAAGGGAGGCCGCCCGTCCCTCTTTTTCTGTTTGGACCGATTGGGAGGTAGTAAACGTATGCGTAGCCGACGTGTCATTAAGAGTCGGTTATCCCTATCGGAACGGACGGAGGTTCGTTCCCCGATGACGTGACAGGGACTGACCGGATATATTTTTCACGAATACGGCCGATTGATTGAAATATTATTCAATATTGTTGCATTATATGTTGATTGTTGTTATATTTACGGACGCATCAACTGTTAACCTAAAATAATGTAACCATGAAAAAAATTAGACTATCGCGGTATCTTACCGCCGGCACCGTCATCTGTTGTGCACTCGTATCGATGTCGTCCTGCGACAGGCCGGGCCCCGATACTCCTCCGGAAAAGGAGACTCCCGCCGTCGGGCTCGGTTCGCCGCAGCCTGCATCGTATTCCGTGACTTTCCGGCTGACACCCGAACACGCCGACCGGGTGGCATGGATTATCCTGGACGGGGAGACGGAAGCTCCTGATGCCGCAGCCGTTTTGGCCGAAGGGGAGGCTGCCGATGCGCAGAAAGCCTCCTCCGTCGTGGCGGACGGCCTCGAACCGGCCACCGACTACACGATTTACGCCGCAGCGGCGAAAGGGGAGTTGCTGAGTGCGGTGGCGGCCCTGAAGGTTACGACGGAGGAGGAGCCGAAAGAGCCCCTGGGATTCATCTCGCTCGTCGAGGCGGGAAAGCGTTCCTTTACGTACCATATCGAAACGGAGGAGGGGGAGTCCTACCGCCATATGGCGTTGGCGCAGCGGATATTCGATAACTACACCACGCTGTTCGAGGGTAACGAAGCGGCGGCGGCCGAACTTCTTCTCGGAATGTACGGGACGACCGGAACGGGGGCTGCGGACTATACCATGACTTCGCCTGCCGAACGGGTTCCCCTCGATGTGGTGGCGGGGCTCGATTATCTGGTCGTAGCTGTGAAAGTGGATGCTGCGGGGGCGGCTGCGGCTCCTTACGAGAAGCTGCCTTTCCGGACGGCTGAGCCTGACAGGAGCGCCGGGAACGTGAACGTGGATATCGTAAAGCTGTCGTCCTATGCGTGCCATTTGTTCCATGACGTTACGGAGGAGATTGTCGTAATCTGGGAGACCGTCTTTTTCGCCGACGATTACAACGATTTGCTCGCTCAGGGCGGCGAGGAGCTGCTGAAAGCCCAGTTGAGGGCTATTGGAGCGCGCGTACAGTCGTTCGACAAGGCGGCCGAGTGGATAAATCTCGAACCGGAAACCGATTATGTCTACGTAATGTTCGGCGTCGATGCGGCCGGTGACCACACCTCCCTCGGGGTGCTGCCTTTCACTACGCCGGTTCCCGACGAAATTCCGACCGAGGGGATTGTGTTCGACCGTTACATATCGGCTCTCTGTCTCGGCGAAGCGGGTTCGGGAGCCCATGAGTTCCTTCTTTCGCTGGCCAATGTGCCGATGGAGGAAGATCCGGATTACGGGGATTTCTATCCTGCCGACGGCGGGCCCGGTATCATGCTGATGTGCGACATCTATGCCGAGGCTTCGTCCGACGGGCGTCTGCCCGAAGGAACGTATGTGTTCTCCAATGATTCGGAGGCCGGTACATGGAATCCGTACGATACGTGGGCGGCCTGTTTCGATGATGCGGGCGGAATGGTACCGGTCGAATTCGCGGGCGGAACGATTGCGGTTGCCTGGGAAGGGAACGGTTACCGTATCGAATTTGACCTCGAAGGTGTCGAGGGAGAGGTCTTCACGGGTACTTATGAGGGCGAAATAGCTTTCGGAAGCTATGCGTCGTCGGCCCGGCAGATTCGTCTGAGGCCGATGGACGACGGTGCATCCCGGCGCCGCTGATTGATGCCGCCGTTTCCGCGGCGGAGTCCGATGTCGCAGCCGGATATGTCCCAGAGGGCATATCCGGCTGTTCGCATGGGAATGTACGCCCGGCAGGACAGGGCCTGCGGCCTTTCGGGATTGCGCCTGCCTGCTGCTTCGACGGACCGGTTTCGCCGCTTCGGGCCGGGCAGGTATCCGGTTCTCGCAGTTCTTTTGATGTTTGCCTCAACCGAATCGTGTCTGCGTCCGCGGGCTGGGTTGTTATCGATGACTGCGTTCTTTTTCACCGAATATATTCCTATATTTGCTTGACAAAGCGGCTTCGATGCGGCCGGTACACATTGTTTTCTCGTTGGGAATATTCCCTGTATTCGTTTAATGTACAGTAAAATATGCAGCAGGCATTCAATATCTTGCTTATCGTCATGGCTGTGCTGGCCGTAGTGGTTTTCATCGCGCTTTTCTTCGTGGATGCCGGGTACGGCATGCTGCTGAACCGGAAGTGGGGCAAGACGGTCTCCAACAAAGTGGGCTGGTTCGTGATGGAGTCGCCCGTCTTCCTGCTGATGACCGTGTTGTGGCTGATGTCGGACAGGCGTTTCGAGGCGGCGCCGCTCTGTTTTCTCTTCCTTTTCCAGCTCCACTATTTCCAGCGGGCCTTCATCTTTCCCTTTCTGCTGAAGGGGCGGGGCAGAATGCCGGTGGCGATTATCGCCATGGGAATCCTCTTCAACATGGTAAACGCCGTCATGCAGGGCGGCTGGATATTCTACCTCTCTCCGGAGGGGCTCTATTCGCCCGCGTGGCTGACGACGCCGCAGTTCATCGTAGGGACGGCCGTTTTTATCGCCGGCATGGTCATCAACATACACTCCGACCATATCATCCGGAACCTCCGCCGCCCCGGCGATACGGCTCACCATATCCCCTACGGCGGGATGTTCCGCTGGGTGAGCTCGGCCAACTATTTCGGCGAGTTCGTGGAGTGGGTGGGGTTCGCGGTGCTCACCTGGTCGTGGTCGGGGGCGGTATTCGCCCTGTGGACTTTCGCCAACCTCGCGCCCCGCGCCGTCTCCCTGCGCAAACGCTACGAGGCCGAGTTCGGCGACGAGTTCCGGAGGCTCGGCCGAAAAAGTATCCTGCCTTTTATATTTTGATAGATTCTGACGACTTATATTCTGACGACATGAAAAATTCGCTTCTTTTTACTCCGGCCAAGATAGGGCCGCTGACGCTCCGTAACCGCACCATCCGTTCCGCTGCGTTCGAGAGCATGTGCGAGAACAATTCGCCGACGCAGATGCTCGAAGATTACCATGTCTCCGTGGCCAGGGGCGGCATCGGCATGACGACGCTCGCCTACGCGTCGGTAACGCGCAACGGTCTCTCCTTCAAGAGACAGTTGTGGATGAGGGAGGAGATAGTGCCCGGCCTGCGCCGGATTACCGATGCGATACACCGGGAAGGGGCGGCCGCCTCCATTCAGATAGGCCACTGCGGCAACATGTCGAAGAAGAGCGTGGCGGGGCAGCTGCCCGTATCGGCCTCCAGCGGATTGAATATCTACTCGCCCACTTTCGTGCGCGGCATGCGTCCCGGTGAGATAGAGGAGGTGGCGAAGGCGTTCGGACATGCCGTGCACCTCGCCCGCGAGGCCGGTTTCGATGCCGTGGAGGTGCATGCAGGGCACGGATACCTGCTCAGCCAGTTTCTTTCGCCCTATACCAACCGCCGCAAGGACATGTACGGCGGCTCGCTGGAGAACCGCATGCGGTTCATGAAGATGGCGATGAACGAGGTGATGGAGGCTGCCGGCAGCGATATGGCCGTACTCGTGAAGACCAACATGCGCGATGGATTCAAGGGGGGCATCGAGCTGGACGAGGGGCTGGAGATAGCCAGGGAACTCGAACGCTGCGGTGCGCATGCGCTGGTGCTCAGCGGCGGGTTCGTAAGCCGTGCACCCATGTATGTCATGCGGGGGCAGATGCCCATCAAGACGCTGACCTACTATATGGATATTCCGTGGCTGAAGGTAGGGGTCAAGCTCGCCGGGCGTATGATGATACCCACCGTCCCTTTCAAGGAGTGCTATTTTCTCGAAGATGCGCTCCGTTTCCGCAAAGAGTTGAAGCTGCCGTTGGTTTATGTGGGCGGAGTGGTCAGCCGGGCCAATGTCGAAACCGTTCTCGACAGCGGATTCGAGTTCGTGCAGATGGGGCGTGCTCTGGTCACGCAGCCCGACTTTGTGAACCGGATGCGGGAGAACGACGGCGATATGGCATGCAGCAGCGGATGCGAACACAAGAATTATTGCATCGGGCGTATGTACACCATCGACATGAAGTGCCACAAGCACGTGCCCGACCTGCCGGCGAAACTGCGGAAGGAGATGGAGCGGATAAAGTGATGCGGCAGAAGGCGGGTCTGGGCCCGCCTCCTGCGGAACGCGGTTAAAATATTCGGGACCGTACACCGTTCTTTAGGAGCGGTGGCGGCCCGAAGTCGTTTAAGGGAGAGACGGAGTAGGTATTCCGTCGTCCGGCAGTCCTCTTTTAACGGATTCGGCGTGAAAAACCGCAAAATGTAAATAAATATCTTTTCAGGATAAATTTATTGCGACACTGCCTGTATACATAGGCGGTAAATAGCTATATTTGCAGGATTATGCAGGGAAAAGGCAAGAAATTGGGAAAGGAGGAACGTGCCAGACGGTTCACGAAATGGTTCTGGACCATTCTGTGTATTCCGGTAGGGATATTTCTGGTATTGTTGGTGCTTACCGCGTCGGGAGCTTTCGGTCGGCTGCCTTCGTTCGAGGAGCTCGAAAACCCGAAGAGCAACCTGGCTACGGAGATATATGCGGACGACGGCCGTCTGCTCGGTTCGTTCTTCATACAGAACAGGTCGTATGTCGATTACGAGGAGCTGTCGCCCGCCCTCGTCGCCGCCCTTGTCGCCACCGAGGATGCCCGCTTCTACGGCCATTCGGGCATCGATTTCATTTCGCTCGCCCGTGTGGCGGTGAAGACGCTCGCGTTCGGCAACCGCAGTCAGGGGGGAGGCAGCACCATCACGCAGCAGCTCGCCAAAAACCTCTTTCCGCGCGACACCACCGTTTACCGCAATCCGCTCGTGCGCGGCGGACGGATGGTCGTCACCAAGCTCAAGGAGTGGGTGACTGCCGTCAAGCTGGAGTACAACTATACGAAGGAGGAGATAGTCGCCATGTACCTCAATACGGTTTTTTACGGCAGCAATGCCTACGGCATCAAGGCGGCGGCCAAGACCTTCTTCGACAAGGAGCCTTCCGAGCTGAACGTACAGGAGGCGGCCCTGCTGGTGGGGGTGGTGAATGCGCCGACGCGTTACAGTCCCGTGCGCAATCCCGAACGGGCGCTTGCCCGCCGCAATACGGTCATGACGCGTATGCAGCAAAACCGCTACATTACCCGCGGGGAGCTCGATTCGCTGAAACAGGAGCCGATAGAGCTCCGGTATGCACCTATTTCGCATAACGACGGGATAGCGACCTATTTCCGGGAGATGGTGCGCAACGTGCTCAACATGCCGCGTCCGACCAAAAAACAGTACGGCAGGGATTACGAGGCCGAACTGGCACGGTGGGAGAGCAATCCCGTTTACGGCTGGTGTCGCAAGAACTTCAAGTCGGACGGAACCCCTTACGATATCTACCGCGACGGCCTCAAGATATATACCACCCTCAGTTACGACATGCAGGAGTATGCCGAGGAGGCTCTCTGCCAGCAGCTCGCCGCCATTCAGCCCCGCATGGATGCCCAGGTGAAGCGGACGGGGCGCCTCTTCATCAAGACCTCCAACGAAGCGGCCGAACGCATCATCCAGAATGCCATGCGCTATACCGACCGTTACCGCAGCCTGGTGAAGCAGGGGGCGAGCAGGGAGGAGATAGAGGAGGATTTCCGTACTCCTGTACGCATGCGCATCTTCACCTATAAAGGTGAGGTCGATACACTGATGACACCCCGCGACTCCATCCTGCACCACAAGCAGATAATGCGCGGTTCGTTCATGGCCATGGATCCGAATACGGGCCATGTCAAGGCCTATGTAGGCGGTCCGGATTTCAAATATTTCAAATACGACATGGTGAAGCAGGGCAAGCGGCATATCGGCTCCACCATCAAGCCGTTCGTTTACTGCTTCGCAATCGACTATATGGGCATGACGCCCTGCACCATGGTGCCCAATCTTCCCGTAACGCTCGAAACGGAGAACATGGAGCCGTGGCAGCCCAAGGAGGCGGGCCGGGTGGAGTACGACGGCGTGCTGCATCCGCTGCGGTGGGGGCTTGCTCGCAGCCGCAACAACTATTCGGCCTGGATAATGAAGCAGGCAAAAGACCCGAAGGCGGTCGCCGACTTCATCCACCAGATGGGGATACACAGTTATATCGACCCGGTCAATTCGCTGGCTCTCGGTACGGCCGACGTATCGCTGTTCGAAATGGTGGGGGCTTACAGTACCTTCGTGAACAAGGGGGTATTTACCGAACCGATATTCATTACACGCATCGAAGACCGGCAGGGGAACGTCATCGCCAGCTTCGTACCTGCGGTGAGCGACGCCATCAGCGAGCAGACCGCCTATACGATGGTGCAGATGCTCCAGAACAACGTCATAGCGGGGACGGGTGTCCGTTTGCGCAACGTGTACGGTTTCCGCGACGTGGAGGTCGGCGGCAAGACGGGTACCTCGCAGGAGAATCGCGACGCGTGGTTCATGGGCGTGACACCCAACCTCGTCGCAGGTGTGTGGATAGGCTGCGAAGACCAAAGCGCCCACCTGGTGACGGGGGGGGAGGGCGCTTCGCTGGCGCTTCCGGTATTCGGGGAGTTCATGAAGAGAGTGTATGCCGACCCCTCGTTGGGAGTGCGGAGGACAGACCGTTTCTACCGTCCGCCGGGAGCCATAGAGTACCGTTGCCCCGACAGTGCGGAGGGGACGGGCTATTCGGGCGACGACGAGTTTTTCGACTGATGCGGGGTCGGTCTGATGTCGCCGTTCTGTGCGGCCCGGCCGGGCAAACCGGCGAACGGGTGCCGCAACCTGCGGAGAGTGGGGGCGTACGATGGACGGGAAAGAAGGAATTGTAACATAATCGAAAATGAAAGTAGCGATTGTCGGCGCGAGCGGCGCCGTAGGGCAGGAGTTCCTGAGGGTATTGGCAGACAGGAATTTTCCGGTGGATGAATTGCTGTTGTTCGGTTCGGAGCGCAGCGCGGGCAGTTTTTATGAGTTCGGCGGCGAGCGGGTGCAGGTGAAGCAGCTCCGCCACAACGACGATTTCAAGGGGGTGGATGTGGCGTTCGTATCGGCGGGCGGCGGTACTTCCAAAGAGTTCGAGAAGACCATTACGAAACACGGGACGCTGATGATAGACAATTCGAGCGCGTTCCGCATGGATGCCGACGTGCCTCTCGTGGTGCCGGAGGTCAATCCGGAGGATGCGTTGGATGCACCCCGCCGCGTCATTGCCAATCCGAACTGTTCTACCATCCAGCTTGTCGTGGCACTCAAGGCGATAGAGAATATCTCCCATATCCGCCGCGTCTATGTTTCGACCTATCAGGCCGCCAGCGGCGCGGGGGCCGGCGCGATGGCCGAGCTGGAGGGGCAGTATGCCGATATGGCTGCCGGACGGCCGCCCCGTGTGGAGAGGTTCGCTTTCCAGCTCGCCGGCAACCTCATCCCGCAGATAGATGTATTCACAGACAACGGATACACGAAGGAAGAGATGAAGATGGTCAATGAGACCAAGAAGATAATGCATTCGGATGTGGCCGTGAGCGCCATGTGCGTCCGCGTACCCGTCATGCGGGCCCATTCGGAGAGCGTATGGGTGGAGACCGAGCGGCCCGTCGCTCCGGAAGAGGCCCGCCGGGCTTTCGGGAGTTTCGAAGGCATCGTTGTCATGGATGACCCGGCTCGGCAGGAGTATCCCATGCCGCTCTTCACGGCGGGCAGGTATCCCGTGTATGTGGGGCGTATCCGGATGGATACCGCCAACCCCAACGGGCTGACCTTCTGGTGCGTGGCAGACCAGATTCTGAAGGGAGCCGCACTGAATGCCGTACAGATAGCCGAGTACCTTGTCGGAGCTGGTCGGCTCGGGCGGTAACATGTGCCGCGGTCGGACGTCTTGTGGTCTCCGGCCTTTTCTCGCGGCCTGCACCGGCGGGTGAGGAGGCGTCCGGACATCTCGGAAACAGCAGGGAGGGAGCCCGATACCGGGGCTCCCTCCCTGCTGTCGATTAGAAGGTTCGGACTTAAGGGATGATATCTATCGGGCCGGTATAGGAACCGGTCACCTTGCATCCGGCGTCGCTTGTCAAATCCCACGATACGGTGTAGTCGTCTCCGTTTTTGCTGACGGTTATCGTACCGCTTTCTGCGCCGGCCCATTGGGTCGCTTTGCCTGCTTCGATGACCTGATACCATGTTCCGGAGGGATAGACGACGGTTTTGCCGTCGCCCCGGCTGCCGCATGCCCATCCCGGCTTGCGGTCGGTGAGGGGCTGTTTGTTGTACTCGTCGTAAGGTACGATTTCATAAGTCATCTCTTCGAGTTTCACATCGTCCTCGTGCTGAGGCGAACCGAGCAGGAGTATCCGCATGCGTTCGCCCGAGCCATCCCAGCGTCCCCATAACTTGTTGTATGTCAGTCCATCGGTGTAGAACATGAGCGTCCATTGTACGAATGGATAGTTACGGTTATCGTTATTCGCCATTACCTCTACCCGGTTGTAAGGCATCGGGCCGGTCTCCACATCTTCGTATATCGTACTGTTGACGTCCGATTTTCCCTTTTGGGTGATGGTGACCCTGACGGGTTCCGTCTCTTCCGATTCATGCTGGAGGAACAGGTAGGCGGTACGGGTCTCCGTGGCATCGTTTATCTTGTATTCGAGGGTGATGCTGTGCTGTTCGGGAGCTACGACTGCGTGTACGGTCAGCCAGTCCGGGGTTTTGTCGTTTTCATCCCGTGCGTAAGCCGACCACTGTGCCGCGTCGGGTGCTACCTTGACAGCAAACTTGGCGAACCCTGCGGTGAACGGCAGTTCGAGACCCTTCTCCGGGGTGGTTCCGTCGGGCAGTACGGGTTCTATCGAAGGCGGTACGGCGGCGGCTTCCTGCGTGATATATATCCTGCCGGTCTGGATGGTCTTGTCGCTCGGGGAGACGTTGATAGATGCGTTCCGTTCCAGTGCGTTCGGGTTGTCGTCCACCGTGACGGTGAATTTCCCTTCGGCGGGGACGATATGTATCCACTCTTCGGCACCCGAAGGGGATGCTTTCCAGGTGATACCGCCCGTCACGGTTACCGTCACCTCCTGTCCCGGTGCCTCCGCAGCGGCGAAGACGAGCTTTTCGGGCGATACCGAGAGCGAAGGCTTTTCCGGTTCGGGAGCTTCCGCGGCCTCCTGCCGGACCGTTATCTTCACGGGTTCCACCCCCTCGGCGGAGGCGTTGAGGGTGATGGTAGCGGTGCGGCCGGTCTCTTCCGCATTGTCCGCGACGCTGACCGAGAGCCGGTCTCCGTCGCGCGTTGCCGTCAGCCATCCGGCATCTTCGGGGATGCTGTGTGTCCACTCCGTTTCTTCGGCCGTGACGGTGACGGTCTGGGCGGGTGCCGCTGCCGCGGCGAAGCGGAGCGATGCGGGTTCCGCCTTCAGCGTCGCTTCGGGCTGTGCGGGGTTTTCGGGGCCGGTGCACGATATGTTCAGGGCCAGTGCCGCTGCGGCCAATAAGTATGCGTATCGTTTCATGTTTTCGGTTGTAAATAGGTTAATGCCGTATGATGTTCCGCCGGACTCTTCCGTATACGGGCCGTGACCGGCGGAACGGTAGCGTATTAATTCTGTGGCTTGGGAGCTACATACCATTTCCGCATCATCTCTCCGCCTGTATTCTGCAGGTCGTAGCCGAAAGCTACCTGTCCGTCCGGGGATATGTATTCGAGATAGGAGTAGGAGGGAATGATGATTCCCATGTTTTCGTATATCCAGTCGGTGCTTTCTGAAATCTGGACACCCGTAGCGATGTCAATCAGCACGGTCGAACTCACGATGCCGCCCGCACCGTCCATCCCGATGATGCCTATGCCGTCATCCGTGGCTCCCATGCCCACCGCACCGCTGTATTCGGGGAAAGTGTAGGTTTGGTCGTTGTCGGTGTCGTAAAATGCGGGACATGCCGTGTAAATGATTTCGGTTTTGTTTTCACTGAGCTCTTCGGTCTGGTATGTACCGGCAATCCATTGGCCGGAAGGACTGATGGAGTATGACGTACTGCTACCCATGATGCCGTCCACAAGGTTGGCGTCGTAATAGGTTTGGGTCTGTTGGTCGAATATTTGTACCGGTTTGATTTTATGGAGTTCGTCGCCTACCCAGCGGACGTTGCCCTCTGCGTCCCACCACATCAGGCCGGAGTCCAATCCTTCCCAGGCGGTGCCGTAAATGACATTGCCGTCGAGGCTGCATCCACGGGCCATTCCGCCCTGTACCCAGCCTTTGTTCTCACGGTAAGTCTTTTCCGGGAGGGGAAGTATCTCCGGTACGCCGTCCGTCCATTTGACGGGGGAATACATGGTTTCGCCGCCCAGGCAGAAACCTACCCATACGCCGCTCTCGTCCGAGGCTACCTGTGACAACCACGGTTTGCCGGCTCCCGGAATGTTATCGAGCACCGTGACATCCCCGCTGAGGCTGAACATGACACTCCTTCCGTCCTCGCAGTGGAAGAAGACGTTGCCGCTGTCGGTTATCGCACACGGGTCGTAAAGAAGGTAGAGAGTGTCCGGGAACGGGTCGAGCATGTATTTCTTGTCGTTCCGGATATCTATGATGACGACCTGAGTGACCCAATTGCCGGCATCGGTGTCGTATATGGCGGTATATCCGCCCACATACCGGGCATTGGGAGAGATGACCGCCCCCATGGTAAATTCTCCGGTCGTACCGTAGGTCGATTGCAGGGCGTGGTCGCTGACCTGTACGATTGTTATGGATTGTTCGGCCTGGCCCGCCGTTATCGTCACTTCGCCCGTGCGTTCGGCTGCCGAGGTGTTGTCCTCCACGGTCAGCAGGAGGGCGTTATCCGTTTTTTCCACAATCCGTATCCATGTCGCCGACGCTTCGGCGTTCCACGCTGCGGGACTGGCCGAGACCTCTATCCGGAGCGGTTCCGCATCCACGCCGCGGAACGAACAGGAGGCCATGCTCACTTTGATGTACTGTACTTCGCTTTCTCCGGGCTGGGTGCATCCGACGAGTCCTCCGAACAGCGACAACAGCAAGACTGCCGATGCAAAAACATGCTTTTTCATAAGGTTACAGGTTAAATAATTTTCTGATTACAAGGTTTGTTGTTTTTGAATTGTTGATAATTAACAGTGCATGCTATCTGTATATACAATATTAACAATTGTGGGAATAGTAACATAATATATTATTGATTTATGCGCCAAATGGGACTTCAAGGAGGAAGTGCGGTGTGCGAAGTGAGGGGTGGTCGCCCTATTTCCGGCGGTCGGATGCGTTCGTCGGATGGAACCGATATCTTTTCCTGAATGGGCAGGTACGGCGGCGTGGTGAAGGAGCCGGTAGAAAGAAGGAGGGCCTCCGCTGTCGGAGGCCCTCTTGTGCATGAAAGGTCGAATGGATTATGAGCGCTGTATCTCAATCGGGCCGGTATAGGAACCGGTCACCTTGCATCCGGCATCGCTGGTAAAGTTCCAGGTGATGGTGTAGTCGTCGCCGCTGCGGGTGACGGTCACCGAGCCGCCGACGGCGTTGGCACATCCCGTAATAGAGCCGTTCTCGTATACCTGGTGCCAGGTTCCTGAGGGATATGCGCCGTTGCCGCTGCCCTGTGCCGCGCATACCCAACCCGGTTTGCGGTCGGATGCGGGCATCTTGTTGTATTCGTCGTAGGGTACGACTTCGTAGGTCATCTCTTCGAGCACGACTTCGTCTTCGTGCTGCGGCGAACCGGTCATCAGTATCTTGATGCGGTCGCCGGAACCTCCCCAGCGTCCCCACAGAGCGTCGTAGGTGATGCCTTCGGTATAGAGCGTCAGCGTCCACTGTACGAAGGGGAAGTCGCGCCAGTCGTTGTTGGCCATTACCTGGGCCTTGATAAAGGCGGGATGCGAATCGACGTCTTCGTATATCGTGCTGTTGACATCCGTTTTCGCTTTTTGTGTCACCTTGACGCGAACGGGTTCTGCGCTGCTGTCCGCATGCGTGAGGACGAGGTAGGCCGTGCGCTGTGTTTCGGCCTCGTTGAGCTGATAGGAGAGGAATACGGTATGCTGCGAGGGGGCTGCCACATTGGTCGCGGAGAGCCAGGAAGAGTCGGATGAGCCGTCGCTCTCCACCTGGACGCTCCACTGCGCATCCTCGGGAGCGACTGTAACCGGCAGCGTACTGCTTCCGCGTGTGAACGGCAGTGTGAGTCCCTCTTCCGGCGTCGCGCCGTCGGGCAGCTGCGGGGTGATGGAGGCGGGCACGGCTTTGGGCTCCTGCGTCACATAGATGCGGCAGGTGGCGAGCGTCTTGTCGCCGGGCGATACGTTGATGTATCCGCTGCGTTCCAGCGACTCCGGATTGTCGTCCACCGTGACGGTGAATTTCCCTTCGGCAGGGGCGATGTGTATCCACTCCTCGGCACCTGCCGGTGCGGCGGTCCATGTCACGCCGCCCGTCACGGTTACCGTCACCTCCTGTCCCGATGCCTCCGCAGCGGCGAAGACGAGCTTCTCGGGCGATACCGAGAGCGAAGGCTTTTCCGGTTCGGGAGTCTCCGCGGCCTCCTGCCGGACCGTTATCTTCACGGGTTCCACCCCCTCGGCGGAGGCGTTGAGGGTGATGGTAGCGGTGCGGCCGGTCTCTTCCGCATTGTCCGCGACGCTGACCGAGAGCCGGTCTCCGTCGCGCGTTGCCGTCAGCCATCCGGCATCTTCGGGGATGCTGTGTGTCCACTCCGTTTCTTCGGCCGTGACGGTGACGGTCTGGGCGGGTGCCGATGCCGCGGCGAAGCGGAGCGATGCGGGCTCCGCCTTCAGCGTCGCCTGGGGCTGTGCGGTGTTTTCGGGGCCGTCGCACGATATGTTCAGGACAAGTGCCGCCGCGGCCAGCAAGTATGTGTATCGTTTCATTGTCTTCTCTGTTTTTAGTCGTTTCGATTTGTCGTTGTTTGTCGGGAAGGAGCGGCCTTCCCGGTCGGGCGGGGTGCCGGCCCTGCCGTTACTCCGCTGTTTTCCGCGTGACGTACCATTTCCTCATCGGTTCCAGCTCGCCGCTCAGGTCGTAACCGAATGCCGTTCTGCCGTCGGGCGAGATGTATTCGAGCAGGGAGTTGTCCGGAATGATGATGCCGTAGGTGTCGTATATCCAGTCGGTGCTCGTGCCCGCTTCCGTAGCGGTGGGGATGTTCACCATGACCGTGTGGGAGATGATGCCGTATGCACCGGCCATGCCGATGACGCCCAGTCCTTCGTCGGTGACGGTCATGCCCACCGCCCCTTCATACTCCGGAAAGATGTGCACTTCGTCGGTCTCCGTATCGTAGAATGCGGGGCACGACGTAGAGACGATGTCGGTTTCGTTCTCGGCGAGCTCTTCGGTCCGATAGGTACCGGCAATCCATTTGCCGGAGGGACTGATATAGTAGGTGTCGCTGGAGCCTACGATACCGTCCACGAGGGTGTAGTCCGTATAGGTGCCGGTAGCGGTGTCGTATATTTTCACGGGTTTGAGTTTGCGTACCTTGTCGCCCACCCAGCGGGGAGTGCCCTCCCTGTCCCACCAGATGAGGCCGGAATCGAACCCTTCCCAGGCGGTGCCATAGATGACGGTACCGTCCAGGCTGCATCCGCGGGCCATGGCCCCCGCATTCCACGCTGCTCCCCGGTAGGTCGTTTCGGGCAGGGGGAGTATTTCGGGGACGCCGTCCGTCCACTTTACCGGCGAGTAGGTCGTACTGCCGCCGGAACACCAGCCTACCCACACGCCGCTCTCGTCCGAGGCTACCTGCGATATCCACGGTTTACCTGCTCCCGGAACGTTGTCGAGCACCGTAATGTCGCCGTTGATGCTGAAGCCTATTATCCGGTTGTCTTCGCAGTGGAAGAAGGCGGTGCCGCTGTCGGTTATCGCACACGGATCGTAGAGGGCGTAAAGGGTATCGAGGAAAGGAGCCGGCAGATACTGCTCGCCGCTCTCCAAATCGGTGATGACCACCTGGAGCAGCCAGTGCCCCTTGGTGTTCTCGTCCGGAACGCCGATAAAGCCCGCCGTATAACGCCCGTTGGGGGAGATGACGGCTCCCATGGTGTAATCCCGGAAAACGTCGTATCGTGCCGGTACGAACGTGTCGCCCGTCTGCGTGACGCGGATGGTTTTCGTCATCTCTCCTGCCGTCACGGTGATTTCGCCCTCCCGTTCGGTGCTCGCCGGGTTGTCGTCCGCCGTCAGTACGATACCCTCCTCTGTCTGTTCCGTTATCCGTATCCAGCTTGCCGAAGGTTCCGCACTCCACGGGCCCGGATTGGAGGAGATGGTTATCCGTACCGGAACGGCATCGGTGCCCTGGAACGAGCAGGCAATCATGTCTACCTTGATGTAGTGGACCTCTTCGGTGGGTTGCGTGCAGCCGGTTGCGGCTACGAGGAGCAAAAGCGGCAGAACGCTTTTGCAGTACATGCCTTTTTTCATAAGGTTGTTCGGTTAAGTAATTAATCGGGTTGATGAAGGAACCGAGCGGGGGACTCCGGATATCCCCGTTTTCGGAATCCTGTTTTATACAATTGTAACAAACCTATATGTCAAAAGACAGAATATTAATATATTAGGGCTATTTTCCTGCGAAAATGAACGAAGAAAACGAAGTTCGGGCCGGTTACGGTCTCTGTCGTAGGTAAGGTGAAGGGGGCCCTGCTGCGTGCGTCGGCTGCTGCGTCCGCCGGAACCGGCGTATATGAAAAGGGCGGTGCGCATATCGCACCGCCCCTTCGGACAGGTCGGGGGAAGCGGTCAGGCCTCCCGTTCCAGATTTACGAACTCGTCGATGATGCCTTTGACGCTCGACTGCGTGAGGCGGCCGAATACCTTCTGGCCCACCATCACGACCGGAGCGAGGCCGCAGGCACCTACGCAGCGCAGCGAATCGAGCGAGAAGAGGCCGTCGGCGGTCGTTTCGCCCACCTCGATGCCCAACTGGCGCTTGAACTCGTCGAGTACCTTCTCCGCACCGCGGACATAGCACGCCGTGCCCATGCAGACCGAAATCGGGTATTTGCCCTTGGGCTTCATCGTGAAGAACGAATAGAAGGTCACCACGCCGTAGACTTTCGCCGCCGGGATACCCAGCTCCATGGCTATCAGCTCCTGCACCTCCTTGGGCAGGTAGCCGAGTTTCCCCTGCACGGTGTGCAGGATGTTGATGAGCTCGCCGGAGTCGTTTCCGTGCTCCTTGCAGACGGCCCTAATCTCATCTATCCTCTTTTGGGACATACATATCTTTTCCATACCTGTGGCTGCTATTTCTTGGTGTTGGTGGAACATGGTTCTACGACCGGCTTGCGGTTGTAATAGTGGGTGTGGAGGAGTTCGTGCGAGAGGTGCCCGCAGGGTTCTCCCAGGAAATCCCGGTAGAGGGACTGGATGTAGGGATTCTCGTGCGACTTGCGCAGGGACTTGTGTGCGTCTTCGGCGTAGAGCGATTCGGTACGCTCCTGCAGCAGCCGGATGTCGCCCCGGTGGTAGGGCTGTCCCCCGCCGCCGATGCAGCCGCCCGGGCATGCCATGATTTCGATGGCGTGGTAGGGCGACGTGCCGTTCACGACCTCCCGGATGAGCTGCCGGGCATTGGCGAGCCCGTGGGCGATGCCGATTCTTACCGGCGTTCCGTCGAAATCCACCGTTGCCGAACGGACACCCTCCATGCCGCGGAGTTCGGTGAAGTCTATCCGGTCGAGCGGCTTTTTCGTCTGCACTTCGTAAGCCGTGCGCACGGCAGCCTCTATTACGCCGCCCGTGGCGCCGAAGATGACGCCGGCACCGGTCGATTCGCCCAGCGGCCGGTCGAAATCGTCCTCTTCGAGCAGGGCGAAATCCATGTTGGCGAAGCGTATCATGTGGGCAAGTTCGCGCGTTGTTATCGAGATGTTCACGTCCGGGTCGCCGTCACGGCTGAACTCCGGCCGCGCCGCTTCGGCCTTCTTGGCCACGCAGGGCATGACGGAGACCACGACGAGGTCTTTGCGGTCGATGCCCAACTTCTGCGCGAAGTAGTTCTTGGCGATGGCGCCGAACATCTGCTGCGGCGATTTGGCCGTCGAGAGGTTGTCGGCCAGCTCCGGGAAGTGCTTCTCCATGAAGCTCACCCAGCCGGGACAGCAGGAGGTCATGAGCGGCAGTTTTACGCCCTTGTCGCCTCCGATGGCAGCGTTCAGGCGTCCGAGCAGCTCGGTACCCTCCTCCATGATGGTGAGGTCGGCGGCGAAGTCGGTGTCGAACACGTAATCGAAACCGAGCCGGCGCAGCGCGGTAACCATCTTGCCCGTCACGCTCCGGCCGGAGAAGCCGAAATCCTGTCCGAGCCCGACGCGCACGGCGGGAGCGGTCTGTACCACTACCGTCTTGGAGGGGTCGGCGATGGCACGGAGCACGTCGGCGATGTTGGAGTTCTCCGAGAGTGCGCCCGTGGGGCATACCGCCACGCACTGTCCGCAGTTGATGCAGTTGGTCGTCTGTATGGGGTCGTTGAAGGCGGTGCTCACCACTGCCGGGAAACCGCGGTTGACGGCCGAGAGGACGCCTACCGACTGGATTTCGTTGCAGGCGGTCTCGCAGCGGCGGCACATGATGCACTTGTCCATGTCGCGCACGATGGATACGGACATGTCCTTCTGGTATTTGGTGGTTTCGCCCCGGTATTTTATCTCCCGTATGCCCAGGTCCTGCGCCGTGCGCTGCAGTTCGCAGTGGCCGTTCTTGGTGCAGGTGAGGCAGTCGTTGGGGTGGTTGGAGAGGATGAGCTCCATGACCGTCCGGCGCGCATTCACCACGCGCGGGGTATGCGTGCGGACCACCATGCCTTCCGTGCACACCGTCTTGCAGGCGGGGGCGAGGTTCTTGCGTCCCTCTACCTCGACCACGCAGATGCGGCAGGCGCCCGGCTTGTTTTCGTAACCCAGGTCGTGGAGGTTCATGTAGCACAGCGTGGGTATCCGGATGCCGGCCGATGCGGCGGCTTCCACGAGGTTGGTGCCCTTTGCGACCTCTACCTGTTTGTTGTCTATGGTCAGTTTTATCGTTTCCATGCTGAATTGTCTCTCAAGATTTACCTTACGCTGATAGCGCCGAATTTACATTTGTCCATACAGGTGCCGCACTTGATGCAGACCGTCTGGTCTATCGAATAGGGCTGTTTGAGTACCCCGCTGATGGCGTTCGTGGGACATACCCGCGAACAGAGCGAACACCCTTTGCAGACCTTCGGGTCGATGACGTAGCTCATCAGGTCGCGGCACTGGTGTGCGGGACACGATTTGTCGCGTACGTGCGCCACGTATTCGTCCCAGAAGTTGTCCATCGTGGAGAGAACGGGGTTCGGGGCAGTCTGTCCCAGTGCGCACAGGGAGGAGTCCCGGATGACGCCCGCGAGGTTCTTGAGCTCCGTGAGGTCCTCCTCGGTGCCTTTGCCTTTGGTTATCCGGTCGAGTATCTCCAGCAGGCGTTTGTTTCCGATGCGACAGGGCGTGCACTTGCCGCAGGACTCCTCGACGGTGAATTCGAGATAGAATTTGGCCACAGAGACCATGCAGTCGTCCTCGTCCATCACTATCATGCCGCCCGAACCCATCATGGAACCGCTGGCGAGCAGGTTGTCGTAATCGATGGGGGTGTCGAGGTGCTTCTCGGTGAGGCAGCCGCCTGACGGGCCGCCGGTCTGGACGGCCTTGAACTTCTTGCCGTTCTTGATGCCGCCGCCGATGTCGAATATCACTTCCCGCAGGGTGGTGCCCATGGGGACTTCGATGAGACCGACGTTGTTGACCTTGCCCGCGAGGGCGAACACCTTCGTCCCCTTGCTCTTCTCCGTACCGATGGAGGAGAACCATTTCGCTCCCCGCAGGATGATGGGCGGGATGTTGGCGTAGGTCTCCACGTTGTTCACGTTGGTAGGCTGCCCCTTGTAACCCGACTCGCTGGGGAAGGGGGGCTTGACGGTCGGTTCGCCGCGCTTGCCCTCCATGGAGTGGATGAGCGCCGTCTCCTCGCCGCAGACGAACGCCCCTGCACCGTAGCGTATCTCGATGTCGAAAGAGAAACCCGTACCCATGATGTCGTCGCCCAGCAGGCCGTACTCCCGCGCCTGTGCGATGGCCACTTCGAGCCGGTGGATAGCCAGCGGATACTCCGCGCGGATGTATATCATGCCTTTCGAGGCTCCCGTGCAGTAGCCGTTGATGGCCATGGCTTCGATGATGGAGTGGGGGTCGCCTTCGAGTATCGAGCGGTCCATGAAAGCCCCCGGGTCGCCTTCGTCGGCATTGCAGACGACGTATTTCTGGTCGGCCTGCACCTCGCGGGTGATTTTCCATTTGAGTCCCGTAGGGAAACCGCCGCCGCCGCGGCCGCGCAGTCCGGAGTCCATAATCTCGCGGATGACCTCCTCCGGTCGCATCTCAAGTACCTTGCCCAGGGCGGCGTAACCGTCGCGGGCGATGTATTCGTTGATGTTCTCCGGGTCGATGAAGCCGCAGTTGCGCAGGGCGATGCGGACCTGGGGTTTATAGAACTCCATGTGCTTGGAGTCGGAGACGTGTCGGCCCGTGTCGGGGGCGACATAGAGCAGGCGCTCCACCTTGCGTCCCTTGATGATGTGTTCGCGGACGATGGCCTCGGCGTCTTCCGGTTTGACCGATACGTAGAAGGTATTGTCGGGCACCGTCTTGACGATGGGCCCCTGTTCGCAGAAGCCGAAGCAGCCGGTGCGTATCACCTGCACCTGGTCTGACAGTCCCGCCTCGTCGAGCTCTTTCCGGAGGGCGGTTATGATGTGTTCGCTGTGCGATGCACGGCAGCCTGTGCCGCCGCACACCAGTATGTAGTTGCTGAATTGTGCCATTGCGCTGTTCTTGGAAGTTTGTCGGATTGGAAACTTACACCGCTGTGGAGGGGCCGGTCGCGATGATGCCTTCGGCGGGCTGCCCGTTGCGGATGTACTTGTCGATGATTGCCGCCACGCGGTCGGGAGTGACGTCTCCGTACAGGACGGGTTCCCTGCCCGGCAGGGTGATTTCCACGGTCGGTTCCGCTTCGCAGTGGCCCATGCAGTCGGTCTGTGTCACCACTGCATCCACGTTCCGTGCCCGGAGTTCGGAGATGAACCGGGACATCACCTCTTTGGCTCCGGCGGCGATGCCGCAGGTTCCCATTGAGATTCTGATTTGCGGGAGGTCTTCGGGATGGTTGCTGTTCTCCCGGATGTTCATATCCGAGCGCAACCTTTCGCGCATCTGTTTAAGTGCGTCGAGGGATTCTACTTTAGTCATTACAATTTAAAAAGTTATAGGTAGCATTCAGAATGGCGGCCGCCGCGGCCTGCCTTTTCCTTACAGACAAAACTAATCATTTGTTATGGGAATAACAAAGGATTTTCCCTCGAAAATAGCAAAAAGTTGTTATGAAAATCGGCGGAAAACGGACGATGCGTAACCGTTCGGCCGAAAAACGGCCGATATTATAAGCGGTATCGGCCGTTCCCGAAAATCCGGACGAGGAGTGCGGCGACGGCGTTGCGTACCGGGACGGCCGCATCCGGCAGCCGCAGGGGTACGCTTCCGAGTGCGTCGGAGAGTTCCGTTGTCGAGAGGCCGGCCGCTTTCGTTCCGCACCGCAGGGTGAGGGTGAAGGCGGTTCCCGGATTGCCTGCCATGATTTGCATCAATGTCTCGGCGAGGTCGCCCGCCGGAGGAGAGTCGGGGTGGTCGGTCATGAAGAGTGCCCGGACACAGGTACCTTTGCCCGGTACGGAGCGTATCGCCGCACTGCCGCCGCAGCCTTCGGCGCTTTGGAGCAGAAACGGCAGCCCCAGACCTGTCCGGCGTGTGGTGCGTGTCGTATAGAAGGGGTCGAATGCCCGTCTGACCGCTTCCGGAGCCATGCCGCAGCCGTTGTCGGTGACGGCGAGTTCCAGTTGTGTTCCGTCGAGCGACAGGGCGATGTCGATTGCATCGGCGCCGGCACGGAGGCTGTTCGCTGCCAAGTCGGTGATATGGAAGGCGATGTCCGTCATCGGAGCAGTTCGTATATTCTGCCCGAAGCTTCGAAAGGGGAGAGGAGGGTTGCGAGGAGAGCGACTCCTTCCGTTTCGGCCAATCGGAGGCATTCGTTGTCGGGGCGTACGCCGTTCGTCAGGACGATGCCGGCAGCCCTCCTGAGCGCGGCCACCGCGATGGCGTTGCGGTGTACCCGGGAGGTTATCCATACCGTTCCGGCGGCGAGGCGCCCCAGTGCTTCGCTCGGCAGGTCGGCCGTACAGCCTCCCGTCACCTGTTGCTGCAGTCCATTGCCGGGTACGAGTATTTCCATGCCGAGCCGTTCGGCCACTTCGTGAAGTTTCATTTCGTTCCTGTTCGCTTGTGTCCGGGGCAGCACCTCTCCGGATATGCCGTCCGTCGGGTGGTGTTGCCGGGCGTGTGTCCGGCCGGCATTGCCGTACCTTTGCCGAGCCGTTTTTGTCCTGTCCACTCCCCGCAGGTCGTCGTTCCGGGCCGATGAAGGTCCGTGCATTAACGGGTCGGGACTATTCGCCGCAGAGCGTGGCGTTTTCGTACTCGTAAAGGAAGTCGTCGTAAAGGTCGTCCATCACCTCCAGCAGCTTCGGAAACACATCCGTGAAATCTTCGGCATCACGGAGGTACATGGAGCTCTTGATGACGGCGAAACCGTCATAAGCCTCCACCTTGGCCGTTTTGTAAAGATTGAGTTCGTCGGCTGCATGCAATACCCGGTCGTAGTCGTAATCCTCCACATAGGGGGCGCCTCGCATGACGGTGACGAAGAAGGGCGAGGAGTCCACGTCGCTGACCGTTATCCAGTGTTTGGCCCCTTCTGCCTTGAAGGCGATGTCGCCGTCCCCGTCTATTTCGGGGAGATAGCCTTCGCCTTTCAGGAATTCGTACAGCTCGGAACGCAGGGCCTGCTGTTCTGCATTCAGCGAATCCTGCGCTGCGGCCCGGGGCAGCGTCAGGGCGGCCATTGCAAAGAGTAAAAGGAGTCTCTTCATCGTATCGGAACTTTTAACGTACAATCAATTGGATGTCTGACGAACTGCTTGTGCGGCATGTACAGGCGGATGAGTCGCTGTTATAGCAGCCACCACAACCAGTCGTCGAACTCCTCCGAATCGGCCTCTTCATCCGCTGCGTCCGCCCTCTCTTCTCCGCACATCCGGGCATTTTCATATTCCCGGATGAAGTCTTCGTATGCGTCGTCCATGACTTCGAGCAGTTTGGGGAACACATTTTCAAAGGCGGCGGCACGGCGGAGATACATGGAGCTCTTGATGACGGCGAAACCATCGTTGGCCTCCACCTTGACCGTTTTGTAGAGGTTGAGTTCGTCGGCCGCATGCAGCACCCGGTCGTAATCGTAGTTCTCCACATAGGGGGCGCTCCGTATGACGGTGACGAAGAAGGGAGAGGAGTCTGCACTGCTGACCGTTATCCAGTGCATTTCTCCCTCCGCCTTGAAGGCGATGTCGCCGTCCCCGTCTATTTCGGGGAGATAGCCTTCGCCTTTCAGGAATTCGTACAGCTCGGAACGCAGGGCCTGCTGTTCTGCATTCAGCGAATCCTGCGCTGCGGCCCGGGGCAGCGTCAAGGCGGCCATTGCAAAGAGTAAAAGGAGTCTCTTCATCGTATCAGAACTTTAAAACATGTATCGTCATGCGGTCGCGGCCGTGTCCGTTCCCTGCGGTCGGCCTTCCATTCCCGGATAGACCACCCGGTCGAGAATGCCCGTCAGGTGAGCTATCGTGATGCCGTAATTGGTCATGGGTATGTGCTGCGCCGAAGCCAGGGCGAGGCGCGAGAGGACGTGGCGGCGGTTGAACATGCAGGCTCCGCAGTGGATGACCAGGTCGTAGCGGGAGAGGTCTTTCGGAAAATCGGCTCCCGCGACGATATCCACCGCGAGCCCTTCGCCTATCCGTTTGCGCAGCAGGCGCGGAATCTTGACGCGTCCGATGTCCTCCGTTGCCGGGGCGTGGGTGCACGCTTCGGCTATCAGTACCCGCGACTGTTCCGTCAGGCGGTCTATCGCCGCCGCCCCTTCCATAAAGGCGCGGATGTCGCCCTTGTAATTGGCGAAAAGGACGGAGAAGGAGGTGAGCAGGCTTTCGGGCGGTGTCAGGGCACTGACCGTGGCGAAGGCCTGCGAGTCGGTGATGACCAGCTTCGGCGGTGCGGACAGCGCATCGAGGCTGCGGCGCATCCCTTCCGGAACGCAGCTTATGACCGTGCATCCCTTGTCGAGCAGTTCCCGGATGGTCTGTACCTGCGGCAGGATGAGCCTGCCCTTCGGAGCCTGGGCATCCTGCGGCATGACGAGCATCACCACGTCGCCAGGCCCGGCGAGATTGCCCGTGATGGAGACCTCGTCCGTCGCGCCCCGTCCGGCTTCGGCTATCGCCGCGATGAGTTCCCCGATACCCTTGCCGGTCAGGGCACTCACCGCTATCGGATTGATACCGGTCTCCGCACGCAATGCCGAGACTGCGGCGGCTTCGTCGTTCAGCAGGTCGGCCTTGTTGAGCACGAGCACTACGGGAATGTTCCGCTCGCCGAAGAGTCCTATCCACTCCCGTTCGGCACTGGGTTCGCCTCCCGCGTGGACGATGACGGCCACGTCCGTCCGGTCGGCGGCCTTGCGCGTCTGTTCGAGCCGTTTCGTTCCCAGCTCGCCGGTGTCGTCGAATCCGGCCGTGTCGATGAAGGTCACGGCGCCCACGCCGGGAAGTTCCATGCTTTTGTTTACGGTGTCGGTCGTGGTTCCGGCCACCTCCGATACCACGGCCGTCTGCTGGCCGGTGATGGCGTTGATGAGCGACGATTTGCCGCTGTTGCACCGGCCGTAGATGCCTATGTGTATTCTGTTCGCTCTCGGTGTCTGTTCCATATCCGTAGTCGTTTCGTCGTTTTCCCTTCCGGCAACTGGCGGAAAGGGTTGTGCGGCAAGCTGTCAGAAGCGGAAATCGCGTTCGCCCCGTTCGATGGCTGCTAGATTCTCGGTGGCCTTCGTGCGCACCTTTTCGTTAGGTACCTTAGCCATCTCCCGTGCTATCATCGCTTCGCCCTTGAGCCGCGTCTGCGGCGACGCGTAATCCACCAGATACTCCTTGAGCGTCATCAGTGCGTTGGGAGCGCAGCAGTTGGCTATCTGGCCCGTCTTGACGAGCGACATGAAACGGTCGCCCGTGCGCCCCAGCCGGTAGCACGCCGTGCAGAAGCTCGGCACGTAACCCAGGTCGATGAGCCATGCGATAACCTGGTCGAGCGTGCGGTGGTCGCTCACGTCGAACTGCGCGGTATCTTCCTCGCTGCGGTCGGCCTCGTCGTATCCGCCCACGGCGGTGTTGGAACCGCCGCTAATCTGCGATACGCCGAGTTCGAGTACCTTTTCACGCGAGGACTGCGTTTCGCGCGTGGAGATTATCATGCCCGTATAAGGTACGCTGATGCGGATGACGGCCACTATCTTGTGGAAGATTTCGTCCGGGAGCGCATTCTCGAAGTCGGCTACGTCGATGTCGTCGGCCGGGCAGATGCGGGGTACGCTGATGGTGTGCGGTCCCACGCCGTGCGCCGCTTCGAGGTGTTCGGCATGCATGATGAGACCGATGAAGTCGTAGAGATAGTTCGTAAGGCCGAACAGCACTCCGATGCCCACGTCGTCGATGCCCCCCTCCATCGCCCGGTCCATCGCTTCGGTGTGGTAGGCGTAGTTGCTTTTCGGACCGTAGGGGTGAAGCTTTTGGTAGTTCTCCTTGTTGTAGGTCTCCTGAAACAGGATGTAGGTGCCGATGCCCGCCTCGGCGAGTTTCCGGTAGTTCTCCACCGTGGTTGCGGCGATGTTCACGTTCACGCGGCGGATAGCTCCGTTTTTGTGCTTGACGTTGTAGATGGTGCGGATGCTCTCCAGAATGTATTCGATGGAGTTGAGCGGGTGTTCGCCCGCTTCGAGCGCCAGCCGTTTGTGCCCCATGTCTTGCAAGGCGATGACTTCCGTTTCTATCTCCTTTTGGGAGAGTTGCTTGCGGAGCATGGTCTTGTTCTTCGCATGGTAGGGGCAGTAGGTGCACCCGTTGATGCAGTAGTTGGAGAGGTAGAGCGGCGCGAACATGACGATTCGGTTGCCGTATATCCTCTCCTTGAGCCTGCGGGCCAGTGCGAACATCCGTTCGTTGAGGTCGGGAAGGTCGCATTCCAGCAGGACGGCGGCTTCGCGGTGGGTGATGCCCTTCGCCGCTTCGGCCTTGTCCAGTATATGCTCTATCAGGGCGCGGTTGTGCCTGTTGGCCCGCGCGTATTCCATCGTTTCTACTATTTCGCCGTCGTCGATGAACTCTTCGGCTACTTTGGATTTTACGTCGTACATCTTTTTTTTAGCATTTCTTAAAAGTTGAAGGGGCGGTCTCTGCCATTGCTTCCGGTAAACCCCTTCGTCGGTAAAATTAATCCTGTACGAATCCGGACTTATTCGTAATTGAAGGATTTTTTCAGTTTATACTTTCCTTCCGCTATTTTTCTATCCATTTCATTTAGAAAAGCATCTACCTCTTCGGCTGATATTTTATAACAATCCGTTTCTGAGTAGTTTTCGCCTCCGCCTTGCAGGCAGTCCCAGTTGATGTAGGCGTTGCACCCTACGGTATAACTCTCTTTCCGGACGATATGAGGTTTCGGTTGAAAATTGATTTCGAGTTGCGCATGGACTCCCAGCGGCATATAGGAGTATTCGACCTTCCAGGGAAAGGATGTGACGGGCGACGTATGGACTCTCCCTTTTCCGTCCGAATAAGTCGCCGTTATGTCGTAGAGTTCGAACATGTCGTCTTGTCCCACACAGAGATAAGATATGGCAATCCGGGTATCCCTGTTGCGATAGGAGTCGCAGCCTCCGGACAGACAAAGCAGAGTACCTGTCAATAATAAAATGCTGAGCTTTTTCATTTTATTGATTTGGTTGTGGAACTGTCGTTTGTTTTTTGGTGGTTGGTTTTTGTCGCAAATGCCCGCGTGCGCTGTATGGTAGTTACTGAGTGTCAGAAGGTTTGTAGTCGCCCCGCTCGTAGGAGATGCGGTATCCGATGGCGTTCAGCTGTGCCTCCAGTCCGCGCAGTCCCTCGGCCGACTCCAGTCCTGTCGCCTTCTTGTCGTTGTAGAGCGCGTATTTGGCACGGTTGGCCGGGGGCGAAAGGTTGGGCATGACCACGTTGGCACCGGCGAGAATCCCCTGCTCGCGTCCGTCGGGAGCGAGCGTGGCCAGCGCCGTCGTGGAAGGGATGAGTGCGTCGGGGAACATCAGCCGGAAGATGGCCAGCAGCATGAGCGTCGTGCGGATGCTGCCGGCGGGCTGCCCGGCGAACGGCGTATCGTTCTGCGGAATGTAAGGTCCCAGGCCTATCATCTGCGGCCGGAACTCCGCGATGAACAGGATGTCGCGCACCAGATGCTCCGTCGTCTGCCACGGACTGCCCACCATGATTCCCGTTCCTGTCTGGTAGCCGATTTCCTTGAGCTCCCGCAGGTTCTGCATGCGGTGGTCGAAGGACATAGAGACCGGATGGAGCTGTGCGTAGTGTTCGCGTGTGGCCGTTTCATGACGCAGCAGGTAGCGGTCGGCTCCTGCCCGGTAGAAACGTTCGTAGGCTTCGCGGGTGCGTTCGCCGAGGGAAAGGGTGATGGCGCAGTCGGGGAATTCCCGGCGGATGGACCGCACGACCTCCTCTATCCATGCGTCGTCGAGCGCGGCGTCTTCCCCTCCCTGCAATACGAACGTCCTGAAACCCAGCGTATGGCCCGTCCGGCAGCATGTGAGTATCTCTTCCCGGGAGAGCCGGTAGCGTTCCACCCGGCGGTTGCTGCGGCGAATGCCGCAGTAGTAGCAGTCGTTGCGGCAGTAGTTCGTGATTTCTATCAGGCCGCGGATGAAGATGCCGGTACCGAAACGTGCGACGGCCACTTCGCGGGCCGCCTGCATGGCGTATGCGAGCAAAGGCCCTTCTGCCGCACCTTTCAGGAGCGCTGCATAATCTTCCGGTCCGAGGTCTCCCCCGAGGCGCAGCCTGTCCACCAACCGTTTCATTGTCCGGGATTTGTTCTTTTTACAAAGTTACTGAATATTATGGTACAAACAACCGGCCTTTCCCTGTCTCGGCGCTTATCTTCCTGTCATACAACGAGTATTATATGTTTTTATATTTCCATTGTTTTTGCTTATATTGCGTGTCGTTGCCGGGAAAGATATGTCGTCTTTCGGTTGTCGGGACGGGCTCAAACGAAAGACGTTCCGACGGTTTTCCGCCGGAACGTCCCGCTTTTCTGCCGTGCACGCTACTCCGCGGCCGGTGTCTGGGGGAACCGCACCGTATAGACGATGTGTTCGAGCTGGCGCATCATGTTGCGTTTCGGGTCTTTCGGGGAGTAGACGAAGCAGTCTGCCGAGAAGACGCGGCCGGTCGCCGGGTCTATGGTCGAATAGTTGATGAACGGGCCGCCCATGTAGTCGTTCTCCACATACCAGAAACCGCTCATTCGTGCCCACAGTTTCCCGTCTATCCGGATATACTCCACCTCCGGCCGGATGTAGTCTTCGGTCGCCATGAAGGAGCCTTCCGACGGGCCGGGGATGCGTCCCGTGAATTCGTTCCGGCGCTTTATCAGGTTCTCCGGTGCGAAGTCTTCCGCTCCCGCATAGGGATAGCTGTAGAGTACGAGCCCCTGCGTGGCGGTGCGGACATCGTTGCCCACCCAAAGGAAATCCTCGCCCGAACGTCCTTTTATCGAAAATCCTCTCGGAATATTCATATCGATGCCGAAAAGGCTGCGTATCTCCCGGTCGATACCCTTCTCTCCGTATTTGCGGTTGTTCTCCACGGCCCGGTTCCGTTCCGATATCTCGAACAACTGCTGCAGTTCCTGTCGGTTTTCGGAGAGGTAGCGCACCATGCCGTTGGTATCCGGAGCGGTCAGGGTGACGATAATCTGCGGCCGGGCATATACGTCGTATCGTGCGACGGACGAAGGTTCGGCCGTTTGCGGATTGAGCTGTATGATGAGGATGTTGCGGTGGCGCAGGATGAGGTCTTTGAGGGCGCCCGGATTGACACGCGAAATGTCGAACTGCGGTTCCACCTGATTGAACATCGGAACGGGTTCGAGCAGTATCGAACGGAGCGTGTCGCCCACTTCGCCGTTCCAGAGCTCTTGGTCGATGGATACGACTATCTCGTAAGGTTTTCCGCCGGCGTTGTTGAAATCGCCCGTGCCGCCCTGCGATTTGCAGGAGAGCATCAGGCCGGCTGCCGCGAGCAGAATGGCTGCGAACAGTGCGGATGCTGTCTTTTTCATGGTGCGATGGTATTTGTGTTCTGTCTTGCCTCTTTTTACTGTGCCTGTTCCGGCCGCAGGAGACCGGAGAGGGACACGGATACCCGCAGCGGGTGGCGTCGGTTCATTGTGAAACAAAGGTACGGAATATGGCCGATGAAAACAACAACGGCAGCCGAGTCGGTTCTTTGCAACAAATATGGTAAGATATGTCGGCATACGGCGGCTATATCCGGTAAATGGTGCTAACTTTGCACTCCAAACGAAGGACGCTTATGTTCAGACCGTGTTTCTTGAGGTTGCTCAGGCCGCTGCTTCCCGACATGACGTGGGAGATGGCGGACAGGAGTTCCGTATATCTCACCTTCGACGACGGTCCGACTCCGGGGATTACCGAGTGGATACTCAAAACCCTTGCCGGATACGGCGTCCGCGCCACATTTTTTTGCCTCGGCAAGAACGTGGAGCAGCATCCGGACCTTTACCGGGCGATAGCGGATGCGGGCCACAAGGTCGGCAACCACTCGTACAGCCACATCAAGGGGTGGGGAATGGCGACCGGGCAGTACGTTGCGGATGTGGACCTTGCCAACCAGTTGGTGGAGTCCGACATCTTCCGGCCTCCGTACGGGCGTATCCGCCGCCGGCAGGCGGAGGTGCTTTCGGAGCGTTACCGTCTGGTGATGGGGGGTGTCGTGAGTCAGGATTACAGCCCTTCGGTAACGCCTCAGGAGTGTCTGCGTAACGTGACGCGGTATGTGGACGGCGGTTCCATCGTGGTTTTCCACGATTCGGCCAAAGCGTTCCGCAATACGGAATACGCGCTGCCGCGGGCGATAGAATACATCGCGGAGGCGGGGTTCCGGTTCGGAACGATAGGTGCCGCTGCGGAACCCGTGGGGCCGGCAGCGAAGGGTCTCCACCGGCCTGACGGCCACCGCATAGAGGCGGAACATCCGCCGTTGGTCGGTGCCGGCGGTCTTTCCGGCCGATATTGAGCCGTTCCCGTGTGCGGTTTGCACGGAGTTCAGGTTTTCCGATAGCGTATGAAAAGGATAATAGTTGCCGTAACCGGCGCGAGCGGCGCCGTGTATGCCCGGAAAGTGGCCGAGCGTCTGCTGCGCTCGCCGCAGGTAGCGCAGGTAGCCGTCGTGTGCAGCGCGAACGGGCGGAAGGTTATGGAGTATGAGAGGGAACGGCTTCCGGAGGGAGAAGAGCGTATGGTATGGTTCGACAATGACGACCTGTTCGCTCCGCCGGCTTCCGGTTCGGCCGGTTACGACGGTATGGTTATCGTTCCCTGTACGATGGGCAGCGCCGGACGCATCGCTGCCGGTATCTCCGTCGACCTGATAGGCCGTGCAGCCGACGTGATGCTGAAGGAGCGCCGACCTCTGGTGCTGGTGGTGCGGGAAACCCCGTTGAGTACGATACATCTGCGCAACCTGACCCTTCTTTCGGAGTGCGGGGCCGTCGTATTGCCCGCTTCTCCCTCGTTCTATTCCCGGCCTGCGGACATCGAGGCGCTGTGCGATACGGTGGCTGTCCGTGCCGTCCGGATGTTGGGAGTCGCTTCGGAGGGGTACGAATGGGGTGCCGAGGAGGAGTAACCGGCGCCCGGTTCGGTCTTTCCGCTGTGGCATGGGTTTCGGCGGAGAAGGAAGTGCATTTTCGGAAATAGGAAAAAAATAGTAATTTTGCAACCTAGCGTCCACGGGATATGCCTGCGGCGCAGTTCCCTTCGGCAGACAATTGATTATAAACCATAAATACATCACAAATGGCTACAACCGCAGACATAAAGAACGGCATGTGCATCGAGCTTGACGGCAAAACGTTCAGCATCGTGGAGTTCCTGCACGTGAAACCGGGGAAAGGACCCGCTTTCGTGAGGACGAAACTGAAAAATCTCGAAAACGGGCGCATCCTCGACAAGACCTTCTCGGCCGGTGAGCGGATAGAACCCGTTCGGGTGGAGCGCCGTCCCTATCAGTTCACCTACGAGGACGACATGGGTGCACACTTCATGCATACCGAAACCTTCGAGGAGATAACCATAGACAAGGCGATGATAGAGAACGCCGACCTGATGACCGACGGTCAGATTGTCGAAGTGATGTTCCACACCGACAAGGAGATGGTGCTCTCGGCGGAACTTCCTCCCATCGTGGATATGGAGGTGACCTACACCGAGCCGGGCATCAAGGGCGATACCGCCTCCTCCAACTCCCTCAAGGCCGCTACCGTAAATACGGGGGCTACGGTGAAGGTTCCCCTCTTCATCAATACGGGCGACAAGATACGGGTGGATACCCGCACCCGCGAATATTACGAAAGGATTAAATAATTCCGGAGAGTGTATTCGAAAACAGCAGGGAGCCGACCGACGGCTCCCTGCTGTTTTTTCGGAGCATTTCCTGCAGTGTACGGCTACGGCTGTCCTGTACGGGAGATTTTCATCCCGAAAATTACTGCCGGAAGCATGCGGTCTTGTTGCGCACCAGACGGACGCAGGGAGCCGGCATGCACTTGAACATCGGGATGAAGAGACGGTTGTACCAACCCGGAATGAGGTGTTTCCGATGTCTGAAGAGGGCTCGGAGCGCCTTGCGGGCCACCTTGTCCGGCGTCATGAGCACCCCTATGGCAAGGCCCACTTTCTGCAGCCGGTGGCTCAGGCCGTAGAAATCCGTGGCTACTCCGGCGGGGGAGACGGCCGTAACCCATACGTTGCGTTCGCGGGCTTCCTTGGCGAAAGCTACCGAAAAGGTTTTGACATAGGCCTTCGTGGCGCTGTAGAGCGCGATGCCGGGCAGGGGCATCCACATGGAGTAGGAGGCCATGTTGAGGATGTAGCCGCCTCCCGCTGCGGCCATCTCCTCCGCAAAGAGGCGACAGAGCGCCGTCACGGTGCGGATATGGAGGCAGATGATGCCGTCAATGCGCTTCTGGTCGGTTTCGATGATGTCGTTGTAGATGAACACCCCTGCATCGTTCACCAGCACTTCGGCCCGGATACCGGCCTCTTGGCAGGCGGCGAAGAGACATTCCGCCGCGTCGGGCAGGGCAAGGTCGGCGGCATAGGTTCGTACACGGATACCGCACTCTCCGGAGAGTTTCCGGGCACACTCGTCGAGGCGTTCGACGTCCTTGGCCGCGGCGAAAATGTTGTAGCCCCGCATGGCCAGCCTGCGGGCTATGGCAAAACCGATTCCGGAGCTGGCGCCGGTCACGACAGCCCATCTTTCGTTGCGCATACTCTTTTCCGTTTCCATCCTGCAATTCAGTTTGAGGGCAAAGATACGGTAAATGTAAAAAAAACGAGGAAAATTGGCGGTATCTTGGAAAGTTGATAACTTTGCCGACCGGACTTTTAAAAAACGACAGGGGTCCGGAAATCAAGTAGAAAAAACAATGGAGCAATTCACGACCGTAGAGGGTTTGAAGGCGGGACTTGCCTCCCGGAGAGGTTCTTCGGTAGGCTTCGTGCCCACCATGGGGGCGCTGCACGAGGGGCACGTTTCCCTTGTCAAGAGGGCCCGTGCCGAAAACGACACGGTGGTAGTAAGCGTATTCGTCAATCCTACGCAGTTCAACGACAAGGAGGACCTGCGTAACTATCCGAGGACGCCGGAAGCCGACCTGGAGGTACTGCGTGCTGCCGGGGCCGATGTGGTGTTCATGCCGTCGGTGGAGGAGGTCTACCCGGAGCCCGATATGCGGGTGTTCGATTTCGGTATGCTGGACAAGGTGATGGAAGGGGCGACGCGTCCCGGCCATTTCAACGGCGTGGCCCAGGTGGTCAGCCGTCTGTTCGAATTCGTGAAGCCCGACCGGGCCTATTTCGGGGAGAAGGACTTTCAACAGATAGCGGTTATCAAGGCCCTGGTGAAACAGCTCGGTTTGAATCTCGCCATCGTAGAGTGCCCCATCGTTCGGGAAGCCGACGGACTGGCGCTCTCTTCGCGCAACCGGCTGCTCACTCCGCGGCACAGAGCGGCCGCTCCGGCCATCCATACGGCCCTACAAGAGGGTGCCGCACAGGCAGGACGGCGGAGCGTAGCCGACGTATGCGGTGCGGTGACGGCCCGTATCGAAGCCGAACCGCTGTTGAAGGTAATCTATTTCAAGCTGGTGGATGAAGATACGCTGGCAGAGGTCTCCGACTGGAACGGTACGGGACATGTCCGCGGATGCGTGGCCGTACAGGCGGGAGATATCCGTTTAATCGACAATATGCGTTTCTTATGACGATAGAGGTATTGAAATCCAAAATACACCGGGTGACGGTCACCGAGGCCAACCTCAATTACGTCGGGAGCGTCACCATCGACGAGGAGCTGCTCGAGGCTGCCAACATCCTTGCCGGCGAGAAGGTGCAGATTGTGAACGTGAACAACGGCGAACGCATCGAAACTTATGCCATCAGGGGTGAACGCGGCCGCGGACAGGTGTGCCTGAACGGTGCTGCGGCCCGTAAGGCGGCTGTGGGGGATGTGGTAATCATCATCTCCTACGCCTCGATGGATTTCGAGGAGGCGAAAAAGTTCACGCCGTGGGTGGTCTTTCCCGATACGGCTACCAACCGTCTGATAAGGTAGGGCGTCCGCAGAGCTGCCTTGCCGTGTCGTGACTGCGGGGTGTTGCGCGCTCTTCGGTATCGGAGTTCGGTCGTTTGCGGGGGAGAATTTCCTTTGCATGTTATATTCATATTTTTTATATGCCTGAAAGAGGCCGCGTCGTTTTGAACCGTTCGTTCATGGGGCGCGGCCTCCTTATGTTTGGTGTCGGCAGGATTTTGCTGCGGGCAGCGCGTTTTTCCGATGGGAAATGCCGACTGCGGTGCTGCGCCCCGTGCCCGCGGTCGGGTGCTCCGGAAGGCGGCCTTCCGATTTTTTCGGAATAAGGATGAAAAACTTTGTTTTTACGGGCTTTTGGTCTAACTTTGAAAATCCGCATTGATTGCCTTTTAAAACCGTATGACATTAAATGGGGTTTCTCAGCGCCATACCTGCCGGACTGTACGCATTCGCATTGCGGATACGGCACCTGCTCTATGATTCGCGTATCATAAAGCGTTACCGGTCGGATATTCCTGTCGTGTGCGTCGGCAATATCACGGTGGGGGGAACGGGTAAAACTCCCGTGACGGAGTACCTGATAGAGAAGCTGGGACGCGACTACACGGTCGCCGTCCTTTCGCGGGGATACGGTCGCCGGACGAAAGGATATCTGGAGGTCGGGGCGAACGCTTCGTTTCTCGATGTGGGCGACGAGCCCAAACTGATAAAACGCAACCATCCCTCTACGGTCGTTGCCGTATGCGAAAAGCGGGCGGAAGGCATCGCCCGTATCCGCAGCGAACACCCGGAGGTGAATCTCATCCTGCTCGACGACGGATTCCAGCACCGGCGCGTGGAACCGAAAGTGAATATCGTCCTCATGGATTATACGCGGCCGATATGGGAAGACCACTTGCTGCCGTGGGGAAACCTGCGCGACCTCCCGTCGCAGATGCATCGGGCGAACATCGTGATGGTGACGAAAACTCCGCCGGACATCACTCCCATCGACCGCCGCATTGCGGTCAAATCGCTCAAACTCTTCCCCTATCAGAGCGTGGTGTTCACTTCGATGGTTCAGGGGGTACCCGTGCCGCTCTTTCCGGATGCCGAGGGGCTCGTGAAGCCCGGCCGAAATGCGGCCCTGCTGGCAGGTATAGGCAATCCCCGGCCGCTCGCCGCTTATCTGGCGGAGCGTTACGACCTGAAGGCCGAGTGGCTTTTCAGGGACCATTATGTCTATAAGGTACGCGACTTGCGGCGGATAGCGGACGAGCTCGCCTCGCTTCCGGAGGATATGGTGATAGTCACCACCGGAAAGGATGCGGTGAAACTCTGCAACCGGAAAAAAGTGCCTGCCGAATTGCAGCGCCGCCTCTACCGGATACCTGTCGGCGTTGCCTTCACGGACGATGACGAAAAGAGGTTCCTCCGGCTGCTGTCGGAGAATATCGTCTCGCGCGAATAGCCGTTCGGGAGCGTATTTCCGTTGCATTGCATTTGTAGATGCGGCCGGCAGTTGCCGGCTTATGATATATATTGATATGTATTTAAGATTATGGATATGCTGGAAAAGATAAAGCATGCCGCCGCTTTCATCGACGGACGCACTTCCGGATTCCGTCCGGAGGTAGGTATTATTTTGGGAACGGGTCTCGGCGGGCTCGTGGACCACATCGCCATTCGCCACTCCATCGAATATGCCGACATACCGGACTTTCCGGTGTCGACCGTGGAGGGCCACAAGGGACGGCTCATCTTCGGGGAGCTCGGCGGGCGGCGTATCGTCGCCATGCAGGGGCGTTTCCACTATTATGAGGGATATACGCCGCAGCAGGTGGTCTTCCCTGTCCGGGTGATGAAGTTCCTCGGCATCGCACGCCTTTTCGTCTCCAATGCGAGCGGAGGGACGAATCCCACCTTCCGGGTGGGGGACCTGATGGTGATAAACGACCACATCAATTTGATTCCCAATCCGCTGATAGGGCCCAATATCGAGGAACTCGGCCCGCGTTTCCCCGATATGAAAGGAGCTTACGACCCCTCTCTCATCGCCCTGGCTACGGAAATCGCGGGGAAGGAGGGGATTAAACTCCAGTACGGCTGTTATGTCGGGCTGACGGGGCCGACGTTCGAGACGCCGCAGGAGTACCATTACGTGCGTGCCATCGGCGGAGATGCGGTGGGGATGTCCACTACGCCGGAAATCATTGCGGCCCGCCATATGGGTATTCCCTGTTTCGGCGTGTCGATAATTACCGACCTCGCTTCGGACGACTCCGTGTCGCACGAAGTGGTGCAGGAGCAGGGACGCCGGGCCGAGAAGGAGATGACGCGCCTGTTCATCGGGATGCTTGCCGAACTTTAGAGTGGTATGTTGTCCGGCGAAGGGGTACGGCCCCGTCGGGACGATATGGATTCAGAATGCGTTAAAGAGGAGAGATATGATTAACAAGGTTATTTTGATAGGCAACGTTGGGGCCGACCCGGAGATACGTACGCTGGAAAGCGGAGTCAAGATGGCCCGCATCAGGGTTGCGACCACCGAACGGATATACAACCGCGAAGCGCAGGAGTCCCGCGACCATACCGAATGGCACAGTGTGGTGCTCTGGCGTAACCTGGCCGATGTGGCCGACCGTTTCATCCGCAAGGGGTCGCAGGTCTATATCGAAGGGCGGCTGCGCAGCCGCGAATGGACCGACCAGCAGGGAGTGAAACGTTATTCGATAGAGATATTGGCCGACGACCTGAAGATGCTCGGCCGCCGTTCGGACAACCCTTCGGCCGGACAACCCCTCTCTCCGCAGGGAGGACAGCAGGGGTACGGCGGTCAGCCGTCGCAGCCTGCCTATGGCGGCGGATACGGCCAGGGTGGCAACGCGTCCTATTCGGGAGGCGGGTATCAGCCGCAGCAGCCAGCACAGACGCCGGCTGCTCCGGAGGTGAATCTCGACGACCCGGACGACCTTCCGTTCTGACGGCGGTCGGTTTTCCGCTGTGAGTTTACCGGCTCTTTCTGCTTTCGGCCGGGCACTCGTTCCCTTCTTTTTTATAAGGGGCGTTGTCGTGTACAACGGGTGGCTGCGGAAGAGCTCGCGCCTGAATGAATACGATGAACAGCCGGGCGTATCGAATACGTCCGGCTGTCGTTCTTCTGCGAGGAGTTTCCTTTCGTTTTGTCGAGAGAGAGGCATGTCGGCAGCGGCATATTTTTAGGTTCCGGTCTCTGCTGCATGCCGTCTCAACCACACAAGAGAGTTCCATTGGGTTCGTCGCTCCTGCATGTATCTGTCCGTTCCGTATTTTGAAACGGATGCTTCCCTTTGCGGATACTTCCCGCTCCCGCAGTCGATAGGAAAGGATGACCGTCGCTCCGGATACCGCGTACCTGCGTTTCCCGGAGCATGGGTGCGCTTTGGCAAGCGAGGTGCCGGGCAGTTACACGAGTTCCTTTTGCAGTCTCTTTATCGTGTCGGCGGCAGACGCCTTTTGATAAAGTATCCGATAGACGGCGTCAGCTATCGGCATGTATATGTCGAACTTTTTGTTTATCTGATTGATACATGCCGAAGAGTAGTAGCCCTCCGCTACCATCGTCATCTCTATCATGGTGCTTTTTACGGAGTATCCCTTGCCTATCATCGTTCCGAATGTCCGGTTACGGCTGAATTTCGAGTAGCAGGTAACCAGCAGGTCGCCCAAATAGACCGAAGCGTTGAAGTCGCGCGGCGAGGGGTAGGTGCGTTCCATGAAGCGGCTCATCTCCATCGCGCTGTTGGCGATGAGTACCGCCATGAAGTTGTCTCCGTAACCCAGTCCGGTGCATATCCCGACGGCTACGGCGTAGATGTTCTTGAGTACCGCACCGTACTCCACGCCATAGATGTCGGTGGAATAGACCGTATTGATGTAACGCGAGGCGAATTTTCGGCCGAGCACCTTGGCGTTGTCGATGTCCTTGCACACCATCGTCAGGTAAGTGAGGCGCTCCATAGCCACTTCTTCGGCATGGCTCGGCCCCGAAACGATACCTATGCGGTCGAACGGAACGCCGTAATCCTGATTCATGAATTCGGCGATGGTGATGTATTCGTTGGCGATGATGCCCTTGATGGCGGAGACGATGAATTTGTTTTCGAGCGATACCCGGAGCGGCTGCAGCGTAGTCTTGATATAGGCCGACGGGACGGCCAGCACAACAAGGTCGGCCTGCTCGAACACCTCGTTCACGTCGCCCGAGATGTCGAGGCGGTCGGCGTCGAAGTGTACGTCCTGCAGGTAGAGGGCGTTGGTACCGTTCGCAGCGATGCTTTCGCGTATCTCCGGTTCGCGGATATACCACGCTATTCTTTTTTCGTTTTCAAGAAGTATTTTGACGATGGCGGTCGCCCAGCTTCCGGCGCCTATCACCGCGCAGCGGGCATTCGGGTCAATCGAGTATTTCATGTGTAAACGGTAGGATGGTTCATTCTGCAGGTAAAGGTACCAAATTTCCGGGAATTAGATTATGCTCTGCTGACTATTATTCGGCCGGAGCAAGGTGTGTTCGCCCGACATGAAAAAGCCCCGACAGCAGATGCCGGGGCCAATTATGTGTCAATCAGCTGTTATTCGGTAGCTGCCGTTATTCCCATTCGATGGTTGCCGGCGGTTTCGAGGAGATGTCGTACACGACGCGGTTGATGCCGCGCACGCGGTTGATGATGTCGTTCGAAACACGGGCGAGGAAGTCGTAGGGGAGGTGCACCCAGTCGGCGGTCATGCCGTCGGTGGAGGTTACTGCCCGCAGCGCGACACAGCTCTCGTAGGTACGTTCGTCACCCATCACGCCGACGCTCTTGACCGGGAGCAGAATCGTGCCGGCCTGCCAGACCTTGTCGTACAGGCCCCACTCCTTCAGTGCGTCCATGTATATTCTGTCGGCCTCCTGCAGAACGGCTACCCGTTCCGGCGTCACTTCTCCGAGTATCCGGATGCCGAGTCCCGGCCCGGGGAAGGGGTGGCGTTCGAGTATCAGCGGGTCGATGCCCAGCGTCCGTCCCACGCGCCTCACTTCGTCCTTGAAAAGGAGGCGCAGCGGTTCGACGATGCGCAGGTGCATCTCTTCGGGAAGCCCGCCCACGTTGTGGTGCGACTTGATGGTCGCCGAAGGGCCGTTCACCGACATGGATTCGATGACATCCGGATAGATGGTTCCCTGTGCCAGCCATTGGACGTTTTCGATGGCTTTCGCTTCCGCGTTGAAGACCTCGATGAAGTCGCGGCCGATGATTTTGCGTTTCGCTTCGGGGTCGGTGACGCCGCGCAGGTCGCCCAGAAACTTCTCCCCGGCCTGTACTCCCTTGACGTTGAGCCCCATGTGACGGTAGGAGGCGAGTACGTCCGTAAATTCGTTCTTGCGGAGCAGACCCGTATCGACGAAGATGCAGTAGAGGTTCTTGCCGATGGCCCGGTGCAGCAGGATGGCGGCTACGGAGGAGTCCACGCCTCCCGAAAGGCCGAGCACCACTTTGTCGTCGCCGAGCTTCTCCCGCAGCTCCCGTACGGTGGCATCCACGAACGATTCGGGACTCCAGTCGCGCCGGCAGCCGCAGATGCCCGCCACGAAGTTTTCCAGCAGCTTGAGTCCGTCGGTGGAGTGGTAGACTTCCGGATGGAACTGAATGCCCCATGTCGGTTCGCCTTCGATGCGGAAGGCGGCATTGTGTACATCGTCGGTGCTGGCCGTCACCCGGTAACCTGCCGGAAGCAGGGTGATGGTGTCGCCGTGCGACATCCATACCTGTGTGCGTTCGGGCATCCCTTTCAGCAGGGCATCCTCGCGGTCGGTCACGTTCAGCATGGCACGGCCGTATTCACGGCTTGCGGCCGGTTCGACCTGCCCTCCGTAGTTCTGGGCGAGCCACTGCGCGCCGTAGCATACGCCCAGCAGCGGCAGTCGGCCCTTGATGGCGCCCAGCTCCGGATGCGGGGCCTGTTCGTCCCGTACCGAATAGGGGCTGCCGGAGAGTATCACCCCCTTGACACCCGCATCGAGCGTCGGTATCCTGTTGTAGGGATGTATCTCGCAATAGACGTTCAGTTCGCGTACACGACGCGCGATGAGCTGCGTGTACTGCGAACCGAAGTCGAGTATCAGAATCTTTTCCTGCATGGTATTCATACTGTCGTTTAGCTCTTCGTAGGAATGGGGAGCGTCCGTTGTCGTCCTCTCTTTGGCGGGAACCGTAATTCGTCCGCTCTCCTCTCTGTTATTGGCAAAGGCCGTTGTGCCGTCCTTGCTCGTTGGTGTGGGAGGCCGTTTGCGGCTGCTTCTTCCTTGAATCCGATGAGGATTTGCCTCGCGGGAATCCTCCCTGTACAAATCCTCATCCGATATATCACTCCTTTGCGGCCGGGATAACCGGCTGTTACTCTCCGCGGGAGTAGTTGGGTGCTTCGCGGGTTATCGTCACGTCGTGCGGGTGGTTCTCTATCACGCCTGCCGACGTTATTTTCACGAAGTCGGCGTGTTTCAGGGCGGCGATGTCCTTTGCGCCGCAGTACCCCATACCCGACTTCAGACCACCGATGAGCTGGTAGACCGTTTCGCTGAGATACCCTTTGTAGGGTACGCGTGCTTCGATGCCTTCCGGTACGAATTTGCTCGTATCGGTCTCTTCGCCCTGGAAATAGCGGTCTTTCGAGCCCTTGTTCATGGCCTCTACCGAACCCATGCCGCGGTAGGACTTGAATTTCCTGCCGTTGTAGATGATGGTTTCGCCCGGAGACTCCTCCACGCCGGCCAGCATGGAGCCGACCATCACGCAGTCGCCGCCTGCCGCGAGTGCCTTCACGATGTCGCCCGAGTAGCGCAGTCCGCCGTCTGCTATCACCGGTATGCCGCTCCCGGCGAGCTCCTTCGCGACGCCGTATATGGCGGTGAGCTGCGGTACGCCTACGCCGGCCACTACGCGGGTGGTGCATATCGAACCGGGCCCGATGCCGACTTTCACGCCGTCGGCTCCCGCATCGGCGAGCGCACGCGCTGCAGCCCCTGTGGCGATGTTGCCCGCCACGACGTCCAGCGAGGGGTATGCGGCCTTGATGGACCGCAGTGTCCTGGCGACGTTTACGCTGTGGCCGTGAGCGGTATCGAGTACCACGGCGTCCACATCCTCGGCGTAAAGCGCCGCTACCCTGTCGAGTACGTCGGCGGTGACACCCACCCCGGCGGCTACCCGCAGGCGCCCCTTGTCGTCCTTGCAGGCATTGGGGTTGTCCTTCATCTTGGTGATGTCGCGGTAGGTGATGAGTCCGATGAGTTTTCCGGCATGGTCTACCACCGGCAGTTTCTCTATCTTGTGCCTGAGCAGGATTTCGGCGGCGTTCTTGAGGTCGGAGTTGTGGGTGGTGATGAGCCCCTCCTTCGTCATGACCTCCTCTATCTTCCGCGAAGTGTCTTTCTGGAAACGGAGGTCGCGGTTGGTGACGATGCCTATCAGCGTCCGGTCGGCCGCAATGACGGGGATGCCGCCTATGCGGTGCTCCTTCATGAGGCGCAGCGCGTCGCCTACGGTATTCTCCTTGAAAATGGTGACCGGGTCGTAAATCATGCCGTTTTCGGCACGTTTCACCTTCCGCACCTGCGCTGCCTGCTGCTCGATAGACATGTTTTTGTGTATCACTCCGATACCTCCCTCCCGTGCGAGCGCGATGGCCAGCGGGGCTTCGGTGACCGTATCCATTGCGGCGGATACGATGGGAATGTTAAGACGAATGTTTCGTGAAAAACGGGTGGTTATGTCGACCTCCCGCGGCAACACCTCCGAATAGGCAGGCACCAGAAGGACATCGTCGAACGTCAGTCCCTCTGTAAGTACTCTTTCATCGATAAATGACATGGTATCGGGATTTTGTTGCCCGCAAAAATAGCAATAATTCCTGAGATAATCACCATGCGGTGCCATTTAAACCGTGCAGCGGGCCCTATTTTGTCCGTCGTTCGTCCGCTCTCCCCGCGGGTGTCCGCCCTCTTCGGAGCGGTGCCTTACCGGATGCTTTCGGCGAGGGCCATGAACCGTGGGTCTTCGCGGGCCGTCTTCAGGTCGGGGTCGTTCATGGTATAGGCGTAGTCGTTCCAGCCGTACCCCAATGCTTGTTTGAAGGCGTCCACTGCACCGTCCGTATCGCCCCGCAGCGACCGGAGACAGGCCAGGTTGTACCATACGCCGCCCATTATCGGTGCGGCCGTCTTTTTTACGCTGCCCGGCTGCTGTTCGTACATGACGACGATTTCCGTATAGAGATTCTCCATCTCCTCCTTATCGTCGTTATTCATGGCTGTCGCCATGCGTCCGTTGACGTTTTCGAGCTGTTCGAGAAATCCGGTCAGGTCGGGGTCCTGTCCCCACGAGATGCCTGCCGCCAGCAACAGGGCGGCCAGTGCTGTCGCTATCCTTTTCATGGTCGTTATCCTTTGTGCCGCCCCGTATGGGGACGGTCGGTGTTTCCGGACGGATGCTTCGGCCCGCGGAGGGTGCGCCTCACTCCGCCAGTTCCAGCATCTTGTCGTGCAGCAGGTCGGCGATGCGCTGCTTCTCGTCGTGCGGGTCGTTGTCGGGACTGAAGACCACCGGCTGCCCGATACGGAACGTATGGTTTCTCTTGCTCGCGTAAATGGGGTAGAACCGCAGGCATTTTCCCGTGGTCTCGTAGTAGAGGCGTCCGATGTTGGCAAATCCCGTAAAGAGCCGCCCTACCGAGTCGGTGAGGTGTTCGACGGTCATCTTGTCGCCCCGTTTCACTTTCCGCGGTCTCTCCGGGAATATCAGCACGTTGTCGCCCTCGGAGAGTACCTTTACCGTATCGTCGAAGGTGGTCATCACGTTCCGCAGGTTGTTCTTTTCGACGGGTATCGGATTGAACGAGTTCAGCGCCCATGTGACCGGCCCGGCCAGCAGGCGGGCGATGCGCATCTTCGCCTTCGGCGGGAGCAGCGGGATGCGGTAGATGAAACGTCCGTACATCTCTTTGGCCGCCATCTCCCTGTCCACCATCTTGCGGTCTATCCATGGCCGGAAATAGGTGGGAAGGTATATCACCGCGGCTATGGGGCCGTAGATGATGCCGTGGTTGCAGACGAAGACCGAAGGGAAGTGTTCCATCTCCATGTACTCCTTGCCGGAGACTTTGAGGTGGAGGAAGGGCCTCACGAAGAAGGCCAGTATCTTCACGCCGAATTTCACCCTTTTCTTCTCCACGAGGTTGCTGCGGAGGTTCTGTTTCGTAGGGGTGTTGTTGTTGGTTCCCTGTGTATAGTTCAGCAGTTTTTGCCGGCTGCGTTCGTCCAGCGGCTGCCTGAGCGCGAAAAATACGCTGACCAGCATGAACAGGACGGGTAGTTGTACCATGGTGCTGCGGAATACCCACGGCAGCTCCGGCGTGTGCGAAGCGGGAATGACGAAGACCCAGACCGTGACCACGCAGAGCATGATGGCATTGGAGAAGATGACCGAGATAATTTGCGTTATCATCGACCGGAAGTGCAGGTCGCGGTCGCTTACCTTGCGGCCGGCTATGCGGGCGACCATCTTGAAGTCTCCGTTGTAGCGGTTCAGTACCGAGGTGATACACGCCAGGCCGAAACCCCACAGGCCCGCCCAGAAGGTCGAGCCCCATAACCCCTTGAAGTCGAACATCATCAGGGAGCCGGTTATCCACATGGCCGCTCCCACGATGAAGATGTTGAGACTCAGTATCCATCCCCGTCTGTTGACGAGTTTGGTGAACAGTTCCGAAAAGAGCAGTACGGCGACTATCCACACGCCCATGTAGACGTAGGTGTCGGACGAGAATGCCGGCGTGCTGAAGCTGACGTAACAGATATACATGAGTACCCCCAGGCTCAGGGCTATCTGGGCGTAGAGGGACATGTTGGAAAATACGCGGTAGGAGAATATGTCGTGCAGCTTGTCGCGGCGGGTATTCGCTATGTATTTGGAGAGCGACGCCATGGTGCTGCTCTGGTAGGAGAGCAGGAATCCGGTCAGGGCATACCCTACGAGCGTCATCCACATGACCGGTTCGTCGTCGATTATCCATGCGAAAGCGAGGCACGGCACGAAGAAGAGTATCTGGAAAAGGCCTTTGTATATCCTGCGGGCCAGCCCCGGTTTGCTCAGCGCGTCGTTCACCTTCCATGTCAGTACGCTGCGGGCCGCGATGAGGAGAACGAAGAACGAGACGAAATTCGTGCCCGGAGCCCGCATGACGATGGGGTAGAGAAAGACCAGCGCGAGCCCGGCGAATACCGATGCCGACAGCAGTATCCACATGACGAGGTTGGTTTTCCGAGGCGCCGGCCCCGACGAGAGCCGGCGCAGGTTGCCCTCGAAGTAGAGCGTCCAGATGTTGGCGAAAAGGAACAGGGCGGCTCCGTACAGGGGGTTGGCGATGATGTAATGGCTCACCATCATGCAGAGGATGAGTTGCAGGAAGTCCGCATTCACGTTGGACAGGCTCAGCGCCACGTTTATCCTGTATGCTTTTTTTACGGCGTTCATAGGTCGGTTCGGGCCTTTGAAACGGATATCGCGTGCGTTTCCGGTTTGGAACGGAGACCGTCTTTCCGTGGCTCGATAAACAAATATACGAAATATATTCGATGAAAACCGAAAGCGGTCGTCGGGCGGCAGCCCGGTCCGTGGTCGCAGGTGCGATTCGGTTGAAACAAATATAGGAAAATATTCGGTAAAAAACGGCAACGGTTGTCGGACAATGGCACAGTTGCGGGCGCAGGTGCGGTTGAGTCGGATATAGACGGGTATTCGGTGCGACGGGGGCTCGTGTGCGGGAAAGGCATGCGCTCGCGAAGTCCGTTTCCGGAGCGGAACGATACTGCTGACGTTCGGCCCTTAGGGAATGTGGGGCCGGTTTCCTCTCCGACCGACCGTTCCGCTTGCGGATATTGTCCGACCGCGGCGGCTTGCGTATCGTTTGCATGGAATGCACCGTCCGGTGCGCTTCCGGTCTTGGCACAACTATTGCGTTTGTCTTAACCGTGGCACCGCACACGATTGCGGCAGGGCCCCCCAACGGATATATTATTTTGAATCACTAAAACTTTTTGCCATGTATTGGTTATGGTACATCCTTATCGGGCTTGCGGCGGGTTACGTCGCCAGCCTGATTGTGAAGGGCAGCGGTTCGGGCATGTTGCTCAATCTCGTCATCGGTATGGTAGGCGGGGTATTGGGCGGATGGCTTTTCAGACTGATGGGCATCGCCAGCACGAACATGCTGGGCAGCCTGCTCACCTCCGTTTTCGGAGCGATAGTCCTGCTGTTGATAGTAGGGCTTTTCACTCGCAGGAAACGGGAGTGAACCCTTCGCATTCGTGCAATCCGTCCCTTGTGTGCGGCGACGGAATTTTTGTATAACTTAAAAAATGCTTGATTATGGAAAACAAGATGAAGAACGACCTTCAGAACAAGGTCGAGAAGACGGCCGACGAGCTGGCCGACAAGACACGCCACGCAGGGCATGTCGCAGGAGAGAAGGTTCAGCATGTGGAGAACCGCATGCAGGAGAAAGGTCAGCAGTGGAAGAACCGTGCCGACGAAGGTATCCATCAGATAAAGGACCGTATGCAGGAGCAGGGGCACCGGATTGGCAATAAGGTGGACGAGGCTTACGACCGCACCCGTCACGGAATCGATGATAAACTGGGTAGAAAATAGGATACCGTTTGCATGGCGGGTTCCCGAAAGGGGCCGCCTGTGACGGAGGATTCGCAATCGATGCGGGGCGCCTGAAGGGTTTGCGGAGATGTTCCGTCAGGCCGGGCGCCCCTTGTCTTTCTTCCCCGCGCTTGCGGCGGGGCACATGTAGAATGAAATAAAATTACGAGATTATGGCATATGATAAACATACGTCCGACAGGTTGCTGGCGAGCGACCGGCGGAAAATGCGCTCCACGGATTTCGGGATTCCCGAAACGCGCGAATTTCCGATGCCCGATGCACCCCATGTACGTGCGGCCGAGGCCTATTTCCGCTATGCGCCGGAGGAGAAGAAAGCGCTTCTGGCACACCGTATTCTGATAAAGGCACGCAAATACGGCGTTCATGTCCGCAGCGAAGAGATACTCGAATGGGCGTCGAAATACAGTAAGTGACGGCCGGGGTTTCTTCGCAGTCTGCGTCAGCCTTTCCGGCAGTTGTAGTCCGGCTGGGCCCGGCGCAGGGCGTCGAGGTATCTCTCTATATCGTGCTTCAGTTTTTTGTACAGGAAACACTCCTTGTAGTTCTCGTTGAAGGATAGCGCACTGCGCACGTCCTGAAGGGCGTTGTTGTAGTTGCTCTGCTCGTTCACGAGCGATACCCCCCTGCGGTCGGACCCGTTGATGCGGGAGATGGACATGTAGCGCAGTTTGTCGCATACGGCTTCCAGGACAGGCATGACGACGTTGTCCATGAGGGTGTGTCCCTGCATGAAGAGGTAGGTATTCTCCGGCGTGACGCCCCGTTTGCCGAGCATCTCGATGAAGGCGGGGAACTGCCGTTCGATGTCGGGATGCTGTCCGCGGAGGCTCCGCAGCCTGCGCTGTACCTGTCGTTCCAGCCATGCGAGCGTCTCCGCCCCGTTCCCTTCCACTTCGAGGTAGTTCAGTTTGACGCTGCTCTTGAACTCTATCAGGGGGAAGATGTTCGGTGTGGCTATCTGCGCCGAGTAGGCGTACCACAGGAAAAGCGGGTATATCGTGCGCGAATAGTCGGCGAAGAACTTTTCGAAATCGAAGATGTTCGTATCGTTTTTGGTGGCCTTCACGCAGATGTTGTGCAGCGATGGGGCGTAGCACAGGTAATTCTCCGTGGCGTATGCGTAGGTATGGAAGATGTGCGGGGTACGGTTTATCTCCCGTGATACGGGCGTCTGGTCGGCGAAAAGATAGTCGAAGTCGCTGTCGATGCAGAAGAGGGTATCCCTGACCTCCGGGTCTTCGGCCAGATGGAGCACCACCTTTTTCCCTTTGGCAAGGTCGTTGCGCAGCGGTACGGAAATTTCGAACATGAATTCGTCCGATTCGTAGTCGTCGAAGACGCTGCGCCAGAAGGCCACGTCTTCGTACCCCTCCACATATACCATGATAAGTTTGCATCCGCGCTCCAGCGGTATCCGTTCGATAACTTGTTCGTGTTGTGCCTGCCGGATGTCGTAATCCCTGCGTCGCTGTTCCCTTTTGCGTTTTCCCATCTTTTTGGCAATAATCCGGTCGCGTCTGCCGTCGTCCGCCCGGCCAAAATTAATGATTTTTCATTAGCTGCGCGTCGCATCGCTGCGAAAACGGCCTGCCGCCTTTCCCGGCCTTCTAATCGACCAGCAAGTTGCATCCGCGCGTCTGTGTCCGGTCCATGCGGCCGAGTACGGAGAACGAACCGTCTGGATAGGCGATTCCCGCATCCTGTGTCTCGATGAATGCGCAGGAGTGGAGGTTGGCCAGGTCGGTGATGTTGATGCCGCCGCGTCGGCCGGCCGGCAGCGTCTCGAACGGGTCGTTGAAGTCGCGTATCGTGACGCGCATCCAGGGCGGGGTTCGGAATATCCCGTTCCCGGAGGAATAGGCCTGCGACGTGAGCTCGGCCATGCCGTATTCGGAATGGATGACGTCGGTGCCGAATGCGTCGCACAGAATCCGGTGGAACTCCTCTTTGGGCAGTTCCGTCCGGCGTCCCTTCATCCCTCCCGTTTCCATCACGACCGTGTCCCGCAACCGGGGGGCGTATTGCTCGGCCAGGTCGAGCAGTGCATAGCTCACGCCCAACAGGATTTTGGGACGGCTGTCCGCCGCCATACATTCGAGCAGTTGTTCGTATTCATCGAGGAAGAAGCCTCCCCCGCCGCTTCTTATCAGGTCGTCGGCCATCCATACCAGCGACGAACCCTCCCGTTCGAGGTAGCAGGGCAGCAGCGCATAGAACGACCAATTCTCCGGCCGTCCGTAAAAGAGCGAAAACGCCTTGCGGAGTGTCTGCCGGTAATTCTCCGTGTTCTCCACATAGTGCCGGGCAGGGGTGTCCCCGCCCGTCGTACTGCTCGTAAAGACCAGCTCCGGCTCTTTCGTGCCGCAATAGACTTTCCGGCTCTTGAAGAGTTCTATCGGCATGTGCGGAATGTCGGCGCTGCGGGTCACCTCGCCGGGCGCGATGCCTATCGCATCGAGGTAGTCGCGGTAGGGGGCGCACCGCTCCGCCTGGAAAGCGAAAAGTTCCAGGGCCGTCCGCTCGAAAGCCTCCCCGGAATCTATCGTAAGTATCTCCTCTATGGTCAGCATGTCTCCTGAATATGATTGTAAATTACCTGCGGTTTCGTGTAGGGCCGGTTCATCGGCTGTCGTCGGAGCCGTCTCCGACCGTGCGCCGGGAGTCGGCTTCTGCCCTCCGGTCGGGGAGGGGACGGTCGGGCGCTTTGCAGCGGCACCCCTCCAGGTGGTCGTTCACGAAACCGGTCGCCTGTAGGAAGGCGTAGCAAATGGTCGGGCCGAAGAACTTGAAACCCCGCTTTTTCATGTCACCGCTCAGGGCGTCCGCCTCGGCGGATGTGGCGGGTACCTGTTCCAGTCTTCGGAAGTGATGGACGACCGGTTGTCGGTCGGGGAAGAAGGAGAGGACGTAGTCGTAGAAACTGCCGAATTCTTGCTGAATGGCTATGAACAGCCGGGCGTTGGCGATTGCGGCGGTAATCTTCAGCCGGTTTCTGACGATGCCGCCGAACTGCATCAGCCGGGCGATGTCCTCCGATGTCATGCGTGCCACCCGCTGTATGTCGAAGTGGTGGAAAGCCGTTCGGTAACCTTCGCGTTTGCGGAGGATTGTAATCCAGGACAGCCCTGCCTGGGCGCTTTCGAGTACCAGAAATTCGAACAGGGTCCGGTCGTCGGTAACGAGCCGTCCCCACTCTTCGTCGTGGTATTTGATGTACAGTTCGTCGCTCCCGGCCCAGCCGCAGCGTGCGTCGATGATGTCGTTCATCTTATAAATTTATGGAGGGGATATTTTCGGAAGCAAAGAGGATAGATGCGCTATCCCGTGGTCTATATCGGACACGAATCTCGGTCTGAATCGCTGTGAATTGCCGCGTTTTTAATCGGCATCGGTGCCTGCCGTCATGTTTCTACCGGGATCTTCGGCATATTGCCTCCTGTCGCTCCTCATACATTCGAAAAGGCTGCGCCCTTTTGAACTGCATTCGTTCAATTTGACACAGCCCTTTCCGAAAAGCCGTTTCCGGGCGATTGCAGCGGAATCCCGTGCTCTCCCGGCCGGTACATTAGATATCGCCGCCCAGCATGAGGTACTTCTCGCAGTCCATTGCCGCCATGCAGCCGCTTCCGGCGGCGACGATTGCCTGACGGTAGCGCGGGTCGCGCACGTCGCCCGCAGCGAATACGCCGTTCACGCTCGTGTGGCTCGTGTTGCCGCGGGTTACGATATAGCCCTCGGGGTTGAGGTCGAGCTTGCCGCGGAAGAGGTCGGTATTGGGCTTGTGACCGATGGCGAGGAAGAATCCGGTGATGTCCAGGCGTCGTTCTTCCCCCTTCGTGTTCACAACGATGACGCCGTTCACGCCGTTGTCGTCGCCGAGCACTTCCTTGGTCTGGTGTTCGAACAGGATTTCGATTTTCGGGTTTTCCTTTACCCGTTTCTGCATGACGTGGCATGCCCGGAGTTCGTTGCGGCGCACAATCATGTAGACCTTGTTGCAGATGTTGGCCAGGTAGCTCGCCTCTTCGGCCGCCGTGTCGCCGCCGCCCACCACGGCTACGTCCTGTCCGCGGTAGAAGAAACCGTCGCAGGTGGCGCATGCGCTCACGCCCATTCCCTTGAATTTGTTTTCGGAGGGCAGTCCGAGGTATTTGGCCGATGCGCCGGTGGCTACGATGAGCGACTCGGCTTCGACGGTGCGGTCGCCGTCCACGGTCAGGATGAAGGGATAAGCCTCCAGATTGACATCGGTGACGATGCCCCGGCGTATTTCCACGCCGAAGCGTTCGGCCTGTTTGCGGAGGTCCTCCATGAGCTGCGTACCCATGACGCCTTCCGGGTATCCGGGAAAGTTCTCGATTTCGGTCGTCGTGGTGAGCTGTCCGCCGGACAGCATTCCCTCGTAGAGGACGGGGCTGAGGTTCGCGCGTCCCGTGTATATTGCGGCCGTATATCCTGCGGGGCCGCTGCCCATGATGAGGCATTTTACTCTTTCTACGCTCATAATTGTCGGTTTATCTGTCTCGCAAAGATAGGCAATCTGCCTTTAATAAATCCAAAACGGTTATAATTAGTTGTTATGGTGCGATAAGCCCTACGTATTGCGGGGGCCGTTCCGATTTGTGTCTCAGGCATCGGAAGCGCCGTTTGCCGTCGGAGATTCTCCCGCTCCGTCGTCCTCGCCGGGCCTGTCCGGAGCGGGGGTGCCGTCGTGGAAATAGGCGTAGACCCTGCGGGCTTTCGCCGTTCCGACCGCATCGGCGAGCTCCTCTTCCGAAGCCCTGCGTATCCGGGCCACGCTGCGGAACCGGCGCAGCAGCAGGTCGGCTGTCTTGGTTCCTATCCCCTCTATCTCTTCGAGCTGGGTACGGACGAAACCTGCCGAGCGTTTGTTGCGGTGGAACGTGATGCCGAAACGGTGCGCCTCGTCGCGCAGGTGCATGATGACTTTCAGCGGTTCGCCCGTCCGGTCGAGGTAGTAGGGCATCGGGTCGTTCGGGAAAAAGACCTCTTCGATGCGTTTGGCCAGACCGATGATGGCGATGCGGTTCTCCAGTCCCAGTTCGCAAAGGACGCCGTAAGCGGCACTGAGCTGTCCTTTGCCGCCGTCCACGACAATCAGGTCGGGCAGCTCGGCTCCCTCGGCGAGCAGGCGGCCGTAGCGCCTGCCCACTATCTCGCGCATGGAGGCGAAGTCGTCCGGGCCGACGACGGTCTTGACGTTGAAGTGGCGGTACTCCCTGCGCGAGGGTTTGCCGTCGCGGAAGACCACGCACGAGGCTACGGGATAGGTGCCCTGAAGGTTGGAGTTGTCGAAGCACTCAATATGGCGCGGCTGTACCTCCATGTGCAGCGCCTTGCGCATGGACTCCATCAGCCGGTCGGTATGTTTTTCCGGGTTCTTGATTTCAAGGTTCTTCAGCTTTTCGAGGCGGTAGAGGCGTGCGCTTCGCTGCGAGAACTCCAGCAGCTTGAGCCGGTCGCCCCGGGTGGGCACCGTGAACTTTACCTCCTCGAAGAGCCCCTCTTCCGGCAGCAGAGGGACGATGACTTCGCGGGCGAGCCGGCCGGAGAGCTTTTCGCTGATGTCCGATATGGCCCGCGAGAGCACCTCTTTTTCGTCGGCTCCCGCTCCGACGGAGAGCTGTACCGTGAAGCTGTTCACCACCGTGCCGTCCGCGACCTTCACGTAGTTGCAGTAGGCCGTGCTGTCCGTCTCGTCCATCAGGAGCGAGAAGACGTCCACCCGCCGCAGGGTGGTGCTTACGATGACCGATTTGCTTTCATAGTTCTCCAGCAGCATCAGGCGGTTTTTGAAGTGTGCCGCCGCCTCGAAGTTCAGCTCCGCCGCGGCCTCCGTCATCTGCCGGTGCAGGAACTCGCGTGTGGAGCGCAGGTCGCCCCGCAGCGTCTTCTTTATCCGTTCGATGCCTGCGGCGTAATCCTCGGCGCTCTGCCGGCCGGCGCACGGCCCCTTGCAGTTGCCGATGTGGTACTCCAGGCATACGCCGTATTTGCCCCGGGCTATCGCTTCGGGCGAGAGGTTCAGGGAACAGGTGCGGAGCTGGTAGATGCCGTGAATGAGGTCGAGCATGTTTTTCTGCACCATCACCGAAGAGTAAGGACCGAAATACTGCGAACCGTCCCGCACCAGCCTCCGGGTGGACATCACACGGGGGAAGGGCTCGTTGCGCACCACTATCCAGGGATAGGTCTTGTCGTCCTTGAGCATCGTGTTGTAGCGCGGCTGCAGGGTCTTGATAAGCGAGTTTTCGAGCAGCAGCGCATCCTGTTCCGTGGGAACGTCGATGTGCCGCAGGGCGGCTATCTGCCGTACCATCATCCGGATTTTCGGAGCGTGTTCGCGCGACTCCATGAAGTAGGACGAAACGCGCTTCTTCAGATTCTTGGCCTTGCCGACATAAATTATCTCTCCGGCACGGTTGAGGAATTGATAGACGCCGGGAGTGGAGGGGAGCAGGGCAACCTGTTCCTTTACGGATAACGTGTGCTGTTCGTGGTCGGCCATAATAAAAAAGACGATATTGCATACAAAGATATGACCAATCTTCGTTTTATAAACGTGAGGGCTTTCCGGATATTTTACGGAAGGGAAGTGCCGGCTGCTGTGGCTGCCGGGAAACGGGTGTTAAATCGCCGCGCTTTTGTGGTATTGCTTTCGGATTTGCATCAAAAAATCCGGATGTGTTCCAAATGTATCGTTTCGCTGCCGGGAAGGGGAGATAAAAACAGCGCTTATGTTTTATAAAAATTCATAAAAGATGAATATGCGTATTTTTCAACATGGCTATATTTAATATGGATTTAATCATTATTTTTGGGAGCTTAAATTGGGAAGCAACCTTTATTTGTTAATTGTTCACAAGAACCTGTAAACTGTAAAAACATGAAAAAGAATCTATTTTTAAAAGGTATCCTCGCATTCTGTGCGGCAGCCGTATTCACCGGCTGCAACACGGAGAGTGGCGAGAATCTCCAGTATGTCAACCTGAGCCAGGTGTCGTGCTCGTTCCTGGGCGAAGGGAATCAGCCGCTGGTCATCGAGGTGAAGGCCTCCCCGGCCACGTGGGAAGCCACTCCCGGGGCAACGTGGGTAAAGGTGGAGCGCACGGATGACCGGACGCTCACCGTGACCGTCGATGACAACGACACCGGTGCCGAACGCAGCACCACCATCGCCATCGTAGCCGACCAGGCTTCGCAGGAGATACGCGTGAACCAGCTCGCCAAGGACAACGAATTCGCCCGTTTCCGCAAGCTGGACACCTTCCAGATGGGGGCTGCCATGTCGCCCAGCGGCAAGTATGCCGGCGGTTTCA